>Ga0224501_10000324_pt1 | contig 41160 bp, 39 predicted proteins | sample SF_Oct11_sed_USG_4_FD_169105 | JGI IMG/M metagenome (GOLD analysis project Ga0224501, IMG submission 169105) | Sediment microbial communities from San Francisco Bay, California, United States - SF_Oct11_sed_USGS_8_1 | ecosystem: Environmental > Aquatic > Marine > Sediment | place: USA... | reverse complement strand
GGCCGACATAATGGCTCCTGGCGTCCGCCGAATAACCGGAAAGTTCAAGGAAAGCGATCCTCTGCTGATCATTGACGAGCGGCATGGCAAGCCCTTGGCCATAGGTCTCGCCCTCTTTAATTCCCACAGTATGACCGAAATTGAGCATGGAAAAATCGTGAAAAACATCCATTACATAGGTGACAAAATCTGGAAGTTCATCAAAGACCAGTAGATTCATGGGTTGTTCTCTTCCGAAAAAAAGGTTCTGAGCGACACGGGGGTCTTTAACCAACGAGTGAAATTGTCGGTTACATGTCTTTCTATTGAGCGGTTATTCATGTCCAAAGGCATGACTGACGATGCTTGAAAGTCCAGGAAGAGGAAACGTTTAAAGTTGATCTAACCAACTAAAGCTATTGAAGGAGTGAAGACCAGTGTCCACTTTGGGGAAAGCTATCGAAAAATTCGTTAACCGAATACGGGGAACCGAGCGAGCTCCAGCAGGCTATGCCAACGCCTCGACTAAGGTCTATCTGAGAGCGTTACTCTTACGCACTCTCGAAGACGTAGAAACAGTTAAACGTGAAGTGAAGTCGGGAAACATCCTCATCTTAAGAATTAGTCCGCTGGCTAGGAAAAGTGTTGAGGATGTTAAACAGGCAGTGGATGACCTGTGTGCATTCACTAAACTTGTCGGCGGAGATATTGCCCGTCTGGGTGAGGAGCGAGTAGTCGTGACGCCATCCTCTGTCCAAATCTGGCGAGAAGAAACATCCATTCTTGGTGAGGCGGAGACCCCTACCGCAGCGTAGCCCGAAAAACTAATGTGCTAATATCTTCTTCTTTTGCGCGCGCTGTTAAGTGAAGAGTCTAATGGTGTGATAGAGGACAAACGAAAATCCTGCAGATAATGGTGCGGACAAGATCCAAGCCCACAAAATATTCCTAATTGTTACCCATTTGACAGTTTTGACTCCACGTGTTAATCCTACTCCAATTAACGTTCCATTAGCAACGTGTGTTGAACTAACAGGCATACCATAAATTGCAGCTGTTCCAAGTATTAGTGAACTAGCTAGATCACACGAAGAGCCCTGATAAGGTTCTAATCGGGTTATTTTCTTGGCCATAGTTTTCACTATCCTCCAACCACCCAGGACTACGCCTAGGGTTATTGTTATGTATGAGGCTAGGATGACCCAAAATGGTACTATGAATTCTGAAGTGAAACCATAGTAAAGTAACAGCATAGCTATTATCCCCATTACTTTCTGCGCATCGTTTGTGGCATCTGTCACCGAAAATAAGAATGTGGATACTATTTGTATTCGTTTAAAGTGTTTGTTCATTCTGCTCGCAGAGTAATTTCTAAAAAGCCTAATTATGATTGCTGTGATCAATAAAGCAGCTAGAATGGCGATGAAAGGAGACGTAATCAAGGGTATGATGATTCTTTGGATTACTCCTTGAATATTGATGATTTCAAAGCCACCAGCTGCAATACCTGCTCCAACGAGTCCCCCTATTAGCACGTGGGTCTCAGAAACTGGCAAGGCGTAAATCCAAGAGAATATTACATCGAAAATTAAGGCTCCCAGTAGTGTCGCAATGATAATCTCGCCTGAAGCAGAGCCTTCAGCAATTATTCCAGTGCCTATCGTTTTCGCCACAGCAGATCCAAACAAGGTCATACCTACAAAAGAACCAATTGCTGACAATGCTATTGCTTGATTTGATTTCACAGCCCTAGTTGCGATGATGCTCGCAGTTGCGTAAGCAGCGTCTGTGAACCCTGTCCAAAACCCGAAAATGAGGGCAAGGATCAGTGCAAAAAATAGGATAAGCATGAAATCAAGCATTCTTTATTACTATATCTTGAATTGCTAGACAGGCATCTTCAATTTTATCAGTTATCATTTCTAGATATTCGTAGATGTCTTTCATTATCATGATTTTGATGGGATCTTTTTCTTTAAAGAGGTTTACGATTGTATTATCAAACAAATCATCAGCTTCATTCTCCAGCTTATGGACTGCTTTGAATTTTTTCTCAATCTCCTCCTGCTTGATTTTTCTCATTTGTTTTAACGCGGCATTGACTTCTTGGGCTTGTTCTACAATTAAATCAGCAAATTCCCTAATGACGTCGCCTGGTTCTTTTAACTTGAAGAGATACATTTTGTTTGCTACAGCATCTATGTAGTCTAAGACATCATCGTACAGAGAGGTTAGTTTAGATATGTCTTCTTGATCTATTGGAGTGATGAATGTTTTGTGTAACTTGTGTATGGTCTTATGCACTATCTCGTCACCTTCATGTTCTAGAGCTTGCATTCTCTTGATCTTTATTCCAAAAGTATTGTAGTTGTTAACCATGTCTCTGAATAAGATAGCTGCTTTCAAGACCAAGTCTGCTTGTTCTTCCAGTAATTTGTAGAATTCTTTATCTTGGGGGATAATCCATTCCTTAAAACCCATGGAACGTTCTAGAGACTGAATGATTATTAAAACTTTATTTACACCGCCGTGTGTGGGCGACGAGAATTTATCTATTTCTCACGCGTAAACACTCGGCAATATTGTTGATGCTGAAAGTATGGAGAGTATTGCAGTATGAAGGGTTCTATTTGCCCTTTCCCATTCTGTGTACTTCTAGCTTGTATGTTCCACTTCCAGTTACACGTTCGACTTCTATGAACCACCACGGGTTGTGGTCTGGCTCCGCATCCCGCAGCGTCTGATCTGTGTAGCTGATTACTTCGTTTATGCCAACACCATACGTGGAATTAGCAACTTCCACCTTTTCATCGTCATAGAGGCGTAGGGCGAATTCCGCATTCTGAGGTACAGTTAGATTTATTTTTATAGTTGAGCCGTCACGTCGGAAAGGTATTGCATAAATATCGATTTTATCCTTTTCGTCTAGCGTTTCAGAATACACGCCATCCCACAGTAAATACTTCGCTGTTTCAAACGTGTCGCCTGGATCAATGGTCATATTAACTGTTACTGGGATGATTATTTGTTTGTAGGCTGAACCATCATAGTACAGGGTCTCAAGCGTTACTGTTACATAGTGGTCTTCATTGTTTTTATCGCCGTCGAGGAAGCGCCAAGTGATAACGATTTCAAGAGAGCAGCTTGTGGGGTGGTCAAATCCAGTTGCGCGGATGTAAGCTTCACGATTCTCAGTGCCATAGGCGGCAATGCTCTCAGTCTTCAAGTTTTGCATTCTTGGCCACAGATCTGATATGCTTATGTATAGAGAGGCGTCAGGGTCCATTCCGGAAAGCCTGATAAACATGGAATGGATGAAGCCCTTCTGAAGCTGTGCCGTTGCATTTACGGCAAAAAGCATGCGATCATGAAATCCCTCGTTGTTTTCAAGATAAGTCGAAACGTGAACCTTTGATCTCACTGAAGTCGCATCATCAGAAAAATGATTCGTCGCAATCATTCCAACGAAAGACATTGTATCAGATGGTCTGCTCATATTCAAGCTGACATCTTCTGCGATGATATTTTCCGGTTCTAACGGTTCTGGTATTATTCTTGCTAACTTGAACCCCAAGAGAATGCCTATGGGGAGTACAACAGCCATCAGTGAGATGACAATCCATTTCGACCTAGCATTCCTCTCCATCGATAAGACCGACCTTAAGTTCTGTTGAAAACTACCTATAACTTTTCCCATTGATTATTGTTCTTGAACAAAATTCTATACTATTGTACTATCAAATTCCTAAGAGAGAGTGAATCCTCACTAGGCGACAGTTAAAGATGAAATCGTGAAGGTTTCAACCACCGCTGCCACAAAAAGGAGTACAATCACCAAAACGTATAATCGCAAACATTCATTTGTCACCTTCTTAAACGACTTTAATCTAGACATCTCCTCTCCTTTGAAAACCCAGTCTGGTTTCAACCACGACATTCCCAAAATTGTTCCAGTCACCGATGCCAACACGTAGCCTTCTCCCTCCAAAACAGCCGTAGGCAAAACAACCAGAAACAGTGATGTAGGCAATTGACTCAGAAGCAGACCCCACAAGAAGCCCCTATATACAAGAACTCCGGCTGAAAGCGGGAAAAAAACCAACCCTGGCAGTGTAACGATTATGAAGCTACTCCAAACCAAATTAAAGAAAAAGATTCCAATAACCACAAGTGGCCAATCAAGACCACTCAGAAACCCAGGAAGTTCTACAGGCACCCCTACATAGGGCGGCGGAACCTGAATCTGTGCCCAGAGAACAGCAACAAAAATCGAACCAAAATAAACGATACTCATAACCGCATGAACGGCGCTTCTTTTAAGAAGAATCCCTAAACAAGCCTTCACAAAATCCCCCACCAACTTCAAAACCCCCGATATCCTATATCCCCGCCCTCATCTCATATAACTTATGTCTCAAATCGGGTTCATACCACCGCGCACCACATCTTAATCAGAATCACAAAACCAAGCAGATCACAAGAAACTACGATTCCAGCACTGCTCAGAAACCATTAGCCAAAGAACAACGTGATAAGTACTCGAACACCAAAGTACACTGTATTGACAAAGGGGAAGGCTGAATACAGTATGCCTAGTCTTCTGCACCTAGACAATTTCGCCTTTCTGTTGTGTATGTGGCTAAGGATTTCGCGCACAGGTACGCCGTCTATCGTAGCTTGATCGTTTCCAGATTTTCTGGAACAATCGTTTCAATCCTATATTTCCTGTGGAAAAATCTAGCTAAACTCAAGCATTTCGCTTTTTCACCATGACATACAATGATTCTTTCAGGTCTCGGCTGAAGGCGACGAATATAATTAACGATCTGCTTTCGATCGGAGTGACCAGAAAATCCCTCAACTGATTCCACCCTCAGATTCGCTTTTGTGACTTCGATCCTGCCTTCGGTGGTGACCATGGGCGTTTCTGCCAACCCCTTTTGCACTCTTCGCCCTAATGTTCCTTCAATCTGATAACTTACAAAAATTATCGTATTACGTTCGTCCGGCGCCAAACGTTTGAAATAGTCTATTATTGGTCCCCCTTCCAACATGCCAGACGTAGCTATAATGATGCTGGGTTCGCCATCGATAATTTCATCCCTTGCGCTAGGATGTTCCACTATCGTGAAGTAATCCGATTGAAACGGGTTAATTCCTTCATGCAATATACTATTTCGCACATCCCTCGCCAAATACTCGGGATAGGCAGTGTGAATTGCCGTGGCTTCAGAAATCATGCCTTCAATAAATACTGGCGCCTCCTTTAACATCCCCCGTCGCATATATCCATCAATGATTAACATGATTTCTTGAGCTCTTCCAACCGCAGGAACTGGAATCATAACCTTACCTTTCTGATCCAAGGTTTCGTTTATGGTTGACGTGAGTTTATTTTCCGCTTCTATTCTGGAAGGCGTCACATCCTGCAAAGCACCATATGTGCTTTCAGTGATTATTGTCTCAACTCGTGGAAACTCTACAGTGGCTGACTCCAGGAGCACAGTTCTTCCATACTTGTAGTCCCCAGTGTACACAATGTTATGGAGGCCTTCTCCAATATGCAGATGAACCATAGACGAACCCAAAATATGCCCTGCATTATGCAGAGTCAAACGAATATCCGGCGCTATATCCGTGACGGCGCCATAACGCAATGGCAGTGTGTGTAGCACGGTTTCCCGTACATCCCGTTGATCATATGGGGGCATTATTCCCTGTTTGCTTGCTACATCAAGATAGTCTAGCTGAAGTAACGTCATGAGATTCGAGGTTGGCGCAGAGCAGTAAACCGGGCCATCATAGCCATACTTGTACAGGAATGGAAGTAACCCACAGTGATCTAAATGTGAATGACCTATTATGACCGCATCCAGACTATCTAAGTCGAATTGAGGCGTATCAAGTCGAGGAAACGCTTCAAACGCATTCATTGACCCTGGATTGATGCCACAATCCATAAGCACCTGACTTTCTCGTGTCTGCAGAAGAATGGCTGATCTTCCCACTTCGCGAAACCCACCTAAAGCCGTGAGGCGGATATCTCCCACCCTGTGAACCATGGGCCTGAAGATTCTTTCACCAACCGTGCGAAGAACTCTCTCTCGTTCTTTGCTCTCGGCATGGAGATAGTGACGCATGTGGGCTATGATTTTGGATGGTATCGGAGGGCTTCTTAAGATTCGGGGTCTCCACCGAGTCTCTCGCACGATATCCTGCAAAATTGCTCCATTCTTTCCAATGACTAAGCCAGGCTTCTTGGCTTCAACAATGACTTCGCCAAGACTGGGATCGAAGTTGACATTTGTGATTTCGGCATCTCGAGGAACTACTTCATGTATTTTTCTTTCAGCTTCTTTCTCTGGTAACCTCACAGAAGGATCAGATCGAATGACTATCCTCTTCCTGATGAGGTTAACGATGTCCCCCACGATATAGCTCTGTTCTGCAAGAATCTCTGGCTTTTTTGTATAAACCGCTAGAGCAGGGCCTTCAAATTCTATTCTAGTAATTTCTGCTTCTTTTGGAATATGTTCTAATATATGTTGACTGGTTTCGGCCTTCGTTTTGTCAAGCGCTGGCACGCTTTTTTATCGCTCCTGATGCGCCTCCAATAATCTTTCCTTTTTCGTCATCACCTAATTCGCGATATCCCTTTTCATTAATTACTGTAACATCGAAGCTGTCGCCACTTGCAGCATCTCTCTTCATGGCCGAGTCAATAGCACGTACCACTATTGGAAGAACCATTTTGATTGGCATGTTTTCTTTGTATTTGTCTTCTAGCACTCCATAGGCTATAGGGGAACCTGAGCCTGTTGCGACGCATTTTTCTTCTGTGAGGCTGCCGAAGGGATCCAACGAGAATACGTGTGGTCCTGCTTCGTCTACGCCTCCGACTAGAACTTGTGCTATCATAGGGGCAAACCGAGATGAAAACAGAAGATTCGCAATTAGACGAGCGGCGGAGTGTATCGGCATTGGACGGCCAACGTTCAGCTTGTATAATCGTGCATTAGCTGTGAGTATATCGACGGTTTGCTGTGCATCAGCGACTACTCCCGAGATAGTCATGCCCAAGTGGTTATCAACTTTGTAGACTTTCTTTCCTTTCTTATGAGCGACAAAGTAACCCATTGTGACACGAGTGTCTGAGGCAAGGATTACTCCATCTTTGCAAACTACTCCAACTGTTGTTGTTCCTTTCAGTGTTAATTGATCTACTGCTTCACGCATATTTGGTTCTCCTAAAACTTAATGCCTTGGTTCTGGTTGGACCAGAAATAAGCGACATGTATTCATAACCGACTAATTTAAAAAGGTTTCGTGAACTTTAGTACGATGAAACAATCTTGACCCGTGATCATTCTTGACTATCAAGCTCCATCGTATGCAGCTTCCACGTGAAGTGATTGTAGGAGACAAAACTTTAGAACTTATTGGTGACATCTGTAAAAAACTTGATTTTTCTGAGTCAGCCCTAGTTGTAACTGGTCCTCACACCTGTCGCATTGCAGGCAAAGGAGCTATCGATCTGCTTGGAGATGAGGGGATTCGCGTTGAGGGCATGATTGTGTCATCCTCTGCGATGAACGATGTAGAGCTTGTTGAAAAGAAAATCGAGGAATTTGAACCACAAGTGGTTCTTGGAATTGGTGGCGGCACAAAAATTGATGTTGCAAAACTTAGTTCAGCACATAAAGGTATTCCCTTCATGAGTGTACCAACTACCGCTTCTCATGATGGAATTGCAAGTCCACTGGTTTCAATCAAAGGATTGAATAAACCTTATTCTATGATGGCGCAGTCTCCTATGGCAATTGTTGTGGACACTAGTATCATTATAGAGGCTCCTTATCGTTTTACTGCCAGTGGTTGTGGGGACATTATGGGCAAATTTACTGCGGTTCGTGATTGGAAATTGGCACATAAGATTAAAAATGAATATTATGGTGGATATGCTGCAAGTCTATCTTTAATGAGTGCCAAACTCGTTTTAAAGAATGCAGACGTGATTAAGCCCGAATCTGAGGCGGGTCTTCGAGTTCTTTTGGAGGCTTTGATAAGTTGCGGTGTTGCTATGAGCATTGCAGGAAGCAGTAGTCCGTGTAGTGGCTCTGAACACTTGTTTAGTCATGCCTTGGACATTATTGTCCCAAATTCAGCTTTGCACGGGGAACAGTGTGGAATTGGAGCTATAATGATGGCGTATCTACACAAGATGAATTGGGAACGCATTAAAGATACATTGCAAACAATAGGTGCCCCTGTGACAGCTGAAGAACTTGAAGTTGAACCCGAGTTCATCGTACAAGCTTTAGTTCGGGCAGGTGAGATTCGACCTGAACGTTACACGATCTTAGAAAGAAAAAGCATGAGTTATGATTTTGCTGAGAAACTCGCGAAAATCACCGGAGTGATAGATTAGACTGTCTTGTTGGCTAGGCTTGTTTTACATTGCTTCTTTCTTCTTAAAGATTTCAGTAAACTTGACGGTTGTAATGTCTGGAAAGAACCTTTGTATATCCATAGCAATTCCTCTTTTTGCAAGTTGTAACCCCTCTATGTAAAACGCTTCTTCCGGTATTGTGAGGACTAGGGTTTTTTTGGTTAGTCGTAAGTTGAATTTTTCCATGTCAACGTTTGGTGTTCTTCGGTGGATGAGAGCAGAGATTTTCTCGTTCTTTGTTTCAATTTTTTTCTTGAGTGTAACTTCATAGATGAGAGTTTTGCCAGCTAGTGGCGGGTTGAAGTCTAGTTGAACTCTTCCTGAGCCCATGATTCTTACGGTTGCTAACTTTCCGTCAAATTCTACGCGCATTCCCAGTGTGGGGGTGATTCCCTTGTTGGTCAGTCTTCGTAATGGGATCATTCTCACTTTTTCTGGGTCTCGTGGCCCGAAGGCTTTTTCGGGCGGTATTTCAATGGTCGCAGTTTTCTTGGATTTTAGGGTGGCTAGGTTTTCGTCTAGGGGTTTTAGCACCCAACCTTCGCCTACGACTATTAGTTTTGGTTCGTATATTTCTCCTTCTTTGTCGAGTTTTGTTTGTTTTGCTGTTTCTTCGTTTGTGGTGTCGAAGATGTCGCCTGTTTCCTTTACCTTGGCTGTATAGTCAATGAGGATGAAGTCACCTTTTTTTATTGGCACGTCTGATCGTCTCTTGTTTGGTTTTGGTGTTATTGTTGTCTTGTTTTATTTCTATTTTTTGTAGACTGCAATGAATCTGTGGGTGCGCGCGTCAAGGCTTATATGTTTGTAACGACTTGTGTCCGCTCTTCAAGAAACAGAGTGAAGCTAATGGGATTAACTGACTTTCTCAAGCAAGAGTTCTCATTCATCACAGGCAATTATCGAATTCTCGTAATAAGCTGGGTGATAATGGACCTTGCCATGGAAATGCCCAATCCGAACTTCCAGAAATACGTCGTCGAAACTCTTCAAGGACCGGATATGGCACTGGGACTGATCGGTCTTGCTAACTTCCTAGCTATGGCAGCTGTAGCCTTTCCGGGTGGTTATCTTGCAGATAAATACGGGAGACGTTGGCTCATCACGACGATGACCTTTGGTATGGCTTTGTCTTGGCTTTTCTTCGCTTTCGCCCCAACATGGCACTTCATTTTGCTGGGATCGATCGTAAGCAGCCTCTGCCTAATTTATCAGCCAGCACTTTTTGCGATGGTCCAAGATTCCCTTCCTCCAGAGCGTCGAGGCATGGGTTCGTCGATCATACAGCTTATCCACGGAACTTTCAACACGCCAGGTCCTATCTTTGCAGGTTTTCTGTTATGGCAATTCGGGCTAGAGTGGAGCATGCGAATCATCTACCTGCTCATGACAACTCTTTACGTAACCGCCGCATTATGGCGACTCAGATTGCGAGAGACCATAACAAACGGAGAACCAATCCGCTTTCGCTATTTTATCTCCAGTTACCCAAAAGCTACAAGAGAAAGCATCAATGTTTGGAAGAAGGTCCCCAAATCAATGTTCTGGTTGTTTGTCGTCCAAATTCTCGTCACGTTCGGAATGTCGCTAACTCAAGTGATTAACCAACTCTACGCCGTAGACGTGCTTGGAATTACCTTAGAACAATGGTGGCTGGTCTTTATCCCACTTCTCTTAACAATGGTCGTAGCCTCGATCCCCATAGGCAAGACAGTTGACGTATTTGGTAGAAAACTCCCGCTAATCCTAGGACTTTGCGTACTAGGTACTGCCGAATTGATTTTTGCCTACGGTGACTTCTTAACTATCATGATTTCGATGGTACTTTTTGGAATTGCTCAGTTGCTAATCATGTCCTCAGCGATGGCGCTTGCAACAGACCTTGTGGACCCCGTGAACAGAGGCAAAGTTGTTGGATTCAGGAACTTTGTGCGGTATATCATGATGGGCTTCGGCATGTTGTTGGGTAACTATTTCTTTATACAAGGAAAAGGCATGAACCTGCCTCAGCTGCCCTTTTACATAGCACTCGGATTGGTCGTTCCCGCACTTCTCGTCATTCTATTTCTCGTACATGAACCAGAAGAGCGTGTAGGCATGCTCAAGAGTGTGGGCATCTCATAGCGCATGCGCATGTTTTGGGTTGGGAGTTATTCAGACAGTAAGAAAATACGCTGTCGCTAGGGCTATCGAGTCGTATATGCCATGCATCAAAGCCGAAGCAGTAGTATTTCCCCCAGTCCGCTGCCACACATAACCAAAAATCAAACTAACAACAAACACTGGAACAATCGCATACAGAGTGTTGAGACCATGCATAAGCCCAAACAAGATGGAAGTAACCAAAAGCCCCCGCATCTTCCCAAACGAGTTTTCAAAACCCCTCTGAACAAAACCTCTGAAAGCCAACTCTTCACAAGGTCCAACCAGAACCAGAGAGAGCACGATCATTGCAACCAGCTGAAGAGAATCTCTGGGCATTATAGATATCTCAACGAGGTCTGCAGTAGGATCAGGCCCAATCATTTCTTCCACTGTGGAAATGCCTACACCGAGTAGAAAAAGAGGCACAGCAACAATCGAAACAATCGTCAAGATTGTAACGCTCGCCTTTTTCAAGCCCAGTTCCCTCAAACTCGCACCTTTGTACCTAGCAAACAAAAGCGTGACCCCTAAGATAATGGTCTCGTTGACAGGCAGGGATATGAGTGCAATTGGAAAAGGCAAATCCGTGTAATCTGTTCTCAGACCGTACATGCCAATCAATACAAACGACACTATGAAAGTACCGAGCAAAATCCCACCAACCAAGGCGAAATAGCAAGCCAACGCTAGCTTTGCTCTCCACACGGACTGATTTTCCATCTCTACTCTTCCTCGCCGCTGAGTTTCAGTCTCTCCAAATTTATCCTTCTATCATAAATACCTATGCATCTACAACACATAGTATATTTGGAGTTTTTATAAAAAAGAAAATAGATAGTTCCGCTGTGATCTGAGTTGATGCGGTTAGAGTCTCTTTAGTTCTTTCTTTACTTTTGGATTTTCTTCAAGTAACTGCACTATCGTGTTTCCCACGTATAGATTTCCAGTTTTCATGGTTATCCTTTTTAAGGCGTCATACAGATTTTTGGAAAGCGTAACTGTGTATATGGTTCGTGTGATTTCTTCATCTGCATCGAGAGACTGTTCCTGCATTCATGTTTCACTCCAACCTTACAGAATCAGAGTCAGAGTAGAAAAATCTTGTTTTCTGTGAATTAGATTTTGAACTAAACGATATAGCTACAGATTTCTGCTCTTAATCTGATAGAAAGCAATTCACAAGCAATAATATATGCTTAAAGCGTAGTCTGAGATTTTTGAGACTGCAGAAATTAACTCCACCTTCCATGCTTATCCTTCCAAAGGCACAGTGTTAGGTTGGTTGAAATAAACCGAGGTACAGTGGAGATATCCCCAGCAAATCCCCATTTGGCGGCAGCTACATGTCAGAAAAGAGAAGACTTGGCAAACGCTTAAAATAATGTGTGAAGTTGTGTAAACCAGTGTGCGAACAAGAAAAAGAGCGATGATGAATGAAACCCGTAATCCATACTCATAGGTTGTCTAAACATTATGGCACGGGTGGTGAGATTAAGGCTGTAGATGAGCTTGATCTAGAAGTCTACGAGGGGGAGACTTTTGGTTTACTCGGCCCAAATGGGGCAGGTAAGACGACGACCGTTCGTTTGTTAAATTGCATCATAAAGCCAACAGGCGGCACGGCCACTGTGAATGGCTATGACATTCTCAAAGAGGAGACCGAGGTTAAGCGGGTCACAGGCTTGCTTGCTGAGTCGCCTGGGTTGTACGAGAAGCTCAGTGCTTACGAGTTTCTGGAGTTCATGGGAGCGCTTTACGATGTCCCGCGTGATGTTCTCGTTGAAAGGATCGATGACCTGCTGAAGCTGTTTGGGCTTTATGATAGACGGGACTACTTACTTGAAGGCTATAGCCGAGGCATGAAACAGAGAATCTTGATTGCGTCAGCTCTCATTCATGATCCTCCTCTTCTGTTCCTTGATGAGCCTACATCTATGTTGGACCCTCGCGCTGCTCTCATGGTGAAAGATTTGATCAAGAAGTTAGCCGAGTCCGCTGGAAAAACCATCTTCATCTGTAGCCACATTCTCCCAGTAGTAGAGGAGTTATGCGATCGCATAGGTATCATTAACCAAGGCAAACTGATCGCGCTAGGCACAGTGGATGAGATTATTGCTCAGACCAAGACGAAGACTTTGGAAGCAGCGTTCATAGCCATAACTGGTGGCGTCGAGGAGAAGGAGTTTCTGGCGTGGAGGGAGCAGAAGGGTGCCAATTCCTAAATGGCTCGTGGTTGCGAGGAACGAATACCGCGTCCGCATAAACAACATACGTAAGATAAGGCCCTACTTCCCCTATCTGGTCACTGGGCTGTTAGTGGTTTATGTGGTGTTCATTGCGCCAGCAACCGTTAGCCTCTTCATCGACGATCTTCTCGCTTTCTTCCTGTCCCGGATTGCTGTAGCAATGGTGCCGATCTTAATGGTGATGATCTTTTTCTACCTCATAATGCTTCCAATCACCTACACATTGCAGGGAATGCAAGCTGGGCAGGTGGAGATCTTCCTCGCAGCCCCCATAAAGCCAAGCGACGTTTTGCTAGGCGAATTTCTGGGCGTAATACCTTTCTATGCCATTGCCATCACGGTGATTGCGGGCTTTTTCACAGCTGCTCTGAATCCGCTAGGGCTAGATGTGCTGCAGATCGCAATAATCGTCATAATTTTCGTGGTCACGTTTCTTTCTGCTCTCTGGATCGGCACCGTGATTGCCGCCTTGGTACGTACAAAGTTTGCGAAATCCGCCCGTGGAAGAGATATTGGAAAAGCCCTGTCACTTGTCCTTGCTTTGCCCATGATCGCGGTGATGTACGCAATCGTTGGTGGAGGCTTGCTAAAAGCTCTTGACAATCCTGGGACGAGTGGAGTGGTGAGAGCCATTCTCAGCCTGTTGCCTAGTTCTTGGGGAGCTGAAGTTATTGTTGGCTTCGCCTCCAACCCTGGCAACATTGGTGCGGTTGGTTTCGAGACACTGACCCGATTCGGCGGTCTCGTCGTTTTCTTTGTAGCGGTGCTGTGGCTTGGCACGAAAGCGGCTAATCGCGCCTATAGTGTTGAACCCACCACTTTCACAGCTTCTAGGGCTAAATCGGATGGCTTCTTTTATAGAACCGTTAGGTATCTAGGCGGTGGCGGGTCCTTCGGCACTCTCCTAGTATCTGTCTTCAAGGATTATGGTCGGAGGCTTGAAAACCTGTCAAGAATCGCCTACGTTTTGGGGATAATCGTTATGGTGAACATATTTTTTGTTCAAGGTTTTACTGACCCTGAAGGTCCCCTTATAGTGGCTCAACTTCTGTTTCCCTTCCTAGCAGTATTCATAGTTGGTCAGGTAACAGTTCATGGAAAAGAAGGGCTCTTCATCTACAAGAAAACACCTTATGGCGTAAGAAGATTTGTGAAGGCGAAGTTAGTACAAGGTTGGCTAGTGGTAGTTCCAGTAGCGGTGGTGATCACAGCTGTCTCGTTGATCCTAGTTCCGCAAGCTTCACTTGGTTCTCTGTTGGCCTACACTGTACTCATTGTACTACTCGTTGCGGCGAATGTGGCTTTAGCTCTCGGCTTAGCTCTCCTGAACCCTCAGTTCTCGGAAAATGCTCGTGCACAGATGGCTGGGCTAATGATAAACGCGAACATAGCCGTGTTTGCTTCGATCGGAGTTTTTATTGGTTCCATGGTTGTTCTAGACCTAGGCATTCCTAACACCTTGTTGCTGCAGAATGCAGTAATTTGGCTATTGGGGGTCACATTTCTTTACTTTGGAAACAGAAGGCTGAGCAGAATCGAATAGAGGAAAAGAAAAATCTTCAGATTTACAGGGGATTTGGACCCTCCCACCGTGGAGGCATCTCCCAATATTCCACGCAACCTCCTCCCTCTTTTCTTGCTGGCTTGTTATGTTCTGGGCTACTCTATGTAGGGCTTGAATTCCCATTTTTCTTTGTTTGCGTAAATCTGTTTTAGGATGTTCAAGGCTTTTTCCTTATCCATTGATAGTAGTAGCTTGCCAATGTGTTTACAGAATCGTTTGCTCGGTAATACTCTGCTCCAGTCTGCACAGTCGTGTAGGATCACATGATTTTCGAGATCCATCTCTATGCGGTAGTCTCTTATCAGCGCTTCTATCTGCTTGTGTGTTTCCTTTTGAATGGTTAGCTCCTTATCTTTGATACGTCGCGCTCTCTTTAGCCTCGGCTCGTCTACAAAGGTACTGAGCAAGCTTTCGAAGGTCATTTCCTTAGCTTCGGCGAAGGCTTCTAAGGTTGGCTTCTTGAACTTCCTTGGAATTTCGAAGTAATTCTCTACGGTTGCTTTGACCTTGGCCTGCTCTGAGGTTAAAGCGCCCAACATTTCTAGTACTTGCAGGCAATTCTCAACTGCATAGCCATGAAAGTGATTGTTGAAATAACCATATACTTTCTTAACTTTGTTTGCTAGGTTACGCACTTTTGGTACCCAAGGCTTCAACTCTTCGATACCGTAACGGTAGTTGAACCAAGGTCTCGTTCCATGTCCATGCCATCTGATATACGCAAAGTCAGAGGTAACTTGCACCTCAGGAGGTAACAGAGGTTCATCTACGATCGTGTATGCGACCCCATTCTTCTTCAATAATTTCCAAGTGTCGTCTCTCATCCATGACGCATGCCGAAACTCTACAGCAAACCTAAACTCCGCGGGAAGGATTCGGAAGAACCTATCCAAATGGTCCAGATCAAACGCATATTTCGGAGGAAGCTGTATAAGCAGACATCCAAGTTTGCCGTTCAACAAAAGAGGTCGAATCAAATCGCAGAAACGATTGAGATCACGCTCAACGCCTTCCTCCAAATTAAGCATTTTTTCATGAGTTATCACTTTGGGAAGCTTGGCAGAGAACACATATTCTTCTGGAGAGTATCTTACCCATCCCATAACCGTTCCTTTAGAAGGATAAGCGTAGAACGTGGAATCTATCTCCACAGTCTTGAAAACCTTCGAGTGCGCCCTCAACATGCTCTTTTCTCCCTTCTTGTAGAACGGTCCTATCCAGTCTCTGTAACTCCAGCCCGACGTTCCGAAGAGAATGTTGTTCAATGTTTTCACCATGGGTTTAGCGCCTCCAGCGTCTGCACTACGTCTTTGATGCTATTATACGTTTTTTCGGGAAGTTTCTGGAGCATCGAATAGGCGTGGGCTCTCTTATCTTTTGTCAAGTCGACGAGTTTCCATCCTTGATGCCGAATTAGTTCTTTCCTGCTGCTTGGAAACGTGGCATCCTCTCGAAGAACTTCAGTGAGTGAACTTGCGCCCGTAGACTTCGTGACCATGGGGAATTTTCCAGTCTGCTTGAATATTTTAAATCGGGCAGCGTCTTTATACATCCTGACATAGTGAAAGGATACAGCTACTGTTTTGTGACCAGCTTTGGAGGCTTTTCTGTCAATTTTCCTCAGTTCCTGATCCGTCGGTTGGTAGATGTTGTGAGGACCCTTACCAAAAAGTCTTGAATACAGGCTGTCAGACTTGTACGCAGGTTCCTCGTCTTTGGAGAGGTCGACACAATGAATGATGTTGTAATCTCGCATTGTTTCCACGAGGTCTGAGTTTAAGCGTCGTTTGGCGCCTCTTATCTCTAGAGCGACTCTGATGCCCAAGTCCATTGTTGAAAAGAAGTTGCGTATGAGTTTAATGTTGGGCTTTGTAGTGTGAAATGTTGGTGGAGTTTGTAGGTGCAGAATCTCTGCTTTTAAGGTGTTGCAGATCGTGATCATCTTTTCCAGAGCTTCACAGGCTTCTGGGACTAGTTGGAACTTATGTTTGTGAGTGAGCACTTTGATGCATCTTACCGCGAACTTAAAGTCTGGTGGTACTAGCCTACGCCAAGATTCTACTAGTTTGAGGCTTGGCATTTCGTAGAAGGTTGAGTTCACCTCTACAAAGTTGAATACTTTTGAATAGGCTACAAGAGGATGTATGTTTGGGACTTGAAAATATGCCCATCCTCCTGCTCCGATGAGGTATCGTGTCATCTAGTTGTCCTCATAAGAGCTTTGGCGTCGGAATTAAAAATAGAATATCGGACTCTGGCACTTGAAAGCACTTTCGAAATTTGTATGCACATACAATTATGTTTATCACAATGCTTAAAGTGTCCTATTTAAATAGAGAATTAACATGACAAAGAACTCGGTGCTTCCTGTTTACTCAGTCAGTGGAAATAACTTCGAGATCGGTTTTGAAATTGGGAAACGGTTTAGACTTCAGATTGCCGATTTTTTGGAAAAGAGCAAACGGCTTAAGTTGTTGAGAACGGTCGAAAAGAAAACTCCGAGACTTCAAAAATGGATGGAATATGGCGAAAGGTGGTTTCCTCAGTATATGGAGGAGATTAGAGGAATCGCCGAAGGTTCTATTTCGAGTTTAACAGATATCTTGCTGATAAATTGCAAGTATGATTTCCCAAGAAAGGCGTGTACGACAGTAATCTTTAAAGAATCTGGAAGGATGATACTCGCTCACAATGAAGATAATACCAAAGACAACTTGAATGATTGCCAGTTGCTAAAAGTCTATCCCGAAGCTGGAACACCGTTCATGAGTTTTTGTTATCCAGGGATGATTCCTGGAAATTCTTTTGCTTTTAACGCATATGGTATGATCATAACTAATAACGCCATGCCTACTCCTGACATAAGAATGGGGTGTCCACGTCATTTTATCGATCGATCCCAGCTGGAAGGGAAGAACGTAAAAGAGGTAATCAAAAGGACATTGTTTCGACAAAGAGCTTCTGGAGGGAGCTTTAACGTTGTGTCTCAAAAGGAAAAGGAAGCAATGAACATTGAAACGACTTCTGAAAGGTATTGCATAACAGAAGTCGTGGATAAATATTTACACACGAATCATTATGTTTCGGAAGAAATGAGTAGTCTTGAAAAGCGTAAATCGTTGCTGAGATCCAGCATATCAAGGTACAAGGTAGGATCCAGGTTACTATCTGACGTTAAAGAAAAAACACCTCAAACGGCCCTTGATATTCTGTCGAGTTTAGAAGCCAAACCATATAGCATTATGAGGATTGATAAACGCATGAGGGTTCGTACACTGTTCACTGCTTTATTTGACGTGTCGTGTGACGGAATTACCCTGAAAGTTTATGAACCCAATCCCAAAATACAAGAAGAAGATGTTTTTATAGAGTCAGCCTTGGATGATTTAATCTAAGAGATTTTTGACGCATGCATGCCGCCACCGTCATTGGATAGTTGCTTCTTCCAGAAATCATCGAATTCAAGTATCTCAATTCGTCAAGGTCTTTCACATGAACATTTTTTATTTGCCAAGACAGGGAGCGGTGATTGTAGATCTTATTGAAGGCAAATCCATACATTTGATGAAATCTCTCAACAATTATTTATACACTAAGAACGAATAGCCTCCGAGGACAACTTTATGAAGATAGCTGTCGTCGGTGCGGGGCTCATGGGCCCTACCATAGCGATGGACTCCATAAAAAGTGATGAAGTCAAGGAGGTTCTCCTCATCGACATCGATAACGAGAGGCTCGACAAGGTGAGAACGAAGTTCGGAAATCCATGGAAGCTGAAGACCGTGGCGCAGGACATTACAGATCGCCACGGACTGGTCGAGTCTCTGAGGGGGTACGATGTAGTCTGTATCGCGCTCCTCAGATGGCTAAACGTCGAAGTGATGTGGGGCGCCATCGAGGCAGGCGTCGACGTCGTCGACCTCTCCGGCCCCGCCCGAAAAGACTGGGGGAACATAACCAAAGCGGCCGAGAAGGCAGATGTCACCATCATACCCGGATGTGGCTTGGAGCCAGGTCTAACCGAAATGTTAGCCGCATACGGCATGGACATACTGGACAGCATCACAGCGGTCGACATCTGGTGCGGGGGCATACCTCTGGATCCGAGGCCTCCCCTTGACTACAAGATCGTATTCGGTGGCCCATATCTGCCGCTACGACCAGGGATGGTGAAAGTCATCAAGGACGGTGAGGTCCAAGAGGTGAAACGCTACACTCTAGGCGATCCTGTCTGCTTCGAGGGAATCGATCGGGCTTTGGAGTGCTTCTATGACAACTTCCCAGAAACCCTCTACGAGGTTGAAAAGTTCAAGGGTGTGAAGCGGTGTACCGGTAAGACGGTGAGGTATCTTGGCTATTGCGAGAAGGTGCGATTCCTAGATGAGTGTGGTCTCCTCAGCATGGAGCCCATCGAGTCTAAAGGCCGTAAGGTCGTTCCCTTCGAAATTTTCAGCAAAATTATCCATCCCAAGGTGCTTTTTGAGGAGGGCGAAAAAGACATCACCGTCCTCAGGGTGGTCGTCGAGGGCGTCAAGGATGGCTGTGAAACTTTCTACACCTTCGAAATGGTCGACTTCTACGACGATGATAGAGGTGTCACCTCCATGGCGAAGACGACTAGTTACACGGCTGCCATCGTCGCCAGGATGCTTGGACGCGGTGAGATAGCTGAGAAGGGCCTCGTCCCCCCTGTGAGGGTCGTTCGTGGCAACCTTTTTCGAAGACTTCTAAGGGAACTCGCGGAGCGTGGCATCTATGTTATAGAGACGCTCACGACGAAATCCTCATTATAGTTGATTACCAAGGTGCGCGTGCAGCCTCCGTGGTTTCAGATCAGATCAAAGGGTTCTCAACGTACTTCTTATCCCCATGGAAATTACGATAAGGTATGTGTTTTGAAATAACAACTAGTACTTTCAATGATCTCCCTCCTCTCCATCATCATACGTTGGGTCGCAGATTTTAATACCAATACGCTCGGATGCTCTCTATGTAACGAATGAATAGACCAATCGGTAGAAGGTGAAGTTTACATGAAGTATGATGATCCTGCAACCCTTGAAGGCGTTGGGCCTGCCATAGCCAGCAAGCTTCGCTCGGCTGGAATAACCACCGTTGAAGCAATTGCTGTAACTCCACCTAGAGAGATAGCGGAAAAAACCGCAATAGGGTTCAACACGATCATAAAGATTGCTGCAGCGGCTAGAAAATCTCTCGATGTTGACTTTATCACAGCTGAGGAACTCTGGAAAAGAAGGCAAAACATGCTAAAATGTTCCACAGGCTCCAAGAACTTAGACGAGCTTTTGGGAGGAGGAATCGAAACTCAAGCTATGACTGAGTTCATTGGCGAATACGGTGTAGGCAAAACACAAATCTGTCTGATGCTCTGCGTTATGGCCCAGCTTCCAGCAGAGAAGAGAGGATTGAACGGAAACGTGGTGTATATCGACACGGAAGGCACGTTCATACCGGAACGTATATTTGAAATAGCCAACGCATTAGGGAGTGATCCCCACAAGACCTTAGGAAACATCTTTCTCGCACGGGCCTACAACAGCAGCCATCAATGTTTATTGATAGACAGTCTTTTCAAGTTCTGTCCAGAGAACAACGTAAAACTCATCATTGTGGACTCAATGATCGGCCACTTCAGAAGCGAATATGTGGGTAGAGAACATCTGTCCGAACGCCAACAAAAACTTAACAACCTACTCCACAAGCTGCTGAGATTGACCGAAGCCTTTAACTTGCCTGTGATAGTGACAAATCAGGTTCAGGCAAACCCCGCCCAATTTTTTGGAGACCCCAACAAACCAGCAGGTGGACACATCATGGCTCATGCCTGCACGCATCGGGTTTATCTTAGAAAAGGAAGCAAGGGAACAAGGATAGCCAAGGTTATTGACTCCCCATACTTACCCGAAAGCAGTACACGATTCAAAATCACAGAAAAGGGAATTGAAGACGTTCAAGAGTAACTAAAGAACTTCAACTGGAATTTCGTAGTGGTAGCACGGAACAGATTCACATATCGGTTTTATTTTCACTTACGAGTCTCTAGGGTTGTAGAACATTCTTCTACTAAATGCTTATGAGTTGAATTTTTTTTCATACCACTTGCATGACGTGACTGCTTTGTCCAGAAAATCTGACAGAGTGTTAGCGCTTGGAATCCCGAAAGTAGATGACGTTTTTCTAGGTTTTCAGAGGGGTGACTTTGCGGTTTTGTTTGGGCATCCTATCTGCAGGACATTGTTGTTTCTTTTGAGTGTCCGGTGTCAGTTGCCTCTCAGAAAGGGAGGACTGAACTCAAGGGTGGTTTACATTGATGGTGGGAACACTTTTGATCCATACGGTGTTTCGTCGATAGCCCGAGAATATGGTTTGGAGCCAAAATCTGTGCTTGAGAAGATTTTGGTTTCTAGAGCGTTCACAGCATATCAGTTGACGGCGTTGATCTTTGAGAAGTTGGAGGAAACTTTGAAAGGGTACAGATCCAGACTTGTGATCGTTTCGGACATAACTGATTTGTTCTTGGATAGGGATGTCCCTAAGAAAGAAGGTAGAGACATCTTCATGAAAATGACTCGGTATCTTTCAGAACTTGCTTTGAATAGGCAGGCCATCGTTGTTGCTTCATATTTCCCTCGGCTTTATTCTAACAGAAGTCTGTTTCTTGATGCGGTTTTGTTTGGAAGAGCAAACGTTGTAGTGAGCCTTAAGGAGTCGAAGGGTATTCTGAAGTTCATTTTGGAGCATCATCCGAACATTAAGCCTTTTGCTGTTGATTTTCCTTCTAATGCGGTCACGATGGACATGTTTATGGAGACCTAAATGAATGGGAAGAACTGTTCCTTCATATCGTCACGCGTTGGAAAGAGAAGTTGAGCGGTGGAAGGGATTCAGGAAAGGGTTGCGAGGAAAAGACGCTGAGGCTTTTGATCGTATGATGAATGCTTGCAGAATGTTCGCATCAGCTGGGAGCATGGCTACGAGGCCGATTTTACTTGAAGCAATGTTCATGTCGATTCTGCTTTACCAAGAGAAGGTGTTAACGGGGATCAAGGAGAGGCTTGACAGGCTGGAGAAACGACTTGGCCAGTCTTAAGCCGATTTGTGGCTGGCTGCTCGACGTATATCCTTCCAATCCGGGCGAAATGACAGTTTGGATCATATCTGAGAACGGCGAACGCATAAAGCTCGTGGACAAGTTTCAGCCCAAAATCTATGTTTCGGCTAAAATATCTGATCTTTCCAAGTTGACCAAACGCCTTGGCACAAGCAAATCGGTGGCTAAATGGCGTTATGTTGAAAAATATGCTGATTTCATGGAAAACAAGAGATCAAAAGTGCTAGAAATTACTACAACGGATTGTCGCAGGATTCCTTACTTCGCCCGAAAGTTGCTAAGATTTGGAGGATATCAGAAGTTTCGGCTACATAACGTGGACGTTCCAGATGCACAGGCTTATTTTTATGATAGGGACATTTTTCCGCTTGCTTTTATGGGAGTCATAGTTCAGGGTGACAGGCTTGCTTACTGGTTGTTGGACTCGGTAGAAAGCGTGGACTATGATCTCCCTCCTCTTCGTCTATTGTCGTTGCACCTAGAAATAGCCACAGATAGGCCTATCCCTAACTTCAACGATCCGATTGGCTCCATCATTCTCGAAGAGAATGGCGAAGACATTGTTATTGATAATGAAGATGAAGAGGAAAAGATACTCATGATGGTTGATGTGATCAGAGAGAAGGATCCTGATATTATCTTCACCCGAGGTGGAGATTCGTTTCTTTTTCCGTATCTTGCTCATAGGGCACTGGTGAATGGAGTTCTCAGCAGACTTGTTCTGGGAAGGGAACATGTTCCGCTTAGGGCTAAGAAGAAGCGAGGCATGACTTTTTTCTCGTATGGAAGGGTTTACTTTAAGGCGCCTATGCGAAGGTTGTATGGACGAATCCATGTGGATAAGGAGAACACGTTCATCTATTCTGCTTCTGGGTTAGATGGGTTGATTGAGGTTTCGAGGACTTGTAGGGTTCCTACACATAGAGCTGCGAGGGCTTCTATTGGAACGATTATGTCTTCTTTGCAGCTTTATCAGGCTACTAAGGATGGCATTTTGATTCCGTGGAAGAAGAGGGAGCCTGAAGTGTTCAAGTCGGCGTGGGAACTCTTGGTGGCTGACCGGGGAGGGTTTATCTTTGAGCCGAAGATGGGCATCCATGATTGGGTTACTGAGGTTGACTTTTCTTCAATGTATCCAACTTTGATGGCGAAGCAGAACGTTTCGGCTGAAACTGTGCTTTGCAAATGTTGTCCAAATTCAACGTTGAGGGTACCAGAGCTTGGCTACAATATGTGCGAGAAGCGAGAAGGTATCGTGCCAAGGACCTTAAGGATGGTTCTGAGGAAAAGAGCTACGTACAAGCGTTTGAGAAACGAGGTTGAAGACCTGAAGTTAAGACGGATCTACAATCGTAGGCAGAATGCTTTGAAGTGGATTTTGGTGACGTGTTTTGGTTATCTAGGTTACAAGAATGCTCGTTTTGGTAAGGTTGACGCCCACATTGCGGTTTGTGCTTTTGCGAGAGAGGTCTTGTTGAGGACTGTGCGTATGGCTGAGGAGAGAGGGTTTGAAATAGTTCACGGGATTGTTGATTCTCTTTGGCTTAAGAAGGAAGGGGCTTCTGCAAGGGAGTATATTGAGCTTTGTCAGGCAGTTTCTAAGAAAATTGGGGTGGAGTTGAATGTTGAAGGTAGATACCGATGGGTTGTATTTCTGCCATCTAGAATGCATGTGGGCGTTCCTGTTCTGAACCGGTATTTTGGAGTGTTTGAGTCTGGGAAAATCAAGGTAAGGGGTATCGAGGCGGTAAGGCGGGACATGCCGCCCTTCATTAAGAGGGCTCAAATGGATATGATCAGGGTTCTTGCGAGGGCTCAGAACTCTGACACGTTTGTGAAGAGGATTCCACAGGCAATAGACGTTTTAAGAGGCTATGTGGAGAAACTGAGGGAAAAGGATGTGGACGTGCTGGATCTGATTATTGCGAAGCGGCTTTCTATGCATCCGGACAGGTATGTTCACGATGTTTTCCAAGCCGTAGCTGCTAAGCAGTTGGTAAAGGAGGGCATAGAAGTGACTGGAGGACAAACGGTTCGATACTTGATAACTAGCGCAGAGAATAAGAGGCCAAACAGCCGTGTGAAGGTCGCTGAGTTAGTTAATAGTGATACTCGCTTTGATACCGAAAAATATGTGGATATGCTGATTTTGGCAGGAGTAAACATTCTGAGTCCATTCGGATATACTGAGGAAAGACTGAAGGATGAGACATATTACGGTGAGAAGCAGACCATGCTCAACTTCGCTCTGACAACAACATGAAACGTGCGCATAAAAGAGGCAGAAATTACTCTTCGAATGTTGATCTATAAAAAAGAAGAAGATTTAGGAAGATTCCGCTTTGAAGGTTATCCTTCGTATTCTTCTGTTTCCTCGTAACTCTCCTCTTCTGTTTCTTCGTAATTTTCCTCTTGTGCTGTGTCCTCTTGTTCTGGGAAGAAAGTTTCGTCTTTTACAGGGATTTCAATTTCTTCTTCTGTTGGAGTTTCTTCAGAAGTCATTTCTGTGGTGGCTTCCGGAGTAACTGTAGTCTCTTCAATTGTTTCTTGAACGGTCTCCTCTGATATTGGGGCTTCTGTTTCTGTAGGTGTTTCTGGTAGTGTTTCAACACTTTCTTCTGTGAACGTTTCTTCTGTTGGGATTTCTGGTAATGCCTCGGCGTTTTCTTCTGTAGGTGTTTCTGGCAGTGTTTCAGTGCTTTCTTCTATAGGTTCCTCTGCTGGTAGTTCTTCCAGAGGTTCAGTTTCAACTTCCCCTAAAGTAGGTTCTGATTCGAGTGACGTTTCGCTCAACGTTTCTGTAGGTGTTTCCTCTAAAGGAATTTCTTCAGGAGTCTCTATTTCAGGTTCAGCAACAACTTCACTCGGAGGCGTTTCCACGGGTTCGCTGGGTTCATGCGAAATCTCAGGCACAGCTTCTGGTAGAATTTCTCCAACGATTTCTTTTATGGCGTTCAGCTGCTGTTTTGTTGCTTCTAATGCAAGATTAAAGGCGCCACTTTCTCTCTCATGTAATTGATCATCAATTTCTCCCGCCACATACTGGAGCTCTGAGTTTGCAAGAAACATCTCCAAAGCGTTGATTTGGCCTTCGAGTTCGCTGATCTTTGATGTCATTTTTTCGGCCAAATCTTTCCGAAGAGATTCGATCTCTGCAATGGTATTTGTAATTTCGTCATTGATAGAGTCATAGGTATTTTGGGAAATCTTGCCACTGCTGAACAGGCCGTCTAAAGCCTGTTTCTTTTTCATCGCTAACTCCAAATCCTTGCCTATTTTTTCAAAAGAGTGCTTCCATGAAATCAAATTTACGCACCTGCACTTTGCTAGCATTAAAAACCAAAAATAACCTTTACTAACATCTAGATATATCGCAGACTGTCAAAACAAGTCTCCTTTTCCATTTTATTCTAAAATAGTTTTAAATTTGTATGGGTCACTCATTAAAATATAGCTTAAACATGAACATACTATTGACAAATATATCACATTGTTGTCGAATTCTCTCTTGACATAGTACTTTCTTAGCTTTACTGCGTATATGCGCGCGCGGCTAGACCCTGTGCGTGTGTGAGTCTCCTCCCCTCAAACCAGAAGATTAGGGTTTCCAGTCCGTAAGTGTTATGGGTCAAATCTTGAAGCGACCACTCTCAAGAACTGTAAAGATTGTTCCATCATCTTTAGTTACCTTCACCGTGGGCTTGGACGTTAATAGATCCATGTGATTTTTGGAGGTATTTTTTCCTCCAGGCATGTCAGTGTTGTTGCCAAAGGCTATGTGAATTGTCCCCAGCATCTTTTCAGCTTCTAAAAATTCTTGTGTAAATCTGGCTTTTGGGTTGATTCCAAAGGCGAATTCGCCAATTATGTTGGACCATTCGTCAGTGGTAAGCGTTTCTCTCACTCTTCTAAGTACATCTTGGTCTTTAGATGTGGTTTCTCTTGCTTTTCCGTTTTCAGCGCTGACTTCTAATGGGATTTTTAGAGGTCCGATTCCTCCGATGGCCATATCACAGACAAGTTTTCCATTTAACGAGTTCTCTTCAGGTGCTACAATGACTTCTCCTGTTGGGAGGTTCATCCATTTCATGGACTTCCAGTCAATTCGGGTGTCTGTGAAGAATTTTCTTCCTTCGGTGTTGAGGGATACGTTGGTTCCAGATGGATTGGTGATCTCCACCCTAACTGTTCGATCTAGAGCTTGCATGAGTCTAGCTGCGAAACTTTGCATGTTTCTGTGTTCCTGAGCGGTTAGAGACAAAGCGCCCTTGGTGAGCATGTCTAAGGTTACGCCTGGGCAATGTCCCAACCGTGATTTGTGGTCTCTTGTTTCGATTTGAATGATTCTTATTCGGAACGGTGTTTCTTCTCTGCCTCCTCTCATAAGGTTGATGTAGATGTCAGGCTTTTGCTGGGTTAAGACTTCTAGTAGTTGAGGTGGAACTTCAGTTCTTGTTTCTTCTGACGTTTCGAGTGTCATTAGTCTTGTCCAGAGTCCGATGGCTAAGGCTCCATCTGCGAATGCTTCTCCTATCTCCTTCTTTTCATCATCGCAAACGATTACTATACTTTCGCCAGGAACTGCCTCTAATACGCATTCTAGTGCGTTTCTGGCTGCTTCCCACGCTTCCATTTAGGTTCTCCTCAAAAGTCCTATTGAACGCTGTTAGGATAAAGTTTACCATCGCATGCAGTTCTGTTATTCTATTGGGCGCTCGTTTTATCATATAAGCTTGCCAATCGTTGTTTCTTGTTGTGGCTTAGAGCTTTAATTTCTCGTTCTCTCTTCATAGCCTCACTACGGCTGTTGAACTCCTCCACGTACACTATCTTTTCAGTTTCGTGCATCCTCGTATACCGAGCGCCCTGACCCTTTATATGTTGTTTAACCCGGCGTTTCACATTCTTGGCATGTCCAGTGTAATAGCTACCATCTTTACAACGAAGGATGTAAACGTAGTAGGGCATCTACCATCAGCTCACAGCTAACAAACAAGTCCAGCAGTCTCTTAAGGAAGCTATCTAATTTGTGCATTGCCCATGGGCTAGCAGATAGGGATTTTTCCGTTTGTGAGGTCTCGGCAGAATTTGTCAATGTTTTCTAACTCTTCGTCTATAACTTCTCGTATCTGCTTCCTGACACCTTCAAAGGAGTTGTTGCCCTTCATTACTACTTGTGCTGCGGCTATGGCGGGGTCATCAACAGGCTTGCCAATTTGGCTTAACAACCATACGTAGACTTCTTCAAGTCCCGGGACTCTGTTGTAAATATCGTTTGCCAATTTATGGGTCAACGTATTGTAAATCTTCCCAACGTGACTGACGGGATTCTTTCCAGCAGCAGCTTCAGAGCAGTAAGGTCTGTTTAAGGGTATGACTCCATTGGTTCGATTTCCTCTTCCAACTTGTCCAGAATCTCCGGCCTCCGCACTAGTGCCCAAAACTGTCAGGTAAACGCCTCCTATGCCCCTCCCTTTCACGTCCAACGTGTTCAAGTCAATGTTTGTCTCCTCAAAATCCGTGTTTTCTCTCACAAATCTGGTGATTTCCTCGGACAACTCTTCTTTTTTTCGGAAGTAGTCCCTTTCGCTATCTACGAAGCGATCCACTAATGCCATGGACATCGTCAAACGCAAGCTGTTATTCTTTCTGAAAGCCATAATTTTTACGTCTTCACCAGATTCGGGAAGCTGTTTCTTAAAATTCTGAGAGTTAACGAAGTTCTCAGTTTTCAACACAATCTCTTCTGTTCGTGTCATTGGTGCATAGCCTACAGCTGCAGAAGTGTCGTTGGCCCCGAGCACTCTTCCTTTCCTTTGAAAAATATCCATAAGCTCAGGATGTCCTGGCTTCAGTTCCACCTGATACCTAGCGTGCTTTTCTGGATCTACAAACCGTAGGTTTTCCTTTAGCCATTGTTTGGCTGTCTGAATTGCTATCTCTTCAACGGGTATTTTCACTCCTCTTGCTTCAAAGGTTGCTCTGTCACCGAAAATAAGGAGCATGGGCTTTTTGACGATTCCTCCGCCAAAACGTGTTTCAGCTTCTCCTGCGGCTAACAAGGACTTGTCAATGTTATGATGCAATATGGCACCGGTTTTTCTCAGATACTCTTGACTCAACCTTACCGAGACGTTGTCCATTATGGCATCGCAGATGAAGTCAGGGTGGCCAAGTCCCTTCCTCTCGACTATCTCCAACTTCTGTTGTTCCAGAGGAGTTTGCTTTAAAGAGTCTACAAATATGTTTCTCATAGGAATTACCTTTAGCGCTCGTTAATGAATAGGATTAAATATATATTTTGCGATATTTAGACTGACATAAAAATAACTGGAGGTTATCAGAATAATCATCACAGGCACTATGCTAAAAAAGCTAAGGATTGAAGCCGGATTAACTCAAAGACAGCTAGCCAACCTAATCGGAATTTCACAAGCCCACATTGCAAAAATCGAAAAAGAAAATGTCGACCCTCGACTATCAACCGTCAACAAAATACTTCAGGTTCTAACAGAAGACCAAGGGAAAAGATGTGGAGACATCATGACAACAAAGGTCATTTCCGCGAAACCGGAAGATACAATTTTGAAAATTAGTCAAGTAATGATGAACCACGCCATATCTCAGTTACCCATAATTGAAGATGGGAAAGTAATCGGCACAGTCACAGAAGAAAGTATCATCAAAAATTTGAGTTCAAACATCGCAGGCGAAAAAGTTGAAGAAATCATGGAAACTCCATTGCCCAGTGTTCCAGAGAACACAAACTTAAGTATGATTCGTCCTCTCTTAGAAGATCATTATGGGGTACTAGTCATGAGAAAAGGAGATGTGGTCGGAATAATAACCCGATCAGACTTACTAAAAATCATTTCAAAACCACTATAATACATGTATGCGATAAAAAAGGTCCTTCTCTTCAAGAACGCTGAAAATGTTCTAAGCATCTACTACTAATCATCAATAATTTTGAACTTGAGCGCTTTTCCTTCGTGATTAAATACAGCTATGTTACGTTCAGAGTGGTAAGGAAAAGCCACAATAACCATTATCCTCCCATAAAACTGGTTAAGGTCGTTGGTAGATGGAGTGAGAACGCCTGAGGGGTGAGAGTGGGCAACACCAATTATGGAAAAATCTATGGGAAGCATGTGCAAAGGAAAAGCTGAGAAACTTTTTCCATGAGTTGCAAAAGGCGGAATAACTGTATCGTTGACGGAAACTTCATCTTTACTAACTTTTCCCCGGAGGAGGAGAATACTCTCTTTAGGGTGTAAGCCACTTGCGTAGTTAAGTAAATTTTCGATAACTGGCCGCTTTAGATACGTAACTCTCATGTCTATTGTTCCAAGTGGATTGTACTTATGATGACTTTGGTGATAAAGAAACTTCGTGTGTGATTTTTCTTTGGTCTTCAGTTATTCCTTCAAAGATTCTTTCGACCAGTTCTTTTCCATGAGTAAGTCTGCCCACTTGATGATGGCTACCATTTGTTATTGAAGATATGATTTTAGTTACTGCAAATCCGTAGGTTTCTCGTCCATAATAGTGGGGGTTTGTGTTCACGACAACGGTATAGATTCCTTCTTTTTTGATAATCTTTGAAACTGATATAACATCTTTAACAGCTAAGTCTTCATATTTTCTTACTGCGATGCCCACGGTGTCAAATTCGCGGATTTCACCAGTCTCTAGGCTTTTGTGAAGCGGAACGTTAGCGCTTCCATCGGTTATGATAACCATTACGGGGATTGCTGTCCTATCTCGGCGCCTCGCTTCTTTCAAAACCTCCCAAGCCTTCAACATTCCAGCTGCCAGAGGTGTAAAGCTACTAATCCGCAGTCCCAGTAGCTTGTTCGCTACAACTCCCAGATTAGTTATAGGATGCTGCACGACAACTGCTCTCGTTTCTTTAAGGGCCACGATTCCCACTTTGTCTCTATATCGGTAGGCATCCGTGTGCAGTTTTAATATAGCCTCTTTTGCTTCTTCAATGCTAAATACCATAGACCCGCTTAGGTCAATGACAAAGAGCAATGTCATGGGAGCCTTATATAGCCTTGATTTTTCACGGACATCCTCTAAACATATTTTAAGGGCTGTTTCAAGAGAAGGTTCTCTGTCTTTCTGCTTTCTCGCTGCAGCTCTGATCGTTGCCGGTAAGTGGATGTCTCTTGGCTTGCCTTGTGGAAATTTCCATCCCCATTGTCTACCGCGATGGAGTGTGGTTATCGTCTCCGCTCTTTTCCCTGCGAAACTACCGAGTCCTCTGATGGGCGGCTTTATTGTGAAGAAGAGCTTGAAGGGTGCAAGAATGCTTCCTTTGATCTTCGTAAGTAAAGCGATGCCTTCGGTCATTTCTGGTGGTTTTAGTGCTGAACTAACTGTAGGAATCCCTTTTATCTCACCTTTTTCTGGTTCTTCAAAGACTGGTCCTCTTAATTTTTCTGACGCTCTAGTAACACCGTCTGTAACGGGTGCGTCTTTTGGACCTTTTTTCAATCTTTTTCCAAAACCGAAGACTGGACTGATTCGGCTTAAGAATGCAAAGATTTGCGCACGAAACTTACTGAGAAGTTTTTCCACAGAGGCTTCTTCTTTTTCGCTTGCTTCCTTTCTGGCCCAGATCATGGTTCGCCCTTTCGGTTTATCTTGCATTTTTCTTTTTTCGGCTTCAGTTGGTTTGGTTTCCTCTACGTATTTTACCTCTTTGACCTTTGCCATGAATACTTTTGAGATTTCTTCTGGTGTTGCGGGTTCCAAGAAGCCGCCTTCTCTTGTTCTGTGGCGTAGGGCGAGTTCAGAGGCGACTAAAATATCGTTTGGGGCGACTTTAATTCTGTTTTCAAATGCAACAAGCGTACATGCAGCTTTGCTTATCACAATGTCGGGTCTCATTCCATCAACTTTCAGGTCCAAGCAGGTTTTGCATATGGCTTCTAGAAGTTTTTCTGGCATCTCAACTTCTGGAAGAATTTTTCTCGCACGGAATATTCTGGTTCTCATCTCTTCTTGACTAGTCCTATATTTTTTAATGAAGCCTTCTGGGTCTGTTTCAAACTCTAGGTTTCTCTTAACGACCTCCATTCTGTCTTTAACTGTCATTATTCTTTCAACGCTTACCGATAGGGGGAAGCGGTCGAGGAGCTGTGGTCGGAGTTGGCCTTCTTCCGGGTTCATGGTTCCTATGAATATGAAGCGAGAGGGATGACTAACTGATATTCCTTCGCGCTCCACCACATTCCAACCAGTTGCGGCCGAATCCAACAAGTCATCTGCTATGTGATCAGGGAGCAAATTTATTTCGTCAACATACAGAATGTTTTGATTTGCTTCTGCAAGAACCCCAGGCTCCAAGGCCTCCACTCCAAGCTTTATCGCTTTCTCCACATCTATGCTTCCGATTACCCTATCTTCGGTTGCTCCGAGAGGAAGATTTACGACGACCATTGTTCTCTCTTCTATTGGCAGTTTTCCTCCCTTTCGGTAACGTTCGCCACATTTCTCACACATGTTTGAGGCGTCATGAGGATTGCAGTTGAAGGGACATCCTTTTATGACTTCCAATTTCGGCAAGATGTCTGTTAGTCCTCGCACTGCGGTTGTTTTTCCGGAGCCCTTGGGTCCTTGAATCAATACTCCTCCAATTTTGGGGTTGATTGCGTTGATCAAGATAGCCAATTTTAGCTTATCTAACGAGACGATGGCGGAAAATGGAAATGATATTCTTTTTTGCATCGGACTCTCCATCCGAAGTACATTAGATTAATTAGCCCAAACGATATAAGAGTCTGCTGTTCTGTAACGCAAATGCCACGCGTTAGTAAGAGATAAAAGAGCCTCTATGCATGAAAATGCATTTTTTTTATTCTTCTTGAGGCGTTACGTTTTCTCCGACACTGTATAGAAAGATGTTTGCTGAAGAGGGTCCTATTCGATTGAATTTCTTGCCAAGATCCTTGATAACTAACGCGTTGTTGGATTTATCGAGGCTATCGAGGTATGACCGGAACGACCCGTACTCTTTTCTTATGTCTTGGAACTGTTTTGCATTGTTAATTGCCGCAGTTATTTTTGCGCGATTTCTCACTATACTTGCATCGGTCAGAAGTCGTTCTATGTCCTTTTCGCCAAATTTTGCAACTTCGTCTACGGAGAAGTTCTTAAAGGCTTGCCTGAAATTTGGCCACTTTTCATCTATCATTTTCCAGCTTAACCCTGCAAGGAAGATAACTCGGGTCATGTTTTCAAAATATGTATTATCGTTTGTAGGTCGCTTGTCTCGGTATATCCATTTTGGAGGACTCCAATGTTCTTTATTCAAACTCTCTCACCTTCTGAAGTTATTTCGTGTGGGCGTAAAACTATTTTTCCTCAATGGTACATGCATGAGTTAGAGCATATGCGCATAATATTGCATATATGCACTTGAGATCTAAACTAATTCTAGATATTATGTGCTCTTGAACAAGCCACTAAATGGCATGGCTCTATTTCTACAGGTTCTGGTTCTTCTTCACGACATATTTTCTGTGAGTATTTACATCTTGGATGGAATCTGCAGCCTTTAGGCAAATTACAAGGATCAGGTGAAGATCCGGGTATTCCCTCGATTTTTGTTTTTCTATCAATTCTTAGCACAGAACCCAACAGTGCTTTTGTATAAGGATGTGTGGGCTTTTTGAAAATAGTTAGGACATCGCCATACTCCACTAGTTTCCCAGCATACATAACTCCGACGTAATCAGACATCTCAGCTACTACTCCTAGATCATGGGTCATCAAAAGCATTGAAAAATCGAACTCTCTCTTCATCCTTTTTATTACCTCCAACACTTGTCTTTGCACCAGTACATCCAACGATTTTGTAGGTTCATCAGCTATGAGTAAGGATGGATTACACATGAGTGCCATAGCAATCATTATTCTTTGCCCTTCGCCTCCACTGAATCTATACGGGTCATGGTAATATCTTTTTTTAGCGTCGGCCAGCTGAACTTTTCCAAGGTATTCCAAAACAATCTCCCTTATCCTTTCCCGCCTTATTTTTTCGTGTGCTCCTTTTGGCTCTCCCACTTGGTATCCGATCATCATCATTGGATGCATCGAAGCAATGGGGTCTTGGAAGATCATTGATATCTCTCTTCCTCTTATCTCTCTCATCTCTTCTTCTGACAATTCGAGCAGATCTCGTTCCTTGAAGAGTATTTTTCCATCGACAATTTCACCTGTCGAAACAACTTCTGGAACTATCTTGAAAACTTGAGATCTGGTTCTATGGAGAAGAGGAATTGACCTTACCGCAGATCTTGTTCTAAGAAGGTGTGGAATCAACCTTAGGATTGAAAGCGCAACTGTTGTCTTGCCAGATCCAGTTTCACCTACCAGCCCAACAGTTGTCCCTCGGAAGATATTGAGACTTACCCCGTCAACAGCCTTTATCGTTCCTTCTCTACTGTAAAAATGGGTTTTGAGATTTTCAATAGATAACAATTTCTCCGAGTTCGTTTTATGCATGAGCATCACTAATTCGGTCATAACATTGTTTATTTAGGCTTAACTCAGAAAGCACGCGCATCAAGCCTATTTCTACAGCCGAATTTTACCTAGTGGTTTGTCTTCATCGGACAGTAGATTATTTCTTTCTGGCAACATAATCTAGCGATGCATATACATGTTTTTTTCTGTCCACGTTGAACCCCAGCGCGCGTGCACCTTCGCGCGTAAATTCCATAATTCTCTTTTCCTTGCATAGCATCGCTAGACCATTGAAATATTGATCTGGCGCATCATCTTCATAGTAACTGATATGGACTTTTTCATGACGCCCATTCTGTAGAAATTCTCCTGCTTCAATTATCTCACCTTTTCCAAATCCACTGTGCTCAGTGGAAACGAAGTTCACAAACAGCAAGCCTTCCTTCTTCAACACTCGCTTCATTTCCTCCATTGCAATAGATATCTCTTTCTTCGGCATATGAAATATAGTGTCATAGGAATAGACAAAACTGATAGAACAATCTTCAAACGGCAGATTTCGCATATCCCCCTTTCGTATGTCTAAGTCGATCCGTTTTTCTTTACAGAACTCATGGGCTTTTCTCAGTTGTTCTTCAGAGATGTCGACACCGTGCGTCTTGTAACCGAACAGATGGAAAATGTAAAGAGGTGGCTTTTTCCCGCCAGCGCCGCAATCGAGTATCTCCTTTTCCAGTTTGCTATTTTCGCAATATTTTAGGAAGGTGTAAAGTGGTGTCATGCGTACACGCGTCTTTAACAGAGTTTATATGTATTCTGTTCTTTGTACACGTGTCTAGGGTGTTTTACATCATTTCGCTTCAAAAGTGGCAAAGAGTCTTGCTTTTATTACACATATGGTTAAAACGTGGCGTCGCTTTTCATGTTCTTTTGTGTGCCCTCATACATGGTGCAATATTTCTGCATGTTAACAAAGCAGATGATAGCTTCCACGTGAACTAGTTTAGCGAATTGGGGTTGGTGGATTTGAAGGACCTTGAAGTTGTACGCAATATCAAAAGGGACTTGGTGCGTATGCGTAAAGAGATAGATGCTATGCCGAATGTGGAGGAAAAGAGTGCGACATTGAAGGCTTACGCGGAGCTTTTGACAAGCTTGGAAATAGGTACACTAGTTAACCTCAAACCAAGAGAGGGGAGAATCAGCTAAAGCGCTTAGAAGCTTTCGCGACAGGTGAGACATTAATACCGATTCTGGTTCCATAAGGCGCTTCAACGCACGCGCGCTCCGTAATGAATGTCTTCTATGACAACATCGAATTCGTGTGTGAGTGCAGCAACCCTAAACAACCAGAAGTCATCGCCACCAGCACCGTAAGACTTAGTGTGCCCTGCTATTGTGTAGCTTCCATCAGAGATTTGCACAAAGGACCATGCCCAATCCCAGTCGGCTCCACCAAAGGTCTTGTTCCACTGGGCATCTCCAGACCGATCAACCTTAATAAACCAGACGTCGGAGCTGTTTCCATGCTCAAATCCCCAAAAATGTGAGCGTCCAACCAACGCGTAGCCTCCATCAGAGGTCTGCAAAACAGAATAAGCACGGTCATTGTCCGTTCTTCCATATGTTTTGTTCCACTCCACATGTCCATTTGCATCCGTCTTAACCAGCCAGAAATCATAGTCAGGAGAATCATAGTTATAGCCTGTTCTGCCTGCGATTGCGTATCCTCCATCATTTGTCTGAACCAGAGAATACGCAAAATCATCACCTGATCTTCCGTACGTCCTGTTCCACTCCATATTTCCTAACGAGTCTGTTTTAACCAGCCAAAAATCATTCCATTCCTCGTCAACAAGCTGGCAACCTCCTGTTATCGCATATCCTCCATCACTTGTCTCAATCAAACACCAACTATATGCAGACCCTGCTGCTCCGTATGTTTGACTCCATTCCTTGTTTCCATACGTGTCTGTCTTGACTAACACGAAATGGTCACCTGTTATTGCGTATCCTCCGTCATTGGTTTGAATCAGAGAAAAGGCTTGACTGCCTTCTCCGTATGTTTTGCTCCACAGTCTGTTGCCCGAAGAATCGGTTTTAACCAGCCAAAAATCAAAATCATCACCAGCACCATACGACTTAGTGAAGCCTGTTATTGCGTATCCTCCATCATCAGCTTGAACAACGGATCTAGCGAAGTCGTCGCTTGGTCCTCCATACGTTTTGTTCCATTCCAAACTTCCAGACGAATCTGTTTTAACCAGCCAGAAGTCTGAGCCACCAGCACCATAAGACTCAGTATGTCCTGCTATCACATATCCTCTGTCACTTGTCCAAACCACAGACAGCGCACTATCGTCGCCTGCTCCTCCATACGTCTTACTCCATTCCGTGGCTGGCATCCCAGAACTAGATGAGTAAGTCTTAGCAGCGAGAATTAACAATAACATTACTATAAACATCGATACTATAAACATTAATGCAGAAACTTGCCTATTCATTCTAACTCTCCATGTTTAACAACAACAATTCCGGCATTTAAAGTTTGAGGCATCATGATTTCAAGTGAGAAGAAAATACAGAGACCATGGAGACATAAAGAGACTGCAGAGAAACTATTGTGTGAAGAAGACGATAAAATTCTTATTCGCGTATGCAACTGTCTCTAACAGTCTTCTGTGTATTCACTCAGATTTAACTTGTAAATTGGACTCTTTCTCTGCGCGCGCGTGTGCATGGATGGAAGAAAAGTAGTCTTATGTATGAGTACTCTGAAAGAGTACAAGAGAGTGATGGAGATGACTGCGAAGACCGCCTTCATATATCATGATGATTATCTCGGTTACAATTTTGGACCCAGCCATCCGCTTAGACCACAAAGGTACAAAGACACATTTCAGTTGCTCCAAAAACTAGGAATTTTCAACGAAAACGTGAAGCACTACAAGCCGGATCACGCCAACGAAGAGGATCTGAAGTTGGTTCACTCAGAGGAATATATCAGAAGTGTGGAGAAAAAATGCGGCGAAGGAACCGGTTACCTTGATTACGGTGATACACCAGCCAGAAAAGGAGTTTACGTGTCATCGTGTGCCAAGGTCGGCGGCTCAATACTCGGAGCGGATCTCATCATGCGCGGTGATGTTAACCATGCATTTAATGTTGGTGGCGGTTTACACCACGCGACAAGGAACAGCGCCGCCGGGTTCTGTGTGTTTAACGATGTTGCCATAGCGGCGAGACATCTTCAGCAAAGGCATGGTGTAAAGAGGATTGCAATTGTCGACGTAGATGGACACCACGGAGATGGAACTCAATGGATATTCTACAAGGAGCCTGTTCTGACAATTTCGCTCCACCGATATGGGGGCGGTTTTTTGGGTAGATTCTATCCCGGAACTGGAAGTGTAGACGAGATAGGTGAAGGTGAAGGAAAAGGGTATTCGGTGAACGTGCCTTTACCACGTGGGACCTTCGATGAAGCATACCTTGAGGCGTTCAACGAGATAGTGCCCCCTCTAATTGAAAAATATGATCCGGAGATTCTGCTGAACCAGTTCGGTGTGGATACTCACTATCAGGATCCGTTGGTAGGTTTATCTTTGACGACCAAATCGTACGTGGAGGTCAGTTCTACTCTCCATCAGCTGGCGCACAAGGTTTCAGACGGACGATATCTAATATTTGGCGGTGGAGGGTATGAACCTAGCAACGTTTCCAGATGTTGGGCTTTAATGTTTATCACTGTGGCTGGAGTCACGCCAAAAAATGAAAAGATGTATCGCGAACTCTTCGACAAAAACGTGCAGTTTCAGAATCCAGAAGTCTTGGAAGAAGTTCGAGAAACCATTACGCAGGTGAAGAAAACCGTTTTTCCACTGCATAACCTGTGATTTGCTCCAATCCTGCATTCGAAATCGTGCTCGCGATTAGTACACATGTGCGATCTTTGTAATCCCTAGAAGGCGAATAGGTGCATGTGCGACCATATATCGAATTTTGAAATATATCGGAGATGAAATAAGTAATATATTAAGTCTCACGATACCATATGTATGCGAGTACAACACCCAAACAGTTCGACAAAAATACACGATAAGAGGTTGAATGGATGAAACGTGAAACCATAATCAATGGGTACATGTACCGAGTATGTGTGCCTTCAATATCTGGTAAACCTAAGCAGCAAGGTGACAGCTGCGCGAAAGTATCTGCCTTGAAAGAGCCGCTACCAGGTAATCCTGAGTTCAAAGAGTTTGTGCTAGAAGCAATAGATGAAGGGCTATCTTCGCTAGGAGATTCCTCGAAGCAAGCGATTTATTATCATCTGGAAAAGAATTTTAGGATTAAGCAGATGGATATTCCGAACAAGATTGAGGAGTTTGCCAACGCTATTGAGAAGATCTTTGGAGATGGGGCTAAACTTCTTGAGATTCAAATAATGAAGCGGCTATACGAAAAAGTTGGACATACCTTTGAGTATCTTCCAGAAGGTAATGATCTTCTGTTCAATGAGTATATGAATGCGTGTAAAGGCATGTTCAAACACAAACAAAGCCTGTTGTGTGTGCTGAATAGTCTTAAGTGATTTGCATGTATGCTACATTAAAAATAGGCGTAGTAATTTGCTTAGGTTTCTGATTTCTATGGCATCTCCGAGAAAACTGGGATTTGCTTCAGAGCCCAATCTTAGTATTATGGAGCTTTCATAATATATCGCTACTGTCACCCCTTCTTTCTTCAGGTTGTCGGCAATATGCCTAAGGCTTCTCAGTTTTCCCAGAGAAATCTTCCTTGAACCAAATTTTATTAGATCTTTCAGTATTTCACTATCCAGCAGATTAATGTCTATATTTTTGTTTTTGGCCTTTAACTTGAGACGTTTTATTCCTTTTGTGAGAAGATTGATCTCCCCTGATTTAAGAAAATGTAGTAGCAAGACTGGAATTTCCAAGGGCTCACCGAAGAGATGGGTAGAAGGGTTACTTCTCTTTTGACACGTAGAGAATGTTTAATACTACTGACCCATTTACCTTCGTTTTCAGCCCAGCAACTTCAAGTGTTAGATCGTTGAAGCTAAGTTCGAGGTTAGATCCTTTTCCTGCAAGTTTCTCAACTAGTAGCGCGATGCTTTCACCAAGTCCCTTTACAGTTTCTGCCATTTTTTTCACCATCAAAACTCGCTCTCTGCGCATAAAAGAGTTTAGGCTTGGCACGCAAAGCACGTGCACCCCACTGCCAAATAAGAGCCGATGCGGTTCATGTTCACAATCCGATTGTAACAAATTTAATTACAAATTGTCGAACATACATAGAAAACACAAAACCAGGTGGAGTTCAATGAATGATATTGTGCTTATCGCTGGGACAAGACCTGAAATAATCAAGATGGCACCCATAGTTAAAGCATTCCAGAATAATTCAATCCCATTTGTGTTCGTTCATTGTGGGCAGCATTACGACTACAATATGTCTCAACAATTTATTGAAGAACTTGGATTGCCCGAACCAGATTATGGGTTTAAGATTAAGGTTTATTCGCCGTGTGTTCAGACTAGCAGGATAATTATGATTTTAGGGAGACTCATGGAAAAGGTTAAGCCGAGACTGGTTCTAGTGGAAGGTGATACTAATGGAGTGTTGGCTTCAGCCCTTGCCGCAGTGAAGCTTGACGTTCCAGTTGGTCATGTGGAGGCTGGTTTGCGAAGTTTTGATTTACGTATGCCTGAGGAGCACAACCGACGTCTGGTAGACCATGCATCTACTTATCTGTTTGCACCTACTGATAGGGCGAGAAAAAACCTTGAAAGAGAAAGTGTTTGGGGCAAGATTTACGTCACAGGCAATACTGTGATTGATGCTGTGATGCAACACCTCCCTATTGCAGAAAAGAAGTCCACTATCTTAGAAAAGATACGATTCAAGGAGTTCGCGCTTGTAACAGCCCATAGAACCGAGAATGTTGACGACCCAGTTGTCCTCAGAAACCTTGTAGAATCCTTCGTTGAGGCACCTGTTCCAATCGTTTATCCCCTTCATCCGAGAACTCGAAAGCGCCTGCGTCAGCATAAATTGTGGAGGAATTTTGTATCTGCAGAAAATGTGCAGATACTGCCACCCCTAGGATACTTCGACTTTTTGTTATTGATGAAAGGATGTAGAATGATAATAACTGATTCAGGTGGACTCCAAGAAGAGGCTACTGCTCCAAATCTGCGAAAGCCAGTCTTGGTAACACGGCTTTCTACAGAACGACCTGAAGCAGTTGAAAATGGATTCGCCAAAGTAGTTGGTGTAGATAAGCACGGTATCCTTGATGCGATAGAACGAACTTTAGAGGGCAAGTTTGATTTTCCCCAGTTTTCTCCGTATGGAGACGGAAATGCTGGTAGTAAGATAGTTGGCATAGTGTTGGAAGAACTAAATGCTGGAAATATTGAATCGGCGAATTCTCTGCAATAGACAGAATGTAGTAAAGTCACGATGTCTTAGTGCTTAGAGGCTTTACGGCGCGCGTGCCTCCTTTTTCGTGTGCGCCTTTTCGAGAGGGTGTAGGTTAAAAGACCAATTACTATAGCGACTGCCAACCCTAATGCTACCATGATGGTTATGTCCGGAGAATTTGCCTCAGGCTCAAGATATGTGAAAACTAGTTGTGGACTGTACTCGAGCCATTCTTGGGTTGTTTGGTCTTTCGAGGCGTACAGTGCGCGGGCAACTCCTTGGAGTGGGTCTTCGACCTCCAAAGTCAATGTTATTTTTTCATAGTTTTCTTCTGTTGCTTGGGTCACGAAATTAGTCACTTTCCATTCGTACCAGTCTTCTCCAGAGTCAACCATGGCCGCATCTTCAGCGTCTGTTCTGGAAAATCCGCCTGCACGCTGTGCATTTAGGTTTTCTTCGTTCCATGTGTTGTTTACACACCAACGCACCCCAACGATGTGTGGGGCATCAACGAAGAAGCAGTAGAGCCGCAACTTTATTTCAGAAGAAGCGTTGAGAACGTGTGAAACGTCTGAGATGTCAAACATTAGGAATGCAATGCAGAGTCCACTTGCATACTCTGAAACTTCGAGATAGTCTCTCTCTCCATAGGTGGCATTAAATGAAAAAGCGTCGATATAGCTGTCTGCCACAGGTATGATCGTTTCTGCTTCTGAAGCGTCGGTATTGTGTGGTGGGGAAACGAGGAGTATGAGAAGGATCGTGAGCGCAGGGATTTTGTGTTTCATGTTACGTCTTGTTCAGACTTGTATTTGTCTTTTCAATAAGAGTTTTTCTAAATAGGCAACGATAGCACCTTGAAAAAACGGAGAATGTTTTGAACAGGACTGCATGTGTCTGTGAATCTAGTTCGTGGAGCTGCAAGATTATGCCTTTCTATCCTTCTTACCAGATTTGCATGTACATTTCATGCGCACACGATAGATGCTAAAATACCTATTGAACGCAAGATGAAGAGAAAATAGGAGGCGCTAAGTTTGTTGTTCAGGTTTTCGCAGTGCAGAGTAGATACGAGCCCGTGCGAAGTAGATTGTTGTTGTGAGAAAGATTACTGTCATTTCAATAAAGACGTACATCAGGTTGAGGGAGTTAGCCATTTCACCTCCGAATTCATACTTTGATCTTAGTTCGTTGCAACTGGCTTGTAGCGATGAATAATCCGAGAGAAGGCTATGGTAGGTAGAGTTCAAGGAACCATGGTCTGTTAGAAGAGCATTATGATTTGTAAGTAAGTCAATGTAGCTATCTTCCAAAGTGCTATGGTCATCAGATAGTTGAACGTATGCTATCTGAAGGTCTTCATAGGGTCGGTTTTTTAGATAAGTCACACTGTCGATGACTTGTTCATCAATGGACTGTTCTTGCCATGATGAGTTACGCCAGACTTTCCACGAGCAAGTTATATGAGCGTGTAATAAGCCAGGATCTACACTCTTTGGGATGCTCACATTAAAGTGCTGGTCTCGAACGTCACCAGGATCTAAGAGTACGGGGGTCGCGAATGGGCGTAGCGGTCTTAGCCATAAACTGCCGCCTTCATCCTGGGAACCATACATTGTGAAAGTTAAGGTAACGTCTTGAAGGGGTTCTGTTCTTGCCACAACGATTATTCTTATCGTCATGTTGTCGTTTGGATAGGCTTGATAGGGTGCATAGATTT
>Ga0224501_10000323_pt1 | contig 41383 bp, 42 predicted proteins | sample SF_Oct11_sed_USG_4_FD_169105 | JGI IMG/M metagenome (GOLD analysis project Ga0224501, IMG submission 169105) | Sediment microbial communities from San Francisco Bay, California, United States - SF_Oct11_sed_USGS_8_1 | ecosystem: Environmental > Aquatic > Marine > Sediment | place: USA... | reverse complement strand
GTTTTTGTCTCTGATACGCCGTTTTTCTCTATCGTCGCAGTAAGCGTAATAACAGCGTCGCCTGCGCCAAAGGCAGGTCTTGTCACTGTACCGTCAGAAGCTATTACGCCAGAGGCATCTGCACCCCCTGAAGTATATGCCGCCGCCCAAGTGATCGTTGTGCCGCTTGAACCCGCAGCCGGTAAGCCAATATTTTGCGTTACCGAAGTTTCGCTGTCACCTGTTCCAAATGTGAAATCGGCAAAGTCAAGGGCCGCTTTATCATCTGTAACAGACTGTGCGTCTGTTTTTCCCGGTGTTTCGTCTACTGGCGCTTCTTCTGAAGCGCAATTTATAAATGAAAGCGCACCAATAAGAAAAATCATTGAAATTAGTTTTTTTGTCATGAATATCTCCTGTTTAATTATTTTAGAGACACTATTTTTTTTTTTTTTTGAAAAATGCAATAACTTTTTATTAAAATTTTATAATTTCATAATTTCATAGGTAAAATTACCTATTTTTTCGCCTTTTTTGAAGAAATAATCAATATTTTTCCATTTTATTTAAAATATACAATAATTGTTTCTATGATTGTTCGCGGCTGTCACATCTGCTAACTAATCTTTTAAGCTGCGCGCTCTTTCGGGTTGCATGCCTGCGGCAACCTTCGGTAGCGGTTTTTTGCCTTGCCGCAAAACTCAGACCCTGAGCCTGAAGCACCTCGTATAAGTGCATTTTAATATTTTATTTTCTAATTTGTGGCTTTGATAAAATTAATATACTTCGTCGTGCTTGCCAATATCAATTAAAAGAATATGGTCATCTGAAATAAATTTAAAAACAATCCTACAATCATAATCGACAGAAAAACTGTAAGAGTTTTTTAGTTTGCCCACTAACTTATGTGTTTTTAGAGCAGGGTGCCATGGGTTAGAATAAAATAGAGCCATTTTTTCTTTAAAACGATTTTTTAGCTGAGGATGATTAGATGTTCTTTTTTTATATGCTTTTTTAAAGGTGCTGCTATAATCAATCTTCATTTAGAGAACTCATTAAGTCATTTGCGTTATCAAAACTTTTTGTTTTTCTTTCTTTGTATTCTTGTTCGCTTAATTGAATATTCTGATAGATTTCTTCGCGCCTTGCTTCAATTAGCATTTTATCAAAGACTTCTTTCACATATTCTTTATCTTCTGTAGATAATTCGTCTAATTCTTCTATAATTTTCTGTGCTGCTACACTCATAAATTCTTCCTTATTATATCATCTTTGATTATAATATATATTTATTTTACAAGATGTCAAGGTGTAAATTTCAATATTGAAAGCAATTTTTTTATGGTTAATACATCTTAAAAAGGCCGGTTTCATCTGCTAACTAATCTTTTAAGCTGAACTCCCTTTCGGGTTGCATGCCTGCGGCAACCTTCGTTAGCGGTTTTGCGCTTTTTTATATGCTAAAAATGATTTACTTTCTATAGATAAAATGTAAAGTTGTTTTTAAGGCGAAACGCAAAACTCATCGTAAAATGTCGTCCGTTGTGCAAAATAGCGTTTTCTGTTTTCTAAAATATTATATTTTGCTAAAAAGATATTATATTATTTTCTATAAATATATTTTAACATATAAATATCAATCTTTCATTTCCAGAAAATATTAAATTATTGTCAGGATTAATATTTGATTTTTTATATTCATCAATAAATCCCAAGAATGTAATATTATTTTCAATTGCATACATTTTTATGTCTTTAACCGTTTTTATTTTAGCATTTAATAATTCAATCGCTTTGTATTCTTTAATTGAATTTCCTTTTGTATCTAATAAATCATATATCATTGATGAGATATAAGGATGTTTAACGCAACTAGCAATTAAATTACCATCCAATGTTTCTTTAAATATTAATTCATCGCCTTTAATTTTTTCTCTTATGATATCACCATTTTCAGTTTCAATAATTTCTGCTACAGTATGTACCTCTGGAACTTCTTTCTCTACATTAAAAATAGTTAGCATCGTTCTCATATCAACGACTTCATAAGTTTCATCATCTAATTTTTCCGTAAAAACGACAACCATAGCTGCTTGAGATATATTAGCTTTTTTCAATGTCTCCATTTTGCTAAAATCACCATTCATATAAATCACTCCCGTAATATCAGGATTTTGTTTTCTACTAATAAGAATAATTTTTGGTTTTTTCTTTTTATTACATAAAAGTTCTTTAATTACTGCCTCTGTTGACTTAGTAAATCCACAGAGAATAATATGATTTTTATAATTTACCTTTCCTAGTTTTCCTTTTTTCATCCTATCTAATACCTCCTCGACATTTGTTGTGATTAATGAAATAAAAATACCAAAAAATACCATATTAACTAATAACAATAAAGAACTTCCGAGCTTTCCCCAACCTGTTTTTGGTAAATCGTCAACTATATCTACCAATTGAAAAGAGTATAATATGGAATCCAAAAAAGTTGAAAACTCTTTATTAATTTTCGTTTCAGAAGCATAAATGAAAAGTGAAATTATAATTAGTGCACTAAAGACGAAAAAAAATAGTAAAAAAAATAGCATTGTAGTTTCTCGAAAACTTCTCAATATTAAAAAGCCTCTTTCAACTGCAGATTGGACATGAACAGACCGAAATAATCGAACGATACGAAGAATTCTTATTAATCGAAATATTCTGAATAATCTTAAATAGCGTATATCCGGTAAAATTGCAAGTAAATCTATTATACTATTCGGTTTTAAAATCCATTTTATTTTATTAATTATTGCATACGACAATCCTTCATCTTTATAATCTTTTATAAACGTTGTACACAGCCATAACCTGATAAAATATTCTAAAACAAATATATAGAAAAAAACATCATTTGCAATTATGAATAATTCATTTTCATTTTCATAAATATATTCTTGTATAATAGTATAGACTGATATTAAAATTAAAATATTAATAAATATGTCAAAAAATATTTTCCTTTTTGAATTATTATTTTCAAATAAATCAGATAAGAATTTTCTCATAATATAAATTCTTTTTTATTTTAACCTTTTCAACTATTAAAATTTATTAATACAATAAGGCCTTTTCTTAATTTTAGGTTAATTGTCAATAATTTTACTATACATTATGCACTTTTTGTTTAAAAAAAATTATATTCTTAAAAAATAACAATTTTTTTTACATATTTCTCTTTACTATATATATGTTTTATGCAACATGTTCAAGGTTTTATAAAATGAGTAAGTTTTTGAGAAAATCTCTTAAAATGGGTCCAGTTAGATTCAATCTTTCTAAGAGTGGTATAGGCATTTCGGCTGGCATAAAAGGTCTCAAGCTAGGTATGGACAGTCGTGGTAAAAGTTATGTGGCAGGTGGCAGACATGGTTTATATTTTAATGAAAGTTTATCATCAAACCTCAATTCTAATTCTGTAGACACATTTTCAGTTAAACAAAGCTTAGAACATAACGTTGAATCAACAGATAAATATGATCATCATTTAACGTTGAAAAACATAGAATTAGGTAAATTTGAATTAAATAGCACCTATCGCTATATATTTACTTTTTGGTTTTCTCTTGGTTTTTTTATTTTTTCAGCAATAGGTAATATTCCAGAATTGAGTTTTATATTTTTTTTAATTTTTATCATCAATTTACCCACAAAATATATTAGGAAATATCAGGCAAAAAGATACATTCAAAAAATGGAAAACGTAATTATAGAAAATAAACATAATGAATTTTTAAATTTAATTGAGCAACTCAATAATAAATCTAAAAAAGATAAATCGCTTAAATCATATATCTATTCAATAATATACTCAAAACTAATACCTAATATTATTGAGGACATGATTATTGATGACTCTGAAAAAGCTTTAATTAGTCAAATAAAAAACAATTTACCAAAAGAAACTTGGGAATCTATTAATATTGTATATATTAATAATTTATTATCAATTTTTATCGATGATAAATATCTCGATGAAAGTGAAGAACATTTTCTTAAAACATGCTTAAATATTTTTGATATTCCAAAATCAGATCAGACAAAATATTATCACATTATTGAACAATATAGTTCTATTAGAAAAATCGCTACCTCACCATTAAAATCGATTAGTCCAAGTATGAATAATATTAAAGAATCTGATAAATGTTATTATGAAAATAAAGTTCGAATACTTAAAAGTAAAATTATAAAGTCATTTACACAAAATGGTATAAAAAATAAATTCAGACAATTATCATTAGACAAAGAAGGTAATTTTTTTATTACTGCAAATACAATACAGCTTGTCACTACGGGTCATTCAACTATAAAGATTGAAAGTATTTTAGAAAATAATTATCTTGAGGAAGAAGATGGTATAATCGAATTAATAATTTTTAATAAAACCAAACCTATTTATTTGTCAACACCAAATATAATTGAAACCTTTACAGTATTGAATAAAGTTATAGGTCAGAAATTATCTTAAACGCCATTTCGCATAACCATTGAGGTTAATTCGCGCCGCCTTCGACCAGCTTCGCTTGTCCAGCTTACAAAAACGCTTTTCGACGACTTAAAAGTTCATTCGTTATAATTATAAAATCAATCATGTATAATCTTGTTAATCCTGTCTATTCATATATTCATATTTTTATGATTTACCTTTAGTTGGAATGCTTCTAATTAAATTCTTTTTTTCTTCTCTTGTCATTTTTTGAATATTTTTTTCTCTTTTGTATGCTTCGCTTATATTTTCGCACTCTTCATAATAAACTAATTTTAACGGAGTTCTTCCCGCTGTATATTTTGCACCTTTGCCCTGTTTATGCTTGTTTATTCTATCTTCAAGATTTTTAGCGGCGCCTGTGTAATAGGTTCCGTCTTTACATTCTAAAATATATACATAAAACATAATATTATTTACGCAAAAAGTTTTTCATCTTCACGAGATAAAATATTCGACATCTCAATGAGCATTGTATCTGATTGTAGCAAACCATTTTCGGTTATATTAAAACCCGTTTTTTTAATATTAATCCAGTTTTTATTCGCGAATTCAATTATTTTTTTTTGGAAAAGTAAAAATTCATGAAACTTCATAATCTTTTTAAATTTACTTAACGGTTGAAATTCTGTGATTCTAAATATACCTATAAATAAATCTGGATTTAATTGACTGCTTACTAATTTATATTTATTTTGCTTTATATAGTTTTTAATATTTGTAGTATTTATAATTCGAACTTTTCCATTAAAAGAATGAGCAGAAGCTCCCAATCCTATGTAGGGCCTATACCTCCAATAATTTAAATTATGTTCACATTCAAATTTATTTTTCGCGAAATTAGAAACTTCATAATGATTATAACTATTTTTTTTTAAATACTCTGTAATTATTTTTTGATAAATAAATGATCTTTTTTCTGATGGTTTTTTTTTCTTTTTTAAGAAAATCTCTTTTTCTAATTTTGTTTTTTTTTCAATTGTTAGAGAATAAAGTGATATATGTTTTACATTATTATCAATGGCCCAATCAATATCTTGTTTAATATCGTTCCAGTTTTGCATAGGTAAAGAATAAATTAAATCAATCCCATAATTTTCAAATTCACTTTGATGTAAGGCTTTTAATAGATCAACCTCGTCTATGGTACTTTTTCTACCTAAATAATTTAGAAATTCTTTTTTTCGGCTTTGTATACCAATATTCAGGCGATTTATGCCAGCTCTTTTATACTCATTTATTTTTCTTTCGCATAATGATTCTGGGTTAGCTTCCATTGATATTTCAATATTATTAAAATTAGTATTTGTAAATATATTTTTAATTTCATATAAAAACTTAAAATAAAAGTCGGGATCAAATATAGATGGCGTACCCCCGCCAAAAAATATACTTGATAATTCAGTATTAATAAAATACTTTTCTTTTTTTTCTTTTAAATCTTGAATTAATGCGTTTAAATAAGTTTGCTGAAAATTTTTGGACAATTCATATTTTTCTATAGAATAGAAATCGCAGTAATTACATTTTTTTTCACAAAAAGGAATATGAACATACAATCCCGATTTTTGAGAATTCAATTTTTTATTTAATAATGAATAAGTGAGAATATATTTTCTGATATTGTGTTTTTTAATTTCTTTCTGCCTTTTAAGGCATCTAATTCAATTAAAAAAGCTACTGCTACAATTTCGGCACCTAGATTTTTTAATAATCTGCACGCGGCCTCGGCCGTACCTCCCGTTGCCAAGAGATCATCTACTAAAGCGACACGCTGTCCCTGGTGTACCGCATCTACATGTATTTCAACTGAATCTTTACCATACTCTAATTCATAAGAAGCGCTTTCTGTTTCATAAGGAAGCTTGCCGGGTTTTCGTATTGGTACAAAACCAATTCCCATTTCATGCGCTAACGCTGAACCAATAATAAATCCCCTTGATTCTATACCAACAATTAACTCTACTTCTCCCGCGGCTTCTATACTTAATTTAAACCATTCTATTAAATTTTTTAGCGCGGTAGAATCTGAAAGTACCGGCGTAATATCTTTAAACTGAATTCCCGGCTTAGGAAAATCAGGTATGTTTCTAATAAGACTTTTTATCGCGTGTTCCATATTAAATTCCTTTTTCTTATTTTATGTTGAAATTTCTTTCCATTTTTCTGACAAATGATTGATTGGCTTGTAAAATGTCGAGTATTTTACATTAAAATTTAAAATTAAGCTTTTAATTTTAAACGATAGTTTTTTAAATCTGTCTTTTATCACATCACTTTCACAATCTACAGAGACGATAAGATATTTTTGTGGAGATAATACAAAAAAATTATCAGTTGCTTTTATTTTTGTTGAAAACTCATTTAAAATATCATCAATTACTTCTTTTGCGAAGAACTCCCCCCCAAATTCTAAATATCTATCAAATGTTTCAAATTTAAAAAAAGAAAAAGTAACCGGGCTTTCACTTTCTAAATAAGGATTTATTTTTTCTATAATAGCTTTATTAACATCTTCAAATAAAGGCATAAAACGATTATCAGGCTTGTAAATACTTGGCAGAAAATAACGTAAGAATATTTGAGAAATTTCTCTTAAGTTTACGATAATATTCAGTTCTTGCGGGAATAAAGCTAAAAAGTAATAATCGAAATTGTGTGAGGTTATTTTTCTTCTCCATAATCCAAAAGCCTCATTTTGATGTTCAAATAAAAACATTTTCTCAAGTTTTTCATCTCTTTTACCATCATTTTTAACTGAACTTAATATCTCACCATCGGCATCATTTAAGATACCGTATTTATACAAAATCTTATCATTTTTAAAGTCATAAAAAATTACTTTTATTACAGAATACTTCATCAATTCAAAAAAAAGATAAGAATCAAAGTAATTGTGAAATATAAGATTTTTCTTATTAGAAATTTGCTCTTCCCAGTAATTTATTAAATCATTAGTAGTTTCAACAGTAATTTGTTTTTCTAATAACAATTTTTTTATGTTTGATAAATCTATATTATGAAAATTAGAATGTAACTGCATCTTAATTCTTTTTATAATTTATTGTATTTTTATATGCATTAAATGCATTATAACTGCTTCTTACAAAATATCCGCAATATACCGTTTTAAAAGACATCATTTCTGCCGAATTTTTAATATAAAAAAAATCTTCATCTGTATAATATTTTTTCACTTCAAGCTGATTTTTTGACGGTTGTAGATATTGTCCTACGGTTAATATATCAATTTTTGTATCGGATAAATTTCTTAAAACCTGTTTTATTTGATTCATATTCTCTCCCAGGCCTATCATGAATCCAGATTTTATTACTAAATTATACTCATTATTTTTTAAATAACTCAAGGTTTGTAGCGAAGTGTTATAAGATGCCTGTGGACGAATTTTTTTAGATAAACTTTCTATAGTTTCTATATTATGCGCAATAACATTGGGCCTTGACTCTAGTATTATATTTAAATATTTCATATCACCATGAAAATCGGGAATTAAAACCTCTACTAAAAATCCTTCTTCTTTTAATTTTCTTGTTAAATCGGCAAAATAAAGCGCTAGGCCCTCTTCATCATCATCTCTTGTTACCGAAGTGAGCACAACATATTTTGAATTCAGTTTTTGAGCCGCTTTTATTATAATATCGGTTTCTTTTTCATTTATTTCTTTTATTGGTAATGGTTTTCCTGTTTTTACATGGCAAAAACCGCAATTTCTGGTACATTTATCCCCGCCTATTAAAAACGTAACCGTATAATTATCAGAACATTCTTTACGATTAGGACATCGGGATTCTTCACAAACTGTATGGGTATTTTCAAAGAATAACAGTTGGTTTTCTTTTTTAAAATCCCATACTATTTTTTTTTTTAATAATTGTTTCACAAAATAAATTTTATATTTTATTTCTGTTTTTCACTATATTTTAAGGCAAATTGGTATGAACTTGAAAGCGCATCAGAAAGTCCCATTCCCGAAAAATGCCATCCGGTAAGATGAATACCCTTGAATTCATTTAGCATTGAAATTATACTTTCTTTCCATTCATGATATCCTAAGAAATATTTTGGCATCCCTTGCTTATATCTGTATATTTTGGTCCAAATAGGAGGTTTTTCAATTTTAAATAATCTTTTTAAACCTTCTACCTGCATAGCAGAAACTTCTTCATCTGAAAAAATTTCAGAATCACCGGCAACCATTGTTTTAGTTAAAAACAAATGTTCAGGAGCTTTGTGACTGAATATATTGCTGGAAAAAAGAGTACCCATCATCGAAGTTTTTTCTTTTCGAGGGGCCAAAAATCCAAAGCCCGGATAATAAAAGTTTTTCTTGTCCCACGCGTGAACTACAACTGTCATAGGTGAATATTTCATTTCATTTAAACGAACACTTATTTTTTTATCTAATTCTTTTATAATTTCAGAGAGTTCAGAAGGTGAAACAGTAGAAATAATTTCATTAAAAGGTCCAAATTTACTATGCTTAGTGTGCACATAATATTCATTTTTTTTACAAGTTATTCTTTGAATTTTAGCGTTTTCAATTTTTATATTCTTATTTTTCAAATTTTCTCGTATTTTTTCAATAATTGTTTTTAATCCGCCTTCAAATGAATACATTCCTTTTTGAAAGTTTTTATAAGAATTTGCACCTAATTGCGAAACCCAAAAATTCTTTTTTTCACTTACCATTTTTTTAATTGCTTTCATTAAACTATCAGTTTCTTGAATAGAAATGTATACATCTTGAAAAGCCGAAGAAAATTCTAAATCTTCCGCTTCTGTTCCGTATACACCGCGAGCCACAGCAGAAGCGGGATATTGAGCGAAAGGTTCACCAAATATATTTTTTGTGGCATCGTAAAAAGACATACCCGGCCATAATGAAAACTTTTTCTTTAAAGCAAAAGCAATTTTAACTTTATTTGTAAATGGTAATATTGAACTCGTAAGAAATGACAATAAACTCATTGGTACTTTAATAAGTTGGCCCTCTTTTAAAATATATCGTTTCGCGGCATCTTTTTTTGCTATAATCATTTTATCTTTAATATCCAGTTCTTCGCATAATGTATTCAATAGCGGAATTCTCATTTGAAAAGTCTCAGGACCTTTTTCAATAATGCAGTCTTCATAAATTTCGGTCTGTACCTGACCGCCTATTTCTTTCGATTCAAATATACTTATATTTATGTCTTTGTTAAATTTATTTAAATAATACGCTGTTGTTAACCCTGTAAAACCGGCACCTAGAATAGCTATTTTATGCTCATTATTATATTGCATTTATATTCCTGATTATTTATATTTTTTCTTTTTTTATCAATTTGTAAAGCCTAATTGTTATAATGATTGTCAATTAATATAATTTTTTATTTTTTGTTGTAAATTTCTTTTAATTTTTTATTTACGGCTTCGGGTACCCTGTCTGCCACATTCCCGCCATAAGAGGCAACCTCTTTTATAATAGTTGATGAAGTAAAAGAATGCTCATTGTTACTCATTAAAAATATTGTTTCAAGCTCAGAATTTAAGTTTCTGTTCATTAAAAAAACCGCATATTCAAAATCAAAGTCAGAAACGGCCCTCAGGCCTCTCATAACAATATTTATTTTATTTTCTCTGCAAAAATCGGCTAAAAGCCCGGAAAATGTTTGAACACTCACATTTTTGTAATTTCTTGTAACTTCTTTTATTAATTTTACTCTTTGTTCCAGTGTTAATAACGATTTTTTTGATGAATTATGTAATACTGAAATTACAAGATGATCTACAATTTTTAATGACCGTTCAATAATATCTAAATGTCCATTAGTAAGAGGATCAAAACTACCCGGATAAACTGCTTTTTTCATATCGCCACAAAAGGTTTTTTAGATTTTTTGTAAAGAGTTAATAATTTATTTTTACTCTATAACTCAAACACACAATTTTTTCCTTTTTCTTTTGCTTTATATAATGCTTTATCTGTTCTATCTAAAAAAGAATCTAAGTCATCTGTATCTATTTTATATTCTGATACACCAATACTTGTTGTAAGACTAATTTTCTTATCTTCTGAAATTAAACAAAGCTTTACTATCATTTCACGCAGTCGTTCTGCGAATAAAACAGCGTTTTCTTTTTCAGTATTTGTTAGTATGTATAAAAATTCTTCACCGCCGTATCTTCCAAAATAATCATTATCTCTCATATTCGCTTTACATGAATCTGCGAATCTCTTTAACATTTTATCACCTTCTAGATGCCCATAATTATCATTAATTTTCTTGAAATTATCAATATCTAATATCATTATTGAAAGATTCGTATTGTATCTTTTTGCTCGGCTCATTTCTTTTTGTAATATTTCTAAGATATAACGTCTATTATAAGTATTCGTTAATTCATCTATAAAAGAATATTTATATAATTTTTGCTGTGTCGCATGCAACTCAATTATTAATTTAAAATGCCATAATCCAACTGATGGTACTAAAATAGCTGGCATGATTGTAGAAATAAAAAAACCTATTTTATCGGGTAGTACGCCTGTTAAAATTAATGTTATTATACTTGTACCTAAAACTGATAAAAATACAATAATTAACGTAAAAAACAATATAGATTTTAAAAGACCCTGTTTTATAATTATATTTTTAAGCATTTTATTATATCTTTTATAAAATGTACTAAAATAGAACTTATTTGTCAAGCGTATTCAATTTTAAAGATTTTATATTTTTTAAGATTAGATATGATTTAAAATATAATTACTTTAATATTCATAAAATTATTATTTATAAATTTCAAAAAAAGCCGAAAAAATATTATATGAAAAATAATAAATTGTGAGGAAAATGATATGTATGAATCTACACAACAAAATAAAGATAGTTTAACCCAGATTATTGATTTTTCAGGAGAATCAATTTCTAATCAAGAAAATTTATTAAAAGAATCTATTGAAGAACTTGAAAAAAAGTATGAATCGGTTTTAAACAATCCACAAAAGAAATCAATTGAAACAAGTAGTGTTGCAATTCAATTGGGGTTGAAGTATATGGAAACTGGAGATTATGACAAAGCCGTACAGGTAATGGAAAATATTAAAAATCGGGTTTTATATAATAAAAAAGTAACCCATACTGTTTTTTAAACATTTTTGACATGATAATAGAGTTTAACTATTAATATTTATATTTAAAATTTTTTATTAAATAATTCTTCGTAAAAATATAAAGATATTATAGCCTCTTTGTGCATGGTTTATGTATTCATGATTAAATTCTATTTTTTTATAATTATAATTGACAATATAATTTATTTTAAAAAAATAAAAACTTATTATAATATCTATTTTTCAGTAATTAATCAATGAAATATTCATATTCATTATATGTTTTCTTAATCCTATTATTTTTTAATTTTTTATTACCTAGCGATATTTTTCCACAAAAAAAGAATATTACAATTGAAGATGAAATTGATGATGAAATTGAAAAATCTTCAGATTCCGTTATAGAAAAAGAAGAAATTGTGGTAGAAGGCGAAGATGAAAAGATTCTTCAACCCGCTAAAGATAGCACAAAAATTATTAATCCCGAAGAAACTGAAATAAGCGAATGGTCTGAAAACGCTTCTCAAATTACAAAAAAAGAAAAACAGGGAGTTAAAAAAATTGAAAAAAGAGCCCAGATAAAAAGTGAATATGGACTATACTCTACTTTAGGCATTGATATATACGTTACGAAAAGAGACGACCTTGGTCTTTATCTTTTAGAATACGGTAGATTAAAAAAAGACTCTGAGGGCCGCGGGAAAACTATATACCGCGATTCTGAAACTTCTATTGATAATTTAAATTTAGTTAGCCATTTTAATATAAATACAGCTTATAAATTAATGTTAAAAACCAATTATATTGACGATATTCGAGGACTGCAAAATTCGAGTTTATACTCAAAACAATTCAAAAGAGGCGGATATATTGAAGTTCAAAATCAATTTCGCCCAAGTGAGGCACAAAAATTAAATATTTCTCTCTATGGAGTTTATATCAGCTCTGATCTTGAAGAAAAAACTCTGCCTAAATCTTCTTCTTCTTATACTGAAGGCAAATTGCAGGCATCCTGGCAATATATTTTTGGCAGAAGAAACTCTTTAAGCGTTTTAAGTAATTTTTGGTATGGTGAGCTAAATTCTCATTATAGCGACACTAAAAAAATATATCGTAGCGGGAAAATTTTTGTATCGGATATTTTTCCTATTTATAGAAATTATATAGGCGAAGATAAAACTCTTTGGGAAATAAACATAACCGCCGGATTCAAATCTTTTTTTGCCGCAGATATGAAATCGGTATTTGGTCCTTATTTTGTATTAGATAGTTTTTGGGGAAAATGGCATTCTAAACTTTTATTTGAGCGAGAGGCAAAAATTCCTTTGTTTTATAATTCTTTTCTTAACACTCCTTATTCCGCTCTATTTTCCTATGAAAATCCTGAAGATATGTATAAAGTATCTCTTAAAAACAGAATTCCTGTTTCTAAGAATGCTTCATTGAATATTGAAGCAGGATATGAATATTATTATCATTTTTTTGAGTTTTCATACCAGTTAGACGGCATTTATTTATTTAATGATAAAGTACTGCGCCAAGTTTATGGTACTTTAGAATTAGAGCAAAATTTAGGCTCTGATCTTTTTTATTCAACAGGTATTACGGGATTTTATTATCTTGATAACCTATATTTAAAACCAAATTTAGCTTCTTTTTTAAAATCCAGTTTCAGACCGGGAACATGGGAATTTAGTTTAGAATTAACTTTTATGGGAAAAAGAAAAGCCTTTACTACATCAGAAACATGGCTTAAACCTTACACATTATTAAATTTAATTATTACAAAAGAAATTAATCCTACTGTTAATTTTTTTATAAAAGGCGAAAATTTGCTAAACCAAAATTATATTCTAATGCCTCCCTATCATACATCTGGTATAAAAGGTTATGGCGGTATAAATATTCTTTTTTAGTATTCTTAATTTATATTTAATAGGCGTTTAAATTGTTCTTCCATTAAATCTTTTGATATACCGTTAGGAAGGTTTTTCAAACGTAAAGAAATACTCTCACCTAATTTTTCAAGATCTTTTAGGGTTTTTTCTTTCGAGTTATTTTCATGCAATAAATTCATAAAATCTTTTTGAATTTCTTTATTTTTTCTAAGTTTATCAGACATTAAGAAATATTTATGAATTTTTTTATTTATACCGTTTTTTTGATTATTTTTTACTTTAATTATTGGATATGTATAGATTCCTCTTTGAAAGTCTTGAAAAGGATCTTTTTTTAAAATTTTAGGATTAAAATAATCAAGATAGTCATCACGAATTTGAAAAAACATACCTATTTCTTTACCCAATATACTTAGCTTATTTATTTCTTCTTTCTTTAAATTACACCATAAAGCGGCAGATTCACAAGCTGCTTGAAATAATGAAGCTGTTTTACCATATATAATTTTATTATAAATTTCAATAGTTATGTTTGAATTTTTTTCATATTCCATTTGATAAAGCTCTGCCGTAGATAAATCATGTATCACTTTTGTGAATATTGACATCAATTGAGAATTATTAAATTCATTTAATTTTTTAATTCCACAGGCCAAAAGATAGTCGCCAGCTAAAACCACTGTTTTGCTACCAAATAAAGCTTTCCCGCTGGGTTTACCTCTTCTTGTATCGGCTTCATCTAAAACATCATCATGTAAAAGGCTGGCAGCATGAATAATCTCAACAATTGCCGCTAAAACTAATGCCCCTTTTGAATTTCCATTGTATATATTATTTAATAAACAAAGCATTATGGGTCTTACTCTTTTTCCACCGCTTTCGATTACAAACTTTTTTATATCATTTAAAACAGGAAGATCATCTAATATAATTTCTTCTAATCTTTTATTAACTGATTTTATTATTTCGTTTATATGTATTTTCTTCATTAACAAGATATTTTTTTACCCTATAATATACTTTTTTATACTCTAATCTTAATTATATTCTTCAATTATATTTTTAAGATATTCTTTAACGTAATTAAAACGTATGTTATCAATTAATTCTTTATCTTTTAAATTATTTTCTAATCTTAAAATTGTTTTATTTTCATTAGCAATAGTTATAGATTCTAGGCTAAAATTATTAAACTCTATGCCTAACTCATTAAAATCATAAATTAAATTTTGTTTTACTAATTTTGATATTTCTTCGTTTTCATTTAATAAGTTTAATAAATCTATTGTTCCGGCATTTAAAGTTTCTTCTATCGATTTTTGTGTTTTTTGTATTATTATCTCCTGTATTTTTTTTTCAACCGTAGATGTATCATACGTGTGATATTTTAACACAAAGTTTTGAATAAACTTTCTACTGTCATTTACTGTTATAGTATATTCTCCAAATGCTTTTATGGGAACCATTGTTCCATACTTTGGTTCTATTACTTCAAAATCTTTTAAAGTGCCCCATCTTTTTCTATTAAAAATTTTTATATTTATAAACCATGCCGTTGCAGTAAATATCATATTTTTTTCAACTTTTTCAGGCAAAGTCTTTTTCATTATAGGAAATAATTTTATGCTTAATTCATGTGTACCCTGCCTAAAAGCATCTAGTGCCTCATTATTTTTTGAGAAAACCACTTCTTGACTTTCATTAACTTTAATTTCATGCCCCAAGGCAAATATATCGGATGGATGCCGCCAGATTAAATCTTTACTATCACCTTCAAATTTAATTTCTTTTTCAATATTCATATTTATTTAATTTTAATGAATAGCACTTAAAAAGATAAAATCAGCCGTCAACCTGATTTTATCTTTATTTTTACATTTTACTTTTCAACCTAATTTAAATAAAAAAATCGTCTTTATATGTTAAATTTATCATCTATACCAATTCGAAAAGAACCCATATTAAATGAGATTTGTGAAAAAAAACAAGTTGAATATGAAAGAAATTCTCAATCGAAACATCCTGCCCTTCAAAAAATAAGAAAACCTGCTAAGCTTTTTCCTCATTTATCTGAAATTGAACTGGTAAGACACTTTACGCGTTTATCAAAACAAAATTACGCTTGGGAAGACGGTTTGTATCCTCTTGGTTCATGTACTATGAAATATAATCCTATAATAAACGAAAAATTATCTGCAAATGAAATTTTTGTGAACTTACATCCCGGTTTAAGCGAAAAACATACTCAGGGCGCTTTGAAACTATTATATGAAACACAAAATATGATAGAAAAAATTGTAGATTTACCTGCTGCCACTTTATTACCAGCCGCAGGTGCGCACGGAGAACTCGCCGGTGTTTATATGATTAATGCTTATTTTAATAATAAAAATGAAAAGCGAAAGACTATTTTAATTCCCGATTCAGCTCATGGAACAAATCCTGCTTCGGCGGCAATGGTAGGATATAATATTGCCAAAGTTCCTTCTACTGAAGATGGATTAACTGATCTTGACGCTCTTTCTAATTTAACAACTGAAGACACTGCGGCATTGATGATAACAAATCCTAATACGCAGGGTATTTTTGAAACAAATATTATAAAAATAAAAGAAATTTTAAATAAAAAAGGAGCGCTTCTCTTTGTAGACGGAGCCAACTTAAACGCTTTGGCCGGCAAAGTTTCATTTGAAAAAATGGGAGTAGATTTAAGTCAGCTAAATATGCATAAAACTTTTTCTACACCTCATGGAGGCGGCGGACCGGGACAGGGAGTTTTAGTTTGCTCTGAAAGAATGAAACCTTATTTACCAGCGCCCCATGTTCGAAAAATTTACAAAGACAATCTTGAATTCTATGAATTTTATATTCCGGAAAAATCTATAGGATATATGAAAGCCTTTTATGGTCAATTTGGGGTTATTGTAAGAGCATGGGCATACGTAAAAACACTTGGAAGCAATATAAATCAAATGACAGAAAGAGCCGTACTAAACAGCCGTTATTTGAAATTAAAACTTAAAAAATATTTAAAAATTTCATCTGATCTGCCGGTACTTCATGAATCTGTTTTTAATCATAATACCTTAAAAAATAAAGATTTTACTACAATGCATTTTGCCAAAGCTCTTTTAGATCGGGGTTTTTACGCTCCCACTGTATTTTTCCCTCTTCATATTCCCGGCGCTATAATGGTCGAACCTACTGAAACTGAAACAAAGCAAGAAATGGATGCTTTTGTAGAAGCAGTCAAAGATATTTTTGAAACCATAGAAAAAAATCCTAATGATATAAAGAACGCTCCTTGTCACACTTTTGTTAGAAAATTAGACGAAGTAAAAGCAGCCAGAGAAACCATTTTAACCTGGAACATGCATAAATGATAATATATGAATCATTTTTTTAAATAAATATCTTGTTCTTTTACAAGTTTTAAGCATTGCCTTATAAAAAATGGTGCCATCATCATTAAAAGCAGAATTGGATCCCTCTGTAATTTCAAGAATTGTATGCTGAGCCCCTATAGAAAGTATCTGGTTGGCCTCGTTATATTTTTTTATTTTTTCATCATTAGCTGTTATTTTAGAAATTAAAGATTTTATCTTTTCTTTTACAGGATTTCTTTTTGCTTCAAATAACATTTTTATATTTTCAATATATAATTTTTCAAGCATATTAAAATCAAATAATATTAATTCTAATTTATTTTTTATTTTCAATTCTAAATTTTCATGTATTACATTTTCTTTATTTATATCTAAATTTACTTTTAATCTTTCATTATCATTTGTAAATATCTCAGATATATCTTTATAAATAAAACCCTTTAATTTAACACCATTTTTTGTGGCGTTATATAAATTTATTATATTGTCCCCGCTATTATATATTTTTGCTTGATTTTCAAACCATTCAATAAAAACCTTTAATTTAGCGTTTGTAAAAATATTATTATCTTTTATTGATGTTACCTTTAATGCCGGTAAGGCCTTCATCTGCTTTAAATTATGATTTTCTATTGTTTTATATTTATTCATTTTATAATATATCATATTTTCAAGAACGGATCCTTTTACATGGGCGGTTTTATTAGAAAAAGATAGATCTTGTCCCGTTAATATAATATTTCTTGCCTTAAATTTAACCGCTAAATCAAAGGCATTTGTTGTTACTGAACCTCCGTGTGCAATTTCACCTCTATCGCCATAATGATTTCTTATTATTTGATCTATATAAAATGGATTATCCCACCATATCATCGTACACCCATTGGCTATTAGAAAATGAGGTATCACATGACAAACAACCGGATCTAATATCCAAATTGACTTTTTTACTTCTTTTGATAATACATAATAATGATTTAACCACTGAGGATCAGCGGCTATAACAATATCAGGAATAATATTATTTTTAATTAATGGAATATAAGCCGTATCTGCTGCTATTAATAAAAAATTACTTCTATATTTTTTTAACTCTTCATAACTTTCAGACAATGATGGACCCGCCCCGGCGATTACAATATTTTCTGTTTTGATTTTACTCGTTATGTTTATTAATTTTTCGCCTAAAATTATTTCTTTAATATTTAAACTTATATTTTTGTTCCATATATCTTGAAATTTAATTAAAGTTGCCTGATTTACGGCTCTTTTTTCAATTAAATTGGCCATCTTATCTTGTACTTTTGTATATAAACTTGAATAAGCCTGATAAGATGCTGGATGAGTAAAAATTGATATAGTTTCCACTTTTTTGCCTTTAATAAAAGGTAATATGGGTTCTAAATTTATAATATTTATGTTCTCAGGAAAATATATATATAATTTTTTTTCTTTAATTATTTCTTGAATAATTACTAAATTTAATAAGTATACCAGCACTTCTAAATCTGGTTCTATTAAAAGTATTGATTCTATATCATTATTTAAAAATGCCTCATGTATTATATATCCGGCACCAGCGCCTATTAATATTAAATGCTTTGTATTTTTATTTTTATCAATTATACCATGCAACTGCCTCTTTGCTTCTCTATAGGGGTCTTTTCTTGAGTGATACCATACATTATTTTTTTGAAAAGTAAAATGATTTTCATTTTCAATATTCCCAGAAAATGATTTTATATTTATAATTTTATTTTTGATATCATAATTTGTGTCATAATACAAACAATTTTCTTTTTCAAGATAATTTAAATTAGCAGATGCTTTTTTTAAAAAATCATTGTTCATTATAAAATTATAAATATTTTTTTTAAATTATTTTATTAATTTATTCTGTTTATTATTGTATGGGTTCTTCTACTTGATTTTCTTCTTCTTTTTCTTCTGATTCATTGACTGCAGATTTTAATGGCATCTCTTGTTCTAAAGGCGGTAAAAGCATTTTTCTAGTAATCTCTGCTCTTCTTTTGGGATTAAATAATGTCAATAAATAAGGAGAGATAGATGCCATCCCTTCTTCTTCTGCAGTTCTATCAATTTGTCTTAAAACTTCAATTATATCAAAATCACGCCAGTTTTCCATCATTTCTCTTGCTTTTTCCGGCGGCATGCTGGTTACCTTGCCAGCCATATCTTCAATTTTCTTTTTTCTATCTTCCCAGTCTTTTGTGATCATATATAACTTTTCTTTTTCTTTTTGCATACTGTTCATAAATTCTTTTATTTCTTTTTCTTTTTGATCTAAACTGTCCGTTTTTTCTTTAATTTTTTCTTCCATTGATACAAGTTTTTCTTCTTTTTCTATAAGTTTTTCTTCCCATTTTTGAAAACTAACTTTTTCAACTTCTGATGGTAATTCCATGTCACTTGATACGGGGGGATTTTTAGGTCTTAAAAATGTCAGATAATCAGCCGCTTGAATTATGCCCATCATATCAAGAACAAATACAAACACTCCTGAAAAAAACAAGATTGTAAGCATTAACAATATGGCTATTTTTCTATCTGACATAATTTTTATGCTCTAACCAACATTTCTCTTCTTATTCTATTTAATATTAAACTCATTTTATCTAATTCTTTTTCAAGCCGAAATATTTTTTTTCTAAGTATATTAAAACTTTCTTTAACATATCTTAACTTATTAACATATTTTTCTTTTTTTACATGAATTAGCCCTAATTTCATTTTTCTCTCCTATTATGAAAGTCTTACTTTCTTTCTATTATATTGTTCATCCAACAATTGTATCTCTTCTCGACCCGTTTCATAACAGTAATTTTCCCACTTTTTTTCTTTAATTATTTCTATTACTCTGCGATTTTTTCTTGCAATAATCATTTCATCTTGTTTCTTTTTTAATCTCATTTCAATTTCTAACATTTTTCTTTCTGCGATTTCTTTTCTTTTCTTCATATTATAAAAATAATTCTGCATTATAATTTGATATGATAAGTCAAATATACCCTCTCGCATTTTTATAGCTTCTTCAGAAAGCAATATTCCTGATTTTTCATAATAATTATTTATTTCTATCTGCTGGTTTTCTGCTTCTTGAGCTACTTTTGAAAGTTCTACCATTTTATTTTTTTCTTCTAATTTTTTAAGTTTTAAAAACGGTTCCAGCTTAAATTTAAATTTTTTCATTTTCTTTATCTAAGTCTTTTTGCGCCTGACTCTTTAACAGTTATGGTTTTTTCATAAATTCTCTTTAAATTATTTAATGTATTTTCTTTTGTAGAATGTTCATTAATGCCCTGCTTTAAAAAACTATCAAAATCAGATTTCAGCTGTATTGCTTTATCTAACACTAAATTTGCCCCTCTTACGTATGCGCCAAGATTAATTATCTCTTCATTTTCCTGGTATTCAGCTAATAATTCTCTTAATTTAGCAGCTTCTTTATAATGATTTTCGTCTGTTACAAACGGCATACTTCGGCTTACAGACTCTACTATTTCTACAGCTGGATAATGCCCCCTGCCCGCTAATTTTCTGGATAAAACAATATGACCATCTAATATACCTCTTGCCGCGTCTGCAATTGGTTCATTTAAGTCATCGGCTTCTACCAGCACAGTATAAATACCTGTTATACTTCCTGTTTTAGCATTACCCGCACGCTCTACAAGCTCAGGCAGCATACTAAATACAGAAGGCGGATAACCTTTTGTTGTAGCAGGCTCTCCCGCAGCAAGACCCACTTCTCTTTGTGCCATTGATAAACGAGTTAGAGAATCCATCATTAAAAGAACATCTTTTCCTTTATCTCTAAAATACTCAGCTATAGTAATAACCATATAGGCCCCTCTAATTCTATGCATGGGACTGTCATTAGATGAAGCAACCACAATTACCGATTTTTTCATCCCCTGCTCGCCAAGTTCATTTTCTATAAATTCTCTTACTTCTCTTCCTCTCTCTCCTATTAACCCTATTACGTTAATATCGGCCTTGCTATAACGTGCAATCATTCCCATAAGCGTACTTTTACCCACGCCAGAACCAGAAAATATTCCAATACGCTGTCCTTTGCCCATAGTTAAAAATGAATCAATTGATTTTATACCTGTAGTCAGATCTTTTCTTATTAATGGTCTTTCAAGAGGATTGGGAGGATTATTATATAAACTTCTTTTTTCACTGGCAATTAGGCTGCCTTTGTTATCCAGAGGTCTTCCAAGACCGTCTATTACACGTCCCATTAATTCATCACCAACAAATGCTTTTAAGGGAGACCCTGTAGATAGAACTCTGCTTCCCGGATATATTCCCGCTATATTTTCTAATGGCGATAAAACGACAAAATCATCTCTAAATCCTACTACTTCTGATAAAATATATGCTTCGTCTTCAATTTTTTCAATGTGACATAATTCTCCAATTTGAACCTCAGGACCTTTAGATAAAATTATTTTACCTGTAACCTCTACAACACTTCCCAGCGATCTAATCGTCTCGGTTTTTTCAACCAAATTTCGATATTTTTCAAGATAGTTAACAGGTTTTACAATTTTTTTTGCTATCATAATGGCTTAGCGTTTCTTATTGCTTCTTCAATTTCTTTAAGCTGAGTTGAAATTCTAGCGTCAATCGCTCCAACATCTGTTTCTATAATTACACCGCCTCTATCTACCCTTGAGTCTTCATATATATTGACTTTTCTTAATGATTCCATCATTTTAATTATTTCATCTTTATGCGCCGTTGTTAGTTCTAAATCTGTAAAATTTACCCTAATATCAATTCGGTCACGATCTTTTATTTTAGCTAACGCCTCTCTGATATTATTAATAACAACTTCTTTTCTTTCAATTATTTCATCTTTAATTACTTTTCGTGCAATTATTAAGATCATCTCAACCATTTGTTTTTCTGACTCTTTAACCACCTGTTCTCTAACATCAATGGCATGACCTAATATTGTACCTAATCTATCAATTAGCCTTTTTACTTCTCCCTGACCTTCCCTGTAACCCATTTCTCTACCCGCGTTGTAACCTTTTTGATAGGCCTCATGTTCAATATCTGAAACCCGCATTTCTGCTTCTTTAATCATTTTTTCTACTTCAAGTTTAGCTCTTTCTATTATCTGGTCTGATCTTGAACGTGCAGATTCATCTTCTTTTTTTGTTTTCTCTTTTGCTTCTTGAATTAATCTAAAGGCTTCAGCTTTACCGTTTTCAATAATTTCATTAACCCTAGATTCGGCGTTTTTTTGCCTGTCTTTAATATTTTGCTCGGTTTCGTCCCTATATCTTTCAAGTTCAGCCTCTATTTCTTCTATTGACGGGCCGGTATACTGTTCAATAACATTACCCTCAGAGTCTAACTCAAATTCTGAAAGTTCATCAAACTGCTGGTGTTTTTTATATCTGTCAGGAAGATCAATTATAATTGGTTCTTTTTGTATATCTGCTTCTTTTGATTTAAATAATATTTTTGCCATATAAATTTCCCTTTTAATTACACAACAAGCTCATCTTCACCGGCTCTTGCTACTACAATCTCGCCTTCTTCTTCCAGTTTTCGTATAATATTTACAATTTTCTGTTGCGCTTCTTCAACATCTTTTAATCGTATCGGTCCCATAAATTCCATATCTTCTCTTAATAACGCCGCGGCTCTTTTAGACATATTTCTAAAAATTTTCTCTTGAACTTCAGTATCTACCGCTTTTAAGGCCTTAGCTAAATCTTGATTATCAAGTTCACGAAGAGTTTTTTGAATAGCTTTATCATCAAGAAGTACTATATCTTCAAATACAAACATTTTTTTCTTTATTTCTTCAGCTAATTCTGGATCTTCCTCTTCAAGAGCTTCTATAATACTTTTTTCTGTTCCTCTATCTACATTATTTAATATATCTACAACAGCATCAATACCACCCGCAGAAGCATAATCTTCATTAGATAACGTAGATAACTTTCTTTCTAATACTCTTTCTACTTCTCGAAGAACTTCAGGAGATGTCCTATCCATTTTTGCAATTCTTCTAGCCACATCAGCTTGAATCTGATGCGGTAAACTTGATATAATAAAAGAAGATTTTTGTGGATCTAAATATGAAATTATAAGCGCTATGGTTTGTGGATGCTCATTTTGTATGAAGTTTAATAAATGACTGGGATCCTGCCTTCTGACAAAATCAAAAGGTCTCACCTGAAGAGAGCTTGTTAGTCTGTTAATAATATCAATAGCTTTTTGCGTTCCCAAAGCTTTTTCAAGAATTCCACGCGCAGAATCAATACCACCTTTTGTAATGAATTCCTGGGCCATCATCAGCTCTTGAAATTCTTGAAGCACTCGTTCTTTATCATCAGGAGTAACTTTCTCTAAACGAGCAATCTCATATGTCAATGTATCAACTTCAGCTTCAGCTAATTTTTTCATAACTTCCGATGATACATCAGCTCCAACAGCCAATAAAAATATAGCGGCCTTTTGTTTGCCGCTCATATCTGATTGTTTACCTACCATATATTACTCCATTTTTTTAATATAATATTAAATTTTTTATCTTTTTTTTCTATCATTATCATTCAGCCTAATATAATTATATATTATACTCTTTTTCATGTCAAAGTTTATTCTTCTGCCAGCCATGTTCTTAATAGTTGGGCCACGTCTTCAGGTCTTTCTTTGGCCAAATTAATCGCATTTTCAAGCATTTCTTTTCTTGCTCTTTCTTCAAGAGACATTTCGACCTCTACACCTTCTTCTTCAATAGCTCGTAACGCGGCTTCTCGCATCATTTGCTGCTGCGCGGCTAGTTCCTCTTCTCTTAATCGTCGTCGTTTTTCCATCTCACGCTTTATGCCGTGATAAACAGCAAACGCTAAAAATATTACTAAAAATGAAATTAAGCCTACCAAAAGAAGTCTTCTTATCATCTTACTTTTTCTAAGAGCCGCATCTTCTTTTTCATGCTCTTTCGAACGATCTTTTTGAATATGTTTTACAGAAATTTGATCGCCTCTAGACAAATCAAACCCAATTGCTTTTTTTAGAGAATCTTGAACATTTCTTAGCTCATCATCACTCACAGATACATATTTTCTTTTATATCCAGATTCATCTTCCTTTTCACCTGCATTTTCCCACCTGCCGTCAAGTATAACCGCTAAATTTACTTTCTCTACTTCCCATGGTTGTTTATCAATTTTTCTTTTTGTTTTATTAAATTCATTATTTTTTATATTTTCTGTTTTTTCGTATCTTGCTTTTTGATAATCTTTATCTTTATAACCGGGAGGGATATTTGGCTCTGTTCCGGCCGGACCCTCTGGAGTAAATCCATTACCTTCAAACTTTTCTGATGTTACTTTTGAAGAAACTTCAAGAGAGTCTTTGACCTGAAGTTCAGAATAGGGAGTTTTCGGATCATCTGGTATCATTACAACAGGTTCAACTTCTGTTTTTTCAATTTCTTCTTTATCCCATCGCATTTTTATCTCAAGCCTTACAATATCAGCTCTATCATTACCATAAAAAGAATTTAATGAATTTTTTATATCAGTTAATAGCTTAACCCTTTCTTTTTCTTGTATTTTCAGTCTCTCTGAAATTGCTTTTAGCTCCCACTTTTCTTTGTCTATTTCATTGTCATAATCATTCAATATTTCACCATCTGGGCCAGCGATAGACACATTTTCTTTTTTTAATCCCGGAACAGAACGGCTCACTAAAGTAACAATCCCTTCTATTTCTCTTCTTGTGAGTTTATCTACCCCCGGAGTGTATTTCAGTAAAACAGCAGCGCTTGCGGGTTCTAATCTTTCTTCAAACAACGCTTCTTCGGGAAAAGCAATATTAACTGTCGCTTCACTTACAGATTTTAAAGTAGATAATGTTTTTGAGATAGCGCCCATTAGGGCTCTTTGTTTTTTTATATCTTTTTCAAACTGGGTTTCTGACCACTTATCTATGTCAAAAAGCTCCCAGCCGGCAACACCTTTGGGAATCATGCCTTCCTGCGCCAGCTTCATCATGATTTCATCACGTTTATCAGCTGAAACAAACACTCCCTCTGTACCTGAAGTTGTAAACGAATAGTTCAATTCTTCAAGTTTCGCGGTTACTTCTGCGAATTCTTTTGTACTGATGCCTTCAAACAAGGCAACCCTGCTTTCTTTTGATGAAACAGTCGCCACTAACACCAAAGCCACAACAACAGTGCCTAAAACGGCACCAGCAATTATTTTTTGCGTTGTCTCTAACTTATTAAATGTTTCTTTAATACTTTCAAATAAATTTTTGAAATCTGGCATGGGGGCCTCTTTTTATAAAAATTTCCCCAAGTTCCCTATGAATATATTTTTTATATTTTTTATATTTTTTTAACATTATCTCAAATTAATTAATTCTCTATACGTTTTTACAGCTAAGTCTGCCAGTGTTTTAGTATACGTTAGCGACATCCTTGCTTTTTCTGCAGCAATCAATACAGAATGCAGACTAACAGAACCCGGATCAGACACTAACTGCTGAGATAGTTTCTCTGAATCTACTTGTTGATCGTTTACTTTTTGAAGTGTCTTAAACAAAAGACTCGCGAAATTTTCTGCCGGTGATTCTGAAACTTCTTTAGGCCTTATTTCGTTAAAATGATTTTTTTGAGACACACTCAAAGGAATTATGTCTCCTTTTGCCATCTCTAATGGTAATATTTGGCTACTTATACCCATATTATTCCTCCTACTATATAATCAATATCCTGTCAATTAATTTTTATATACTTTTATCTTCCTATCTGCATGGCGGCCCTAAACATACTTTTAAATCCGTTTATCATCTGAGCGTTAGCTTCATACGAACGGCTGGCCGAAATCATGTCGACCATTTCTGTAACCGGATTGATATTTGGATATTCAACATATCCCTTTTTAGGTCCAATTTTTATGGCGTCGGGATGACCGGGATCATATACCAATCGAACGGGCGTTGTGTCATCTCTTTCGACCTTTACTACCCTTACCCCTTTGCCTTCACCCGGCCTTATGCCAAAAGGATAAACCGGAGAATTCCATTTAGCTCTTAAATTAATAGGCTGTAAAACTACTCTTCTTCTTTTGTACGGTCCGTCACCCTCAGTTGTTCTTGTGGTTGCTGCGTTTGCAATATTGTTTGAAATAACATCCATCTTAAGACGCTGAGCGCTTAAACCCGTTGAAGCAATATTTATCGTGTTAAACATATTTATTTACCTTCTTTTATGCTGTTCTCATAACCATACTTAACATTCTAAAATGATTGTTTATCTGCCCCGTCATCATTTCATAAGTCATTTGATTTTTTAAGGCGAGATTCATTTCATGTTCAACATCTATGTTATTACCATCATTTCTCATGGTAGATAAATAATCAACATTTATCTTTGAAGAAACATCTTTATAGTCTAATGACTTATAAAATGAAAAGTGCCTTGAGTCTGTTACCTTAGCGGGAACTTCATTTTCTTTAACATATTTTTCTGAATCAAGAGCACGCCTCAACTGAGCCTCAAAAGCTACCTCGCTTCTTTTAAAATGCGGCGTATCTACATTAGCTATATTATCAGAAACAACCTTGCCTCTAAGCTCTGCCGTATCTAGTCCCTTTTCAAGAAAATATACAGCCTTGTTCCAATTTAAATTTGAATCTATCATATCTTTACCTATATCGTCTTATTTTAAAAAAAGTTTAGTTTATTTCAGGGGACATAATAAAAATTTTATATAAATTGTATATATAAATTTTTATTTTTTTAATATAAAAAAGACAGGATTAACAGGATTTTCAGGATATTGAAAGATTCAATATTTAATTATGGATAACTGTAAATAAATAATAAACAAAAATAATCTTGTAAATCATCACTAAACTTGTAATTTCTTACCCGTACTTCAGACTACCAATAAAAAATTCTGGACATGGCCGCTAATAATCATTATTTTGGTATACTCAACTTAAGGAGAAAACTTATAATGATAAACAAAAAAAAATCAGTTCTTATTTTGTTCATTAGCGCGATTACTATTTTTTCAATTCACCTATTTGCCCAAAGCGCGCATAGCAGCTTAAAAGATACGGCTCTATTAAAAAGATTTAAATATATATCTGAAAGATTAATGTGTCAATGCGGATGCAAACTTCCTCTTGACACCTGTAATATGAGCGACTGCATTGCATGGCCAATGCGTTCTGCCATTGAAAAGTTTTTACAGGCAGGTAAATCTGATGAATATATTATAAACGGTTTTATAAACGGTTTTCACGACATAGTTGATACTGATCCCGCGTTCGCGCATGCGCGTGCGACAGGATCCCATGATGTATTCAGAGAAGGTATCGGCGAAGAAGGTTATACTGAACCCCAAAGTAAATCACATGAACTTTTAATTTATTTAGCAGGTCTTTTGTTTACGGGTGTTGCAGGTTTATTTATAAGAAATCATTTTAAAAAAATTAATAAAGAAACCGTAAAATCAGATAAAAATACAGAAAAACTGACCGGTAAAGAAGAAGAATATTTTAAAAAACTTTATGATGAAGAGTAATTTATTCTTTATAAAGCATGAGCCATGGTTTTTCTTTTAGAAGCTTAAAAAGTTCTTTAGCATTTTCAATGGCTTCATTGGTATTTTCATAAATATTTTCATCGGCAATAAACTTACCCACAGAACCGCGTCCCGAATTAATTCTCTGGGTAATTAAATTCAAATCTTTAGATATTTGAGACATATTCTCAAGCATAATTTGAATATCCTGCTTGTTTTTTGTTGATATATCTGAAAAGTTTTCAGATAAAATGTTTAGTTTTTTCATTAATATATCAAGATGATCTGATAAATTACTAAAAGATTCTCTTGCCTGTTTTATAGTAAGCCTTATATCCTGCCTGTTTTCAGAGGCTATAGCGTTTAAATTTGATATAAATCTTTCAGTTTCCTGCATAATTTCTGCTAGAACCTGACCGCCGCTTTTGCCGTCAAACCAGCTTGAAAAAACCATCAACATTTGATCAATAGAAGGGGGATCTATTCCTTTGTACACGTCTCCCGGTTGAATAAATTCATCACCTTCTTGCGCGGGAGGAATTGTTATATTTATAAATTTTTGCCCCATTAGACCTGTTGTGTATATCCCAAATTGTGTTTCTGGTCTTTTAGGTATTTTGTCTCTAAGATCGTTATTTAAATAAAGTTTCACGTATGTCTGCATATCTTTTTGATAAATCGATTTTACGTATCCTACTGGAATACCTCCTGAAACTTTTACAGAAGCTCCTTCTGATAAGTTATTTAAGAAAGAAAATTGCAAATCTATGCTAAAACCTTCGGCCGCGACGCGCCATCTGGCAAGAATGGCCAAAGATGTTATAAAAATAATGGCCCCTATAACAACCATTAATCCCACGTAAATTGCTGTATTTCTACTCGTACCCATTTTTATTTATCACCTATTATAAAATAGGAATTGGTCCTTTGGCTTCGCCTCGAATAAACTGATTTACAATAGGATCTTTGCATTCTTTAAATTCCTCTGGCTCTCCTGTTAATATAAATTTACCGTCATACAGCATAGCCGCTTTACTGGCTACTTTAAAAGTTGAATTCATATCATGAGATATTACCAAGGTAGTTACTTTTAATTCGCGGCTTAATGTCAAGATTAAATCGTCTACTGCCGAAGCCAATATAGGATCTACACCGGTTGTGGGTTCATCATATAAAACGATTTCTGGGTCTAAAGCAATGGCGCGCGCTAAACCTACTCTTTTTTGCATACCTCCTGATAATGACGAAGGCGCCTTATCTTCAACAGATTTTAAGCCAACGAGGGCCAATTTTTCAGAAACAATAGTTTTAATTTCTTCATTTGATTTTTTAGTAAATCTTCTGAGAGAAAAAGCTACATTTTCAAATACAGTCATCGAATCAAAAAGGGCCGCCATTTGAAACAATACGCCTACTTTTTTTCTTATTTTTTCAAGTTCTTTTTTACTTATTGAAAAAATATCATTACCCTCAATATAAATACTGCCAGAATCTGGCATCATTAAAGCGCATATATGTTTTAGAAGTACAGATTTTCCGGCGCCGCTTTTTCCTATTATGTACATAATTTCACCTTTATGAATATCAAGATTTATGCCGTTTAAGATCTTTTTGTCACCAAACGATTTCGTTAAATTTTTTATTTCTATAACCGGCCCCATTCTTATAATCCAAACAATTGAAAAATATATGTAATAAAATAATCAGAAACTATTATGGCCATAAAAGAAAAGACTACAGCCTGAATAGCCGCCTGGCCCACCCCCTGGGCGCCGCCTTTTGCTCTGAAACCGGTAAAACAAGAAATGAGAGCAATTTCTGCGCCAAAGAATATTGTTTTACCTACTCCCGAAATTAAATCTTTCGCTCTAAGCATATTTCTCGCGCTTTCAAAATAAGTTCCCAAGGGAATATCAAGACTAACATATGAAATTATAGCTCCGCCAAAAACACCTACTAAAATAGCCATAGTTGCCACAAGAGGCAGTGAAATAATAGCTGCCAAAAAACGGGGAACAGATAAATATTGAACAGGATTTGTGGCTAATGTGCTTAACGCGTCAATTTGTTCTGTAACTTTCATGGTACCTACCTCAGCGGCTATAGAAGAACCCACCCTGCCCGCTAATAAAACCGCTGTTAAAACCGGAGCTAACTCTCTAACCATAGCCATAGAAATACCACCGCCCATATATGTGGTTATACCCTGAATTTGCTCTTCCATAGGTCCACCTAGCTGTAATGCCATCACCATTCCCACAAAAAAAGAAGAAATAACGCCTACAGGTATTGATTTTACGCCAATTTGATGCATTTGAAAAATAAGCGCTTTAATATCAAATGGTCTCGCAAATATAAGCTTAAGAGTTTCAAACACAAATATACTAAAAGAACCAATTTCTTCTAATAAATTTAGAAATCCTTCGCCTGTTTTTTGAAAAATTTTCATATCAGTTCAACTTTAATTTCTTTAATAATTAGACAATGATTTATTTATAACGGTTTGTATGCGTATAAAACATACGAAGAATTTATATATTTTCCTTTCTTTTTTCTAAATGAGTGAATATGATACAATATAATTTTCATCCAGTTTTTATAGTCTTTAATAGAATTAAAACCCGACTTAGCTTTTTGTAACTTTGCCAAAAGAGAAAAATCGACAGGTATAAATTCTTTAAATTTATTAAAACCTATTTGTTGAAGCATATTTTTTAAGCCAGAAGCCGTAAAATAAACGAGATGTCCGGGTAAAAAATAATGATATTTATCTTTTTCTTTTATTGCCTGCCATGCGTCAAAATTAGCTGTTTGTATAATTAAAAATCCTCCTGGCTTTAATAAACGGTAAGCCGATTGAAAATGCGAGACGGGCTCATCTAAATGTTCAGCTGTTTCAATCATGGTAATTACATCAAAACTTTCGTTTTTAAAGATTTTTCTATCGGGCAGATTTATTAAACTGCCTTGATACAATCCTTTGTATTTTGGCGCAAGTTTTAATTTTTGAACCCACTTCAATCCTTCATTTACGGCAAAATTAGATATATCTAATCCATAACTCTCAAAATTTTGAGAGGCTACATAAACAAAACCTCCAAAAGAACATCCAACATCTAAAAACCTTCCTGATTTCTTATAACGCTGTATTGTTTTTAATCTTGAAACCCAAACTTTTTTTGCGCCTTGAAGAACCTTTCTTTCGTCGTAATATGTATAATCTGCCCTGCCTTCATAATATCCCTGATTATAAAATTCTTTCGCATTTAATTGGGGATATTGAAATAACGAAAGACAGTTCGCGCATTTTCTTATAAAAATATCTTTTTCAAATTTATCAATAACTGACCATAAATAATTGTTTGAACTTTGACATACTTTACATTTCATTATTTTCGCGCTTCAAAAATATGATGTGCAATAAGTTTATTTTCACCTAAAGGTATGCGTGAAATAAAGCCATAACGAATATCAGAAAAATTAGAAAGAAGTTCTTCAGCTTTTTCTTTAGAATATAATAAAGCACTACCGTCTTTTAGTGCCCCTTTTTTTAAAACATTATTTAGATGCGTGTCTTTATCTGATCTAATTGTTAATAAGAAGCTTCCTTCTTTTTTTAAAATTCTATTGATTTCTATTACTGATTTTTTCGCGTTTTCTTCTGAAAGATAATGTAAAACCCCCCATGATAAAACAACATCAAAACTGTTATCGGCAAAAGGTATACAATCGACAGAAGAAAGTATTTTCTTAAAAGGTAAAGAAAGCAAAGCTTCATAAGAAAAATCTAAACCTACCGCGCTTATACCTATTTCTTTTAGATAGAAAAGATGTCTGCCCGAACCGCAGCCTAAATCTAATACTTTTAAGTTTTCGTTTTTTTTATTTTGTAAGTATTTAATAAAATATCTTACTACATTTTCATCCGGAATTTTTAATTTAGCTTCTGGTTTAGTATAATGTGAATTCCAAACATTTCGATTTTTATTTTCTGTTACCATTTATTTTTTGTTTTTTATTCTTTTTATTCTTAATACCTTAATTATATTGAATTTTTTCCTTTTTGTTATAACAAAAAGAATTTATTGTTATTATAATTTTTAATTATATTTTTTGTTAAATATACTATAATTATTTTTCACACAGTTTTATTTTTTCCGCGTATTTTGATTATAGTTACCTTTATAGGCATTTTGATATTACAAATTAGATAAGTACGGCAACGGATTTATCTGTTTATTTTGCATTTTTACTTCATAATGCAAATGAGGACCTGTAACCTGACCGGTTTTTCCCATATATCCTATAACTTGTCCTTTTTTTACTTTATCACCTACTTTTACTTTTGCCTTGTTTAGATGTGCATATAAAGTCTGATAACCATATTCATGTTGTAAAACCAGCCTTAATCCATATCCGCCGCCATAACCTCTCTTAATAACAACTCCATTTGCAGAGGCAAAAATTGGTGTACCTACGGCGTCAGCTAAATCAACACCAAGATGAAACTCGTTTGTATATCCAAAGGGAGAAATTCTGGGCCCATAAAAAGAAGTAAATCGACCCCCAGCGACTGGCCAATAATAGGGAAGACCATTTTGCACGTTTATTCTTTCATCTAAAAAATTTTGAATTGTTTTTAAAGCTTGTATGGTTTGTTTCATTTCGATGCTTAGTTTTCTATAAGCTAAAACATCTTCATTGTAAGAAAAATTACGATTTATTTGATTATTTTCCCAGCCAGACAAAAGGTCCTCTTCAATACTCGTTATTTGTAAATTAGTTTCATTGTTTTTATGTTTTTGCTCAATTAAAATTACTCTTTCTATTAAGTCTTTACTTTCTTTTAATATTTGCTCTTCTGCCTGTCTATAGATAACATCATCTGAAAAAAAAACCTTTAGTTCAGTTTTTTCAAGTTCTGCTTTTTCAAAATAATTATACAGTTTTTCTTTTATTTCATATTGATTTTCCATTAGCTCATCTAATTTTGAAAGATACTGGTTTTTTTCATTTAAATATACTTTCGAATTAGCGTATAATTGATTAACTTCACCTCTTATGTTATTTTGAAGTTTCATAGATAATAAAGATGCTGAAAATACAGCTAATATAATAAAAATTATAAACGCTACTGTAAACTTACTCAATTGAAGATGAATAATATGTTTTTCACTGTGCGGAACAATCATGAATGTCAGTTTCTCGTGTCCCTTTTTTCGCAGTTTTTGAATTACATTTCGTGTTAAATGATGTTTTTTCTGCATAATTTTTGTCAGAAACAGGTTTTATTTCAATATGTCAATATAAATTAATATCGGCGAATTTTAAAGTAAAATTAAAAATTCTTACTTCTCTTCTTTCTTAACTTTTTTCCAAAGCTCATCCCATTCTTCAATGCTGGGATGTATGCCTTTATTTAACTTATCCTGAAAAATAGTTTCCATTTTTTCGAACCGCGAGGTTACTTTTTTATTTGCTTTTTGCAAAGCCTCTTCGGGATCAATATAATAACGTCTCGCAAGCTGTGAAATTGCAAATAATAAATCTCCTAATTCTTCTTCTACTCTTTCTTTTTCTTTTATTTTATCTGCCGTAATTAGATTTTCAGGATTGTATTTTTCATGATTTTCGTCAATTTCAACAAGAAACTCATTTAGCTCTTCAATTACTTTTTCTTTAAGCAGTTTTGTACCTTCTTTTGAAGAGGGCCAGTCAAAATTTACACGGCTTACTTTTTGGCCTATGCGATAAGACTTTAATAGCGCGGGCAAGTGAACGGGAATTCCAGAAAGCATATGTATAAATTCTTCATTTTTTTTATTTTTTTCTTCACGCTTTAACTTTTCCCAGTTTTTCAGAACATCCTTTTCACCTTCTACTTGCACGTTTTCGCCATATACATGAGGATGCCTAAATATTAATTTTTCTGAAACATAAAGGGCGGTATCTTCAAGATTAAACATTCCCCTTTCTTCAGCAAGCTGGGCATGAAAAACTATTTGAAAAAACAAGTCACCTAGCTCTTCTTTCAGATCATTATAAGTATTTATGTCTTTCTCATTTAATTTTTCAATCGCATCTACAACTTCATATGTCTCTTCTATTAAATTTTTTACTACACTATCATGGGTCTGATTCATATCCCAGGGACAACCATGTGTTTTATCGCGTAAATCTCTGGCAATTTTTTTAAGACTTTCTATTGGTTTATCTAAAGACGGTGGTTTTTTCATCAGTTACCATTTATTTAAAAGACAATGCGGCAAGATTTTTATATTATCAATATTCAATCTTACGTGAATCCAGATTGAGACAGGCATTTAAGATAAATTTTTTAACAAGATAACAAGATATTTAGAAAAAAATAATCATAAAAAATCCTGTTTATCAATAATTTAAATTGCTATAATTTTTTTTTAACATTAGTTGAGCTTTTTCTATTTCAAGTATCTCATTATACATATTTAATGTTTTCAATCATTTTCACTATTTAATTTTTTTAGTAATTTAAAAAAAAAATTAAAAAAAGCGGTATATAATTAATTTTTGGGGGTATTACTAAATTAAGTAAAGTTAATAAACTTTTCTTATTAAAAAAATTAAATAGTGAAAATGAGGATAATATGACCCCAAATAGTATGAACATAAATCAAATAAAAGGCAGAATTGTTACCGATCCTGAGGTAAAAGAAACAACCACAGGTAAAAAGTTTTTAACCTTTAATTTGATGTATTACACAAGGCAGACAACAGATAAAGACGGTTCGCATGCCAACTTTATTCATGTAGAAGTATGGGAAAAACTTGCCGAAGTTTTTCATTCCATATTAAAAAAAGGCCTTGAAGTTGTGATAAACGGGGCTTTAGTTCAAAGCCGCTGGGTAGATAAAAATCAAAACAAAAAATCAAGATTTCATATATCTGCTGAAACCCTTGCTGTTTCTGATCTTAATTTTGAAGGACAAAAAGAAGCAGCTTGATGTTAAAATAACTTTGGCGGTTTTATATAATTTATTTAGATTATTAATTCTTTTTTAAGATAAATTATTTTATTAAAAAATCTTTAAATACATTATATTCTGCCAAAGTTATTATTTTATAAATACTAATGTCTTTGTATATTAACTCATGACATCCGTTTTCGTTAAATAAAATTTATTATTTTTTCAAAAAATATTCTAACTCTTTTGACGTACAGACTTTTCTTTACATTTTATCCCACCTATATTTTAATAATTTTATTAGAATATTGTATTTATTTTTAGATATATATACAAATATAATTGTGTGGACTTAATTAAATAACATGCCCTCAAAAAAACAGGCGCGATTTCATATGTGCCAGAAATGCCATAACATGGTAAGTCAGGTATTTCAAAAAGGATATTGTAAAAATTGCATATCTGATCATTTAGCTTTATATCGTAATTTAATGCGTATAAGTCATGCATCTTATAATTCACAAAATCACCCTATAAAAAAAAAGATAATTGATTCATTAGGTCAAATAAATATGGATGAAAAATCCGTTTGAAAAATTTACTGGTCAAATTTATAAAAAAAATCGTTTAGCGGGAGGTGATATAAATGAAGTTTATCATCTTATCTGTCTAAATGGTGAATTTCTTTTAAAGAATAACAACGGAGGGTTTACTAAAATGTTTGAAAATGAATGTTTTGGTTTAAACCATTTACGTGAAAATAATCTTCCCGTGCCTAAAGTCATATCATTTAATGAAGATGCAATACTTTTAGAATATTTTAATGCTGGTAAACCATGTTATAAAGAAGCTGGTACTCTTTTAGCGAAACTTCACCAAAAAACGAGTGAAAACTTTGGTTTTTTTCAAAATAACTATATTGGCTCTCTTAATCAAATTAATAATTTTGAAAAAGACTGGATTCTATTTTATCAAAAACATAGACTGCAGTATCAGCTAAATTTATGGAATTTATCCCATAAATTAACCAATAACGAACTAAATATTTGGTCTAAATTATTTGAAAAACTGCCGGTTTTATTAACTCATAAACCAAAACCTTCTTTACTGCATGGTGATCTATGGAGCGGAAACTTATATTTTAGCGATAAAGGTCCTATATTTATAGATCCCGCTGTTTATTATGGTGACGCTTTAATAGAATTAGCCTTTACTGAATTATTTGGCGCATTTGATTCTGCATTTTATTCGGCTTACCAAGAAATTCATTCTATTTGCGAAATATACAAAGATATAAAAAAGCTATACCAGATATATCCCCTTTTGGTACATGCAAATTTATTTGGAATAAATTACTATCATACAGCTTTAAATTCCGCTAAATATTATGCCAGCTAATGAAAAAATTAGATTTGTACTATTAGATAGGGACAACACATTAAATTTTGATCCGGGTTATATAAATAATCCAAAAGATTTAAAACTAAAACCGGGTGTAACAGAAGCATTAAATTTACTAAAAAAATTCGATTTTCAATTTGCTATAATAACCAATCAGTCTGGAATTAGCAGAAAACTTATCACTTTAAAACAACTTAAAGCTGTTAACAATAGACTATTAGAACTCTTAAAAAAAGAAAATATTACAATAAAAAAGATTTATTTTTGTCCGCATACAGATGAAGATAACTGTGAATGCCGCAAGCCAAAACCCGGGCTTATTAAACAGGCTCAAAAAGAATTAAAATTTAGTCTTTCGAGAAGTTACATAATTGGTGATAAATTAAGGGATATAAAAGCAGCTGAACCGTTTAATATCGATGGTATTTTAGTATATCCCTCAGACGCAGAAAAAAAATTAAAAGAACCTAAAAATTTGAAATACATAGCTACAGATCTTAAAGAAGCCGCTCAATTTATTTTACAAATAGAGTTTGAAAAAGATATAAATTTAAAAATTCATTCTTCCTATAAAGAAAAACTATTTCAAAATACAATTCAAAATTTAAGAAAACAAAAGAAAAAGATTGTTTTTACAAACGGATGTTTTGACATTTTACATTCAGGTCATCTTCAGTATTTATGGCAGGCCTCAAAACTGGGGGATGCTCTGGTTGTCGCCGCAAACTCTGATGATAGCGTAAAAAGGCTGAAAGGCAAATCAAGACCGGTGAATACCTTAAAAGACAGGCTTTTATCGCTTTCTGCCCTTCCCTTTACGAGTGTTATTACCTCATTTTCAGAAGACACGCCTATCGAGATAATAAAAAAAATAAAACCTGACATACATGTAAAAGGCGGTGACTATAAAAAAGAAGATCTGCCTGAATATTCTGTTATAAAAAAATATAAGGGAGAAGTTGTTATACTGCCTTTTCGAAAAGGATATTCTACAACGGATATTATTAAAAAAACGAAATAAAGTGTTATCTTGAATATTATTTGACGCTTTTATTAAAAAACTATATAATTAAAAAATTAATAGCATTTTATATTAAATAAATAAAAGCAAACCTATTCAATGCATAATCATTTAAATGACATTAAAATAGATTATTTTCATATACTTGACAGTATTTCTGATCCTATAATTTGCCATGATTTAAAGATGAATATTATTTGGATGAACAAAGGCGCTCAAAATTCTTTTAAAGTAAACCGTGATTCGGCAATAGGTCAAAAGTGTTATAAGATACTTTTTCAAAGAGACAGCTTTTGCTTATTCTGCCCTGCTATTGAGGCAAAAGAGAATCTTTCTCAAAAACAGGGCGAAATTATAACATCTGATAATAATATATGGGAGATTAAAGGCTATCCCTTTATTATAAACAATAATGAATTAGCGGGCTCAATTGAAATATGCCGCGATATAACAAGAGAAAAAAAAGGGATAAAAGCACTAATTGAACATGCTCAAAAACTTCAATTTCATGTTGATAATATTCCCATGGCTATTATCGAGTGGAACTTGAATTTAGAGGTAACACGGTGGAACAAAGCGGCTGAAAATATTTTTGAATATACCCAAGAAGAAATGATAAACCAAAAAGCATTGTCAAAAATTTCAAATATAAACGAAAGTTTAATAAATAAATTTTTTAATAAAATACTGAAAGAAAAATGTGAATTAAGAAGCACAGATAAAAACATTACAAAAAGCAAAAACTTCATTCAATGTGAATGGTACAATGTGCCCTTATTTGATGAGAAAAATAACATTATTGGAATCGCTTCACTAATTCAAAATATTAGCCGCCGTCACAACGCTCAAAAAGAACTTATACAAAGAAGAAGAGAACTTAAACAAATGGCAAGAAATTATCAAACCGCGCGCCAGCAGGAAAGAAAAAAAATAGCCATTAATATTCAGGATGATTTAAATCAAATTATGTCTTTAATTAACTTTGATATTGAAAAACTAAACGATGAAATTCAAAAAGTAGAAAATACTTTAAATCCAGAAAATATAATTGAATCAAAAAACTTATTAAATTCTGCCATTCAAAGCATTCGAAAAATAACAAAAAATCTGGAATTAAACCAGCTTGAAAATTTTAGTCTAAAAACATTTATTGAAAATATAGCCGCTGATTATGAAAAAAATACAAAGAACAGATGTGATTTATTTTTTAACACAAGTTTGCTGTTTATTGAAAATATTCTAGCTTCTGAAATTATTAAAATTCTTAAAATTGCTCTTAATAACATATTTCATTTATTAAATAATAAAATATTAAAAATTTCTATTATTACAGAAAGAAATCAGGTTTTAATAAACTTTATGAATAAAGATTCCAGTATTAATCATATTCTTCAAAAAAAAGAAATGGAATTATACTTAAACGAAATAAAAGAAATCATTTTTGTTTTTAAGGGCTCACTTAAACTAACAAGTGACCATAAAAAAGAATCTTTAGAAATTATTTTACCTTATTCTTCTTACAGCAGTTTAAATTAAATTTTATTCAGCTGTAACATCTTGACATCTTTCACATACGCCTTTGGGGGTTAAGTCGCGGTAAAGCCAGCATCTGGGACATTTTTCTTTCGCAGATTTTTCTATTTGTATTTCAGATACATCTTCAAACCTTGCTTCAGAAACTACAAGATAAAAATCTAAACTTTCTTTAACTTCATTTGAAATATTTTTTAGTTTTTCATTTGGTATAACAACAACAGCATCAACAGAAGAACCAATTTTTTGAGATTTTCTGGCATCTTCAAGTTTTATATTTACGCTTTCTTTTAGTTCCCACACAGGATTAAATTTTTCTTTTAACTTTTCATTTTTATATTTTGACGCGTCAGGCCAGTTTTTTTCAAAAATACTGATTGAATCATCAACAAATTTTTGAATTTCTTCCATTGTAAAACTTAAAACAGGTGCCAGCCAAACAGTTAAATGTTCTAATAAAACCTGAAGAGTTTTTAATGATGATTTTCTTTTTACGCTTTTTATTAAATTGGGCGCGTCATCACAGTAAAGCCTGTCGCGTATAATATCAAAATAAGTATTTGAAAGGGTTACCGTGCAAAACTGCAAAGTTCTGTGATATACCTGATGAAACTCGCTTAAGTCATAGGCTTTTTTTATTTTTTCTCCCAGATCGGCAAGTTCATGTAAAACCCATTTATCAATATCATCTGTTATATCTGAATCTTTTAGATTCTTAACTGCCTCACCATCTTTTAAGTTACCCAACATATATCTAAAAGTGTTTCGAATTTTTCTATAACTGTCAGAAAGTCTTACCAGCATATCAAAACTAATTTTATTATCTGTTCTATAATCTTCAGAAGCAACCCAAAGTCTTACCATATCCGCGCCGTATTTAGGTATTATATCATCCACGGGTGATATAACATTGCCAAGAGATTTACTCATCGCCCTGCCATTTTCATCCAAAACATAACCATGCGTTAATACGGTTTCATAGGGGGCTTCTCCCTTTACGGCTAATGCCGGCCACATACTACTTTGAAACCATCCTCTATGCTGATCAGAACCTTCAAGATACATGTCACAGGGAACTTCTAGTTTTTTATATTTCTCTAACACGGCATACCAGCTTATTCCGCTGTCAAACCATACATCTAAAATATCTCTTTCTTTTTCAAATTTATCATGGGAACATTTTTTACATTTGGTTCCCGCCGGTAATAATTCGCTGGTTTCTTTATCAAACCATACTTCTATTCCGTTTTTTTCTACCAGAGAAATAATAAAATCTAATGATTCTTCATTTATATGTGTTTCGCCGCAGTTTTCGCAGATAAAAGCCGGTATGGGAACGCCCCAATGGCGCTGTCTCGAAAGACACCAGTCTGGCCTGTTTTCTACCATCGATGAAAAACGGGCCTTACCCCATTCGGGTATCCATTTTACTTTTTCTGTATACTCCAGCGCTTTTTTACGAAGAGGCTCTATTGAAAAAAACCATTGGGGTGTTGTTCTAAAAATCAAAGGCCCTCTGCATCGCCAGCAGTGCGGGTATGAATGTTTAATTTCTGAAACGCCTAAAAGAGCCTTTTTTTCTTTTAAAAGCTCAATTATCTTTTCATTGGCGTTAAATACTTTTTCGCCCTGCATTAATTCAAAATCAGCAGTAAATCTGCCCCTGTTATCAACCGGCGAAAACGGTTTTAATCCGTATTTTATTCCTATTTGGTAGTCTTCCTGCCCGTGTCCGGGAGCAGTGTGAACAATACCGGTGCCCGCCTCAAGTGTAACATGATCGCCAAATAGTATTTTACTTTCTCTTTCAATAAACGGATGTATTACTTTTAATTTTTCTATTTCTTCTTTTTTAATTTCTTCTTTTTTTGTAAACTTAAGTTCAGTCTGCGCGAAAAAAGATTCTTCAAGCCCTTCGGCTATTATTAAATTTCCTTTTTCGGTTTCATAAATATTATACTTATATTCAGGGTGAAAGCTTAATGCCAAATTAGCCGGCAGTGTCCAGGGGGTTGTTGTCCATATGACCACAAATGTGTTTTCTTTGTTTGTTACCTTAAACGCAGTATAAATAGAAGGCGAGGTATGCTCGTTATATTCAACTTCGGCCTCGGCCAGAGCTGTAGCACACGATGGACACCATTGAATGGGTCTTTCACCTTTATAAATTAATTCTTTATTAAAAATTTCTCTAAATACTTTTAGTATGTTTGCCTCATACATAGGACTCATGGTATAATAAAAAGTTTCAGGCTCAAACTGATTTTCTATTGATAAATTTTTTACTTCGCTGTTATCCCAAAAAACACCAAATCTGGTTTGATCTTCCGCTTGAATTCTAATAAAATCAGTAGCATATTCGCGGCATGCTTTTCTTACTTTAATGGGATCTTTATCAGATTTATCTTTTTTATTTGCCAGTTTCTTCATTACGGCCAATTCAATGGGAAGACCGTGACAGTCCCACCCGGGAATATAAGGCGCGTAATATCCGTCTAATAATTTGTATTTTACGTGAATATCTTTTAATGTTTTATTTAACGCGTGGCCCAGATGAAAATTTCCGTTCGCGTAAGGCGGCCCGTCATGCAGTATGTATTTTTTCGCGTTTTCTTTTTTTCTTTTTTCCAGGGCCCTGTTGTATATTTTATTATCAACCCAATATTTAATAATATCAGGTTCTCGTTTGGCCAAATCTGCCTTCATGGGAAAATTTGTTTTCGGCAGCATGATAGAATTTGACCATGCGTTTTTGTTATTATTATCTTTTTCGGTTTCAGAATTGTTTGTTCCCATAAGACTAAGCTTTTATCAAAAGACACCCCGTCAAGAAATAGGCTTATGGTATATGGAAAAGATAGGGATGATGGTACCCCCCTGAAGCGATTGAAACGTCACAAACAGTTTGGCAATTTAGGAATATTTTTACCTATAGACTTAAAAAACTTATTGGAGGTTATTGAAGAATTAATTA
>Ga0224501_10000322_pt1 | contig 41577 bp, 33 predicted proteins | sample SF_Oct11_sed_USG_4_FD_169105 | JGI IMG/M metagenome (GOLD analysis project Ga0224501, IMG submission 169105) | Sediment microbial communities from San Francisco Bay, California, United States - SF_Oct11_sed_USGS_8_1 | ecosystem: Environmental > Aquatic > Marine > Sediment | place: USA... | reverse complement strand
GGTTCAGATGAAGACGATCTGGGCTCCTTCCGCCTTCTCCCAGAAGTCCATGGCGGTGATGCTCTCCTTCACCTGGGGAACGAGATCATCCGTGGAGAGGTTGAACATCTCCATGGCGAGCTGGCATGCGTAGAGTTCCGCGCCGGCGTCATCGAGGATCTCCAACAGCTCCGAGACCGGGGGAATGTCCAGTTCTTCCATCTTCTTCACCATCATCTTGGTGGCCAGGGCTTCCATCCCCGGAAGGCCCATGATGGAGTGGGGCATGGGGCTGGAGGGATTCCCCAGGAGCCCGGCGTGGAGATGGTCCACCTTCTTCTTGTTGATGATGTCCATCCCCCAGAAGGTGAAGAAGATGGTGGCGTCCATCCCCATCATGCGGGCCGCGTTGGCCATGATGAGGCCCGGGTACGCCATGTCCAGGCTCCCTTTGGAGCAGATGATCGCGACCTTGCGAGTGACTTCCTGCTCGCTCTCGCCCGCGGCCAGCCCCGTCGTTTGCTGCTCGAGCACGGTGGTCATCAGATGCACCCCTTCGGCTTGGTGAGACCGGCGATCCTGGACGCGAGGATCCCCGGGCCCTTGGGGAAGAGTTGGTAGATCTCCTTCGTGGAGACGTCCGTGTTCTTGGTGATCCGGCGGATGGTGGGTGGCGTGCCCTGGTCGGCCGCGTCCTTCCGGCAGAAGTCGATGACGGTCCAGTGCCGGTCGGTGAGGGGTTCGATCCCGCTCCGGCGGGCGATCTCCTCGGCGATCTCGGGCGTCCACTGGTCGGCGTTCACGAGGAAGCCTTCGGCGTCCAACTCTATGTTCAGTCCGGCAAGAAGCTCGGTGGTCATCATGTCCTCACTTGGTGGGGGTTTGGGTATCTGCTGCAACGGGCTCCTGGTGGCCGAGTTCCTTCATGACCGCCAGGAGGAGGTTCATTCCGCGCCGGACGTCCGGATCGCGGAGGGCCCGGACGACGCCCAGCTTCTTCGGGTGGGTGTCTCCGGTGGTGTCCTTCAACGCGCCGGCCGCCCGGTCGGCGACGCCAAGGATTTCAGGCTGCGTGAGATTGCGCACCGTGCGCAGGATGCTCACGACGTTCTCGCCCAGAAGGCGGACGTCTTCTTCGGTGAAGGAGGTGGCGACGCGCTCGAGCACGTTGATCCCCTCCCGGGCGAATCCGATCGCCCCGGCCTGCTCCAACTCGTGGAGCCGGGTGGTCACGGCGTGCGACACGCCCTGGACCATGGGCCAGAGGTCTTCCCGCAACTCCTCGATCCCTTCGATTCGGTACTCCATCGCCGTGACCGCCTTGTCGATGCGGTCCAGCTTCTCGTTCATGGCTCTCAGCTCCGTGAGGAGTTCGGAGTCGCTCCGCACCTCCGGGAGGTCCATCACATCCGCGACGTTCATGGTCAGCTCCACTTGCCCAGCAGGGACATCTTCGAGTCGACGAGCGGCAGTTCCTTTCCTGCCAGGAGTTGGTTCCAGTAGATCCAGCGGAAGGCCATCTTCCCCCAGTGGTTGGCCTCGCTCTCCTGGAGGAGGCTCATGGGCCCCACGCCGGGGAGGGGGAACCGCCCGGGAAGGGGCTCCGTGTCGTAGTTGAAGTCGATGAGCACGGCCTTGTCGAAGCCGGACTCGATGAAGCAGTTGGCGTGCCCATCGAAATCGGGAAGGAGCTCCCTCCCTTCGATGGCGCGCAGGAGGTTCTTCTCCAGCACCTCGCCCTGGAAGTGGGCCACGGATCCGGCCTTGGACGAGGGGAGGTTGGTGGCGTCTCCGATCACGAAGATGTTCTCCGCCGCGTCCGCCTGGAGCGTGTGCTTGTTCGTGGGCACGAAGGCGAGGTCGTCTCCCAGCCCGGAACGCTCCACGGCTTCGCTCCCCATGTGGGTGGGGATCGTGACGAGGAGGTCGTAGGAGAGGACGCGCTCGTCCCAGCTGGAGATGGTGCGGGCTTCGCCGTCCACCGAGCTCACGTTGAAGAGGGTCTCCACCTTCACGCCCTTCTTCTCCAGGAGCCCGCCCAGGAGGGACGAGGCGCGCGGCTTGGTGAAGGCTCCGTCCAGGGGCGTCGCGTAGACCAGCTCCACCTTGTCGCGGACGCCTTTCTGATGGAAGTACCAATCCGCCAGGAACATGAATTCCAGTGGCGCGACCGGGCACTTGATGGGCATCTCGGCCACGTTCAGGACGAGCCGCCCCTCTTCGAAGCGTTCCAGGGCGCGGAACAGTCCCTGGGCGCCTTCCAACGTGTAGAAGTCGAAGATGTTCTCATGCCACCCCGGGCCGGTCAGTCCTTCCACCTCGGCCGGCACGATCCGGCTTCCCGTGGCGATGACGAGGAAGTCGTAGGGAAGGGTGGAGCCGTCGGCCAGGCGCACCTCGTTCGCCTCGTGGTCGATCACGTCGATCTCGGAGAGGACCAGGTCCACGCCGGAGGGGACGTACCGCGACCGCGGCTTCACCACGTCCTTGGCCCTGTAGATGCCGAAGGGGATGAAGAGGAGGCCGGGTTGATAGATGTGCTCGTTGTCCTGGTCCACGATGGTGATGGACCACTCCTTCGGGTCGAGGGCACGGCGCATCTTGGCCGACATCATCGTGCCGGCCGTGCCGCCCCCCAGGATCACAAGGTTTCTCATCGTATGCGCCTTTGTGGTCGACGGGCTACGCGAGCCCGTATTGTTTCATTTTTCTCCAGAGAGTCGTGCGACTCATTCCCAACGCCGCCGCCGCGTCGGAGCGGCTGTAGCGTGCATGGGCCAGAGCTTCTTCGATCCTGCGCGCTTCGCCGGCTTTCGCGGGCGGCGTATCCAGGGGTCTCACGATTTCGACGGCTCCGGTGATGCGGCCGCCGGCGTCCCGGAACACCTGGCCGGACTTGCTCACGGGGATGAGTGATCCGTCCGCCCTGTACAACTCGAGCCGGATGTCCTTCACGACCCCCCGGTCGAACACGCCACACCCCTTCAGGCAGTCCCCACATCGGTGGATGCGGAGGCAGGAGTCGCCCAGGACATCGTCCGCCCTGAATCCCGTGACTTCCTCCATGAGGGGGCTCATGGCCACGATTCGCCGCTCCGCGTCGACCTGGAACCACGCGAGGTCGGCCAGCTCCATCAACGCGACCGCCGTGGCGGCGTCGGCGGAGGCGTGCCTCCCCTCGTTCCTGCCCCCGGCGTCGGTCATGTGGCCCCCTCGTGGTTCATGTATGAAACGTTGTGTTTCATTCGTGTTTCAAAGATTGCAACAGCCGAAGGCCGTTTGTGTCGGGATGAGACCGTGGGTGCATGTGGGAAATGTCCCGACGCCCGGCGGGGCACGTGGCTTCCCGGGAGGCCGGCCGGGGGCACCGGTTGCACGGATTCGCATGGAGACCTATGTATGATTCCGCGTCCTCCGTGGGCGAGGACGAGTGTCTGCCCGAGATTGGTGAATCGATGAGCCACAGGATCCCCCAGGACCGACTGCGCAGGGCGGCGGACATGATCAAATGTCTGGGCCATCCGCTCCGTCTCCGCCTCCTGGAGGCGATGCAGGAGTGCGAGATGACGGTCAAGGACCTGCAGGAATACACCGGGGCCGCGCAGGCCGCGGTGTCCCAGCAGTTGGGGATCCTGAGGGGAAAAAGCGTCGTGGAGTGCCGTCGCGAGGGTGTCTTCGTCTACTATCGGGTCATCGAGCCGAGGGTGTCCCAGATTCTCGGGTGTATTCGCGAAGGCTCCCTCGAGGTCGAGCGCGTTTGATCGATCCGTGATCGGCCGACACGCGTCTACCTTCATGCTCCTGATATGCCATCTTTCTCCCGGCACGGCGTCGGTGATCGGCGCCCTTTCGTCCAGCGGGTCTTGAGTACCTCATCGTGAGAGGGCGCACGTGGCCGTAACGGTGGAGCAGGGAGTGGTCGAAGGTCGGGCGACCCGCTGGGCCAAGGTGGTGGACCAGACCAAGTGTATCGGATGCCACGCCTGCACCACGGCGTGCAAGTCGGAGCATCAGGTTCCGTTGGGGGTGACCCGCACGTACGTCAAGTACGTGGACAAGGGGCACTTCCCGCAGGCGCGACGGCACTTCCAGGTCACGCGGTGCAACCAGTGCGCCGACCCGCCCTGCGTGGCGGCGTGTCCCACCGCGGCCATGCACCAGCGCCCCGACGGGATCGTGGACTTCGACAAGTCCATCTGCATCGGGTGCAAGGCGTGCATCGCGTCGTGCCCGTACGACGCCATCTTCATCAATCCGGAGGATCATTCGGCGGAGAAGTGCAACTTCTGCGCGCACCGGATCGACGTGGGGCTGGAGCCGTCGTGCGTGGTGGTGTGCCCGACGCAGGCTCTCGTCATCGGAGACATGAACGACCCCCTCTCCCTGGTCAGCGAGATCATCCACCGGGAGGCCGTCTCGGTGCGCCGCCCGGAAAAGGAGACGCACCCCAAGCTCTTCTACAAGGGCGCGGACCAGGTCACCCTGGATCCACTGGGGGCCCGGCTCCCCGATGGGGGGCTCTTCATGTGGGCGGAGCAGGGGAACGTCTCCCACCAGGTCCCGTCGGGGCACCCCGGGCCGCACAACAGTTCGGCGGCGGCGGTGCTGAGCTACGACATCCCCCATCGCGCGCCATGGGACTTCCGGGTCAGCCTCTACACCTTCACCAAGTCCGTGGCGGCGGGGGCGTACCTCATGCCCCTCCTGCTCGCGGTCCTGGGGATCCTTCCGTGGTATTCCGCCGAGTGGGGATGGGGGGCCGCGGTCCCGTCCATGGCGGGGTTGGTCCTCACCGGGATCATCCTGATCTGGGACCTCGACCACCCCGAGCGCTTCTGGATGGTGCTCCTGAAGCCTCAGCCACGGAGCTGGCTCGTGAGAGGGGGGTTCATCATCACCGGATACGGGGGGGTGTTGGCGGCCCACCTGGCGGCGAGCTTCGTGGGGAGGGCGGATCTCACCCCCATGCTGGCCTGGGTGGGTGGACCGCTGGCGCTCATGACCGCCGTCTATACCGCGTTCCTCTTCGCCCAGGCGAAGGCGCGCGACCTCTGGCAGAGTCCACTTCTCCCCGCTCACCTCGCGGTTCAGGCGCTGATGGCCGGGGGCGCGGTGATGCTGGTCCAGCGTCCGGATCCGGATCTCCTCGGACCGGTCTCCTGGTTCTTCGGGCTGAGCGTGGTCCTCCACCTGGCCCTGGCGGTGGGGGAGGTGGCGGTGGGGCACCCCACGGCTCACGCCGCGCTGGCCGCCCGCAACATGACCCGCGGCCGCTTCGCCGGTTTCTTCTGGAGCGGGATGGTGCTGGCGGTGGCGGCGTTCTTCCTCTCCGGTTCCTACCCCGTCCCGGCCGCGCTCGCCGGGCTGATGGGGCTCCTCGCCTACGAGCACGCCTACGTCCAGGCGGGCCAGAGCGTTCCCCTGGCCTGAGGACGGTACACGCATGGATCTCAACGAACTGAATCAGAGGGTGTCCGCCGCCCGCTCCGAGGTGGAAGGACGGGGAGAGACGTTCTATCCGGGACCGTCGCGCATCCATCTGGCCCACTTTCCCCCCAAGGAGCGGTGGAACGACTGGGTGGAGCTCGACGCCAGGTCGTGGCCCCGGCGGGTGGAGAAGCGGTACATGCTGGTTCCCACCACCTGCTTCAACTGCGAGTCGGCGTGCGGTCTTCTGGCGTACGTGGACCGCGACACCCTCCAGGTGCGGAAGTTCGAGGGGAACCCCGAGCACCCCGGATCGCGGGGGCGGAACTGCGCCAAGGGCCCCGCCACCATGAACCAGATCACCGATCCCGACCGGATCCTGCACCCCCTGAAGCGGGTGGGCGGACGAGGAGAGGGGAAGTGGGAGCGGGTCACCTGGGACGACGCCCTCGACGACATCGCCGCCCGTATCCGGCAGGCCATGCGGGAGGACCGCCACAACGAAGTGATGTACCACGTCGGGCGCCCGGGAGAGGACGGGTACACCACGCGGATGCTGGCGGCCTGGGGGGTGGACGGCCACAACTCCCACACCAACGTCTGCTCCAGCGGCGCCCGCGCCGGATACCATTTCTGGATGGGGATGGACCGGCCGAGCCCCGACCATGCCAACGCGAAGGTCATCGTCCTGGTGAGCAGCCACCTGGAGACGGGGCACTACTTCAACCCCCACGCGCAGCGGATCATGGAGGGGAAGAAGAACGGCGCCAAGCTCATCGTCTTCGACACCCGCCTCTCCAACACGGCCACCCACGCGGATTTCTGGCTCGCGCCGTATCCCGGCTCCGAAGCCGCCATCTTCCTGGCGGTGGCCAGTTGGATGATCCGGGAGGGACGGTACGACCGGGAGTACGTTCGCCGCTGGTGGAACTGGCGGGAGTACATGACGGAGGTGAGGGGCCGGGCCGGCGCCTCCTTCGAGGACTTCGAGGCCGCGCTCCGGGAGGAGTACGCCAGCTACACCTTCGAATTCGCCGCCGCCGAGTCGGGGCTGGATGCGGATACGCTTCGCGATGTCGCGGCCACCATCGCCACCGCCGGCACCCGGCTGGCCACCCACAACTGGCGGAGCGCCGGCTCCGGGAACCTGGGGGGGTGGCAGGTGGCGCGCACGCTCCTCTTCCTGAACGCCCTCACCGGGTCCATCGCCACCGAGGGGGGCACGTTCCCCAACTCCTGGAACAAGTACGTTCCCAAGCCTCCCCGGGCGCCCCACCGGCATCCCCGGCAGTGGAACGACATCCTGTGGCCCGACGAGTACCCGCTGGCGCTCATGGAGATGTCGTTTCTCATGCCGCACCTCATGAAGGAGCGGGACGGGTACGTGGACGTGTACTTCACCCGCGTCTACAACCCGGTCTGGACCAACCCCGACGGGTTCCACTGGGTGGACATGCTCAAGGACCCGAAGCGGATCGGAGTCCACGTGGCCATGACCCCCACGTGGAACGAGACGGCGTTCTTCGCGGACTACATCCTCCCCATGGGGCACTCGTCGGAGCGGCACGACCTCACCTCGTACGAGCAGTACGACGGCCAGTGGATCGGCTTCCGGCAACCCGTGCTCCGGGCCGCGCGGGAGCGTCTCGGCGAGGACGTGTCCGACACCCGCGCCGTGAACCCCGGCGAAGTGTGGGAGGAGAACGAGTTCTGGATCGAGCTCACCTGGCGTATCGACCCCGACGGCTCGTTGGGGATCCGCGAGTTCTTCGAGTCGTTGGAGCGTCCCGGTGAGAAGATGACCGTGGACGAATACTACGGGTGGATGTTCGAGAACTCGGTCCCCGGCCTTCCCGAGGCGGCTTCGAAGGAGGGGCTCACCCCGCTCCAGTACATGCGCCGCTACGGCGCCTTCGAGGTCTCGCGGAAGGTCGGCCGCGTCTTCGAGCAACTCGTTCCCGAGTCGGAACTCGAAGACGTGCACGTGGACGACATGGACCGGGTCTACACACGCGCCCCCGTGCCGCCGTCCCCGAAGGCGCCGGGCGGGATCAAGATCGATCCGGACGCCGAGGGACGGCGCCGCGTGGGCGTGCGCGTGGACGGAGAGATCAAGAGGGGGTGGCCGACCCCCACGGGGAAGCTCGAGTTCTGGAGCCGTACGCTCCACGAGTGGGGATGGCCCGAGCTGGCGCTCCCCACCTACATCAAGAGCCACATCCACCGGCAGAACCTCGACGCGGACCAGGTACCCCTCATCACGACCTTCCGCGTGCCCGTCCAGATCCACACGCGAAGCATCAACGCCAAGTGGCTGGAGGAGATCGCCCACACGAATCCGCTCTGGATCCACCCCGAAGACGCCGCGCGCGTGGGCATCGCCCGCACCGGTGATCTGGTCCGCGTGGAGACGGAGACCGGCTACTTCGTGGTGAAGGCCTGGATCACCGAGGGGATCCGTCCCGGAGTGGTGGCGTGCAGCCATCACATGGGACGATGGAAGCCGGAGGGCCACCTGGGCCAGAGGATGGGGATGTCCACGGTGGCGTTGGAAAAGGAAGGCGCCCGGTGGTCGCTGAACGTCCGCAAGGGCGGTGGGCCGTTCGAGTCTTCCGATCCGGACACCATGCGCGTGTGGTGGACGGACCTGGGCGTGCACCAGAACCTCACGCACGCCGTGCACCCCGATCCCATCTCGGGGATGCACTGCTGGCATCAGGCGGCGCGTATCCGGCCCGCCGAGCCCGACGACCGCTACGGCGACGTATCCGTGGACACGGACAAGGGGTACGCCGCGTACCTCCGCTGGTTGGAGATGACGCGGGGCGCGACGGCGCACTCCCCCGACGGCACACGGCGGCCGTACTGGATGTTGAGGCCGGTGCGTCCCGAGCGGGCGGCCTTCGACCTTCCCCGTTCCGCCGGCTCCGCCGGTCCGCAGGGTTGACCGCGACCTCCTCAGCGACCCCCGCCGAACTCGTCCGGGCGTTGGCCGTCCTGACGGAGCCACCCTCGCCCGACCATGCGCGGGTGGCGGAGGCGCTCGGCTTCGGCGAGATCCCCGGGTCCTCCGTCTACACCGAGGTCTTCCTCTTCCAGCTCTTTCCCTTCGCCTCGGTCTACCTGGGAGAGGAAGGGATGCTGGGGGGCGAGGCCGGTAGCCGCATCGCCGGGTTCTGGAGCGCGGTGGGTCACCAGCCCCCGCCGGAGCCGGACCACCTCGGTGCGCTCCTGGGGCTCTACGCCGCCCTGGCCGACGCCGAGGGCGCACGTGGCGATGCCCCCCGTGGTGTCCTCGCGGGCCAGGCGCGACGCGTGCTCCTGCACGAGCACCTGGCTCCCTGGCTGTTCGCCTATCTGAGCAAGGTCGAGGCGCTCGCCGGCCCCTTCTATGCCCGGTGGGCCTCGGTCCTGGGTGCCGTCGTGCGGCGTGAGGTGGAGGGCGAGGCGCCCTTCGATCAGGACCTTCCCGCCCACCTCCGGGAGGCCGCGCCGCTTCCGGACCCGCGCACGGAAGGGTCGGCACCCTTCCTCGACGGGCTCGTCGCGTTCGTGCGCACGGGAATGATCCTCACCCGCGCGGACCTGACCCGTCTGGCCCGAACCCACGAGTTGGGGATGCGGATGGGAGAAAGGCGCTACATTCTGGAACATCTGCTGGCGCAGGACGCGGTGACCGTATTCCGGGCGCTGGCCGAGGAGGCGGGGGAGTGGACCTTCCGCCACGAGGAGCGGGTGCCTCTCCTCGGCTCCACCGCCCGGTTCTTCGCGGATCGGGCGACGCGGACCGCCGCGCTCCTCACGTCCCTGGCGGACGAGGGAGAGACGTTCCTGACCGACGAATTCGCCGTGAAGTCTCCGCAGGGAGGAGAGGAGCCCACGTGAGCCCGGTGCGACACGACCCCGAGCACAACTTCCACGCTCGCGACGTTCTGGCGGGGCTGAGCGTGGCTCTGGTCCTGATCCCGCAGTCGATGGCGTACGCGGAACTGGCGGGGATGCCCGGAAAGAACGGCCTCTACGCCGCGGCGCTGCCGTTGGTGGCGGCGGCCTTCTTCGCCTCTTCGCCCTACCTCCAGACCGGACCGGGTGCGTTGACGGCGCTCCTGACCCTGGGCGCGCTCGTCCCCCTCGCCCAGACGGGATCGGCGGAGTACGTCGCGCTGGCCGCTCTGCTGGCGCTCCTGGTGGGACTCGCCCGCGTGGGCGTCGGACTCTTCCGGGCGGGGTGGCTGTCGTATCTCATGTCCCGGCCCATGCTCACCGGGTTCACGTCGGGGGCAGCGATCCTCATCATCGCGTCCCAGATTCCCGGTGGGGTGGGGAGCGCCGTGTCCGAGGGCGGGGTGCTGGCGCGCGCCCTCTGGGCGCTCTCCCACCCTTCGTCGTGGGAACTCGCGTCCATCGTGCTTTGCGCCGCGACCGTGGCCATCATCCGGGGAGGGCGCAGCTTCCACCCGCTCCTTCCCGGGGTGCTGGTGGCCGCGGCGGTGGGGTGGGTGTTCTCCGTGGCGACGGGGTACACCGGACCCCGGGTGGGAGAAGTGGTGGGCGGCCTTCCCCGCCTGACGGTGGATCTGCCGTGGTCGCGGGTGCCCACGCTGGTGCTTCCCGCGGCGGTGATCGCCCTGGTGGGGTTCGCGGAGGCGGCCTCCATCGGGCGGTTGTTCGCGTCGGAAGACCGTGATCGCTGGGACCCGGACCGTGAGTTCGTCAGCCAGGGGGCGGCCAACCTGGTCGCCGGCCTCACCGGAGGATTCCCCGTGGGAGGTTCCTTCGCGCGGAGTTCCCTGAACCGCCTCGCCGGGGCCCGGAGCCGCTGGAGCGGACTGGTGTCGGGCGTGGCCGTGCTGGTCTTCCTCCCCTTCGCGGGGGTGCTCGAGCCCCTCCCTCGCGCCGTGCTTTCCGGGATCGTCATCGCGGCGGTGTGGAACCTCCTCAAGCCCCGCGAGTTCTTCGGCCTCTGGTCGCTGTCGCGTCCCCAGGCGCTGGTGGGCTGGAGCACGGCGGCACTGACGCTGGCTCTGGCGCCCCACGTGGAGCACGCGGTGCTCCTGGGTATCCTCACCGCCGGAGCCGTCCACCTGTGGCGGGAACTGAGCCCGGGGGTGGAGATGAGCCGCGAGGGTGGCACGCTCCATCTCCACCTGAAGGGCGTCCTCTGGTTCGGATCCGCCGCCGCCCTGGAGGACGAGGTGTTCCGATGCCTCTCCGCGGAGAGGGATGTGTCCGCCATGGTGCTGCATTGCGGTGGCCTCGGGCGCATCGACCTCACCGGGGCGCTCTCCCTCGCCGAGATCGTGGAGCAGGTCCGCGCCGCCGGCCTCGAGGCACGCGTGGAAGGGGTCCCTTTCCACGCACGGCGGGTACTCACGGGTGTGGGAGTGATGGACGCAGGCTGACGGGAGACATCGATGCGACTCTCATTTCTGGGCGCCGCCGGAACGGTGACCGGCTCCCGCCACTTCCTGGTGGCGGGGGGGAAGAGGATCCTGGTCGACTGCGGACTCTTCCAGGGGCTGAAGGTGCTGCGCCTCCGGAACCGGGAGGCACTCACCTTCGACTCTTCCACCCTCGACGCCGTGGTCCTGACCCACGCCCACCTGGACCACTCCGGATTCCTGCCCGTGCTGGTCAAGGCGGGATTCTCGGGTCCCATCTACTGCACCGGGCCCACCGCCGACCTCGTCCCCATCCTTCTTCGCGACTCGGGGCGGATCCAGGAGGAAGACGCGCGCTACGCGAATCGGAAGGGGTTCTCGCGGCACGATCCTGCCCTCCCTCTCTACACCGAAGCCGACGCCCGCGCGGTCACGCCACTGCTCCGGGTCGTTCCCGTGGGGGAACCTGTGGAACTCGACGGCTTCCGCCTCACCTTCCGCGTGGCGGGCCACATTCTCGGCGCGGCCTCGGCGTTGCTGGAGACGGAGGACGGGTCCGTCCTCTTCTCCGGCGACCTCGGACGCCCCGACGACCTCCTGATCCCTCCCCCCGATCCGCCGCCGGCCGCGGACACGGTGGTCATGGAGTCCACCTACGGCGGGCGCGACCACCCCGTCCTCTACCCCGCGGCGGCGCTGGCGCTGGTGCTTCGCCGGACCGCCAGGCGGGGAGGCGTTCTCATGATTCCCTCCTTCGCAGTGGGGCGCGCGCAGCTCATGCTGTACGCCCTGTGGAAGATCTTCTCGGAGGGGCGGGCTCCCCGTGTGCCCGTATTCCTGAACAGCCCCATGGCCATCGACGTCACCGACCTCTACGAGAAGTACGCGGCTTTCCACCGCCTCTCCACCGAGGAGTGCCGGTCCGCTTTCTCCGTGGCCGAGTACGTGGAGTCGGTGGAGGAATCCAGGGCGCTGAACGGCCGGGCCGGACCCATGGTGATCATCGCGGGAGCCGGGATGCTCACGGGTGGCCGCATCCTGCACCATATCAGGCAGTTCGCTCCCCACCCGCGGAACACCCTCCTCCTCACCGGATTCCAGGCCGAGGGGACGCGGGGAGCGGCGCTCCAGCGTGGCGAGCCGACCCTGCGGGTCCACGGGCGCTCCGTTCCCATCCGGGCGGAAGTGGCCACCATGGACGGACTCTCGGCACACGCCGACCAGAGCGAGCTCCTGGACTGGCTGGCTGCCCTCCCGGCGCCGCCGCGGAACGTCTTTCTCGTGCATGGTGAACCGGCGCAGTCCGAGGCGCTGCGTCTGGCGGCGAGGGAACGCCTGGGGATGGATCTGCGGGTGGCCGAGCATCGCCAGACGGTGACGCTCCGATAACGGAATCTACCCGACAGCCGAACCCACCCGCTTCCGCGAAGATCGGGAGGGACCCCTCCCGACCTGACGCCGGATCGCATGGGCTCGGATGGAGCGGGGAAGAGGGCCAGGTACGTGTGGACACGGTGCTGAACCTGGGGCTCGACGAGGCCGTCGCCGCGGCGTGGGCGGAGCGCACGGGTGACCCGCGCGCCGCGTACGACCTCTACCGGAGACTCCTCCAGATGTTCGGGAGTGTCGTGCTCTCCCTTCCGCGTGCCCACGGCCCGGCTGGTCGCGGGCCGGGCCGCCCTGGCGCGGACGCGTCACTCCGGTTGACGGACCCTCACCAGGACGGCACCGGCGCGGCCGGCCAGGAACTTGACGCCGATCAGGTGCGGTCCTGGCGGGAGTGTATGCACCTCCCGATCGCGGGATCCCACGGTCCATCCTGCTAGGCTCACCTCCGGATCGGGCTGGGCACGGTGGGCTTCGTAATGGACGGGCTCACCATCCACGGTCAGCTCCAACACGTAGGCGACGGTGTCGGCGCGGTTCTCGGGGAGGAGCGGCCGTGCCTCCAGACGTACCGGATAGTCTCCGTCCACCTCGACGGTGACGGTCCGGCCCGGCTCCACGATCCACCACTTCTGTGATCCGTTGGCGACGCGCTTCAGCTTCACCCGCTCCGCCGAATCGGGCGGAATGGACTCCCAGTCGATACTCGCCGGACCGACCTCCGCCGACAGCCCCCAGACCGTGATCAACACGGCGGCGACCGCACCCAGCGAGAGCGGGGTCCTCATCCGGTACAGGAAACGGCGGCCCGGATGGCGCGAGCGCTGGATCTCCGGCCAGACCTGGCGGCGCGCGGCGTCCAGGTCGTAGGGGAAGTCGATCTCCACCCAGGGGAGACCGGCCACGTTCACTCCCGTCACCTCGACCTCCGCGAGGACGCTTCGCACGGCCTCCGTCACCCAGGTCCGCTCGCCTCCCGAGGAGATGATGGCTTCGGCGCGCTTGCGCATGGTCATGGACGCCTGGGCGTCGAACTTGATCAGCCCCAGGTTCTCGCCGCGGGCGCCCGTCTCCGGGAAGTCCTTGCCGAGATCGGTGATCCGGCCTCCGTTCAGGCCCACCTTGGTCTGCTCCGCGCCGCCGTGGCTCGTCGAATCGAAGGCCAGGGCACTCCCCTTCGTGCGGAGGAGCCGCTTGAGGATGTCGGGGTGGAAGAAGAGGTCCGAGTTGAGGATGAGCACCTCGCCTTCCAGCCATTGTCTCGCCAGCCAGAGGGAGTAGAGGCTGTTGGTCTCGCTGGGCCGGGAGTTGACCACGTACTCCACCGAATCACCCAGAACCGTCCGGACGTGTTCCTCTCCGTGGCCGACCACGACCACCACGGGACCCACCCCTTCGGCCGAAAGCGCCTCCAACTGGTGCTCGATGAGGGTGCGGTCCCCCACCTTCTGGAGGGCCTTGGGGAGTCCCTTGGCCTTGGGTCCGAGTCTGCTGCCGAGACCGGCGGCCAGAATGATCGCCTTCATGATCGGGTAACCTCTATGCTGGAACGGATGGGTTCTGGAATACGCATCGGGTCGTCCGACACCGATGCCTGGAATTCGTCTCTGGTTCCGAAGAACGCGACTTCGCCCTCGTGGAGGAGGAGGATGCGGTCCAACTGGGCGGCGAGCCGGGGGTCATGGGTGACCCAGAAGCTCGTCTTTCCCCGGGTGACCTCCCGGAGGATGGCGATGACGGCGTCGGCTCCCCCCACGTCGAGGCCGGTGGTGGGCTCGTCCACCAGCCAGACGTCGCCGTCGGTGAGGAGGGCCCGGGCGATGGTGAGACGTTGGCGCTCGCCCGCGGAGAGGAGCTTTCCGGCCTTCTGCACCACGGTGTCCAGGCCGTCGGGAAGCCGCTCCACCATGTCCCGGGCTCCCACGCGGGCCAGCGTCTCCAGGATCTCCTCGTCGGTGGCACCCGGCCGGCCCAGAATCAGGTTCTCCCGGACGGACAGCCCGAAGAGCACACCTTCCTGGAAGACGACGCTCATCCGGCCCCGCAACGACGACCGGGTGAAGTGGGGAAGAGGATGGCCGTCGATGAGGATCTCACCCTTCTTCGGTTCGGTGAGGCGTAGCAGCGTCCGGAGTATCGTCGACTTTCCGGCTCCGTTGGCGCCGACCACGGCCACGCTCTCGCCTCCCGGCGTGGAGAAGGCCACCTTGCGAAGGGCCCATCGGCGGCTCCCCTGCGCGGACCGGCTGTTGAGCACGCTCACGGAGCGGAACTCCACCGCCCCGGAGAGGCGCTCGACCTCGACGGCGCCGGGCAGATCCACGATCTCGGGCGCCCGGGACATGAGCTTCTGGAGGCGATGCGCCGACGCCAGCGTCGTTCCCATCCGCGTGGACTGCCGCGCGAAGCGGAAGAACGGCGTATACAGGGCCGTCGCGTACGAGACGAAGAGCACCAGTTCTCCGGCGGTGATGTCGCCCGAAGCCACCCGGCGTGATCCCAGGAGGAGCACGAGGGCGACCCCGATGCTCATGACCACCTCCACCCGGAAGAGCATGAGAGAACCCAGACGGCGGATCTTTCCTTCCTGCTTCAGGCTCTTGGCGTTCACGCGCGCGAAGGCGTCGCTTTCGGACGCGTCCGGACGGAACGTCTGGACGTCCCGGATGGCGAGGAGTTCCTCGGCCACCAGGGCCGCCAGCTTCCCTTCCCGGCGACGGTTCTTCTTGGCCGCTCGCTTCACCTTCCTGCTGCTCTTCGCCATGATGGCGAGGGCCATGGCACCCAGGACGCCCATGACGCTCGCCAGGAACGGATCGACCCAGAAGAGCACGCCCACGGTGGCGACGAAGGTGAGGAGCGTCTGGAAGAATCGCGTGAGCACCTGGTTCACGCCCTTCCGCAGGCGTGTCGTATCGTAGACCACGCGCGTGAGCAGCTCCCCCTGTGCCTTCCGCTCGTGGAAGGCCAGCGACTGCTGGAGCACGTGGCGGAAGAGGTGGGTCCGGAATCGGTACAGCACCTGGTTGCCGAGTCCGACCAGGACCATGACCTGCCCGTACTCCGCCGCGGCGGCCATCCCGGTCACGGCCAGGAACCCGGCTGCCGACCACTCGGGTGAAACGGGCTGCGTGCCCACTCCCGTGAGGCCGTCAAGGATCCACTTGAGCGGCCAGGGTTGGAGGAGCCGGAACCCCAGCAGCAGCACGGTCAGGACAATACCGCCCGCCATCCTTCCCCCGTGTCCATGCGAATAGGGTGCGAGAAGGTGCACCACGCCCTTCATTTCGCGGATTTCGCGGAGTAGCTTCCAGTTGCTCCTGGGGCGTCTCATGGCGGCGGACCCCCGGTTCAGGACGAACCGAGCCCCAACTCGGAGGTGATCCATGCCTCGGCCGCGTCGGTGGCCTTCCCGGGGTTGAAGAAGAGATCTTCCGCCATGGCTCTGCGGACGTCTCCGTGGGCGTCGGGGTTCGCGAGACTCCACTCCACGGCCTTCACCGCTTCGTCCGGCCAGCGCGCCACCGTGCCTCCGCGGCGCCCCCACGTCTCCGTGTCGAAGCGGCCCTTCTTGCTTTTTTCCGCCGAGTCGAGAAGAGACGGGACATCGAGGAACACGACCGGCCGGTCCATGAGGGAGTACTCCATGGTGACCGAAGAAGCGTCGGAGATCACGAGATCCGCGAGGAAGAGGTACGGCACGATGTCGAAGTCGTCCACCATCCGGGTATGGTCGTCCAGGAGCGACACCAGTTCGTCGCGGCCGGGCTCGGCCCGGTTCCGGGGGTGGTCGTGAAGCTTGAGGAGGATATCGTACTCTCCCGTGTCCCGGAGCCGCCGGATCACCTCCGGGCCCGTGGACTCCAGGGAGTTCCCCTTCTGTCCGGTGGGCGCGTACAGGATGACCGGCCGCTCACCTGAAATCCCCGCCCGGCGAAGCACGTCTTCGCGCTTCAGCGACCCGTCGACGAGGCGGTCGAGCTTGGCGAATCCCGTGGACACCAGCCGATCGCTCCCCGGCCGGAATAGCTTTTCCTCCATCAACGACCGCATCATGTACGGTCCGATGACGAAGAGGTTGTCGTAGATGAGCACGTCGCGGCGGATGGCCATGTTCCGGAAGGAGAGCCCGTGGAACACCTGGACCCGCTTCCTGTCCGCCTTGGGGAAATAGCCCGAAATGTGGGCGGAGAAGACCATGTCGTATTCCCGCTCGTACATGTCGGGGAGCTCCACGATCCGTTCCGCGGGAACGTCGAAATGGGAGTAGAGCTTTGCCGCGGACAGCGCTCCGCGTCCCTCAGGGTCGGGTTCGCGCCCTCCCGACAGCTCTACGCGGACGTCGCCGCGGGCCGCGAGACGGCGATAGATGGGCTCGAAGCAGACGAAGTGGACGGGCGCGTACCCGGCGAAGAGGATCGTCTTCATCGCGTGAACACGAGACGGATCGAGAGCTGGGAACGACGGTAGTCGACCTCGTCGGTATTGTTCCCGCCGGCCGGGCGCCGGGTGTCCTGGGCGATGTAGGCTCCGCCGACGAACAGGTCGGCCGCCTTCGATACCTCGTAGCGGAGTTCCCCGGACACCGCGGAGCGGGTGTCGAACCGGTCTCCGTAGACGGGATCGGTTCCGAGGGCCGCGTCGAAGTCACGGGTGCGCCGCTCGTACGCGAGGGAGAGCCTCGCGTCCTTGTTCAGGTCGAACCTGAGCTCCGATCCGATCCCCATCTGGACGAAGTCCCGGTTGAGCGAGAAGAAGTCCACCCCGGTCAGGACGTCGAACACGGGCTCGAGGCCACCGTCGTGCGACGCCTGAGACCGCTCCACCCCGATCTCCAGATCCACCGCCTTGCTGAGTTGCGCGTCGAACGAGATACCGGCCCCGTACATGGTCCGGTCCCGCCACGGCATGTCCGCCGTCGTCCGCCACAGAGCCGTTCCCGAGAGCTCCATGGCGAGCCCGGTTCCCTTCCCGTCGTACAGTTCACGCTCGTACGAGATGGAGCCCGTACGGATGTCCAGAACGCCCTCCGAATACGTGGGTGCTCCGGTGCCGTCCTCTCCCATCAGGTAGTTCCGCCGGAACTCCGACGGGTTGAGGCCGAACTTGACCTTCAGCTCGTCCGCCCGGGAGAAGGACTGGGCCAGGAAGACGTCTCCCGAGAAGCGGGTCCGGCTCGAGTTGAGCGCGTGGACGTCGGCGTCGAAACCGAAGCCGAAGCGCGTCCGCCGGCCGTGCGACCGCTTCGTGCGGAATACGGCGTCGATCCCCACGGCGACCACGGCGTCGTTGGCGTTGTCCATGTCCAGAAACCGGTCCAGCCCCGATCCCAGGTCGTTCTTCTGACCGTTGGTGAGCTTGAACGGGTTGGTGTCGAACAGGGCGCCCGCGGAGAAACTCCAGTCGCTCTTCATCGAATTCTGGGCGGAGACGGAGGTCGGGTTCACCCCCACCACCGCGGCCAGCGCCAGCAACCGGAGTGACCGTGCGGACGGATACCAGCGCATCGAACGATTTCGACGTGACATGTGCACATTCCTCTTTGGATACGGGCCTTCCTGGAGACGTGCGCTCCACATCCGATGGGATGGCGGGGCGCACGGCCGTTCGGAGAAGGCTACGGACGCAATATCCGTGCCGGTGTCCTCGGAGTTGCTAAGGTGTTGGCCATCTACGAGTTATGGGAGAGGTCGGATCTTCCGCCGAGTGGGGTCGGGGACCAGGCGGGGAAATGATGTTCCCAAGCGGGATACGCGGTGCGTGCCCTCGTCCCGGAACTCCGTCATCGCTATCCTCGTAGGGCAGGGGGATCGGAAGGCATGGACTCCATGCTCGCAACACCAACGGGAGACATCACGATGTTTGGACTCATCGCCATGGGTATCGCAGGCGCGGCGGGCGTCTTCGGCCATATCAAGTCGCGTAGCTTCGTCGGGACCAAGCTTCGGTATACGAAGTTGGTGGACAAACCCCTGATCGGCCTCTGGGCGGGTGTCGGCGCGACGGTGCTCGCCGCTCCGCTCGTCGCGGTGCTCCCCATCGTGGGAGCCGGGACCGCCATCGCGCTGGGAGCGGGGGTCGGGACCGGCGTGTCACTGGGGGCGCACGACGCCAAGGAGCGGCCCATGGTCGGGCCCTGAAGCGTCAAGTTCCTCCCCCGGGGGTCGATACGTGGGGGTAGACGTCCATCCAAACTCCCACCATCGAGATGCGCACTCGTTCTTTCAGGAACTCGGTTCTGTTGCTGGTCCCGTTCGTGGCGGTGTTGTGGGGACTCGATCGGATCGGAGTACGGGAGAGTATAGACGCCCAGGAAGAGCAGATCCGATCGTCGCTTCAGACGGTACTTTCGGTGTCGCACGAGGCCATGCTCGGATGGGTGTCCACCCAGGTCGGGATGGCGCGTATCGAGGCCGCTCGAGCCGACTTCCCCCGACCGGATACGGCGGGGTCCTTCTCCGACTCCGATCGCGCTCGAGCCATCCGCGCCATCATGGGGAGGAACCCGGCTGCCGATACCGTCTTCCTCGCGCTGGGTCCCGACGAGGTCAACAAGGAGGAGTACACGCGATGTAGGCCCGTGGTCCCCCGGGGCGGGAGGCGCGTGATCGTTCCCCCGCACGGGGATTTCCACCGGGTCGTGCACATCGAATCGGACGGTGGGGGCGTCTGCCGACTCGTGGTCCGCGTTCCCGTCACCGGGGAGGGTGGGGAGTTGAACGGCTCCGTCACCCTGGTGTTCGATCCCCACAGGGCGTTCTCGAGCCTCACCATGCTCGGGCGCATCGGGGCCACCGGCGAGACGTATGCCTTCGATGCTGGGGCGACCCTCCTGAGCGCCAGTCGATTCGTCCCCGAACTGCCACCCGAGTTCCCTGGTGACGGGGAGCGCGGAAGGCTTATCCCGATCCGACTGGAAGACGTGATGGGTCGGGCCGGTGACGGTGCCGGGCGACCTCTGACGCTCATGGCGGTGTCCGCGCTCCGTGGCGAGGCGGGCTACGACACGGAGGGATACCGCGACTATCGGGGTGTACCGGTGGTGGGGGCCTGGCTCTGGAACTCGGACCTCGATCTCGGCCTGGCCACTGAGATGGACCACTCCGAGGCCTTCGCTCCCCTTCGCGTACCGCATCTGGCCATCCATGTCCTGACCGCGACCGGGATACTCGCCTGCGTCTTCCTGGTTCTCCTCATCGCGCGACTCCGGGGTCAGCGGGAACGGGTAGTGTCCAGTGAGCGCCGCTTCCGGCGGCTCTTCGACACGGCGCCCGTGGGGGTCTCACTCTTCGACGGCGAGGGTGGGCTCGTCTCACGCAACGGAGCCGCGGTCGAGATGTTCGACCCCGCGGGTTCCCGATGGGAGTCGTTGGGCGCGGTTCTCGAGCATCTCCGCCGCGTCATCCCCGGGGCGACACTCTCTGACGATTCCGCGATCCGCTTCGAGGCGGAACTGGATCGAGCCTCGGGCCCCGGGTCGGACCCCGTCGTCCTGCGTACCGATGTGATCGCCGGGGGAATCCGCGCGGGTCGATCCGGGGCTCGGCAGGAGAACACCATCGTACTTACACAGGATGTCACCGCGGAGCGGGCGGCGGAGCGTGAATTGCGGGAGTCCCTGGAGGAGAAGAAGATTCTCCTGAAGGAGGTCCACCACCGGGTGAAGAACAACCTCCAGGTGATCTCGTCGCTCCTATATCTCCAGAGCAGGGCGGTGGAGGATCCCCGCTCCGTGAAGATGTTCGATGAGGCGAGAGAACGGGTCCACGCCATGGCCATGTTCCACGAGACGCTCTACCGGGGAGACAGTCTCGCCCACGTCCAGGCCGGGCAGTACGTGTCGGGGATCGCGGAGGGACTCATGCGATCCCATGTGCCACTCCATGTCGAGCTCGTTACCGAATGCGACCCCATCGATCTCCATATCGATCAGGCGGTGCCCATCGGCCTGATTCTCAACGAACTGATGACCAACTCGCTCAAACACGGATTCCCGGACGACCGGAGGGGCGAGATCCGGGTGGAGTTCGCCCGGGAGAGCCCGGACTCGGCACGTCTCACCGTGTCGGACGACGGAGTGGGGATGCCTGGCGAGTGGGACCCCGAGCGGCGGGACGGCCTGGGAACCACGCTCGTCTCCGGCCTGGTGAGACAATTGGACGCCACCCTGTCGGTGAGCGGTGGCGAGGGGACCCGGATCGACATCCGGATCCCCATCACCGACTGACGCGGCGGCCCGGTACCAACGGCTCCTACGAAATGATGGGAACCCCCCGGGTGCGCAATTGCTCGTTCAGCGCGGGAAGATCCACGTCGAGGAGCCGGTCCATGAGTACCTTCGCTTCATTCAGGCGCTCCCGGAGCACCTCGTAGACCTCCTGCTGCTGGGACGTGGGTGCGAAGTCCGCGCCGAATCGACCCAGGTCGCTCCCCAGGGAGGCCATGCGGCCGTACAGCTTCATGGGAGCGCGGAAGGCGTCTTCGCGCGCGCCGGACAGGTTGATGTCGAAGAGCCGCCCCTCCACCTCGAGGAGTCGATCGCGGAAGGCGGCCGCCGCTTCCGCCACGGCTTCGGCGTCGGCTTCCACGCGGGACAGTTCCTGGAGATCCTCGACCTGCTCCCGGATCCACTCCAGCCGGTCGATCATTCCGCCGATCTCGTTCAGGTCGTCACGCAGGGCGAGGGAGAGGGCGACCTGGCGGCGGATATCCTCCAACGTGCCGGTGGTGTTGGGGTCCTTGAGCACCTCCACCGTCGTTTCCAGGGCGCGTGCGCCCGCCCGGATCCGGGCCGTGTACGTTCCCGGCACGGCCAGCGGTCCGATCTGCCCTCCGGTGAGATCCAGGTCCCACGTGCGGAGGCGGCGGGTACCGTCCTCCTCCATCTCGATCCAGGGCATGTCCGGCGGCGGGGTGCGCAGGCGCGGAGCCCTGGGTGATTCGTACCGCAGGTCCCAGTGGATGCGGTTGAGTCCGGGCGTGCCGCGTTGCTTCAGGGTGCGGATGACCGACCCCTCACCGTCTACGATGTCCACCTCGATGGGGCCGGCGGCCCCGGCCGTGAGCCACACGTCGATGGCGGCGCCGTAGCGCGGATTCTGCCCGAAGACGTGGCTGGGGGTGCTCTTGAGCGCCTGGATGGGCTGGAAACGATAGGCGGGGAGGACCGGCGCCACGGCGGCTTCGGCGGACATGAAGTCCGTGTCGAGGGAGCGGAGGCCGGTGATGTTGTCCAGGATCCAGAAGCCGCGGCCGTACGTTCCCACCACCAGATCGTGGAAGTGCGGTTGCACGGTGAGCCAGTACACCGGGGCGGCGGGGAGGTCGTTCCGGAGGGACATCCAGTGCGCTCCGTCGTCCAGCGTGAACCACACTCCGTTGTCGGTGCCCGCGAAGAGCATCCCCTTCCGGAGAGGGTCCTCCTTCACGACGTGCACGAAAGAGGACGTCGAGCGGGTGATCCCCGTGTCGATGCGGCGCCACGATCTTCCGTAGTCCGTGGTCCGGTAGATGAAGGGGTCGAAGTTCCCCATCTGGTGGAAGTCCACCGCGGCGTATGCCGTGCCGGCGTCGAAACGCGAGGGCTCGATGTTGGAGAACTGCCCGTACTCGGGGAGTCCGGGAAGGTTGGCCGTCACGTTGGTCCACGTCTCCCCACCGTCTCGGCTCACCTGGATCTGCCCGTCGTTGCTACCCGACCAGAGAACGCCCTGCTCCACCGGAGACTCGGCCAGGGCATAGAGCACCGATCCGTCGAAGGTCATGAGGTTGTCGGTGGTCATTCCACCGGAGCTCTGCTGCTTCGACTTGTCGTTCAGGGTGAGGTCGGGGCTGATCACCTCCCAGCTCGACCCCTTGTCCCGTGTGCGGTGAACGTGCTGGCTCCCCACGTAGACGGTGTTGTGGTCGTGGGGGGAGATCACCACCGGGAAGGTCCAGTGCCAGCGATACCGCAGGTCCGCGGGGCGCCAGCCGTACGCTGCTTCCGGCCACACGCGCACGTTGCGGGCCTGGCCCGTGGCCGGGTCGAAGTACTCCAGCCCCCCGTCGTAGCACCCCGACCAGACCTCGTTGTTGGCCGCCGTGTCGGGGATGGCGAAGCCGGACTCGCACCCGCCCACACCCGACCAGTGCCCCACGGTGATCCCCCCCGCGCGAGAGTTGGAGGGGCCCTTGTAGGACCATCCGTCCTGGCGGTTCCCGTAGAGGTTGTAGGGCACCTCGTTGTCGGTGAACACGTGGTACATCTGGGCGATGGGGAGGACCACCCGCTCGAAGCTCTTGCCACGGTTCAGCGTGATGTTGGCGCCACCGTCGTCGGCCACCATGAACCGGTCCGGGTCGGTGGGGTCGATCCACACGTCGTGTGTGTCGCCGCCGCCTCGGGGTGGGTTGGACACGAGAGAGGCGCCGCCGTCCTGGGTCATCCCGAAGCGCACGGAGGCGAAGTAGACGCGGTCCGGGTCGCCGGTGTCCACGCGCATCCGCGTATAGTACGAGGCGCGCTCGGCCAGGTCGTGGTCCCGATTCATGAGGCGCCAGTTCCGTCCTCCGTCGTCCGACCGGAACAGCGTGGGGTGATCCAGCTCCAGGAGGGCGTACACGCGGTCCGGATCGGAACGGGCGATGTCCACCGAGACCTTCCCGACCATGGCCGACGCGCCGGGGAGGCCTCGCCCGGTGATCTTGCTCCACGCGTCGCCGCCGTCTCGGGAAACGTACACGCCGCCCCCCGTGCCACCGGAGCGGAGGCCCCAGGGGTCGACCTGGAGGGACCACATCCCCGCGAAGAGGATGTCGGGGCGGTCGGGGTCGATGGCCAGATCGGCGCATCCCGTCCCCTCGTCCGCGAAGAGGACCTGTTCCCACGTGGAGCCGCCGTTGGTGGTCCGGTAGATCCCGCGCTCCCGCTGCGGAGCATAGGAGTGCCCCAGGGCGCAGGCGTACACCACGTCCTCGTCACGGGGGTGGATCACGATCCGTCCGATGCGCCCGGTGGCCTCCAGCCCCATGGAGGTCCAGCTCTCGCCTCCGTCGGTGGACTTGTAGATCCCGTTCCCCATGGCGAGCGCCGGTCGGATGATGAAGGTCTCACCCGTGCCGGCCCAGACCTCGTTCGGTGCCGTGGGCGCGATGGCCAGCGATCCGATGGACTGCACGTCCTGGTCGTCGAAGGTGGGACGCCAGCGCGCCCCGCCGTCTTCGGTCTTCCAGACTCCTCCGGAGGCCGCGCCCACGAAGGCGATGAGGGGGTTTCCGGGAACACCCACCACCGCGATGGCCCGGTTCCCCTCCGGGCCGACGTGGCGCCAGCTCAGGGAGGAGTACACCGAGGGATCGATCTGTTGGGCGTGGGCCGCGGTGGTGGGAAGGAGGAGCCCGAGGGCGAGTGCGGCCGCGATGGTCGGGTTGCGCATGAGGTGCCGGAGTCCGGGTGAATCGAATGGAGGCGTCGTGAGATCGCCAAGGTGCGCCACCGTCCGGTGGCGAAGCAAGCCCCCGCCGTCTAGTGTGGGGGTCGGGAACCCCACGGCCCTTCCATGGCCGAGTCAGCTTCGCGGAACTCCGCGCACCGAAACTCTGAGAGGAGGGGATGATGGACGAGGCCAACTCCCCCGAGGGAGGTCTCCGCAGGGCCATCGGGCCCTACCGCGCCACCGCCATGGTGGTGGGGACCATCATCGGGGCGTCCATCTTCGTGCAGCCCTCGGAGATCACGGGCCAGGTGCCCACCACTCTGGGGATCTACGCGGTCTGGCTGGTGTGCGGGGTGCTCACCCTGTTCGGGGCCCTGGTGTGCGCCGAGCTGGCCTCGACGTTTCCGGAGTCGGGCGGCGTCTACGTGTATCTCCGTGAAGCCTTTTCTCCCGCCCTCGGGTTCCTCTGGGGATGGGCCATGTTCTGGACCATGCACTCGGGCATCATCGCCGCCATCGCGGTGGTGTTCGCCCGGTACGCGGGGTTCTTCCTCCCCCTCGGCGACACGGGTACCCGCGCGCTGGCGGTGGGCGCGGTGCTGGCGCTCTCCGGTGTGAACTACCTGGGGGTCCGCCAGGGAAGCGCGCTGCAGACGGCCGTCACCGCGGGGAAGCTGGTGGCGATCGCGACGATCATCGCCCTGGGATTCGCGTTCGGGGGGCGGGCCCACGAGGTCGCCGTGCTGGCGGGAGAGGCGGCACGGGGGGCTACGGGACCGGGGGTGGGCGGCGTCGGCCAGACCGCTTTCGGGGTCGGCGGTTTCGCCCTCGCCCTGGTGGCGGGCCTCTTCGCCTTCGGAGGGTGGCACATGGTCACCTACAACGCCGAGGAGACCCGCGACCCGAGGCGCACCATCCCCCTCGCCCTGATGGTGGGGATCCCCCTGGTGACGGTGTGTTACATCGCCCTCAACGCCGTGTACCTGTACGTGCTTCCCATGGAGGTTGTGGCTTCGTCGGACCGTGTCGCCGCCGACGCCGCCGACGCGGTGTTCGGATCCGGGGGTGGCGCCGCCATGTCGGCTCTGGTCGTGTTCTCCACCTTCGGGGCCCTCTCGGGGATCATCCTCGCGGGGCCCAGGGTCTATTTCGCCATGGCGCGGGACGGACTCCTCTTCTCGTGGGCGGCGGGCGTGCATCCGCGCCACGGGACGCCGCATCGGGCCATCGTCCTCCAGGCCGTGTGGTCCTCGGTGTTGGTGTTCACCGGCACCTACCGTGCCCTCTTCACCCGCGTCATCTATACCGAGTGGATCTTCTTCGGCCTCATGGCCGTGGGGCTGATCCTTCTCAGGCGCCGCCCGGGAGTGACCCGCGACTACTCGGTGTGGGGGTACCCGTGGGTGCCGGCCATCTTCGCGATCTTCGCCTTCGGCATCACCGCCAACCAGGTCGTGGCCGCGCCGGTGGACAGCGCCCTGGGTCTGGGGATGGTGCTCGCCGGCGTTCCCGTCTATTACCTGTGGGCCCGCAAGGGCTATCGCACGTCTCCGTCGCAGAAGGACGCCTCATGATCATCGACTTCCACAACCACTACTTCCCACCCCGATACCTCGACGCCATCCGCTCGGGAGGGAGCCATTTCCGGGTCACCACCGACGACGACGGCAACCCCGTGCTCCACTCCCCGGGGGACTACAACGTCCTGGTGCCGGGCCACCGTGACCTGGACTTCCGGGCGCGGGTGCTGGACGAGGTCGGCGTGGACCGACAGGTCCTCACCTTCACGGCGCCGGGCACCAGCATCGAGACGCCGGACCGGGCGGTGGAACTCTCCCGTGTCATCAACGATGCCTTCGCGGAGGACGTGGCCGCGTGGAAGGGGAGGTACACGGCGCTGGCCCATCTCCCCATGAACGCTCCCGACGCCGCGGCCGAGGAGGCGGAGCGGGTGCTGGGGGAGTTGGGACTTCCGGGGGTCATGTTCCTGTCCAACGCCAGCGGAGTGCCCCTCTCGGACGACCGGTTCCTCCCGGTGTGGGAGGTCCTGAACCGTCACCGCGCGGTGGCCTACATCCATCCCACCTACCCCGTGGGCGTGGAGGTCATGGAGAAGTACATGCTCATGCCCATGGTGGGATTCCTCATGGACACCACCCTGGCCACCGCGTCGCTGGTGTACGCCGGCGTGGTGGAGCGGCACCCGGACATCACGTGGGTTCTGGGACACCTCGGCGGGGCCGTGCCGTACCTGGCCGAGCGCTTCGACCGCGGCTTCGAGGCGTACCCCGAGTGCCGCGAGCGGTGCACCGTCCTTCCCAGCGAGCAACTCAGGAACTTCTACTACGACACCGTGAACTTCGACCCGGCGTGCCTCCGCCTGGCGCTGGAGTTCGCAGGCGCGGACCACATCGTGGCCGGGTCCGACTATCCCCACATGATCGGAAGCCTGGAGAAGATGAAGTCCAGCATCGCGGGGATGCCCGTGACCGACGAGGAGCGTGCCGGAATCTACGGGGGGAACGCGGCCAGGATCCTGGGAATGGGGTGACGGGAAACGGAATCGGGGGTCGTTGACCGCATTCGCGGATTCGTTTAGCGTTGCGGACGCTTATCGAGACCGGCTGAGGGATGGGCCCTTTGACGCCGGGGCAACCACCAGGTCCCCAGGACCGCGGATGGTGCCAAATCCCACGGAGAACCATTGCCGGTTCTGCGAGAGATGAGCCGCCGGACTCCGTTCCCGTGGCCTCTTCCGTCCGGCCTTCCCTCCGTGGGTTCTCCTGAGCCGACACGTATCGCGGAGGAGTCATGCCCCACAACGACCACACCATCGCGCCCGATGCCGGAGTCCGCATCGACGCGTACCGGACGTCCGGCTCGTCGCCGGGACCCACCCTCCACCTCCTGGGTCCAGGGCAGGTCGGACGTGAACTCCTGAAGCTCCTCGCATCCTCGGACGTCAGGGTGGTGGCCGTCACCGACGGGAGCGGAACGCTCCACGAGTCCGCCGGCGTCGACATCGAGCGCGTGCTCGAAGTGAAGACGGCGGGGGGGAAGGTGCGCGACCTTCCCGGCGCCGAGCCGTGGGACGCGTGGGAGGCCGTGGAGAGGGTGGAGGCCGACCTCGTGGTGGACGCCACCTCGACGGATTTCGCCCGCGAGGGTTGGGGCGCCCACCTGGAGTCCCACGTCGTGTCGAGGGGCGCGCCGCTGGTGATGGCGGCCAAGGACGCCGCGGCCGCGCACGCCCACCGATGGCTGGACCTCTCCGCCGCTCGGGGCCGCGTGGGGATCAACGCCGTCCTCGGCGGCGCGGGAGCCGCGCTCCGCCATCAGATCGCGGAGCTCCGGGCGGAGGCCACGGGGGTCGCCATCGCGGGGAGCGGCTCCACGACCACCATCATCGAAGTGGTGGAGGCTGGGGGCTCCATACAGGACGGTATCGACGAAGCGGGGCGGAGGGGACTCCTGGAGACCGATCCGGAGTTGGACCTGAAGGGGTACGACGCGGCCGTGAAGCTCGCCGTGGTGGCCTCCGCGCTCTGGGGCGTCACCGCCACCCCCGAGGAGGTCCCGCGCCAGGACATCCGGGACCTGGAGGAGGAGGAGATCCGTGGCCGCGCCGCCCGTGGCCACACGACGCGCCTGGTGGCGCGCGGGGACGCGGAGGGGAGGCTGGCCGTGGGCTTCGAGGGGGTCTCCCGCACCTCACCGCTGGCCGTGCCGGGGGACCGGGCCGCCTACGTGTACGACCTTCCGGGGAGACGCCGCCGGGTCCACCTGGGCGCTGGAATGGGACCCGCGGCCACCGCGGCCGGCCTCTTCCGGGAGATCCTCGAGTTCTCGGGCGCCGCCGTGGAGGTGGCCGGAAGGGCGGCTCCCGCCGTGTCCGTGGAGCTTCCGGCCAGCACGGAAACCGTCCACCTCCCGAGCGATTTCGTGCTCGAATGCGGCGTGTCCGTGCATCCGGGCCACCTCGCCTTCGAGCGGTGGGGGAGTCCGGACCGGCCCACCGTGGTGGTCATGGGTGGGATATCCGCCACGCGTTTCGCGGGCTCGGTGGGAGACGAGCGTGGATGGTGGACCGACCAGGTCGGTCCCGGCCGCGCCATCGACACCGAGCGCTACCACGTCATCGCCTTCGACTACCTCGGTGGCGCGGGAGCCTCCTGGGGCCCGTGCACGACGAACGCCTGGGATCCCGCCTGGGTGGCCGCCACGGTGGACCAGGCCAGGGCCCTCGCGGGGCTCCTGGACGCGCTCGGGGTCGAGCGGGTCCACGCCGTGGTGGGCGCCTCCTTCGGGGGTATGGTGGCCCTGGCCCTCGCCGAGGCCTTTCCCCCGCGGGTGGGCAGGCTCTGCGTCCTGGGGGCGTCGCACCGGAGCCACCCCATGGCCACGGCCGCCCGGGAGATCCAGAGAAGGATCGTCCGTCTCGGTCTAGACTCGGGAGATCCGGCTCCCGCGCTGTCCATCGCCCGGGGGCTCGGGATGATCACCTACCGATCGTCGCTGGAGTTCGAGGAGAGATTCCCGACGCCGGCGGAGCACGCCGTGGCGGGGGTCTTTCCCGTGGCCGCGTATCTGAAGGCTCGGGGCGACGCCTTCGCGCAGCGCTTCGATCCCCAGGCCTTCCTCTGCCTTTCCGAGGCGCTGGATCGCCATGCGGTGCATCCGGAGTCCGTACGGGCGCCGCTGACGCTGGTGGGCTTCGACACCGACGCGCTGGTTCCCCCCGCCGAGCTCGAACGACTGGCGGTCGAGTCCGGCGGACCCGCCTGGTACATCGAGGTCCAGACGGAGTACGGACACGACGGCTTCCTGAAGGAGCACGATGCGGTGGGTGAGGTGCTGGTCCGGTGCCTCGCCGCCGATCTCTCTTGACACTACCCACGATCGAGGACGTTTCCATGCGCAGACTACTATTCGTGGCCACCCTCGCGGCGGCCGTCGCCACGCCCCTCCGGGGCCAGGAACTCACGCCGGTGGAGGCCGACCTGGCCGCCTGGGCCGACGCCAACGCCGAAGAGGCCGTGGCTCTCCTTCAGCGCATCGTGGACATCAACAGCGGAAGCCTGAATCTGGAGGGCGTCCGTGAGGTGGGCCGGGTCCTCCGGGCGGAGCTCGACGCTCTGGGACTCGAGACCGAGTGGGTCGACGTTCCCGAGACGGGGAGGGCGGGTCATCTCCTGGCGCGGACGAACGGAGGAGAGGGGAAGCGCATCCTCATGATCGGGCATCTCGATACGGTCTTCGAGGAGGACGACCCGTTCCAGTCCTTCCAGCGGGACGGAAACCGGGCCACCGGCCCCGGAATCGACGACATGAAGGCCGGGGACGTGGTCATGATCTTCGCGCTCAGGGCGTTGGCCGAGGCGGGGCTGCTGGACGACGTGCAGATCACCGCCGTCTTCACGGGAGACGAGGAGAGTCCCGGCGAGCCCCTCGAGTTGGCGCGTAGGGACCTCATCGAAGCGGGGAAGTGGGCGGACATCGCCCTGGGCTTCGAGTCGGGCATTCGCGACGAAGAGGCCGAGTGGGCCACCGTGGCGCGACGTAGCGCGTCGGAGTGGCGCCTCAGCGTGACCGGCCGCCAGGCCCATTCCTCCGGGATCTTCTCCGAGGAAGCCGGAGCGGGAGCGATCTTCGAGGCCGCCCGCATCCTGAACGGATTCTACGAGGAGGTCCGGGGCGAGGAGTACCTCACCTTCAACGCCGGCGTCATCCTCGGCGGCACCGACGTGGGCTACGACTACGAGGAGACGCGGGGGACCGCCTTCGGGAAGACGAACGTGATCCCGAACACGGTGGTGGTGCACGGGGGGATCCGCACGATCTCCAACGAGCAGCTCGAGCGTGCCCGCCAGGGGATGCGGGACGTGGTGGCTCGTCACCTTCCGCGGACCTCCGCGGAAGTGACCTTCACGGAGGGGTATCCCTCCATGCCTCCCACCCCTGGCAATATCGCCCTCCAGGAGGCGCTCTCCGCCATCAACGTCGGGCTGGGGCGGGATCCCATGCCCGCCTTGGACCCGGCCCGCAGGGGCGCGGCCGACATCTCCTTCGTGGCGCCGTACGTCGATGGCCTGGCGGGGCTGGGTGGGTACGGCGAGGGGGCTCATGCACCGGGGGAGAGTCTCGACCTGGAATCCCTCCCCCTGGCCATCAAGCGTGCCGCCATCCTGATCTACCGGCTCACGCGGGAGAGCCCGGTACTCTGACCGGAGCGCGGGGTCGGCGCCCCCACGCGGGTGCCGACCCTCAGCGGGTCTCGACGATGGCCTGGTACACCAGCGCGCGCACGCGCTCGTGGTCGTCCAGCCCTCCGGCCGGGATCACCTGGGTCAGGTAGACCACCACCAGCCCCTCGGCCGGGTCGACCCAGTAGGTGGAGTGGTACGCGCCGCCCCACCCGAACTCTCCGAGGGAACCGGGTTGTCCCCGGGCGCCCGGATCCTCCACCACCGAGAAGCCCAGGCCGAACCCGGCGCCCCGGCTCCCGTAGAGGCTGCCCACGTGGTCGACGGTCATGAGTTCCACCGTCTTCGGTGACAGGAGTCGCACCCCATCCAACGCTCCGCCGTCCAGGAGCATCTGGAGGAAGCGGGCGTAGTCTCCCGCGGTGGACACCAGCCCCGCTCCGCCGGAGAAGCTCCGGCGAGGGCCGTCCACGTACTGGCCCTGGGCCGCCATCCCGGCTCCGTCCGGAGCCCTCTCCAATCCACCCGACGGCGTGGCGGAGTACACCGTGACCAGGCGGTCCCTCAGCGTGGGCGGCACGAAGAAGCGGGTGTCGGCCATCCCCAGCGGGGCGAAGATCCTCGTTTCGAGGAACCGGTCAAGGGAAACCCCGGAGGCGACTTCCACCACCGCCCCCAGGATGTCCGTGGAGTATCCGTACACCCATTTCTCACCGGGATGGGACGGGAAGGGGAGCGCGGCCATTCGTTCCACGGTGGCGAGAACGGGCTCGTCGCGATGGGCGAAGTACCACCCCTGGATCCCCTCGGCCTCCCAGCGGTCCGCTCCCACCCCTCCGCCGTACGCCACCCCCGACGTATGGGTGAGGAGATCCCGGACGGTGATGGGGCGGTGGGCCGGGACCACGTCGTAGCCACCGCCTTCCCGGGCCTCGGCCACCAGCGTCGTCCGGAACGACGGGATGAACTTCCCCACCGGGTCGTTCAGGAGGAGGCTCCCCTCCTCCATCAGGAGCATGGCGGCGACGCTCACCAGCGCCTTGGTCTGCGAGGCGATGCGGAACAGGTCGTCGCCCTCCATGGCGTCCCGTTCCTCGAGGTCGCGCCAGCCGAAGGCCCGCCGATGCACCACCCGGCCATCACGCGCGACCAGGATCACCCCTCCCGGAAGCCGTCCACTCTCCACGTACGAGGTGAGCGCCCGGTCCAGGCGATGCAGCCGGTCCGAGGACATCCCCACCTCTTCCGGGGCCGCGGGCCGGAGCGCCTGGGCACGGATCCCGCTCCCGAAGCACAGGAGTACGAGGGAAACGAAGAGGGTGCCCATCCTTCGCCTGAAATGAGGGATGCGGATCATGGCCAGTGTATGGAAAAGGGGGCAGGGCGAGCACCGAGCGCGTCGATGCGACATCGACCACACGGGCGACATGATCGATGGGGGAGACCGATGGCGAAAGGGGGGGCGCCCCGGTGGGCGCTCCCCCTGGTCGCGGTCATCCGGCGTTGTCGGAGTAGTTCGTGCGCAGGAATCTGGTGATGTACAGCGCCACCGCGTCGATGTCCCTGTACTTCAGCCCCACCAGCCCCCAGTACGGCATCCCGGCCACGTTGCCGGTGAAGATCTGGCGTCGGAGACCGATGGGGTCGTCGGCGAATCGCCATTCGGCGGCCAGGAAGCTGGGTGGGCGGAGCGTGTCGGCCTTGAGCACGAAGTTGCCGTTGCCGCGACCGGACTCTCCATGGCACTTCGAACAACTGATCCTGAACACCAGGTTTCCCCGCTCGATGGCTTCCGAGTCGGTGGCCCACTGGATGGTGTCGAACGCCGACGGGTCGAACATCTGGTCCGCGGCCTGGACGGAGTCCGCCCTCGTGGGACCCTGAGCGACAGGCACCTCCTCCTGTGTTCCACAGGCGGCGAGCCAGGTCAGGGCAGCGAGACCCGGAATGAGAGCACGCATGATTTCTTCCTCCCAGCGATGGCCGTCGAGAGAGGCGGTTCGTCCACCTTGAAGGTACGCGCCCGTGGGTCGGCTCTCAAGCCGGTGCCTGCCGGGTAGGTTCCGCGCCGGCCTGAGGGGGAGTTCCCTTGAGCTTTGCCGTTCCGAATGGCACGTTCTCCGCCAGGGGTGGGAAGTGACACCGAGCCATGGAGACAGGATGAGTGGATCCGGAGGAGTCGGTCGTAGGGACGTGCTCAAGTTGGGCGCTCTCGGGTTGGGCGTGGGAGCCGTCGGCGGGATCGTGCCGGGGGGAGGGGAAGCCCAGGAAGCCGGTCCACGTGGGCGGCACGGACACGGGACGGGCCCCGCGCCACGGAACCTCCCCGTGGCGGACCCCATGGACGAGGTCCGCATCGGCTTCGTGGGCGTGGGGGGGATGGGCGGTGCACACGTCCGCAATCTCCTCCAGATCGAGGGCGCGCGCCTCGTGGCCCTGTGCGACATCGACGCGACCCGGGCGGAAGAAGTGGCCGGGTGGGTCGTCGACGCCGGCCAGCCGAGGCCGGCGCTCTACACCCGGGGCGAGCAGGACTTCCGGCGCATGTGCGAAGAAGCGGAGCTCGATCTCGTGTACACGGCCACCCCCTGGGAGTGGCACGTCCCCGTGTGCCTCGCCGCCATGGAGAATGGAAAGCACGCGGCCACGGAGGTGCCGGCCGCCTACACCATGGACGATTGCTGGGCCCTGGTCGAGTACGCGGAGCGGTACGGGAAGCACTGCGTCATGATGGAGAACTGCAACTACGACCGCCCCGAGATGATGGTCTTCCACATGGCCCGTCTGGGGATGTTCGGTGAGATCCTCCACGGCGAGTGCGGATACCTGCATGACCTTCGCGCCATCAAGTTCGCTCCCGACGGCGAGGGGCTCTGGCGCCGGAACCATTCCTGGGTGCGCAACGGCAATCTCTATCCGACCCACGGTCTCGGGCCCGTGGCCAACGTCATGGACATCAACCGGGGCGACCGCTTCGACTACCTGGTCTCCATGAGCGGTCCCTCCCGGGGTCTCCAGGAGTATGCCCGGGAGCACTTTCCGGAGGGCTCGCCCGAGCGGAGGGAGACCTTCGCGCTGGGTGACGTGAACGTGAGCCTGATCCGGACCGCGCAGGGGCGCACGATCTACGTGAGCCATGACACGAATCTCCCCCGGCCCTACAGCCGGATCCACCTCCTGCAGGGGACGAAGGGGATCTTCCAGGGATACCCCAACCGGGTGTACGTCGAAGGCCGAAGCCCGGCCCACACGTGGGAGCCCGCGGAGGACTACAGGGAAGAATTCGAGCATCCCCTGTGGAAGGACCTGCGCGCCATGTCCGCGGGGGCGGGGCACGGCGGGATGGACTTCATCGAGGACTACCGGCTCATCAAGTGTCTCCGGGAGGGGCTTCCCACGGACATGAACGTGTACGACGCCGCGGCGATCTCGGCGGTGGGGCCACTCTCCGAGTGGTCGGTGGCCAACCGGAGCCGGCCGGTGGACGTTCCCGATTTCACGCGGGGGCGCTGGAAGGAGTGGCCGCAGCTGGGCATTCTGCGCGCATGACCGCACGCCGGGCGTTCCGGGAGCGGTTCGGCGGTGAGGCCACCCACCTTGCGGAGGCGCCGGGCCGGGTGAACCTCATCGGCGAACACACGGACTACAACCTCCTCCCGGTCCTTCCCTTGGCACTCCAACGCCGGGTGCGGATCGTCCTGCGTCCCCGAAGGGACGGCCGGGTGATCCTGGAGACGCTGAGCGACGGCTTCCGGGGAGTGGACTTCGGGATGTCGGCGGCCATCGCGCCGGATCCTCCGGGGAACTGGGGAAACTACGTGAAGGCGGCGGCGCAGGAGATGGCGGTGCGCTTCGGCGCGGACATCGGGTTCGAGGGAGTCGTGGAGTCGGACGTTCCGGTGGCCTCGGGCTTGTCTTCCTCGTCCGCGTTGGTGAACGCGGTAGGCGTCGCCGTCGCCGCCCTCAACGACGTGGAGATCGGCCCCCTCCCCCTGGCGGAGGCGATGGCCGACGCCGAGCGGTACACCGGGACGCAGGGCGGCGGGATGGATCAGGCGATCTCCATGGGCGGGCGGGAGGGCCACGCCGCACTCATCGAGTTCGCGCCGCTGCGGATGACCCACGTGCCGGTTCCCGACGGCTGGCGCTTCGTCGTGGCGGATACGCTGGTCCGGGCCGAGAAGTCGGGCGCCGCGCAGGAAGCGTACAACCGGCGGACCGTGGAGTGCCGGGAAGCCCTTCGTGGAGTGGGCGAGGCCGCCGTGGCGGCCGGCCGTGTTCCGGTGGCCCCGGGGTCGTACCCCGCGCTTCTCGAGGCGCTTGAGGAACCGGAGATGCTCGCGATCGGGGAAGACGCCCTTCCCGAGGTGCTCTTCCGACGGTTCCGCCATGTGGTGACGGAGGCCGGTCGGGTGCGAAGGGCGGTCGAGGCGTTGCGCGAGGGGGAAATGGAAGGGTTCGGGGCACTCATGGACGCCTCCCACGAGAGTCTCCGGTGCGACTACGAGGTCTCCGCTCCCGAGTTGGACACGCTGGTGGATCTCTCGCGGAGGGCGGGAGCGAGAGGGGCGCGGCTCACCGGCGCCGGCTTCGGCGGATGCATGGTGGCCCTGGCGACGGACACCGGCGTGGAGTCGCTTCTCGGCGCGCTCCGGGACGGCTACTTCGAGCCCGCGGGGGTGACGCGCGCGGACGCGGGGTCACGCTTGTTCGTGGCCCTTCCGTCCCGGGGCGCCACCTGCGTGCCCATCCCCGTCAGCGAAGCCCCACCCGGGGCAGGAGCCTGATCAGCCCCACGGCCGCGGCGCCCGAGGCGGCGAACGCGAACAGAGCGACACCGGACTGTCCGTAGAGGCCGTACCCGGTTCCGAACAGGGCACCGTACACCACCACCAACCCGAGGAACCACGCCAGGAGCGCCGCCGCCGGATCCCCGTCCGACGCGGGCCGCTCTCCCGCTCCGATCTCGATCCCCGCGCCCTTCCATCCGGGCCCCATGGGGCGGATGTGGCGGTGGAACCGGCGGAGCGTTTCCGGATCGGACGGCGGGGTGAGGAGTGTGACCGTCAGCCATCCCACCGTCGTCACCGCGACACCCCACACGAGTTGCCGCGACGAGGAGATCTCCGGGAGCCCGAGTACCGCCGTGTGGACCCAGCCGAAGTAGACCGCGACCAGGAAGGAGACGACCATGGCCGAGATCTCGCTCCAGGCGTTGACCCGCCACCAGAACCAGCGGAGGAGGAAGACCAACCCGCTTCCGGCTCCGATCTGGAGGAGGATCTGGAAGGCCTGGAGGGCGTTCTCGAGTTGGAGCGCCAGAGCACCGGCCAACACCATGAGGACGACGGTGCACGCACGGGCCACACCCACGTAGTGACGCTCCGATTCTCCCGGCCGCACGAAGCGGCGGTACACGTCGTCCACCATGTACGAGGCGCCCCAGTTGAGGTGGGTGCTGATGGTGGACATGTATGCGGCCGCCAGGGAAGCCACCACCAGGCCGAGGAGGCCGGACGGAAGGAAGACGAGCATGGCCGGATAGGCCAGGTCGTGTTTCACGATGGACGGGTCCAGATGGGGGAAGGCGGCCTGGATCGACTCCAGGGATGGGTAGACCAGCAACGAGGCCAGGGCCACGATGATCCACGGCCAGGGTCGGAGCGCATAGTGCGCGATGTTGAACCACAGCGTGGCCTTCAGCGCGTGTCCTTCGTCGCGGGCCGCGAGCATCCGCTGGGCCACGTATCCTCCGCCTCCCGGCTCGGCACCCGGATACCACGTGCTCCACCACTGTACGGAGATGGGGATGATGAACACCGCCGCCGCCGTGTCGAGGTCGGAGAAGTCGGGGAGGAGGCCCAGCTTCCCTTCCAGCGCGGGGTTGGAGAAGAGGCCGTCCAGCCCTCCCACGGCGGGATGGGCCAGGGCGAACCAGGCGGCCGCCACCGACCCGACCATGGCGATGGCGAAGAGGAGGAGGTCGGTGACGACGACTCCCCAGAGGCCCGACGTCACCGAGTACAGCGCGGTCAGTGTCCCGGCGATGAGCACGACTTCGTACTTTCCGGCTCCCAGGAGGACGCCCCCGATCTTGATGGCCGCCAGCGTCACGGTGGCCATGATCATGACGTTGAAGAAGACACCCAGGTACACCGAACGGAACCCTCGCAGGAACGCGGCCGGCCGCCCCGAATACCGGAGCTCGTAGAATCCCATGTCGGTCAGGACACCGGATCTCCTCCAGAGCCGGGCGTAGAAGAACACCGTGCACATCCCTGTGATCACGAAGGCCCACCAGAGCCAGTTCTGGCTCACCCCACCCGTGCGTACGAGATCCGTGACCAGGTTGGGCGTGTCGGTGGAGAAGGTCGTGGCCACCATGGAGGTGCCCAGGAGCCACCAGGGAAGGTTCCTTCCACCCAGGAAGAACTCGCCCGTGTCCTGCCCCGCCCGTCGGGCGAACACCAACCCCACGAGAACGGCGAAGATCCCGTATCCGGCGACGACGGCCCAGTCCAGTGTGGTGAGTTGCAAGGGTACGTTCCTCGTCTTCGGGGGAGCAGTGGGTGAGGGTAGCGGGATGGAGGCCCGCGGCTATACGCCGGGTGTCAGACGCCCCGGCGGAAGGCGGCGGCGAGGTCGTCGGGGTAATCGCCCCTCGCGATCCGTTCCAGGAGTGTTTCCCTGGCGACCTTGTGGTCTTCCGCGTGGGTCACGCCGAACCATGGCTCACGTGCCGTCAGGACGGCCGTGCGCGTGGCTCCGATCTGCACCTGGTTGTTGATCGCGGTGGAGAGGTAGAATTCCGAAGCCGGATCGGCTCCCCATCGCTCGAGGAACCGCTGGAACTGCCGCCTCAGGAGGTCCACGACCGGTTGGGTGAATCCCCAGAGATTCATGGATACGATCTCCCGGCCGGAGAGGTCCACCGAGTCGCCTCCCACCTCGAGTCCGGAGATGAAGCCGTGGACTTCCCGGATGTTCTGGACTTCTATGACGCGTTCGAGGAGCCCTTCCCGAGCGAGAACGCAGACTCCCCTGGATACCCCTCCCGACCCGGAGAGCGTGTCGGTCAATGTGTATCCCACCAGCGCGGCCTCCGTGGGAGGGGGCGACTGGCCGAGGTGGGCCTGGAGCTTCCGGAACGCGCTGGGACCGTAGAGATCATCCGCGTTGCACACCGCGAACGACCCTTCCAGGACGGTGGCCGCCGCCAGGACGGCATGTCCGGTGCCCCATGGTTTGATTCGCTCGGGAGGGGTACGGAAGCCTCCCGGGACGTCCGCCATCTCCTGGCGGATGAACGCGGTATCCACTCCGTTTCCGAGCACCGCCGCCACGTGCGATCGGATCTCCTCTTCGATCTCCTCCCGCACCACGTACACGACCCGGTCGAATCCCGCGCGAACCGCGTCGAACACGTTGTAGTCCATGATCGCCTCACCCTTCGGTCCCAGCGGGTCGAGCTGTTTCAGCTTTCCGTAGCGCGTCGAAAGGCCGGCGGCTAGCACCACGAGTGACAGGCCCTGGGGCACGGCGAAGCTCCTCTGTGGAAGAAGGGTGGTCGGTAGGAAGATGGCGTCCCTGGGGCGCTCGCGCGAGACGCTCGGCGCGGCTCCGTGCCCGTGCGCCGGTGATGCAACGATTCTCGTCGCGCCGGCGTCCTACGGATACCGAAGAAGAATGAAACTTCCGAGGGCGGAGACACGAATAGTCACATACGAGGCACGCAGTGGATGCCTCACGACGAAGACGGACTGAACCATGATACACGCACACATCGACACGAGACACGACATCCCCTGGTGGGCCGCCTTCGGTGCGCCCCTCCTGGTGGTGCCGCTCATCGTCGCGGCGCTGGCGCTGTGGGCGCCCTCGGACGGTGAAGGATGGAGTGGAGAGGAAACGAGTCAGCCGGTCGAGGTCCAACCCTCCATGGACGTGGTGGACCTGCCTCCCGACTACGTGGCGTCAGCGGACGGCACCTGCATCTGATTCCTCCCGCAGGGAAGATGCCCCAGCCTTCCACCGCTTCCGCGGACCGCGGCATCGCCCTTCCCGGGACTCCTCAGAACAATTCCGTCTGACAGGGCGCGGTTCCCGTCGTTCCCGATGCGAATGCGTCCACGCGAAGTTCCGGGTGATCTGCCAGGCCGAGCCTGTTCTTCGTGATCCGGAAGAGGTCGGCGACCTGCGCCGCCCACGGACCTTTCCCCCTCCCCCTCTTCGCGAAGTCGGCGTCGTAGAGCGCGCCCCCGTACAGGCTCCGCAGTCGTCCACGTACCTTGTCGGCCCGCAGGGGGGCGTGCGACCGCAACCACTCCTGGAAGAGCTCCGACACACCCAACGGGAGCCGCAGCAGGATATAGTTCGCGAAGGACGCTCCCGCCTCGGCGGCGGCCTGCAGGATCTCCGGGAGTTCGTCGTCGGTGAGGCCGGGGATCAGCGGGGCGACGTTCACCCCCACGGGGATCCCCGCATCGGACAGCACGCGGATCGCGCCCAGTCGGCGGGACGGGATGGACGCGCGAGGCTCCAGCGTCGCGTGGAGGTCTGTCCGGAGCGTCGTCACGGAGAGCGTCACCGCCGCGCACCCATCACGGGCGAGGTCGGCGAGGAGGTCCACGTCGCGGGTCACCAGATAGCTCTTGGTGGTGATGGACACGGGATTCCTGAACTCGGCCATCACCTCGAGGCATCGGCGCGTGATGCGAAGGCGCCGCTCCACCGGTTGGTAGGCGTCGGTGACCCCGCTCATCATGATGGTCCGGGGCGACCAGCTTCGCGAGGACAGGGCCTTTCGCAGGAGGGCAGGGGCGTCGCGTTTCACCAGGATCCGACTCTCGAAGTCGAGCCCCGCCGAGAATCCCAGGTACTCGTGTGTGGGGCGGGCGTAGCAGTACGCGCAACCGTGCTCACAACCCCGGTAGGGGTTCAGTCCGGTATCGAAGGGGACGTCCGGACTGTCGTTCCTGGAGAGGACGCTTCGGGTCGCGTCGCCGTAGAATCGCGTTCGTGGACCGGGGTCGTCCGGGTCCGACCACCCATCCCGGACCACGTGGAGCGTCTCGAACCGATTCGGAGGATTGGAATCGGCGCCGCGCCCCCGGAGGACCGGGAGTCGGCGGGATGAGCTTGAGGTCGAGAGAGAGGGTGTCATGGGAGGCGGATCGACGAATGTTCGGTGTTTGTTCGGGATATCGTAACGTCACGGACGTGTTCCCGAAAGGCTGGACCCGCAAGCCCGGCCTCTACCGCTTCCCGGAGAAGAAGAAAAAGGTCCTGCCCCCTGGACGGGCAGGACCTTTTCGACCTCTGAACGACGAAGGAGTCAGACCATCTCTACGTCGTAGCAGACTCGCCAGTCGCTGAGATTCTCGGGATCTTCGACACCCTGGTCCGTGGGCTCGTGGCGTCCGACCCAGCTCCGCACCGGTCCGGTGAACTCGAGCCGATAGTCCTCGAGGTGGTCGTTGGCGGAGATGCCGTCCATCTCCTCGCCGAAGAGCTCCACGATCATGGAGTCTCCCACCACGCCCTCGAACAGGACCTTGTCGATCTTCTCGACCTTGTTCCGCCGCGGATGGTCGGAGATGGACCAGAAGCCTTCCTCGGGGAACTTGAGCTCGTGGGCCTGGCCGGCTGTGGTCACCTTGGAGCGGAAGCGGAACTCGCCCTCGTCGTCCCAGGCACTTTCCTTGTTGTCTTTGATCTGGATCCAGCGCAGCGTGACCCGCACCCGATCGCCACCATTCTCGGCCATGCAAGAACTCCTGAATTGGAGGGTCCTATCGATCAGGACGGATGAATAGATCGCATTGCAAGCCTGGTCAAGGGCCGAGCCTGTTTCGCACGCTCAACGGATGGGCACGCGGATCCCGAACTGGTGGCTCAGGAGGGTCGTTTCGGTCAGCGTGAGTCTTCCCTCCGGCGCCAGCACGAAGTCCGATCCGGCCGCGAGGGCGTCCATGACGACGACCCCACCGCCCCCTCCGGCGAGTCCGGGCTGTCCCGTCCCCGTGGTGATCCGCAGCGAGTACCCGATCTCGATGTCGGAGAGGGCCACGTCCGCTCCCAGCGTGGGCATCCACTCCATCCACCCTTCCGTCTGCTTCCGCCTGGTTCCTTGCACGTAGTCGTCCTGGTCCAGGGTGTAGGCGTAGGATCGGACTTCGACACCCGCCCGTACGGTCACTCCGTGGGTGGTCGCGTGGGAGAACCCGGTCCTGATGATGGCGTTGGTGAAGAAGAAGTGGTTCTCGATGGTCATGTCCCCGTCGGGGATGATCGTGCTGTCCGCCGCCATGGTGGGTCCGTCGGCTTCCTGCCAGGTGTGGCTCCAGATGGGCTGGAGGGCCAGATCCACCGCGAAGGACGTGCGCTCCACGGTACGGCTCACGCCCACACCTCCTTCCCAGGCCCAGGTGGTCCCCGGGTCCCGGGGGATGTTCTGGAGTTCGTAGTTGGGGATCTTCGGGTGCGATTTCCGGTTCACGGTTCCGGAGGCTCCGATCCTCCACCCCGGTGCGGTGAGGTCGCGGTCGTACGTCACCTGGCCCGCCCAGGTGCGTGTGCGGTCCTGGTTCGTTTCCACCTCGGAGATCCAGTTGGCCTGGGTGAAGGTACTGTCCCACTCCACCCACGACCGGCTGACCACGTGCTCCATGGAGATCCGGTGGTGGCCCAGCACGATGCCCAGGCGCGAGCCGTCGCCGCCGCGATACGCTCCCACGAGGATCCCGACGGACGATCCGCTCTGCTCCACGTCGTCGGCGTTGGCGTAGAGGCGGTCCACTCCCTCCACTCCCTGCAACGCGGCGGCGTCCATCCCCACCCCCAGGGCCCAACCGTCGCCCACCCGCATCCCCGCGAAACCGCTGAAGAAGAGGTTCCGGCGGGAGAGCCGGTCGAGCCGGTTGGAGGGCCAGGGGTTGGGAGCCCAGAGAGCCAGGTCGTTCACCACGGGCCAGAAGGTTCGATTCACCTCGTCGTAGAGTTGCTGGATCGCCACGGACACCCCGCCGAAGGCGGTCTCGTTCCGGAACACGCCCGTGACCGGAAAGGTCCGGGCTCCACCCTCGCGCCCCGAGAATCCGTAGAGCGCGGGCGCCGTGGAGACGTAGGACTCTCCCAGGAGCACACCCTTCGCGGGGTTGGTCCAGGCGTCCGCGATGGAATCGTCCACCGCCAGCGTCACCTCACCCATGGCACGAGTCGGACTCAGGACCGGCGCGGGGGGGTCACCCACCGCCACGGGAACCGTGCGGATGGGGATGAACTGCGCCGCCAAACGATCGGCCGAGCCGGGCAGGGCCGCCGATGCTCCGACGAGAAGGGCGGCGAGGGAGAGCGTTCCGACGAATCGATCCGACATGGTGACCTCCAGGGGGGTGCGACCGCGTGTCATTCGTCTGGAAAACGAGCGGTCCGCGGGAGACGTGACACCGGTTCTCGGGGCCGTCGCTCACGCGAAGACGTGTCGGATCAGAACACCCAGGTGACGCCGACGACGGGGAGGAGCGACCGCTCCGCGAGGGGACGGGCCTCGGGGTCTCTCCACGGCTGGAACGTGTAGAAGAGGGCGTCGCGGCGGCTCAACGCGTTGAGTACCCTGACGTACGGTTCGATCCTCCACTCGCCTCGTTCCCGGCGGTGGGAGAAGTGCGCCCTCACCTCCAGGTCCAGGCGCATGAAGTCGTCGTCCAGCGAAGGGAGGAGGGGGGCGGACTGGGCGGTCAGAGCGCTGAGCTTGACGGTGTTGTCTTCCAACCCAGGGTAGGC
>Ga0224501_10000321_pt1 | contig 41754 bp, 40 predicted proteins | sample SF_Oct11_sed_USG_4_FD_169105 | JGI IMG/M metagenome (GOLD analysis project Ga0224501, IMG submission 169105) | Sediment microbial communities from San Francisco Bay, California, United States - SF_Oct11_sed_USGS_8_1 | ecosystem: Environmental > Aquatic > Marine > Sediment | place: USA... | reverse complement strand
CGGCAAGCCACTCGATACGCTGAGCATGGAGCGCATCTCCAGGGCGGGTCAATATCAACACTTCTCGATAGGCCTTCTCGGCAGCGGCGTAACGTCCCAATTCAAATTCACTGTATCCGAGTATCGTCCATGCCGTACGTAGCACTTCGGGTTCCGGCAGTGGGCTTCGCGTCAGAAGGAGCCGTACCGTATCTGCTGATCGCTGATAGCGGTGCATTGAATAAAGCTCCTGTGCCGCATTTGCCAACACCTTTGGGGTTCGCAGGTCGTCATGGAAGTAATTAACAAACTTTAGCGCACTGCTTACCGCCAGCCAGTGCCACTTCTCGCGAAACTCATTATCACTAATTTTTAACTCGTGGCGCTGATAAGCAATTAGTGCCGCAAAACCCGCATCTGCACTCTTTTCACTTCGTTGATACTGGTAAGCACTTCTCTCATAGGTTGGCGCAGCCTCTTCATATCGCTTAATGGAGAAGAGCAGGTCTGCCAACATGTAATTAAGATCAGCAGCCTCGACATCATCGGGAAAGGAGTCAAGATAGATTCGATACCAGTGTATCGCCCTGTCATAATCCTCACCCCTGCCGCTTCTCTGTGCCACAGTGTGGGCATTTGTTGCTAATGCGCGATTACTCTCTTTAAGGTGAGGCCTGAGCTCACTCTGTCTATTCTCAGCCAGAAATCGCCAGTGTTCTCCATTAATGCGATATCGTTCAACAAATTCCTCCTGCGCCCGTTGATATTGACGCTTAAACCCACCTGAGCGATAACTTTCAAGAACCTTCATCTGTAGCCTGGGTGCATAGTTATGATGAGGGGCTGTTTGTACAAATCTCTCCGCAACCCGTGCCGCATCGTTGTAACGTTCCTGAGAAATATATCGCTCAACGATTTCAGCATATAAGATATATGCATAGGGTTTCAGGGTGTCATCTTCGAATACCCTGAGCAGAAGGTCCTCACCACTTAATGCCGCTGCAAGCGTTATACCACGCAGAACATCACTAATGATCTCGCGATCGCCATCACTGAGTGGCAACGACTCGAGTGGCTCACTGTTTGACAGTAGTTCAGGACGGAGTTTACGTTTTATCATGGCAAAAAAATCATCATAGGAGTTCTGAAGATTCATTAACCGTAATTCTGCCCACCCCTTTTTGTATAGTGAACGCTCGTAATATGGATTAATGCCACGTATAGCCAGGATTGCCTGATAGTGCTGAATAGCATCACTATTTTTTCCTATGGTGAATAGATACTCTGCACTTCGAAATAACATCTCCAATCGATATCGACTATCAGGATAGTTCGCAAGCAACTGCGCCATCACACCGTACTGCTCCTCCAACTGCCCCTGCTGCGCATAGGCACGCGCCAGATTATAGAGCAGCTCTTCATTATCAGGATGTCCATCCTGTTCACTGAGAATCGCAAGATAACGTCTTATGCTGCCGCTGTAATCCCCTCTTGACGATTCCATGGCGCCTTCCACCTCAAGATCGGCAACCCGTTTTCTTGCTTCGCGCTGTATCGCCGGATCATGATGGTGCTGTAATACCTCTCTATAAGCCTGCAGTAGTTGCGGCGTACTGCTTTTTAACGGTCGACTATCTCCAATATAGACACTTCTATCAGAAAGCTCCCCAAGGTCCAGCTGCCTATCACTACTTTTGGATTCTGGCAGCGTCACGCACCCGCTGGCTGAAAGCATCGCTATCACCACTAGTAAACGGCGACAAACTGCCACTAGTCACTCTCCTGTTGACTTAGTGCAAGGTCATGATTACGCGCCACCCCCAGCCTCGCCCGCTCAAGGTACGAGACCAGTCTCACATCACGCTCCTGCAGATGCGTAAGACGTGTCCTACGATACCACTCCGCCACAACGGTGATCTCACCATCCAGGGTCTGTCTGTCCTCTTCGACTCGCTGTTCCACTACTGAATCAATATGCAGTGACCTGCCGCTAACACTCTGATTGAAATTGGTAATATATTGCTCTGTACCTTGCGCAATAAGGGATGAGATCCCAACACCACTCCACTCATCTGTGCGCGGATATAATGCGTGTAGCACTCCCCATAATTGCTCAAAGTAGGATTTATCATCGTCGGATTTAATCCTGTTTTGATGTCTACCACTGGAGAGTTCTCTCTTTAATACGAACAACCGCCTCAACGCCACGGCCGGTACCGACTTATATCCATCATCACCACCCATCTGTTCATCCAGATATGTCTCGACCCTCTCTTGTGGATAGGGCTGGCGATGACGATGTAGCTCCCTCTTTACCTGCTCCCGCTCTGCCTCATAACGCTTTATCAGTTGGTCATAGTGTTCAACCGCACGCTGAGTAGGCCCCTTTATTGAGATGGCACTGGCAATGGCGAGTGCCGCCTCCTCGGAGAGGTTGTCTCCCTCCCCGGCAGCGAGTAACTCCATCCATGGTGCCATGGCATACTCCGGCCCCCGTAGCGACAGTTCGGCCCACCCCTGTGCTAGCAGGGCGGCCCGTGAGTAAGGCCCGTGTAAACGTATCTTGCGTAAAAATGTGATTGCCTCTTCATTATGTCCGCGGCGCAAAAAAAAGTAGCCCAATAACAAATTGGCTCGATCCTTCAACGCACTGACGGCTGGCGCATTAGAGGTGTGTGCTGCCAACTCCTGTAGCAGGATAAGTCCGTGTTCCTGATTTGCCCCCTGCAACAACAGGGCTGCATAGTTAAAGCGAGCAAGCAGCATTGCGCGCTCCCCACCCTGTACCTCACCAAATCGCTTCAGCGCCTCATCACGATCTCCCTGTTCCAGCGCCGAGAGGGCTATCATCTGCAGACGCTCGTTCTCCAGCATGGTATCGAGTTTTCCACCAATCGCATCCAGTTGTGCCTGAGAGGACTCCACCTCTCCACGCATTCGATACTGACGGGCTAACATCAACCTCCCCATATCTCGCAACTGTTGTATTGAGGGCCCCCCCTGCAACTCATTGAGGGTATGTTCGGCGGCAAGCAACATCCCCATTTCCGTATAGAGCTGTGCTAATAGGAGCTTAAGTCCGGATAGACCCTCCTCGGAGATCTCCCCAGGCTGGGCAATCCGCTGTTGCAGGGCGTAGTAGAGATCGAGCTGACGCGAGAGCGAGGCAACATCCTCTGCAGATGAGGCTGCCGCTGCATTAAACGTTAGAGAAAACGTCAGGCAGAGTACAAATGGCAAACCGAGTCGCACCCTCTCCCCCTTGTCTGGCGTGCCCCGAAACTCCGGTTGCAGCGCCGATTTATGATGCGTGCTATATCTTCGACCTGTTCAATCACATCGATGGTGAATCCGGCCTGTTTTTTATTAATCTCAACGCCCTCTATACTCCTACAACTCATGGGTAATATGCAAATCTCTGTATGGATTCTCCCCGCCAGGCGACAAGCTCATCGAACACCCTAGGCAATCGGTGGGACATTCGTTAGAGTAACGCCTCACCTCACCATCATCAGCGAGCCATGAACCGAGAAAAACGCCAGCAGATTTTTGCCCGACTACGCTCTGACAATCCACACCCCACCACGGAGTTAAATTACTCTACCCCTTTTGAGTTGCTGGTAGCGGTGATCCTGTCGGCTCAGGCCACGGACAAGGGTGTCAACAAGGCGACCGATAGACTCTTTCCCGTCGCCAATACCCCGGAGAAGATCCTCGCCCTCGGAGAGGAGGGGCTGAAGGAGTACATCAAGACAATTGGCCTCTTCAATTCCAAGGGGGCTAACATCATCAAAACCTGCGGGATCCTTATCGCGCAGTATGGGAGCGAGGTACCAGAGGATCGCAAGGCACTGGAGGCGCTGCCGGGAGTGGGGCGTAAGACCGCCAACGTGGTACTCAACACCGCCTTCGGCCACCCAACCATGGCGGTCGACACCCACATTTTCCGTGTATCCAACCGTACAAAAATCGCCCCAGGCAAAACGGTTCTGGAGGTAGAGAAAAGGCTGCTCAAATTCATCCCCGATGAGTTTTTGCAGGATGCTCATCACTGGTTGATTCTGCACGGCCGCTACATCTGTGTGGCACGCAAGCCACGTTGCGGGGCCTGTATCATTGAGGATCTGTGTGAATACAAACAGAAGGTGATCGAGTAATGTTTTTTGGCCAAAGTCGTGACGAATTACGCCGTTTCTATCTGACCGCCTGGCGTAAGCATATTGAAAAACAGCCTGTGGAGCCTCTGGAGGCGATGATTATTGATGTCATCATCCTCCACCCTGAGTACCACTCTCTGCTAGACAGTGAGGAACAGGCGCTGGGCCACGAAACCAGTCCGGAACAGGGTGAGGTTAATCCCTTTCTACACATGGGGATGCATATTGCAATACGAGAACAGCTCTCAACCAGCCGTCCGGCTGGCATCGATAGCGCCTATGACGCCCTGCTGAGGCGATTTAGTGACCCACATGCAGCGGAACATCGAATGATGGAGTGCCTGGGTGAGGTGATGTGGCTGGCACAGCGCAATAATAGCCCCCCGGACGAGATCGCCTATCTGGAGTGCCTACGGTCACTGTAACCACAAGCAAACACAGTAAACCTCTTTTCCGGCTTGAAAGCCGGTTACCCAATCCCCAATTCAGAGCCATAGCCAGCCATTTAGTGCCACCCAAACAGGGCATCCCACCAACCAGGCCCTGGGACACGATGACTGCAATGGATGACCCCATCCAGATGAGTCCCTGATCAACTCCTGAGCTACGGAGACCGTACATGACGCGTGTAACAGGCTCGCTGATCCTGCTGCTGCTCTCCGCCTGCGCCAGCCTGGATCAGGCGATACCCCACGAATTTCGCTATGGGCAACTCTATGCGCTAAGTGATGCCCTGAGCAGTGCCAGCAATAACTGCGGTGACCGTGATGAGAGTTTCAGCGCCACCTACTGGGCCTCGGTAACGGTTGACACACTTGATCAATTTAGCCGACTGCTAAGGAGTGATAGCCCTGAGCAATTGACCAGTCGCAAACTGGTGACCCAGCTCTACGCCCTCTCCTATGAAGACACGGGTGATAACGGACGATGCGAGCAGTTTGCCGTGGCCGGTACAACCACCCGCGAACTACTGTCGTTGCTGCGTAGCAGCGACTCCTAACGTTTACCGATAAGCTCAATCGGATAGCCGTCAGGGTCCTCGACAAAGGCGATAATCGTGCTGCCAGCATTCATCGGCCCCGCCTCACGGATGATCTTGCCACCCTGCTCGTCAATCTTCTCTGCCGCACGATAGACATCCTCCACCTCAATGGCGAGGTGACCAAAACCACTCCCGACGTCATACTGCTCAACGCCCCAGTTATAAGTCAGCTCCAGTACCGTATTTTCTGATTCATCACCATATCCGAGAAAGGCAAGGGTAAACTTTCCCTCCGGATAGTCGCTCTGACGCAGTAGTCTCATGCCCAGGATACGGGTATAGAAATCAATGGAGCGCTGCAGGTCACCAACCCGTAGCATAGTGTGGAGTAGTCGCATATGTTATCTCCCGGTTACCGACAAAGGATAACGGTATCAGTTATTGTGACGGGCCAGAACCACATCAAGTGGCTCCGGGGGTGAGATAGCGTAGCCCTGAGCAAAATCGACCCCCATCTCCCGCAATCTGGTGGCAATTGCCTCGCTTTCGACAAACTCGGCGATTGTCTGCAGCTCCATCACATGCCCTACCTTATGGATCGCCTCGACCATTGTTTCATCAATAGGATCCTCAAGGATATCCTTGACGAAGGCACCATCTATCTTCAGGTAGTCCACCGGCAGGGTCTTGAGATAACCGTAGGAGGAGAGGCCGCTGCCAAAATCATCCAGTGAAAAGCTGCAACCTCGTTTGCGCAACTCACTAAACAGCATCATCGCACGGCTTAGATTGGTGATAGCCGCCGTCTCTGTGATCTCAAAACAGATCTGTGATGGGTCAATATCTGCGTTCTCAAGCTGAGCGACGACAAATTCGAGGAAATAGTCATCCGCCAGTGACTGACCGGAGAGGTTGATAGAGACCCCAATGGGTACCCTTCCACTCTCCTCCCTTGCATGACATAGCTGAGCAAAGGTAGTACGAATCACCCAGCGGTCAATGGTCGGCATCAAGTTGTAGCGTTCGGCAGCGGGGATAAAGGCCATCGGGGGCACTATATGGCCCTCTTCGCTGACCATGCGCAACAGCACCTCATAGTGAGGTAATCCACCGCTCTGCTGCAATGGGGCGATGTACTGTGCATCGAGGCGAAAACGTTCTGCCTCAAAGGCCTCTGTGATACGGTGTACCCAACTCATCTCACCGTGGCGCTCAAGTGTCGCATGATCACCATGATAGGTGTAGACGCGATTACGTCCCTGCTCCTTGGCAAAATAACAGGCGGCATCAGCGGCCGAGAGCAGCTCCCCCATACTCTGTTCAGAGCTGTAGATGGGTACCAACCCGATACTGATGCCAATCTCGAAGCTCTTCTCCTCCCAGACGAAGCGGAACTCCTTGACCATCTGGCGCAACGCGTCAGCCTGTTGCTGCGCCTTCTCCAGCGGACAGTGTTCGAGTAACACCGCAAACTCATCACCACCAAGACGCGCCAGGACATCGCTTTCGCGTAACCGTGACTCAAGCAAAAGTCCTACCTGCTTGAGTAGCTCATCACCGGCCCGATGACCGCAGGTATCATTAACCACCTTGAACTGATCCAGATCCAGATAGAGCAGTACATGCCCCTTACTCTGACCCTCAGCAGTATGAATCGCCTGGGCAAGCCGATGTTCGAATTCGCGCCTGTTGACCAGTCCGGTGAGTGGGTCATGGGCCGCCAAATAGTTGAGCTGGCGCGTCATCTTCATGCTCTCAGTAATATCGTGTAACACCAGTACCGCACCACTAAGTTTGCCATCGCTGCCTAGCATGGAGGAGGCAGAGACCTTGAGCACAAACTCTCGCCCATCCTCGCGTCTAAAGACGGCATTGTTGGCATTAACGAAGCTCCCCTGGTGCGAAAGACAGAGCTTAACCAGATCATCCAGCTCCTTCTCATTCACCTCATCATAGAGAGGCAATACTGATATGTAGTGGAAACCGGTTACCGATTCACCCCTGCTCAGCAGACGCTCCGCCACCGGATTGAGGTAGTCAATCACCCCCGAGGTGTCGGTGGTGATCACCGCGTCGGTGATCGACTCTAAAGTCGCTAACAGGCGTTGTTGTTCCTGCTGTAACGCCTGCTCGGCCAGTTTCAGTACTGTTATATCTCGAGAGTTACCCTCCACACCGGCCAACGCCCCCTCTTCATCCAGATAATAGTGGGCGTTGGTCGATGCCCAGACGGTAGAACCGTTACGGTGGCGTAGCGCTGAAGTATAGTTACGCACCGCCCCATGATTCGCCTCCAGATCGGCCAAAAAACGCTCACGTGCCGATGGTTCAAGATAGAGATCGGCCATGCGGGTTCCCACAAGTTCATCCGGGCGGTAGCCAAGCACCCGCTCTACCATGGGGGTGATATAGAGGATTCGCCCCTGCAGATCCGTACGGTAGAAGGTATCCTGCATATTCTCCAGAATATTGCTCAACCACTCCTCTGACTTACGTAACCTCGCGGTAAGCGCCATATGGTGCTGCAGCAGTTGCCGGTACTCATTGGCGAGAATCCCAAGCTCATCGGTGGAGACGCCTCGTAGTGAGGCAAGCTCCAGTTCATTCAATCGTGGTTGCTGACGGATCAGACTCTGCAATGGGCTAAGTGACTGGGTGATGCTGCGCACAAACAACAGGGTGCCGGCAATCGCCAGCCCCTCCAGCATGAGCCAGAAGAGGATGGTATCACCGGAAAAATATCCGGTTCGAGACCAGAAAAAGAGTACCAGGGCCGTGTCTATCAGTAGTGGAATCAGTGATCCGATGAGGAATATCTTCGCCTTCACACTCAGCTGCGGTCGCTCCAGCTTTATCCCCCCCAATAACTGGCCGAGCAGATCCGAGATCAGGATGTAAAAGGGGAGTCCAAAGAGGATGAATACCAGCAACAGTACCAGGTGCACCCGAAACCAGTCGGCCGCAACAGTTTCACTACCGAGAAGGTGCTCTGCGCTCAGCATCATATATGTAGGGCGTACCCCCATGGTCAGGGTAAACAGACCCCAGTAGTGATACGCAAACCGTCTTAACTGAATAAGTGCCCTCTCGGTATTGTTTTGATCCGGTAACCGCAAGTAGGCCAACCAGGGGAGGGCAAAGCGGTTGAAGTACCAGAGTGCAAAGAGCAGTGTTCCGACAGCAAGGAAGCCGAAGCCCGAGCCTCGCACCACCCGTGCAATCTCATCAAAGGTAAACGTCTCGAGAAAGACCAGAAAGGAGAGCCCAAACAGCGGGGGCAACATCCAGGTCAGTAAGATGAAGAGGAGAAATCTGCGTCTAAAAGTTTCAGCTGGCAACGAGTCGTCTCATTTAACGCAGGGTGAGGCCCTCCATGGCCAGCCTGCCATGTTATTGGTTATTGCGCTTGGCCGCGATGCGCAGGCGCAGGGCGTTGAGCTTGATAAAGCCCGCCGCGTCCTTCTGGTCGTAGGCACCGGCATCGTCCTCGAAGGTGGCGATAGAGGCGTCGAACAGCGAGTCCTTCTCAGACTTGCGTCCTGCCACATAGACGTTGCCCTTGTAGAGCTTCATCCGCACCGTGCCGTTGACGTGCTCCTGCGACTTGTCGATCGCCGCCTGCAGCATCTCGCGCTCCGGGCTCCACCAGTAGCCGTTGTAGATGAGCTTGGCGTAGCGCGGCATCAGCTCGTCCTTCAGGTGCATCGACTCGCGGTCGAGGGTGAGCGACTCGATCGCGCGGTGCGCCTTGAGCATTACGGTGCCGGCGGGGGTCTCGTAGCAGCCGCGTGACTTCATGCCGACGTAGCGGTTTTCGACGATATCGTCGCGGCCGATGCCGTTGGCCCCGGCCACCTTGTTGAGGTGCTCCATCACGGTGGCGGGGCTCATCGCCACGCCATCGATGGCGACGATGTCGCCGCGCTCGTAGGTGAGTTCGACGTAGGTCGGCTGGTCGGGGGCCTGCTCCGGGGAGACGCTCCAGCGCCACATGTCCTCTTCCGCCTCGTTCCACGGGTCCTCGAGGATGTCGCCCTCGTAGGAGATGTGCAACAGGTTGGCGTCCATTGAGTAGGGGGACTTCTTGCTCTGCCTGGCAAAATCGATCTGGATGCCGTGCTCCTTGGCGTACTGCATCAGCTTCTCGCGGGAGTTGAGGTCCCACTCGCGCCACGGGGCGATCACCTTCACCTCGGGCATCAGGGCGTAGGCGCCGAGCTCGAAGCGCACCTGGTCGTTGCCCTTGCCGGTGGCGCCGTGGGAGATGGCATCGGCGCCGGTCTCGCGGGCAATCTCAATCAATCGCTTGGCGATGAGGGGGCGGGCGATGGAGGTGCCGAGCAGGTACTCCCCCTCGTAGATGGCATTGGCGCGGAACATCGGGAAGACGAAGTCGCGGGCGAACTCCTCGCGCATGTCGTCGATGTAGATCTCCTTCACCCCGGCCGCCTTGGCCTTGGCACGGGCCGGCTCGACCTCCTCGCCCTGGCCGATATCGGCGGTAAAGGTGACCACCTCGCAGTTATACTCGTCCTGCAGCCACTTGAGGATGATGGAGGTATCGAGGCCGCCGGAGTAGGCCAGCACCACTTTCTTTACATCAGACATGGAAACTCCCGATTCAACTTGGCCCGAGGGGCCACCAGAGACAGAATCGGGGGATTATACCGATAGAACCCCAGAATGACTATTTGAGTAGATTGACCTCAACCACCCGGTTTAGCGCCCGTCCCTTCTCGGTTCGGTTGGTCGCAACCGGCCTGCGCTCACCATAGGAGCTCAGCTTTATCGTAAGCCGCTCCTCATTGATACCCCTGCTAACCAGATACAACTTAACCGCTTCAGCACGCCGCGAGCCAAGTCCATCATTATAGGGACGAACCCCCTTGCTGTCGGTGCGCCCGATCACCGCAACCACCCTCACCTTCTCATCGGCCAGCAGGTACTCCACCACCTCTTCCAGGCGCGCTGTCGACCTGTGATCCAGCTCACTGCTGTCAAACTCAAAATAGAGCTTGCTGCTACGGACGTGGTCAAAACCATAGGGGAGCTGTGCGGAGAGACAGTCGAGAAACTCCCCTAGCGCGGCGCGAATATTCACCGCCGAGAGGGAGACCTGCACCTCGTCCCGCCCATCCGACCAGTCCTGGTAGCTAAAGGTGGGGAACATCCCCTGCTCCAGCTCCGATAGCAGTCGCCTGGAGAGGATATGCTGGAGTTTGAAGGGGGTGCGCTCTACCGTATAGGCAATCTGACCCAGGTCACGCTCACGAGCCCCGTGCTTCCACTCCGGAGCGGTAGAGATGAGCCGTGCCAGCCCCACCTTATGGGGCTGTCGCTTCACCTCTATCCACATCCCCAACTGCTGTGTCGCGTAGCGCTCAAACACCGCACGCCCATAGACCGGGATCTCATGGCTCAACGAGCAGTAGAGTCGTGAGGAGGAGGTTACCCAGCGCGATTCGTGCTCAGTAGCCAGATATCGCTGTGTCGATGCCCAGGCGGTTGACACCGGGAGTAGCAGCAGCAGCGGTAGTAGACGATAGAACACCCGAAACTCCCAGCGATGAAAAGGATAGCTATTTCATCGGATGGGAGGGGAAAAACTTTAGCCTTTCAGCGTGAGCGGCTCTGTTCGTAGACCGGCCGCCACTTCTGTGCCAGTTTTCTCAGCCTTTGCTGTCGATTTGCCGGACTGGGGTGGGTACTGAGAAACTGCGGCGGCGTGGCCCCACCCGCCTCCCCCATCTTCTGCCACAGGGTCACTGCGGCCATCGGCTCGTAACCGGCCCGTGCCGCCAGCTCCATGCCGATCTCATCGGCCTCACTCTCACCATCACGACTGTTGGGCAGTTCTATCGCCAGAGTAGCGGCCAGAGCCGCACCACCCATCGTTGCCGCATCACTGTCTGTGGCCGCCCCTATCACTGCCACCCCCAAAGAGGTCGCCAGTGCCGTCGACATCCGCTCAGCGGTGTGGTTAGCCAGGGCGTGGGAGATCTCGTGCCCCATCACCTGCGCCAATTCATCATCGGTTGGCTGCAACTTCTCCAGCAATCCGGTGTAGATGGCCATCTTGCCCCCCGCCATACACCAGGCGTTGACCTGCTCAGAGTCGTCAATCACCTTTACATCCCACTGCCAGCGCGCCGTTTTCGGACGCATCTTTTGCGCCTCAGCGATCAGGCGACGGGTAATCTGCTCAACCCTGCGAGTGGCCGCGGTATCTTTCAGGATTTTCCCCTCCTTTCCAAGCTCCTGCACCGTAGTGGCGTAGGCCTTCTGCGAAGCCGAAATCGCCTGCTCCTCTGACACCAGCATTAACTGAGTACGCCCGGTGGGACTGGTGGCACAACCGCTCATCTGAATCGCGGCAGCGCTTAGTAGCATCAGTACTAACACTCTCATATCTCATCTCCTGCAAATTCAAAACGCCACCGCATAATCAATAACTATTGGCTAATATTACGATAATGTCATTCTCTTCGATTAGGCAGGGTCTTTATTTTGTCTATATCTTGTAGCATGATGTTCAGAAAATGAATATATAACAATAGTAACAATAAGAAACAGGGCGTCGGCGGAACACGCTTTACTGCGATGCCACCAAATCGATTCAGGGAGAAACAATGATCACCTTAAAACCGAACGTTGGACCGTTTGATCGCATACTCAGGGGGGGATTCGCAGCGTTCTTCTTCTACCTTGCCTTTGTCTACCCTGAAACCTCAAGCGACCCCTTCATAGCACTAATCCTGGGAGTAATCGCACTGGTAAATCTGATAGTAGCCATCATTGCTGTCTGCCCCATCTACTCACTTATCAACATGAGCACCTGCGACAACAAGTAACGAATTACTACCGTGAATATCAAGCGATTGATGATTATAGGCTTTTCGTCACTACTTCTGGTGACCATCGCCATCTTCGCCCTGATCGCCTATCAGACCTCTCTCGACTCCCTGCTCTCCCATGAGAGTGGACTTCTGGAACGTCTCGTGCGCGAAGAGGTTGAACATCATTACAAAGCCATCCCTTCACATGTGGATGTACATGACCCTGCTGTATGGACCGGGCTTATGGCCTCTCAGGAGGAAAACGATTTTATCGACCTCATAGGTCGGGATGGAAAAATTTTCGCAGCCTCCATCCCACTGGAACAGTTACAGAGCGGGGAATTTTCCCTATTACCCTGGGAGGAACTATTAACCAGCAGTCGCCGTAGCGGTTCTATTGCGATTGGTGACGAGTTCTACATCTGGGCAAAAGCCGATGTTGCCGATACTGACCTGACGCTCCTCAATCTACACTACAAGATTGATAAATTCTCCGTGATCCTGTCAAAAATGAATAAACGGCTAATCGCCTCTGCCGTTGTACTGATGTGGTTCTCTCTCTGGCTGATCATGATCTTCTCTACCATTATTCACCGACGTCTCCAATCTCAGAATGAAGAGCTGGAGTACCGATCATCCCACGATGAGCTGACCAACCTTTCCAACAGTTTTGCGCTACGAGCCAATTTAAAAAAGGCTATCTATAATGCACGCGCCCAGAAAAAACTGGTCGCTATGCTGGTTATCGATCTGGACCGTTTTAAAGAGATCAACAACACACTTGGACATACGGATGGCGATCATGTTTTGATCGAAGTATCACGACGCCTTGTTAATTCATTGCGTAGCTCCGACACGATAGCGCGATTCGGTGCAGACGAATTTGGTGTGGTGATCAGTGTTGAATCGATAGAGCACTGCAATCTGGTCGTCGAAAAGATTATTGCGGCCCTCTCCCAACCATACAATCTCGATGACCATGAGTTCGGCGTCGAGTCCAGTATTGGTATCGCCTTTTATCCTGACCATGGCGAAGATGTCAGCACCCTGATTCGACACGCCGAAATTGCCATGTATCAGGCCAAGGAGAGGTGTTATGGCTATAGCTACTACGATACCAGCCAGGACTCACACAGCCACCACCGCCTCACCCTGATCAACTCCCTGCGGAATGCCATCGACAATGGTGAACTGCTACTCCACTTTCAGCCTCAAATAGACCCCAGCAATCCAGACAAGGCCTCCGCCGAGGCGTTGATACGCTGGCAGCATCCAACCATCGGAATGATCCCGCCCAACGATTTTATCCCGTTAGCAGAGCAGAGCGGCATTATTCACCCTCTTACCCAGTGGGTGCTGGAGGAGGCGATCAAGTTCAGCAGCGAGAGCTACCATAGAGGTTTCCCACTGAATGTAGCGGTCAACCTCTCGGCGCGGAATATCCAGAATAGTGACCTGCCGGACATGGTTTATGAGCTGTTGCGGCGGTACAAGCTCGACCCTGCATACCTCACACTCGAGATAACGGAGACTGCCATCGTACTCGACCCGCAAAGGGCACTGGAGATCCTGTCACTACTTCATGAAATGGGGGTCACCCTCTCCATTGATGACTTTGGCACAGGATATACCTCCCTCTCATACCTCAACATCCTCCCGGTACACGAGATCAAGATTGATCAATCCTTTGTCAGAAATATGGATGTCAATCGCAGCAACGCCACTATCGTACGATCCATTATCGAACTGGCCCACAATATGTCCTACAGGGTCATCGGTGAGGGGGTTGAAAACAGGGAGATCGTCGAACAGCTGATACAGCTTGGCTGCGATATTGTCCAGGGGTATTACATTGCCAGACCGATGCCGGGTGAGGCGTTCATCACATGGCTTGAATCACCCGGCTCATGGGAAATCCCTGCAATGGCTAATGTTACATCAGTCGGGCAATAAAAAAGGGGGGAATAACCTCCACGTTTGTTGCGAAGTACCGGAGTTATTTTACCTATTCCACCCTGTCACCACGCGTTTGCAGATCTGCGTGATAGGAGGAGCGCACCATCGGGCCACTGGCAACATTGCTAAAACCCATTTTCTCTCCCTCACTACGAAACATCTCGAACTCATCCGGGGTCACGTATCGCTGCACCGCCAGGTGATACTCACTCGGCTGCAGATACTGACCGATGGTCAGCATATTCACATCGTGAGTGCGCATATCTCGCATCACCTCAAGGATCTCCTCATTACTCTCACCCAGCCCCACCATCAGCCCCGACTTGGTAAGCACCTCGGGATGTGCCACCTTGAACTCTTTTAGCAGCCGCAGCGACCAGGTGTAATCGGCACCGGGACGGGCCGCCTTGTAGAGGCGCGGCACTGTCTCCAGATTGTGGTTAAAGACATCGGGTAGCGACTCGGCCAACAGTTGCAGTGCCACCTCCATACGGCCACGAAAGTCGGGGGTCAGGATCTCGATCTGAATATCGGGTGAGAGCGCGCGTATTTGGGTAATACACTCGGCAAAGTGTGCCGCCCCTCCATCACGCAGGTCGTCTCGATCCACCGAGGTGATGACCACATATTTCAGCCCCATGTCACGGATGGTTGTAGCCAGTTTGCCGGGCTCATCCTGATCCAGCGGTTCGGGCAGGCCGTGCGCCACATCGCAAAAGGGGCAGCGACGGGTGCAGACCTCGCCCATGATCATAAAGGTGGCGGTACCGTGGGAGAAACACTCTCCCAGATTGGGGCAGGCGGCCTCTTCACAGACGGTATAGAGGTTGTGCTCACGCAGCACCTGCTTGATTCTGTTGACTCCGGAACCCCGGGGCACCTTGGCACGTATCCACTTCGGTTTGGGTAGCCTCACCTCATTCTGCACCACCTTGATCGGGATGCGCGCCGTCTTCGACTCACCCTTTAGCGGATTACGTTTACCCTTGTCGTTCATCGTCTCTCGGCTCCGGGGATGGCTATGCCGCCCTCAATTTCGCTATACGGGATATCGCCAAGCTGCTGTACCAGATGCGTGATCAGCGCCTGCTCCACCTGCTCCCACTCCCAGCTGTCACTGTGGTCGGCCAGCTGAGTCACCGCCATCCCCTCGTAACCACATGGATTGATCTGGTCAAACGGGGTAAGAGCCATCTGCAGATTGAAACTGAGGCCATGGTAACACCTCCCTTTACGAATCCTCAGCCCAAGAGCGGCGATCTTGGCACCCTCCACATAGACCCCGGGGGCATCCGCACGGGCAACCGCCTGAACACCGTATTCGGCCAGAACGGCAATGATAGAACGCTCCATCACACTGACCATCTCACGCACCCCCAGTTTCAGACGCTTGAGATCTATTAACAGGTACACCACTAGCTGACCCGGTCCGTGATAGGTCACCTGACCACCTCGGTCAATCTGCACCACCGGAATCGAGCCGGGATTGAGGATGTGCTCGGGCCTGCCGTTACGCCCCTGAGTGTAGACCGGCTCGTGCTGCAGCAACCAGACCTCGTCGGCGCTCTCTTCATCACGCTGTGCGGTGTACGCCTGCATCGCCTGCCATACTGGCTGATAGGGGAGCAGACCCGACAGGTGCCGTATACGTAAGTGAGGAGCGGACATGGGCCTTCCCTTGTGGACACCGTTGACCGGACGATGGCTCTTCCAGTCTGGCGTCGTTAGTCGGGAATATCTCCACGACATACGAAAATAAAACAGGTGTCATAACATGTTGAAAACACGACAAACAATATACCCGCATGCAAAATCTGGCAAGACTTAACGGATAAATTCGGCAAATTTCAACTACCACAGGCGGAATTGAGGGGGAATTTTCCCCATCAAGCCAGAGAATCGCCTATTTTGTACCCTGTTCGGTTAACACCCGAGAAACAGGGGAAATTATTTGCGTCATGCATCTTATTGTTTTATATGTTAATTATTTTTACATTACAGAAATATAGGCGATTTTTTATTGCTTTTTATCGTCAAAGACCGGATCATTGCCCAACATTCAAAAAGCCCCATAATATGAGGGCACAAAACCAAAAGAGGGTGGAATCATGTCACAGCAACCCGGGATCATGGATATCGATAGTGTCGAGACTCAGGAGTGGCTCGATGCACTGGCCGCAGTTCTTGATGCAGAGGGGGCAGAGCGCGCCCACTTCCTGATGGAGCAGATGATTGACCAGGCACGCCGTTCCGGCGTCAACCTGCCCTACTCCGCCAATACCGCCTATGTGAACACCATCCCCCCCCACATGGAGCCTCAGATGCCGGGCGACCCGGCCATTGAGGATCGCATTCGCGCCTTAATCCGCTGGAATGCCGTAGCGATGGTGGTGAAGGCCAACCGCAAATCCACCGAGCTGGGTGGCCACATCGCCTCCTTTGCCTCCGCAGCCACCCTATATGATGTAGGAATGAACCACTTCTGGCGCGCCCCCACCCACGAACATGGTGGAGACCTGATCTACTCCCAGGGCCACGCCGCCCCCGGTATGTACTCCCGCGCCTTCCTTGAGGGGCGCCTCAGCGAGGAACAACTGGATAACTTCCGCCAGGAGGTCGATGGTAATGGCCTCTCCTCCTACCCCCACCCATGGCTGATGCCCGACTTCTGGCAGTTCCCCACCGTCTCGATGGGGCTGGGACCGATCATGTCGATCTACCAGGCCCGCTTTATGAAGTACCTGCAGGACCGTGGTCTGGCCGATACCAGAAACCGCAAGGTCTGGGCCTTCCTTGGTGATGGTGAGACCGACGAGCCGGAATCACTGGGCGCCATCGGTCTCGCCTCGCGCGAGAAGCTCGATAACCTCACCTGGGTCATCAACTGCAATCTGCAGCGTCTGGACGGCCCGGTACGCGGCAATGGCAAGATCGTACAGGAGCTGGAAGCCAGCTTCCGTGGCGCCGGCTGGAATGTGATCAAGGTACTGTGGGGCTCCTACTGGGATCCGCTGCTGGCCAAGGACAAAGATGGCCTGCTGCACAAGCGCATGCTTGAGGTGGTCGATGGTGACCTGCAGAACTACAAGTCGAAGGACGGTGCCTATGTGCGTGAGCACTTCTTCGGCAAGTATCCCGAGCTGAAGGCGATGGTCTCGAAGATGACCGATGATGACATCTGGCGCCTCAACCGTGGTGGCCATGACCCGCACAAGGTCTATGCCGCCTACAAGGCCGCCGCTGAGCATAAGGGTCAGCCCACCGTCATCCTGGCCCAGACCGTTAAGGGTTACGGCATGGGTGCCGCCGGTGAAGGTCAGAACCGCACCCACTCGCAGAAGAAGCTGGGCGATGATGAGATGATCTATGTACGTGACCGCTTCAACATCCCGTTGAGTGATGAAGAGGCGGCCGCCTGTACCTACATCCAGCCTGACCCCGAGAGCGAAGAGATGAAGTACATGCACGCGCGTCGCAAGGAGCTGGGGGGCTATCTGCCTTCGCGCAGCAACCTTGCCACACCGCTGGAGGTGCCTGCACTGGAGACCTTCAGGAGCCTGCTGGAAGGTAGTGGTGACAAGGAGATGTCGACCACCATGGCCTATGTGCGTCTGCTCACCCTGCTCTGCCGTGACAAGAAGATCGGCAAGAACATCGTCCCCATCGTCCCCGACGAGGCGCGCACCTTCGGTATGGAGGGAATGTTCCGCCAGTTGGGTATCTACTCTTCCGTAGGGCAGCTCTATACCCCGCAGGATAAGGACGAGATTATGTTCTACAAAGAGGACAAGTCCGGCCAGATCCTCGAAGAGGGGATCAACGAGGCCGGTGCCATGTCCTCCTGGATCGCTGCCGCCACCTCCTACAGCTCCCACGGCGTAAACACCATTCCGTTCTATATCTACTACTCCATGTTCGGTTTCCAGCGTATCGGTGACCTGGCCTGGGCTGCTGGTGACATGCAGGCCCGAGGTTTCCTCATCGGTGCCACCGCAGGCCGTACCACCCTCGCCGGTGAGGGTCTGCAGCACCAGGATGGTCATGGTCTGATCATGGCCGGCACCATCCCCAACTGCGTCAGCTACGACCCCACCTTCAGCTACGAGCTGGCGGTGATCGTGCAGGATGGCCTGCGTCGCATGTATGCGGAGCAGGAGAACGTCTTCTACTACGTCACCACGATGAACGAGAACTACACCCATCCGGCCATGCCCAAGGGCTCTGAGGAGGGGATCATCAAGGGGATGTACCTCTTCAAGTCCGGTGGCAAGAAGCGCAAGAAGGTGCAGCTGATGGGTTCCGGCACCATCTTCCGCGAGGTAATTGCCGCGGCCGAGATGCTCGACGAGGAGTGGGGCGTGGATGCCGACATCTGGTCCGCGACCAGCTTTAACGAACTGGCCCGTGAGGCACGTGATGTAGAGCGCTGGAACCGCCTCCACCCGCTGGCCGACAAAAAGGTCGCCTATGTGGAGCAGTGCCTTACCGGCCGTCGTGGCCCCGTGATTGCCGCCACCGACTACATCCGCAGCTATGCCGATCAGGTCCGCAAGTGGGTACCCGCTGACTACACCGTGCTGGGCACCGACGGCTTTGGCCGCTCCGATACCCGCGCCCAGCTACGCAAACACTTCGAGGTGAATCGCTACCATGTGGTCATCGCCGCGCTGAGTGCCCTCGCCGATGCCGGCGACCTGCCGGCCGGGAAGGTAGCCGAGGCGATCAAGAAGTACGGCATCGACCCGGAAAAACGCAATCCGTTGTTTTCATAAGGGGGAGTAACGACCATGGCAAAAGAGATTTTTGTTCCCGATATTGGCGACTTCTCCGACGTAGAAGTTATCGAGGTTTTGGTTAGCGTCGGCGACACCATCAATGCCGAAGACTCACTGATCACCGTTGAATCGGAAAAGGCGGCGATGGAGATCCCCGCTCCCGAGGGCGGTGTCATTAAAGAGCTGAAGATCAAGGTCGGTGATACCGTCTCCGAGGGGAGCCTGCTGCTGATCCTCGAGCCTGCCGAAGGCGCTACCGCCGAGGCGGTCCCTGCTGCGGCGGCTGAACCGGAGCCTGTAGCTGCAAAAGAGGAGCCCACAGCGGCACCGGCACCCGTAACAGCGCCACCCAGAGCTGCCCCGACACCCGTTCGCCAGTCGCCCACCGCCCACATCGATGAGGTGAGCTTCTCCAAGGCCTACGCCTCACCGGCGATCCGCAAGTTCGCCCGTGAGCTGGGGGTAGATCTGGGAAAGGTGGACGGTTCAGGCCGCAAGGGACGCATCACCAAAGAGGACGTGCAGAACTTCGTCAAGCGTGTCCTGGCCCAGCCTGCCGGTGGTGGCCTTGGTGTGGCACCGATGCCCGAGATCGATTTCAGCCAGTGGGGAGCCGTTGAGAGCAAAGCCCTGACCAAGATTAACAAGCTTACCGGTGAGTTCCTGCACCGTAACTGGGTAACCATTCCGCACGTGACCCAGTTCGACGAGGCCGACATTACCGATATGGATGCCTTCCGCAAGGAGCTGGCAGCCGAATACCGCGATCAGGGGATCCGTATCACCCCGCTGGTCTTCATGATGAAGGCGGTGGTCTCCGCACTGAAGCAGTATCCGCGCTTCAACTCCTCGCTGGATGTCACCGGCGAGAATCTGATCATGAAGGGCTACTACAACATCGGCATCGCGGTAGATACCCCCGATGGTCTGGTGGTGCCGGTGGTACGCGATGTGGACCGTAAATCGCTGGTCGATCTGGCCGTTGAACTTGGCGAGATCAGCATCAAGGCACGCGACAAGAAACTCAAACCCTCCGACATGCAGGGCGGCTGTTTCACCATCTCCAGTCTGGGTGGTATCGGTGGCACCAAATTCACCCCCATCGTGAATGCCCCCGAGGTCGCCATCCTCGGCGTCTCACGCTCCAAGATGCAACCGGTGTGGAACGGCAAGGAGTTCGAGCCACGCATGATGCTGCCGCTGTCGCTCTCCTATGACCATCGCGTGATCGATGGTGCCGATGGAGCCCGCTTTACCACCTTCCTGAGCCGCGTGTTATCCGATACACGCCGCCTGATGCTATAGGGGGCAGACGATGAGCAATGTAATCGAAATCAAGGTACCCGATATTGGCGATTTTGCCGATGTGGAGGTGATTGAGATCCTGGTCAGTATCGGTGACACCATCGCCGCAGAGGACTCCCTCATCTCCGTCGAATCCGACAAGGCGGCGATGGAGATCCCCGCACCGCAGGGTGGTGTGGTCAAAGAGATACTGCTCTCTCTCGGCGACAAGGTCTCCGAGGGTTCTGCCATTCTGATGCTGGAGGCAGGCGCGGAAGCTGCGGCGGCATCTCCGGCTGAAGAAAAGAAGGAAGAGGCTGCTGCGCCTGTTGCAGAAGAGAAGCCAGCGACTCCCGCTCCACAGGCCGCCAGCTACAGCGGCGCTGTCGACAAGTCGGCCCAGACCGTGGTGCTGGGCTCCGGCCCCGGTGGTTACACCGCCGCCTTCCGCGCCGCCGATCTGGGTCAGAATGTGATCCTTATCGAACGCTACCAGAACATCGGTGGGGTCTGTCTTAACGTCGGCTGTATCCCCTCCAAGGCACTACTCCATACGGCCCAGGTGATCAACGAAGCGGAGGAGTTTGAACACATTGGTGTGACCTTCGGTAAACCGAAGATCGACATCAATCAGCTGCGAGAGCACAAAAACAGCGTCATCAACAAACTGACCGGTGGTCTCAAGGGGCTAGCGAAACAGCGTAAGGTCGAGATCGTACACGGCTACGGCAAGTTTACCTCAGCCAACACCATTGAGGTTGAGGCCGAGGATGGCAGCAAGAGTGTCATCGGTTTTGAAAACTGCATCATCGCCGCCGGTTCACGCGTCACCAAACTCCCCTTCATCCCGTGGGACGACCCGCGTGTGATGGACTCCACCGATGCGCTGGAGATCGAAGAGGTACCGAAACGCCTTCTGGTGGTCGGCGGCGGCATCATTGGACTGGAGATGGCCACTGTTTACGATGCACTGGGTTCAAAGGTAACGGTCGTCGAGCTATCACCGGGTCTCATCCCCGGTGCCGACCGCGATGTGGTGCGCTCGCTGGAGCGTCGCATCAAGAAGAAGTACGAAAATATCTTCCTCAACACCAAAGTCACCGCTATCGAACCCTCAAAGAAGGGTTTGGTCTGTAAATTCGAGGGCAAGGGTGCACCAGAGGAAGATACTTTCGACCGCGTACTGGTCGCCATCGGCCGTTCACCCAACGGTAAACTGATTGATGCGGAGAAGGCGGGCGTTACCGTCAACGACTGGGGCTTCATAGAGGTCGACAAACAGATGCACACCAATGTGCCACACATCTACGCCATCGGTGACATCGTCGGCCAGCCGATGCTGGCCCATAAGGCGACCCATGAGGGCAAGGTGGCCGCTGAAAATATCTCCGGCCACAAATCGTTCTTCGATGCCAAGACCATCCCATCCGTTGCCTACACCGATCCGGAGGTGGCGTGGATGGGCAAGACCGAGGAGCAGTGCAAGAGTGAGGGCATCGCCTATGAGAAGGGTGTCTTCCCCTGGGCTGCATCAGGCCGCTCTCTCTCGCTGGGGCGTGATGAGGGGATGACTAAGGTGATCTTCGACGAGAATCACCGCCTTATCGGTGCCGCCATGTGTGGCCCCAATGCCGGCGAGTTGGTTGCCGAGGCGGTACTGGCGCTGGAGATGGGTGCCGACATCGAGGATATTGCGCTAACTATTCATCCGCACCCTACCCTGTCAGAGACCTTCAACTTTGCCGCAGAGGTAGCAGAAGGAACCTGTACTGACATTTACGCGCCAAAGAAGAAGTAAGTTTTTACACCGCCATAATAAAAAAACCGGCTATCTAGCCGGTTTTTTTATGTTCAGGTACACAAAAGAGTCAGTCCTCTTTCTTAATCAACTGATTCTTCTCCAGCACCCGATAGATCATTCTGCCACTCTTTGAGAATTTCTGAATGTCACCGAAATTGGGGATCTCCCCCTGCTGCATACGTTGCTCCCAGTCACTGATCTCGGCATGCATATATTCCAGCAGGTTTCTCGGGCAGCCATAACTGCAGCTGTCGCCACACATCTCCTCCTCGCTCATATCGAACGGAAATCTCTCCCTGATCTGGCGGATCATATCACCCATGACGACTTCAGTTTTTGGTTTCATCGCAAATCCATCTAATGCTAATGATGACCACTATTCTATCGCGTTTGAAGGATACAACAAAGGAATCAATCGCGTGACCGATACCTGTATTATTTATTGAAATAGCGGTCGTATCGATCACTTTACACTAAATCGACTGTGTACTAATCTCTATCTAACCACTTGCAGGGAACGTTCCCCATATGGATATCAGAGAATCACGACAATATCCCCATTCGAACGGCCCACGTAGCACAACCACATTCGGTGGTACTTAAGTCGGTCATAACAACTGATTTCCACACGCGTAATACAATTCTAACAATCGGTGAGGAGTGATATGCAGGGAAAAGTATCTGTCGCCAAACTCAATGTACGCGCAGGGCCTGGCATTGATGCCAGTCCGATCGGCATCCTTCTGCAGGATGCAGTAGTCGGGATAGTTGGCGAAAATGATGAGTGGTATGAGATCGATTACATAGGCAAACGCGCCTTTGCCTCGCGCCGCTACATCGACCCGATAGCCGAACCTGGACCTCTCACCGCTCGGGTCAAACCGCAAATACTCAATGTGCGTGACGAACCCGGAATGAGTGGCAGTGTTATCGGACAGTTACGCCGGGGCTCACGAGTAACTGTCGCCGCACAACACGGTGGTTGGCTAGAGATTAACTTCAACCAGAAAAGCGGCTATATCAGCGGTAGCCATGTTGAGATCACCGCATCGTCCACTGTGACCCAGGGCACCGTTAACGCAATGGCTTTGAATGTCCGCTCGGCAGCCACCCATCGAGCAAAAGTTATTGGCAGCTTAAGCCTGGGTGAGAAAATCACGGTGCGCAGTACACACGGTAACTGGTATGAAATTATCTTTAATGACCTCTCAGCCTTTGTCGCGGCAAAATATATTAGACTTGATGAGAATGACGATAGCAGGCTAATCCCCCATTCAGATCTGTCGTCTGAAGAAGAGGATAGCCTCATCAATATCGATTCAACGCCTCTCGCCCCAGCAGAGCTGTTAGATACTGATCGCTCTGGCAGATCGCTCAGCGTCGCCCTGACCTGGAACAGGTATGGTGGTCTCCTGCAGCAACTGGCAGGAGTACATAATATTGAAACGGCATGCATCATTGCCGTACTCTGTGTCGAAAGTTCCGGGAATGGTTTTCTGCGTGAGAATCAGGGGCGGCAGATCATCCGTTTTGAAAATCACAAATTCTGGAAATACTGGGGCAAAGATCATTCAGAAAAATTCAAACAACACTTTTCCCTCAACCTCTCCGGTAAACCGTGGCTGGGACACCAGTGGCGCAATGCCGGTGACATGGAGTGGATAAAGTTTCATGGTAACCAGCAGCGTGAGTGGCAGGTACTGGAGTTTGCCCGAACGTTAGATGACACCTCAGCCCTGCTATCCATCAGTATGGGAGCACCACAAATCATGGGATTTCACCACAAGAAACTGGGATATGAAACGGTGCAGGATATGTTTGAAAGATTTAATCAGGATATTCGCTACCATATTCTTGGGCTGTTCGAGTTCCTTAACCCAGCCATGCTAAATGCATTACGCAACAAAGACTTTACAAAATTCGCCAGTTACTACAACGGCCCAGGTCAGAAGGAGAAATATGGAAAATGGATAAAAGAGCACTACGACGCATTCAACAAAATACGCAGCTAGCAATTAGAGAGGATCAATAATGGGTATACTCGACTTTGTCAGTGGAATATTCAGGCCGGCGACAGATCTCATTGACGATCTACACACCAGTGATGAAGAAAAGATGACACTGGAGAATAAAAGGCTGGAACTAAAAAAAGAGCTTCATGAGATTCAGTCCCAAGTCACCATGAAGATGATTGACTACCAGTCACAACTTGACAGACTACAGTCAGATATCATCAAGGCAGAGGCCGCCAGCTCATCATGGCTTGCACGAAACTGGCGTCCAATCACCATGCTGGTTTTCGTCTCTCTTATCGTGGGAAGATTTCTTGGCTGGATTCAACCCAGTGATGAAGCTGCATTCAAAGATGTCGAGAAGCAGCTATTTAATCTCATCCAGATTGGCCTTGGGGGGTATGTGGTAGGTCGTTCAGTCGAAAAGGTCGCAACCACTGTCAGCCAGTCAAAAAGAGCTGGCAGCGACGATGCCGTGGGCTGAATAACAAAAAAAGAGGTCGACTAAGTCGACCTCTTTTCCTGAAAATCATCCCCTCAGAACAGGTGTGCATTAATCCAGAAATGGACCGCGATGCTCGCCACATACCCGGCGGCGATCGCTGGCGACCACTTGAGGTGTCCAAAGAAGGTGTACTTGCCTCTAGCCTGTCCCATCAGAGCGACACCTGCCGCAGAACCGATGGAGAGCAGTGATCCACCAACGCCAGCAGTTAGGGTAACCAGTAACCACTGCCCCTGAGACATCTCGGGGTTCATGGTAAGGACGGCAAACATTACAGGAATGTTGTCGACGATGGCGGAGAGGATGCCGACCGTAATGTTGGCGTTGGTAGCACCCCAGGAGTTGTACATCACATCTGAGACCAGGGCGAGGTAACCGAGAAAACCGAGGCCACCGACGCAGAGCACCACCCCGTAGAAGAAGAAAAGGGTATCCCACTCGGCACGCGCTATCTTGTTGAAGATATCGAAGGGCACCACGTCACCCATCTGTCCCTCGTGCTCTACATCCTCTGCGCTCTCATCACGTCTTGCGGTCTTCTTGAGGAAGAAGCCGAACAGCTTGAGATAGCCGAGGCCTGTCAGCATACCAATCACCGGCGGCAGGCCGAGGAAGTTGTGGTAGGAGACGGCGGTAGCGATGGTCAGCAGGAACAGTGCGATGATGCGCTTAGCACCACGCTTCATGCTCACCGCGTCACCACCAGCGGTGGGCTGCTCGTTGGGGATTGCAAAATGCATGATTGCCGCCGGTACCACGAAGTTGACCAGCGAGGGGATAAACAGGGCGAAGAAACCCCAGAAGTCGACGATACCCTTCTGCCATACCATCAGTGTGGTGATGTCGCCGAAGGGACTGAAAGCGCCACCGGCGTTGGCACCGACCACGATGTTGATACAGGCCAGGGTAACAAATCGGCTGTTGTCACCACCTACCGCCAGCACAACAGCGCACATCAGCAGAGCGGTAGTCAGGTTATCGGCCACCGGCGAGATAAAGAAGGCGAGGAAACCGGTCATCCAGAACAGTTTGCGAAAACCGAAGCCCTTCTGGATCAACCAGGAGCGCAGCGCATCGAATACCGAGCGCTCCTCCATGGCGTTGATGTAGGTCATCGCCACCAGCAGGAACAACATCAGCTCTGCATACTCGAGCAGATTGTGGCGTACCGCCACCTCCGCCTCATGAGACATACCGTGGCTCATATAGACCGCGCCGATCATCGCCCAGATGATACCGGCAGCGATGATCACCGGCTTCGACTTGCGCAAGTGGGTGAACTCTTCCGCCATCACCAGAATATAGGCCAGGACAAATATGGCGATAGCAGCGTATCCGACACTACTGGTCGTCATATCCAGAGTTTCGTGCCCTGCACCGCTACTTGCTATCGCGACAGTAGGGAGCAGCATCGGTATAAGCAGCGCTACAAGAGTTGCTACGATATTTTTCATCAATTGTTTCTCTCGTTAATAGAGTGTATGAACGTTTCATCAGGCAACAGCTCCCCAGCCCACCGATGTATTCACATAAGTAGAGCGGGAGCGTTGACTAACGAGGTATTAAAGTTAAAAGAAGGTATTCATAGCCAGCAGCATCACCGTGAGGAATAGTACGGTCATGATACCGCCCGCCTTCATAAAGTCGGGTACACGGTATCCCCCCGGTCCCATGATCAGGGCATTAACCTGATGGGTAGGAATGAGGAAGGAGTTGGAGGTGGCGATGGCCACAGTCAGCGCGAACACCGCCGGGTCGGCACCCACCTGAATAGCGATGTTAACCGCCAACGGTACCAGTAGCACGGTGGCACCGACGTTGGACATCACCAGGGTAAAGAATGTCGCCAGAACCGCGATGGAGCCCTGGATCACCCACGGTGCGGCATCTCCCACCAGGGCGACCACCTCACCGGCGATCCACTTGGCAGTACCACTGGTCTCTACCGCCAGACCAAGCGGGATCAGCGAGGCGAGCAGGAATACCGTCTTCCAGCTCACCGCCTGATAGGCCTCTTCAATGGTTAATACCTTCGTCAGAACCATCCCCATTGCACCCGTCAGCAGCGCCACGGAGAGGCGTACATCCATAAAGATCAATACCAGCGCCGTGACAAAGAAAATCAGCGCAGGAAGGAGTTTGTGGGGACGCAACTCCTCGTGCGGGTACTCGGTGGTCACCACCACAAAGTTGCGGTCCTTCTCCAGACGGGCCAGGTCGGACCAGGCGGTATGCACCACCAGCGCATCACCGGCCTGGAAGGCGGTATCACGCACTCCACCACCCTCGCGGGTGATGGTCGCACCGGCGCGGTGGATCGCCATTAACGACAGACCGTAGCTCTTGCGCATCCAGACATCACGCGCGGTTTTGCCGACGAGAGTGGAACCAGGCGGGATAACCACCTCGGCAATACCCGACTTGGTGGGTACCAGCGCATCGGAGAAGACATCCAGCTCCGGCTTCACATCAACCCTGGACTTCTCGACAAAATGGTCGAAGTTCTCCTGATCGGCCAGTACCCCCAGCACCGTTCCCGCCTCGATGCCGGTGGCGCGATCGACACTGTTGGCACCAAAGCGCATCCCGTCGCCCTTTTCGATGGCGACGATACGTACCTTGCAGCTCCCCTCGATCTCATCCAGGCTCAGGCCGATGATCTTGCTATCCTGCGGTACACGTACCTCATAGACGTCATACTCAACCCCATACAGCTCATCGAAGTAGTCCACGGTACGCTGACCGGAGGTGGTCTCCTCTGCCCCCCTGCTCACGGGAAGCACAAAACGACCTGCCAGCACAAAGTAGATTATACCGGTGGCGACCAGACAGATCCCGATGGGGGTGACGGAGAAGAGCCCCCAGGTATCCATCTGCTGTGTCTCGGAGAGTGTCTTGTTGGAGGTGAGGATCAGATCATTGAGCAGTATCAGCGGCGAGGAGCCGATCATCGTCATGGTCCCGCCGAGGATTGCAGTAAAGCCCATCGGCATCAGCAGGCGCGACATCGGCAGGCCGGAGCGTGCCGAGATACGCGAGACCACCGGCAGAAAGAGTGCCGCCGCCCCCACGTTCTGCATGAACGACGAGATGAAACCTACCGTACCTGAGATGATGGGGATGATGCGCCCCTCGGTAGTACCGCCGATCTTCAAGATGAAATTAGCCACCTTACCCATCAGTCCGGTCTTGTCGAGACCGGCACCGATGATCATCACCGCGATGATCGAGATCACCGCATTGGAGGAGAAGCCGTCGAACAGGTATTTGGTATCGATCAGCCCCTGCTCCAGCCCCATCAGTGGTGCCAGTATCGAGGTAAGCCCCAGCAACACCATCACCGTGGTGGCGGCCACATCGACCCCCACCACCTCGAAGGCGAAAAGATAGATGGTAAGCATCAACAGCGCCATTACCCAGGCGATCTCAATGCTGGGAACGACCGATGCCAGGTAGGCGGTGAGCAGGGCAAAGATGCCTGCAGCTACCCACTTTTTCACTGAGGGGGACATGCAATTCTCCTGATAGTTGTATCGCAAGACGAAGAAAATGGACCGAAAACGCAGTCCCTGTGAACATTCCTGGTGGGAATTTCACTGTACTCTTCATGGGAATTGGGATGTACACGGGGTAAATCCGTCAAACAGGGGCGCAAGTCTGCCTGTACTGGCAATACTATTCAAATGAATTACGATATTGTAATATTCCTACATGGAATATAACAGCCTCCCCGATCTGAAAGGCCTCGCCACCCTGAAACTGGTCGTTGAACTGGGAGGCGTGGAGGAGGCGGCACACGCCCTTCACATCGGTCAGCCTGCCGTTACCAAGAGATTACGGGCGTTGGACGCCTGCTATAACACCACCCTGATGCAGCGCGAGGGGCGCAGGCTGGAGCTAACCCCTGCCGGTCAGCAGGTCTATGCCTACGCCCAACTGGTACTGGATCACCAGAACCTGTTGACCGACAAACTGGCGTCCATGCTAAGTGGTCAGAAGAACTTGCGCCTTGAAGTCACCTTTGCCATCGGCGAGCACCTGCTACCGCAACTGCTGCTCGACTTCTCTGATAACCACCCCGACTATCGCATAGAGAGCCGCATGCGCTATTCGCGTCGGATCCAGACCAACCTCGCCACAGGGCTGGCCGATCTGGCGCTGATGGAGCTGGCGCCGGATCACCCGGACATCCTGGTGCAGAAGTGGCTGGACGATGAGCTGGTGCTGGTGTGTGGCCCCAGCCACCCGCTGTGGGGGAGTGATCTGATACCAGTAGAACAGCTGCCACAACTCAAGTACGTGTTGCGTGAGCCTCAATCTTCCATGCGCCTCACCCTGGATGCGGCGCTACGCAAAATTGCTGTCCCCGAAATACCTGTAGCAATGGAGGTCGGCTCTACAGACACCATCATTGAGATGCTGGGCCGGGGCAAGCACGTCAGTTTCCTCCCCTGGTTCGCGGTACGTGACGAGATCGATCGCGGCCGTCTCTATCACATCAAGGTGACCGGTTTTCGTATCCTGCGAACCCTCTGGATCGCTCGCCATCGCAGTAACATTAACCATCAGGTGGCTGAGGCATTTATCGGACAGCTTCGCTGTCGTAGCGCCATTTAGGGGTAACTCTATCCTATTGATTAGATATTATTTTCTTTCCTGCGTGAGCTTTTGTTGAAATTATAAGACGAGTGTATTAGTTTATAAATTAAGACTGGCGTCTTATTTTATAAATGTGTAGGAGATACACCGCATATGACAACAGTATTGATTACCGGGGCCAACGGCTTCGTCGGCAGCCATGCGCTGGAGGCCATGGGCAATGAGCCTTCGCTCAAACTTATCGCCGCCTGCCGCGACCGGACAAAGTTGCTCTGCGGCTTTAATGGTGAGGTACGCGAGGGGGATATTCGTGACCCTGCCTATCTCGATACCCTGTTCCAGGGTGTCGATGTATTGGTCAATTGTGCGGCATGGACCGCCGCCTGGGGACATGAACGTGAGTCAGAAAAGTATTTCTACCGCCCCTCACTGAAACTCATCGATATGGCCATCGCTGCCGGGGTTCGACGTATTGTCAACATTAGTACTACTTCGGCGGCAGCCCCTGATAACTCCGCCGACCCGATGAGCCATGGCATCATCCGCAGCCGCTGGCCTCACCTCAACAATGTAATTCGTATCGAAAACCACCTGCGACAGCGGGCAGATGAGGCACTCACGGTGGTCAACCTGCGTTTTGGCACTTTTGCCGGTGCGCGCTACGGCCTGGGCATGTTGCCCCTGCTGTTACCTCGCCTGAAGACACACCTGGTGCCCTGGGTAGCGGGTGGCAAGACCTCGGCACCGCTCATCGACGGGAAGGATATCGGCCAGGCCATTACCCTTGCCTCAAAGGCAGAGCTAACAGGCTATCAGGGCTTTAACATTGTCGGCCCGGAGGTACCCACGGTTCGCGAAGTACTCACCTTACTGCACGACGAGCTCGGCTACCCCAAACCCCACTTTGGCGTCCCCTTCTTCATCGCCTACCCCTTTGCCCGCCTGATGGAACTGCTCGACCCCATCGTACCGTGGGAGCCATTGGTTACCCGCAGCATCATCCACCTGCTGGAAGAGGTGGATGCCGATAATGGGCGCGCCGAGAAGATACTCGGCTACCGCCCACAGGTTCACTGGAAGGACTCCGTAAGGGCCACCGTGAATGAGATGAAACAACGGCAGCACAAGGCGATGTCGATGACTAAACCAATTGTGGAGTGAGGAGGGGAGAATGCGACTCAAACCAGGAGAAAGTGCCCCACCGTTTACGCTCAACGATATCTACGGCAGGCACGTCAGCCTGCCAGCAGAGGGGCGACGGCCTACCACGCCCAAGGACTGGAGATGATCGCGGTGTTCCAGTCCCCTGCCGACAAGATCCGGCAATATGCGGGGCGGCAACACACCCCCCTTGCCATCATTGCGGACCCGGATCGAAGACTCTACCGTCGCTACGGGGTGGAGAGTCGCGGCATGTGATCAATAACCGCTGCCCACCGCACGAGGTGATATACTTTGCCGACCTTCAGGAGCTACCGAGAGTGCTGTGAAAAAGGGCGAAGCCAATCGCAAACGCATCGTCGATGCCGCTAACCAGCTTTTCTACCATAAGGGGTATAACCAAACCGCCTTCTCCGAGGTCGCTGATGCCTCGGGCATCCCCAAGGGCAACTTCTATTACTACTTCAGGAGCAAGGAAGAGCTGCTGGAGGCCGTGATTGATGATCGCCTGGCGGGAATCAAACAGATGCTGGCCGAATGGCAACGCGATATCCCAACCCCCAGGGCTCGTCTGCACCGCTATGCACAAATTCCGCTGAATGAACTGGACGATGTGCTGCGCTACGGCTGCCCCATGGGTTCCCTCAATGTAGAGCTGGGCAAAAACCAGCTGCACCTGCAATCCCAGGCCACGGAGATGTTCTCCCTATTCCGGGGTTGGCTGGAGCAGCAGTTCGATGAGCTCGGACTGGGGGAGAAAAAAGTGGAGTACGCCCTGCACCTGCTCTCTGTCGCCCAGGGCGCCGCACTCATCGGCAATGTTTACCGTGATCGCACCTTTATCGCCGCCGAGGTAGCGCGTATGGATAAATGGATAGCGACACTGTAACCGGGCTTATCTATTTCTCTTTTGCGTACGCCTCAAGGTTAGTGACCGCTGCCACTCTACCCTGTAGTGCAACGGTGTGGGTCACCGAGGTACAACGACGAGCATCGGCGTTACTGAGACCATTCTCGATCTCAACCCCGGCTGCCTCTAGTTTGAGCGGTTCCAGCACCGGGCGCCCGCCATCGCAGCAGTGAGAAGCAGGCCTCTTCCCACTCGTCGACATCATCAAAAAACCCGTTATCTATTCAAGAAAGATATCCAGCACATCCTGATATTGCGCCTTACTCTGCGTGATAATAAGGGTAAGGTCCTCCTCCGATAACCCCAGACTCTCCCATGCGTGTGCCTCAAAAACGGGAATGACAGGCTCACCACTACTACCCATGGCCAGGGCATTGGCGAAGATATCTGCCAGATGAACCGTAGCGGCATCCTCCGGGTAGCGTCCGGCTCGACCAGGGGTGTGGTGACTCCCCACCCCCTCCTGCAGAGAGAGCGGCAGCCTCCATGAGGACAACAGAACACGCCCCACATCGGTGTGGTCAAAATCGAGTAGACGACGCTCTGCCTGATAGAGCGATAGCCTCAGCTCCTTTGACAGCCTGATCGACTCATCGGCCTGCTGCGGAAGCTGCATATAGATCACCAGCCTGCCGATGTCATGCAACAGGCCAAGCACATAGAAGCGCTCTACATTCGCCTCCAGACGACAGGCGGCAATCGCCCGGGCACAGATCCCCACGGCTATCGAATGGCGCCAGAACGACTCCATATCGATCCCCTCTGCCGATACCCCCCTGAACATGGAGACCACTGTAGTGGCCAGTACCAGGTCCTGTAACTGCCTGGTACCGATAATCGTGATCGCCCGATTAATGGTCTCGACCCTGGAGGGAAAACTGTACATGGCGCTATTGGCGAGTCGCAGCAAACGTGCCGAGAGAGAGGAGTCCTCAAGAATAATATCGGCGATACGGGAGAGATTGCTGTGAGGGTCGTTTATCGCCTCATCAAGCCGTTGATAGATGAGTGGTAGTGCCGCAACCTGTGGACTCTGCGAGACCAACCGCTCAACCGCCCCCTGACTACTCATCTCACTCATCACCATGTAGCGAATAGTTGCTCATCAGATCCTGTTTTACAATCGCCGCCAGCCGCCTCATCAGGGGATGATCACCATTGACCACCGAAAAACGCCTGACCACCTCCGCCTCAATCTCTCGCAGGGCCGCTGCAGGAATTCGACACTCCTCCCGCTCCGGATCCGGATTCGAGCCGCCAAGACCCTCCCCTGTCACCCCAACAGCGGTGACACCCCAGGTGGCCAATATCTGCAGATGCCCGGGCTGGATCACGCACCCCGCCTTGAGCAGTACGCGGCCACTCAGGTCACTAACATCCGCAGCCAGCACCATCCCTGGCTCAAGCCGGTTTAACGGGACTCGTGGCATAGAATCTAGGTACCCTGAATGGTCAAAGTGACAACACGCGGTCACACAATAGCTCGCGGTTTCATAGCGTCAAAACGATACGAGACCGTACAAGCACGTTCCTTCTCTTTGTGTGGGGGAAATAGGGTAATTTCAAGTAGGTAGTGGCGGCTATTGCCCCCCGCAACAGGAAACACTAGTATGCAGCAGTCCCTTCACGAAAGGGGGCAGCACCCATCGAAAGATATCAATACAGAACAAAAGATGCAGAGTAGCAACAAAATCGTCAATCAGTGGTTAAGTGATCTTGCCTACAGTGCCGCCACCTGGGACCTCAAGGCACACATGGCACTGGTCTCCAGGAGCGTTATCGTCACCGGCATCCCAGGCAAAGAGCAGATAGACTACAACGGCTGGAAATTACGGCGCCACAATGAGTTTAAAAAGAAACTGCTGCGCGGGCTTAGTCACCGCAAGGTCAAATTGATTGAAGAGCAACCCGATAGCATCTTCTTCACCGTACTTGAGCAGATGCGCAGCCATCAGAACCAGTGCATTGAGCTGGAGAAGGAGGTCACGCTCGTCCGGGAAGAGGATGGCAAGTGGCGTGTGGTGAAGGAGAACATACTCAGGATTGAGGCGAAGAAGCACTGCACTATCTGATCAGGCCCGGTTAACACTCTGCTGAGTCCACAAACCGTTACCGTTATTCTGCCGCTAACGGGCCCTCTTCTCGTAGCGGCCTCGGCCACGCCACCAGGATCGCACTCACCAGGGTAGCCAGCGGAATGGCAAAAAAGACCCCCCAGAAACCCCACAGCCCACCGAACACCAGAATCGCAACAATAATCGCCACCGGGTGGAGGTTGACCACCTCAGAGAAGAGGATCGGCACCAGCACGTTACCATCCAGCGCCTGAATGATGCCGTAGGCAACCATCAGCCAGAGAAAATCTCCACCCCACCCCCACTGGAACCAGGCGACCAGCGCCACCGGGATGGTGACCACCGCGGCGCCGATGTAGGGAACCACAACAGAGAGCCCCACCAGTACCGAAAGCAGAATCGCATACTTGATCCCCAGCAGACTGAAGACGATAAAGGTGGAGATACCGACGATCAGGATCTCCCAAAACTTGCCCCGCACATAATTACCCAGTTGCACATCCACGTCGCGCCACACATCGGTAGAGAGCTTGCGCTCGGCGGGGAGAAAACTGGTGATCCACTGAATGATCAAATTCTTGTCCTTGAGAAAGAAGAAGACCAGCAACGGCACCAGAATCAGGTAGACCAGTACGGTGATCATGCCGGGGATGGAGGAGAGGGAGAGTGAGAGGATACGCTGACCCAGAGTGGTGATCTCCTTCTGTATCAGTCCCGTGATCTCGGTGATCTGCGACTCTGTAATCAACGGGTAGTGTTGCGGCAGTTGCAACAGCGCCGCCTGACCACGGCTCACATAGTTGGGTAGTTCTCGGATCAACTCCAGCACCTGTCCCCACATGAGCGGAATAACCCCAAACAGCAGGAAGAAGATGAAGGTCATAAAGATAAGAAAAACCAGGATCACGATGCGGGTGCGCGGGGCACCATACCGCTGTATCGCGTCGATGATGCCATCGAGCAGAAAGGCGATGACGAGACTGGCCAGTACCGGGGCAAGCATCTCGCCCATGAATACCACTACCGAAAAACCGATCAGCAGTAGTAGCGCCAGCACCACCGCCTGGGGGTCGGAGAAGTAGCGCTGGAACCACTCTTTAATCAGGTTCATAGGGCATTAAATATTATCTAGACTGGTCTGCTTTTCGTAGTGCTTCTGGAACAGCCGTTCCAATTCGTCGATCACCTCGGGGGCGGGTCGGCCCTGCATCATATGCTCGGCCATCAGGCCGGAACACTCATGCAGCAGTTTGGAGTGATCGATCATCGGGTAGGTCTCGCGCAGCCGCTTCATCGCCGCAACCACGTTCTCTTCCTCAGGGCGTGGGATCTCAAGTGGCTGTTGTGCCACCTCAGGCGCCTGGGCACCGGCCCGCTCGGCGAGAAACTCGGCAAAATCGAGCAGCGTCTTGCGCTCCGCTTCGGCCAGGCACTCGTAGATCTCGGCCAGCCGCCGTTCCGGTCCTCTCTTTTTATTTTGCGGGATCGGAAACACTTACTGGTGCTCTTTACAGTAATTCTTGGCAAAGTCGAGCAGCTTCTCCATCGCACGCAGGCGGAACTTCTGCTTCTGGTGAACAAAGGAGAAGGGACGCTCGATCGGCACGTCGAGGTTAACCGCCACCAGCGAGCCGAGCTTCAGCTCCTTCTCGATAGTGGCGCGCGAGAGGATCGAGATCCCCATCCCCGCCTCAACCGCCCCCTTCACCGCCTCGGGGCTACCCAGCTCCATTACGATGTCGAGGTTAGAGGGACTACCACCAGCAGCATTCATCGCCTCCAGCATCACCTCGCGGGTACCGGAGCCCTCCTCACGACAGATGTAGGGGTGGTTACTCAGCTCGGTGATCGGCACGCTGTCGCGTCCCGCCAGTTCATGGTTGGGAGGGACTGCCAGCACCATCTTGTCCATGCGACAGTTCTCGACCACCAGGTTTTTGTTGCTCACCGGCGCCTCGACGACACCGAGGTCGATGGTATTGTTCTCCACCATCGAGACGATACCATCGGTATTGGCCACCTGCAGGCGGATCGAGACCTCCGGATACTTCGCCTTAAAGTCACCCAATAGCGCTGGCAGCATATATTCGGCGATGGTAGTGCTAGCACCCAGCATAAGTACCCCGCTCACCTCACCTGTGAGGTCGCGCACCGAGTTCTCCATCTCCGCATAGAGCGAGAAGATGCGATCGGCGTACTCATAGACCCGCTGCCCAGCCTCGGTAAGGCTGATGCGGTTGTGGGTGCGATCAAACAGCCGGGTATTGAAATACTCCTCAAGCTGGCGCACCTGAAAGGTGACTGCCGGCTGAGTCATGTGCAGTGACTCCGCCGCCTTGGTGAAGCTCAGCTGGCGGGCCACGGTGTGGAATACCTGTAGTCGTCTATCGGCCATGACTACCCTCTCCTTACGGGGCTCTATATGTTCTATTTATGACCAGCAAGGATACTTTATAACGATGGATAACGACAACAGTTAAGGTGGTTATCAGCCAAATTAATGAGTATCGTGGAGGGTACCCCCCTCCATCTGCAGTTGCAGATCGGTGATACGCCCACCAAACAGCACCACGGTGCCACGGCGACGCTGCTCCCCGACACCGCTGAACTCAAAGCTGTACTCACGCTGCCAACGCATCCGACCGCTGCGATCACGGCGCGGCCGCAATCGCTCCAGCAACACCGTCTCATCAAGCAGTGACTGGTCGTGGCGCTCACAGGCAAGCCGGGCCGCCTGCACCACCTGCTCCCGCGCCTGCGCCCCGCTGTACCAGTACCAGGCCAGCAGAAGCACAACAATCAGCAAGGTTATCTCCACTTCGACTCCCAATCTTCTCTCGTAGAGGCGATAATGGCACGAACCGCCCTACGGCAGAATAGCCCCGCCCCCACACAAACAGGCAACGACGGAATATAGCGATATGAGCAGCACTACCCTTACCCTCACCCGCCCCGATGACTGGCACCTTCACCTGCGTGATGGCGACGGCCTAAAGGCGGTGGTCGGCCACACCGCCGAACGCTTCCATCGCGCCATCGTGATGCCCAACCTCAAACCGCCGGTCACCACCACCGAACAGGCCATCGCCTATCGCGAGCGGATCCTTGCCGCCCTCCCCGCAGACAGTAACTTCGAGCCGTTGATGACTCTCTACCTCACCGACAACACCACCCCGGAGGAGATCCAACGGGCGGTGGAGAGCGGCGTGGTCAAGGCAGTCAAGCTCTATCCTGCCGGTGCCACCACCAACTCCGATGCCGGGGTGACCCACATCTACAAGCCTGAGGCGGCACTACGGGCGATGGCGGAACTGGGGATGCCGCTTTTGGTGCACGGTGAGGTGACCGATCATCACATCGACATCTTCGACCGCGAGGCGCAGTTTCTCGACACCGTGCTCAAACCGCTGCTCGATCATGTGCCCGATCTGAAGGTGGTCGCCGAACACATCACCACCCGCGAGATGGCCGACTTTGTACTGCACGCCGGTGACCAGGTGGCCGCCACCATCACCCCGCAACACCTGCTGCTCAATCGCAACGCCATGCTGGTGGGCGGCATGCACCCCCACCACTACTGCCTGCCGGTACTCAAGCGCGAATCCCACCGCGAGGTGCTGGTAGAGGTGGCCACCTCGGGCAACCCCAAATTCTTCCTTGGCACCGACTCCGCCCCCCACCCCAAAGGGGCCAAGGAGAACGCCTGCGGCTGCGCCGGCATCTACTCTGCCCACGCCGCCATCGAACTCTACGCCGAGGCCTTTGAGCAGGCAGATGCTCTGGACAAACTGGAGGGCTTCGCCAGCCACCACGGTGCCGACTTCTACCGCCTGCCGCGCAACAGCGACACCATCACACTGATCAGGGAGGCGTGGGAGGTACCCATCAGCTACCCGTTTGGCGAGGAGGTGGTAGTACCGTTCCGTGCCGGTGAGAAGATCGGCTGGCAACTCGTCTAGCCGCCCATTGCTTTTCACCCTCCCAGACCCTACATCTCCTTGCATAAGCCAAGGAGATAACCATGTCTACCAATAACAGTCGCCTGCTACTGGAGATCAACAAAACCATCAAAGACATCAATCGCGAGGTCATCAATCCCGTGATTGATGATCTAAAGTGCGAGGATCTCAAGCCGGTTATCATCATGGTCGCACGGGCAAGGGCCGCCTACCTGGCTGAGATCTTCACCCTCGCCAATAGCCTGGGAGAGGGTTCACCAACAACGGAAAAACTCAAACGACTGCAACACCTTCGCGTCTCTTTTGAGGAGTTGTCTAAAGGGGCACAGGCACTGGAGACAGCGATCGAGCGGGGGTATCTGGATGTTGAGGGGCACACGGATTAAATCTCATCCGTACAATATTGAGATGGGGTTCTACTCATCGGCTGATGATTTGGTAGAATTCAAGGGGGCAGGAGACTGTAAATTAGATTGTGTATCTGCCTATCATTAACCCACAAGGGAGATAGGCAATCTAATTTACAGTCTCCCGGACAGATCACTCTTGGCATCCTTGCCATATCGTACCTCGTTGTTATAGCTCCTTACACGTAAGGGTAGCACATCAGGGTTTCAACGACTCTGAACCCTTGGTTTCGGTACGCTTAGTATCAACGTTAGTTTTCTTCTTCCATACCATATTACCAACAACAACAGCCACCAATGCTGATACTCCCCCTACAACTCTAACAACAATATCATCCTCAAATATAAGAGCTGCCAGCCCAACAATCATGGCAAGCCCACATGCCCAAGCAACTAGATACTTTATTACGTAAATGAGTGAATTTTTCATACTTATTTGAGTTTCAACGACTCTAATCCATTGGTTTTCTGTGGCTGATTTAAAGTGTTCGTTAAACTGGGTGAGCTTCACTCCTGCACAAAATAACCTCGGCAGAGAAACATCATGCCTAATATAAGAGAAAAATCCTCACTAACAGCGGTTTCTTAAATCAACAGCCCATTACCCCCCAACATCCATCTGTTAACCTAACCAACCGCCAATCCCTGCACCGGCTGTTCATTATCACTCTACTTTCAATAGAGTGCCGACACCGCATATCCCCGTTCACGCAATAACGCCACCAACCCCTGCTCACCCGGCAGGTGCAACGCCCCTACACCAACAAATATCGTCCCCTGTTTTAGCTCCGGAATAATACGTTCCACCATGCGATGATTTCGTTGTTCCAGAAGTTTACTCATCATCTTTTTTTGTAGTTCAGTATCGCTACTCATCGGATTGGCTTCACTGAGTCTCACCATCGCATCGAGATCTCGTTCGAGATAGGCCATGGTCAGTTGTTCAAACATTTCGGGGTAGGTTTTGTGCTCTTTTAACACCTGACTCAGCAGCGTCTTCTGTTCACTAACACTCAGGCTGGTAAATATCCCCATCTGTTCGTCGGGGGTCTCCAGCGCGACAAACCGTTTGCCGGAATTCTGTCCCTGCTGATAGAGCAGCAGATCTAGCACCTCTCCCGTCGCCATCTTCGGCATACTCAAGGTGAGCACTGAAGCCCAGGGCTGCATCTGCGAGGTGACCTCTGCCGGTATGCCGAACCCTGCCATCGCCCGCTCTGTCTCCCTGGCTAGCTCCTTGCCGATGAGGTCACTGAGCGTACTCCCCTGCGGCAGCATCATCGCCTGGGCTACCGCCAACTGTGTCCCGGCATCGAGCGAAAGCTCCAGCATCAGGGTCTCGGCACGCTCAAGGGCCTGCTGCACTGGGGCGGGCAGTGTCGTGACCCTGGGGTCTTCACTGTGCATGGTGCCGAAGAGATAGCCATTTACACCCTTGCCACTCACCTGCCACAACAGCCCCTGCTCGGCGGCCTGCGCAGAGCCGAGCAGTAGCAGCCACACCGTAAAAACCCTTGCAGCAAGCGATGTCATTAACTTCATTTCCCCTTCCCCTTAGATCATTGCCGTGCGATCCGGTAAGCTGCCCCCATGCCTGAGAACAGAACCCCCAAAATTGCGCAGCGCTTTCGCGGCTTTTTGCCTGTGATTGTCGATGTGGAGACCGCCGGCTTTAACGCTGAGACCGACGCCCTGCTGGAGATCGCCGCCGTTACGGTGCGGATGGACGACGATGGCACCCTGCGCCTCAGTCAGACCATCTCCTGCCATGTGGAGCCCTTTCCCGGGGCTAATCTGGAGCAACGGGCACTCGATTTTACCGGTATCGACCCCTTCAACCCGTTTCGTATGGCGAAACAGGAGATGGCAGCGCTGGATCACATCTTTACCCCCATCAGTGAGGAAGTAAAGGCACAGGGCTGCACGCGTGCCATCCTGGTGGGGCACAACGCCTTCTTTGATCTGGGATTCATCCGCGCCGCGGTGGAGCGCACTAACCATAAGAAGAGTCCCTTCCACAGCTTCAGCTGTTTCGATACCGCCACCCTCGGTGGTCTTGCCTATGGTCAGACGGTGCTGGCCAAGGCGTGCCAGGCGGCAGATATCCCCTTCGACAGTGGTCAGGCCCACTCAGCGATCTATGATGCCGAGCGCACCGCTGAATTGTTTTGTGCGATTGTTAACCGGTGGCGTGAGCTGGGTGGTTGCCCACTGCTTTAATCCTCCCACCGACCCACACCCGGAATACGGATCTCCCGCTCGGCGTAGGAGCCAAGATCGGCTTTGGTGTGACAGGCGATGCAGTTGCTGAAGCTGCCAATATTCTTATGTTTGATCACCCGTTGCGGGATCTCGTCGTGCTCATGGCGAAAGTAACGCACCTCGCTGATACGCAGCGGGGTACTATCGCCAATGGAGCGCATAAATTTATTCGAACGGCGTCCCTCTACCCTGTCTGCCGCATTAGCGACCAGATAGGTCTCAATTACCTCGCGATCTGTCTCATTCAGCTCGGCGTTGTCACCAAAGTGATCGGCCAGGCCACCCATCAGTTTTTGCCACGAGCGGGCGGGAAGAAAGCCGGCCTGGTAGGCAAAGTGACAACTGCCGCACTCAGATAGATAGAGCGGATTTGTCATCGGTTTCACATCGGGCCCACGGCGTCCACGCTCGTCATCATCAGCACTCGCCACACCGACCAGTACCATTACCCCCGCACTCATTATCGCTACGATTAATTTTTTCATCTCATTACCTCACTTACAGGTCACGGAGGTAGGTAAGAAAGTCACCCTTCTCCTGCGCGGTACACTCACGCCCCACGGTCCACTTGCAGTTACGCTTGAACCACTTCTCGATCTTCTTTGCATCGGTCAGCCGCTCGGGGTTGACCGAGGGAGCCATCGGCTCAATCGGCTTGCCGGTCTTTGCATGCTTGCCACTTTTACCGGCATTGTCGGTATGACAACTGGTGCAGCTTCTCTCCTGCCCCTCTGTGCTATAACTTTTAAACCACATCTCTCTGCCTCGCTCGGCGCTGAACTCCCCCGCACCTTCCGCCTGGTAGGCGGCAAGACGCTCATCCACCGTATCGGCGATGGCCAGGCTGTTTATCCCGAGCAGTAGTACGGTCATAATCAGACAACGTTTCATCACACTATCTCCTCTTCTGTGTGGTATCCGGGGGGACTACCTCGGTAGTGCCATGGCACCGTTACTAAAACTTCCCGCCTCCGCATCACGGTGGCAGTTATTACAGTTAAATTTTCCCTTTACTCTTTCATCTCGCCACAGCGCCTCATCGATATCGGCATGGGTGGCCTTCCAGTAGTTAGTCCCGGTGATCCGTAGCGGGGTTTCATTACTGTTCAAAGAGTGTGTGGTACGCCACGAAATCTCGCGATTGATCTTCTCTGCGCTGTTGGTACGGGAAAAATCGAGCAGCGCGGTAACATCTCCTGGATCCAGAGCGAGATCCTCATCAAAATGATTCTCTTGCTCATAAAAGATTCGCTGCCAGCTACGCCATGGCAGGGTAGCTGGGTGATAGGCGAGGTGACACTCACTGCAGCTCTCCTGCCATAACGTATTCTGAACCAGCGGTGGCTGGTGATAGGGCTGATAGGGATTATCCGCATCCTGGCTTAAATAGGGCTTAAGATTGATAAGCGCGCTGAGCGTAATGATTGCCACCATTGCAATCGCAATTCTGGTTGAATTATTGGGCTCTGCATCTGCTGCCTCACCCTGTTTATTACCACTCACCATGGCGCGCGGCAGATTTTCGTGCTGCAAAGAACTCTCAAAAATGACACCGGCAAGATGCAGCAACACCATTCCTAATAACACCCAGCCGAGCCACTCGTGCAGAGCATGAATGGCAACTCCCTGTGCAATTGTTAACACGCCTGCCAGCGGGCCGAATCCCTCCTCACCACCCAGCACGGCGATACCGCTAATACCCAGCAGCAGCACCAGGGTGAGCAGGATAACCACGGCCCAGCCACCGGCCGGATTGTGGCCCAGATGGTGTGTGCGCAGCGGCCGTTTTAGATCACTGATGTGTTCGATGAGTGCGCGCGGCCTGCGTACAAAACTTGAGAAACGTGCGTAACGTCCACCGACAACACCCCACACCAGACGAAACAGGACCAGCCCAAGGGCGCAATAACCGGCAAAGGTATGGAGGTGGGTGTTGCGGGCATCGTCACCCGTTACCCAGGCAACGACGCAGGCCGCGGCAAAGAGCCAGTGGAACGTCCGTGTCGGCAGATCCCAGACGCGGATCATCGCCATCTTACTCTTCTCTGCGTTTTTTCCCGGTGACCATGGCACGCGGCAGGTTCTCGGTGTGAC
>Ga0224501_10000320_pt1 | contig 41946 bp, 49 predicted proteins | sample SF_Oct11_sed_USG_4_FD_169105 | JGI IMG/M metagenome (GOLD analysis project Ga0224501, IMG submission 169105) | Sediment microbial communities from San Francisco Bay, California, United States - SF_Oct11_sed_USGS_8_1 | ecosystem: Environmental > Aquatic > Marine > Sediment | place: USA... | reverse complement strand
ATTTTCTGGACGTTGTTTATCGGTTTCTTTTTGGGATTTCTGCTGGTGTATGCGTTCTGCCTGCCCTCTTCCTCCCGCTAACCAACCGGGAGTGCTGATCGGGGAAACGTATGGCATTCGACGTCACAAATTGTGCCGTTACTCTGGATATGATTGTTGTTGCGCTCGGCGTGTTCGGTTTATGCGTACTCTGGTCCTTCTATAAAACGGCGTTTTTTACGGTTTATTTATTTACCATGTACTGGGCTTACACCCTGTACCAGAAAGATCTTCTCCAGATGATTGGCCAGAATGCTTTCTACTGGTCGGGGGCGGCGGCCATCGCCCTCGGTACGATCCTGCTGGCCATCATTAGTACCTTCCCGGGGAGGTATTGATTCCCCGGAACTGCTCCACCTCCTCTCCTCCAAAGTGCTATACTTCAAAGTACCGGGGCCGCAAGGCCCCGGTGCTGGCACTTCGCCATCCGAACCCCTCCTCTGCCGGAGTGTTCGGATTTTTCCATTTAAACATCCTTTGTTCATGCTGAAACACTATAAAGCCGTGTTCTTCGATGTCGGGGGCACCCTGCTCCGCGTGCATCCGTCGGTGGGCGATGTCTACGCCACCCACGCCCGCGAGTTCGGTTTTTCCGGAAGCGCGGACGATCTCAACCGCGAGTTCAAGCAGGAGTGGAAAGCGATGGGCGGTATGGAATCGCTCGGCACGCAAAAGGGGTTGGAGATCGAGCGCGCCTTCTGGAAGGAACTGGTGCGCCGGGTGTTCGCCGCGCACGGCGGGCTGGAGGATTTCGACCGCTACTTCGATCTCATCTACAACGTGTTCCGCAGTAAGGAAAGCTGGCGGGTGTTCGAGGATGTCACCGAATCGGGCCTGCTGGATCAGTTGAGAAACGAAGGCGTGGTGCTGGGCGTCATTTCCAACTGGGACTCGCGCCTGCCGGAAATTTTAAAGAATACGGGCCTCGCGCCGTACTTCAATTTTATTCTGGCGTCTACGGTGGTCGGCTCGGCCAAGCCGGATGCCGGGATTTTCCGGGAAGCGTTGCAGAGGGCGGGGGTATCGCCAGCCGAAGCCTGTCATATCGGCGACGAACCGGCGACCGATATCGAAGGCGCCCGCAACGTCGGTATCGCTTCCATCCTGATCGACCGCCAGGGACGGCACAATGGCGAAGCGCTCACCAAAGTAGAATCCTTCCTCGAATTGATTTAAAAATCATTCTTTTTCAATTGGATATCTGAATTAAAAATTTATCCGATAGCCCTTGATTTCACCCTCCCTGAATTTTATATAATCACAGTAAGCCCGTATAACTTTTGGAAGACATAAAAATATATGAATGCGATTAAAACGACATTATTGCTGGGTGCATTAACCCTCCTGCTGGTTTACGGCGGGATGGCGCTGGGCGGGGAGCAGGGCATGATTATGGCCTTTGTGTTTGCCGTGGTGATGAATTTCGGGGCCTATTTTTACAGCGACAAGATGGTGCTGGCCATGTACCGGGCGAAGCCGGTGACCGAAGCGGAATTTCCGGAGGTGTACAGCATGGTCCGGGACTTGTGCCGCCGCGCCGAAATACCCATTCCCAAAATCTACCGTATCGGGTCTCCGCAACCCAACGCGTTTGCCACCGGGCGCAATCCGGAGCACGCCGCCATCGCCTTCACCGACGGCATCCTGGACATGCTGGATCGGGACGAGTTCAAAGGCGTGCTGGCGCATGAACTGGCGCACGTCAAAAACCGCGATATTTTGATCGGGACCATCGTTGCGACCATGGCCGGCGCGATCAGTATGCTGGCCAACATCGCGCAATGGGGTATGATTTTCGGCGGCGGTCGGGATAACCGCGGAGGCGGGGGGCATCCCCTGGTTCATCTGGTGATGATCATCATCGCCCCGATTGCGGCCCTGCTGGTGCAGATGGCGATCTCGCGCACGCGCGAATACCAGGCAGACCGCACCGGCGCGGAATTGATGGGAACGCCCGTTCCGCTGGCCAACGCCCTGGCCAAGATGGACCGCAGCGCGAAACAGATTCCCATGGACGCGGAACCGGCCACCGCGCACATGTTCATCGTCAGCCCACTGTCGGGCAGGGATATGATGAGTCTGTTCAGCACACACCCGCCGATGGAGAAACGCATCGCCGCGCTCATGGCGATGCGGTAAACTCAACCCAAATAAAAGAGCCGGAAGTCTGAACCACCGACTTCCGGCCATTGTTTCCCTACCGCCACTTCCTGAATTTTGCTGATTTTAATTATTTAAAAACGGTCAGCGCGTCTTTACCCTTCAAGGGATTTTCCCTCAGGTCCACGCAACGCACCCGCATGTGGGATTTCGGCCCGAGGTTGATGATGACGGCGATGTCGTCGAACGATACATCTTCCCGTCCCCTCAGCCTTGCGACGTTGATGGTTGCGGGCAGATCGAACGCCCTCCTCTCTCCCGCCTGTAGCATCTCGCTGACGTATACCTTGTGGCCGAGGACCACTTTGAGGTCTGCTTCCTCTTTGCCGATGTTGTCGACGAAGAAATCAGTGGCGCAACGCTCGGCCTCTCCCGGTTCAATGATGCGGATTTTCTCCATTTTGGTCGTCGTGTCGCCTGCCCAGAGATTGCCGGAAATTCCAAAAACCATTACGAGAACCAGAATATATAAAAAGGATAATTTTGTTTTCATGGGACTGCCTCCAAATGGGTTGAACCACCACCCAGGGTTGGGCCCGGAGAGCAGAACAGGTTCCAGAAGTAAGACTCCACTCCCGGGTCTTGGTAAACTGCTATTCCGTAAATATGGTCCTGATTCTCATTTTCGCAACGATTCTTGGGTAACCCTTCTATTTAAAAGATCAAAATATCCTGCTGGAGGAGCTTTCCCCTATGCGGCAGGATCAATCGCGCAAGGCGGCTGCGATCAACGCTGTGTCGGTGAACTGGCGAAACCGTTTCACTTTCAGATCTTCAATATCGTAAATATGCGCCGCCACGGCTTCTACCGTTTTGCGGGTTTGTTGGTGTTCCCCGATATAGGTGCCGATGACCGTCACCCTGGAGCCCTCAGCAGATTCAAACATCTCTTCAATATCAAATTTGAAATAATTCCAATCATCTTCAAATTGTTGGAATACGTTCTTAATGACGGCATCGGCGCCGCGATGATGTCCGCCGTTGGGAAACCCTCTGTTTTGAATCCACTCGATATCATCGGAACAGAGGGCGGAGAAGGCGCTGTAATTTTTGTCCCGAAATGCGTTGTACAGGTTTTTAATGATGTCAATGTTTGTCATAGAACCTTCCGGGATTGCTCCAAAGTAGTTGAATTTTGATTCCGCAGTTTTGCGTTTTCGGTTTCCAGTTCCGCAATGCGGGTTGTGAGCGCTTGCCGGGAATCCTGGATCTCCTCCTCTGTAAACCGGGGCGTGATGTGTTGCGGACAGTTCCAGTCGAACGCGTGGACTTTGAACACCATGATCCGTTCAACTTTGGCATCGTAATCCGGCAGGATCAGCTTTTCGGCCAACTCAGGTTGCTCCGCCGGGTCAAGCACTTCGGCCTCCGCCCAGATTTTCAATCTCTGCCTTTTGGCATAATCCATCAGGAACAGCATCGTTTTACTGCTGTCCCTCAAATTACCGGTGCTGAGGTATTGTCCGTTGCCGCGAAAGTCGGCAAAGGCCAGGGTATTTTCGTCAATCACTTTCAGGAAACCTTTGGGACCGCCCCGGTACTGCATGTAAGGCCAGCCCTTATCACCCACCGAGGACAGGTAGAACCCGTCCCGGTCGGCAATATGTCTTTGTTCCTGCCAGGTAAGCCGGTTGCGAAACGCTCCGCCCTGCTCCATTTTCGCATAGGCGGTTCGCGTCCCGTACTTTTCCTGTTGTGCTTTGACACTTTCAGTAAAAGCGAGTTCCGTGAAATTATCCGTCATAATCTCCTCCTGCCTCTGTGGGTGTGGATAGTTACAAAGTAGTGTTGATCATTCCTTAAGCCCGACCGTGGACGTAGCCGCCGTCCACCGGCAGGATGACGCCCGTGGTGAAACCGGCCGTGGCCAGATGAATCACCGCTTCGGTGGTTTCTTTCACTTCCCCGACCCGGTTCATCAGGGCCACACTGCCGATGGCTTCGATATCGGCATCGCCGTAAATCGGCGTCCGTATGACACCGGGAGCGACGGCGTTGACGCGGATGTTGTCGGCCGCCAGTTCGCTGGCTAGACTGGTGGTCAGGGCATGGACGCCGCCTTTGGTGATCAGCGCCGCGCTGGCAGGCAATCCGGCCATGGAGTGCATGATTAGGACGGTGCCGATGTTGACGATACTGCCGCCGCCCTGTTTTTTCATCTGCCGCACCGCCGCCTGAGTGACGAAGTAGGTTCCCTTCAGGTTGGTGCCGATATAGTTGTCGATATCCTGCTCGGTGTTCTCCAGAAAAGGTTTCAGTCCGAAGATACCGGCGTTGTTGACCAGCACATCCGCACTGCCGAAGCGTTCGACCGCTGTGCGGACGATTTGTTCGCCGGTTTCCCGGTTGCCGATGTCTCCCGGCACCAAAGCGATTCGCTCCGCGTTGCCCAGGGTCCTGGCGGCGGCGGAAAGTTTTTCCGCATTGCTGGAATTCAAAACAACATTGGCGCCTATTTCAAGGAATCCCCGGGCAATATCGAGGCCCATTCCGCTTGATGCCCCGGTGATCAATACAGTTTTAGTGTTGTTGGGCATTATTTTTCTCCTTGGAAAAAAGGTTTTAAATGAATTGAATCAAAATGTTCATTCTGAAATGGTTAAAATTTTATTAAAGATTGCTATCAATGATGCGGGCGATTTCTGCTTTCGGACGTACGCCCACCATCTGTTCCACCACCTGCCCGTCTTTGAACAGCAGAAGGGCGGGAATGCCGCGAATCCCGTATTTGTGGGTAGCCATCGGATTGGCGTCGACATCCACCTTCGCCACTCGAATGCGGTCGCCGAATTCCTCGGCCAGTGCTTCCACCGTGGGGGCGATCATATGGCAGGGCTGACACCACTCGGCCCAGAAATCGACCAGCACCGGTTTCTCGGACTGGATCACCAACGTTTCAAAATCATCGTCATCAAGATGGACCACTGAGTTGTTTGCGTTAATACTGGCTTGATTCATGGCGTTACTCCTTTGGTCTTATGGTTAATAGGGATCCATGCTCCCCTGCGAAACGTGGGGGCGGATCAGTTGTTAAAAGGTAAGAACATTAAAGCCCTGCTCTTGAAGCTTACTCAGGCTGGGCAAGCCGGTGGTTTTGGGAACCGAGTTGTCCTTGATCAAGTCGTATCCCGTGGTATCGGCCCCGAATACTTCGGCACACGCGCAGGAAATACCCTGGATTTTGTCCGCCACCGCTTCAAACAGTTCATGCGCGGGATGATCTTTTTGTTGCAGAACTTCCGGCCACCGGGTGCCCGCGCCTTGAAAGAGAATGGAGACTTCTTTGCCAGCGTTTTTGAAATCGTAGGCCGACGCCAGGCCGTTGAACACGCGTCCCAGAGATTCCTCGGAATTGCTTTTTGGGTCAGACAGGATGACGATTGCAGTTTTCATTTGAATGGCTCCTTTTAAAAGGTTTCAGAATGATTGTTCTGGTATTGGTCAAAAAAAAGATAAAATCCTTACGATTATTTTTTAACTTTTTTCGATTCCTGCGACAGGCCTTCCAGGGCCACTGTGACAAAGGTTTCCATTTGTTCCCGCGCGGTTTTCGCCCGGCAGAACACGCCCAGGCCCTGAGTGATACCCACCAGAAAACAGGCCCTGGCCCGCAAATCCGTATTACAGGGAATTTCTCCTGCCTGTTGCGCACCGGTAAGGCTGGCGTGAAAAGCGTCCTCCAGTTGCTTGAACACTTTTTGCACTTTGCGGGAAGCGGTTTTGCAAACTCCGGGAGTTTCCACCGCCGTGTTGGTGATCAGGCATCCCTGCGCCTTGCCGTTGGAATAGTTTTTAATCATTTCATCGAAGTAAGCCCTGATATTTTTGAGGCCCCGGGGCTCGGCCAGGAGGATTTCCAAGCCCCGTGTGGCCACTTCATTGCGGTAGCGGTCCATCACCTCCAGAAACAAGCCCTCTTTACTGCCAAAGGCGTTGTACATGCCGAACCGGTTGAGACCCGTGGCCTTCACCAGATCCTGCACCGAAGTCCCTTCGAAGCCTTTGGTCTGGAACACCTTCAAGGCCCGGTCCAGCACCTCTTCGCGATCATATTCCTTGTGTCTCGGCATGGCATTATCCTTTTGTGACTAAACTAAACGATCATTCTGAATATGTCAATCATAAAATTTGATTTTGCAGGGAGGTCAGTCCAAAGAGCTATTCGCTAGGTTTAGGGAACCGCATGGATTTCCATATCTCCCATCCAAGAAATAGATAAAACGGAATGTATTCGAACCAGGGGATCCAGGGGGCGTATTGGTTGATATCCTGGTAGTCGAAGTAGAAGTCGAGGTAGTAGAGGCCGACCAGGCCGGTCAATAAAATTCCGGAGCGCCACGGGAAGATGCATAAGAACGGGACGATCCAGCTCAGGTACCAGGGATTCTGCACCGGGCTCAGCAGGAACACCATCGCCATAATAATGAACAGCGGTTCCAGCGCCGCTTTGGGTTCCGGGTTCTCCGGTTCCTTCCTCCAGAACAGAAGGTACAACATGACCGCGCCGAGAATCAATGCCACGGTGATTTTCGCAAGCAGGGACGGCAGGTCGTAGGAGAAGGGGACGGGTCCGCTCGATTCCACAAACAATCCGAAGAACCCGACGAGAAGCGCGAAGATGCTGTCGTTCTGTTGCCAGCGGGTGGCGAAGGCTTTGAGCCCCGAAAAGTTTTGCGATCCGATCTCGAGGAACGGCATATAGAAAAACGCGACGAGTCCGCCGAATAACAAAACACCCAGCCCGCATCTCAGCCACTGATTAATTACTTTAGAGTCGTCCGCCCGCCATTGTTGTTTAAGAATGAGGGGAAGCAGTATGGCCGGATACAGTTTGCCCACCACGCTGAATGCCAGAAACGCATAGGCAGAAAAAAAACGCCGCTGAACCACGCAGAACAGCACGCCGCACAGCATGGCGATGCCGATGATGTCGAGGTGTGTCGAGTTGAACGTCTCCTTAATCACCAGCGGGCACCAGAAGTACACCATCGCCCACAGGCGGTTCATCCCAAGAGCATGCAGGGTCAGCACGATGAACATCAGCGCCACCCCGTCGAACACCAGAAACAGCAGGCGCAGGGTGATGATGCTGTCCGGTTTGATCTGGTGGGCCAGCCGGAACATCATTTGCGCCAGCGGCGGGTAGATGGTCGCCACTTCCGGATGGTTGATGCGCTCCTGATACACCAGGGATTCCGGGCTTTCCCATTTCAGGTCGTAGAGCAGGGACAGCTCCGCCGCGCTTTGGAGGTCGTAGGTTTGCTCAAATTCCTCCCGGTCCTGAATGAGAAGCTCCTTGAAGCGGTTCACTTCCTCCGGCGCGAATTTGTAGGGGTTCACATTGTGGGCGAACACTTTGCCGTCCCACAGATAACGGTACACATCGTCTTCCTGAATTTGCTGGGCGGGCAGGAGGGTGGCGCGGAACAGCAGGCCCAGGACGATCAGCGTCCATAACAGGCGGTGATCGTCTTCCGTCCGTTTCCAGATCACCCACACGGCCCCGGCGTAGCAGACGAACAGGCTGAAATAGATGGCGAGGTAAACCAGGATCGGCCGGTCGCGGTAGCCCTCTCCCCAGTTGAACTGATAGGAGAGATACCACATCGCGCCATAGAGAGCGATGCTGACAATGCCGAGAAAGATCAGGAGGGTTCGAGGTCGCATAAGCCCGGGGACAGGATTCAAGTATACGTTTTCATTGTAATATCGGAGCACGTGTAAATGGAGTTATAAATATTAAAACAGCCACTTAATCAAGGTTCCGCGGGTAATTTGGAAATAAAGACTATGAAAAGCCCGCGATTCTTTTTAAAATAGAACATAATATTAACACTCTATGTGACTGAGACGGAGCCACCCTTTGGCGGAACGGAAACATTCCCGCGGCTGGAATTCGATAGATGACGTTTTAGCCGCATCGATCAAGTTATTGCCGGAAACACCCGACCCGGAATTACACCGGATCAACCTGCACTGGAACCTTGCGGTGGGGGAAGAAATCGGGGCCCGTTCACACGTCGTGAAAGTGACTGAAAGCACTCTATTTGTGGAGGTTAAAGGGCAGGAGTGGGTCCCGGTGGTGCGTGCGTATAAAGGGAAAATCCTGGTCAAGATTAATAAAATATTTGATTCTAAAGGCTTTACAGAGATAATAGTAAAAAAGGTCGATACCATTTCAGGCATTCCCGATAAACCCCATAAAATTCCGGCTCCCAGAAGCCGACCCCCTGCGGATATGAAACCAACAGCCCGAGAGGAACAATTGAATTCAATAACGGACCCGGAATTAAGAGGACAACTGAAACGGATTGGCGCCCAGCTTCGCTTTATGGCATTGGCCTGCCTGAGTCTTTTTATTCTGGCCAACTGCGCTTCCCGGCCGGTCACCCCTGTGCAGAAGGCAGAGGCCGTGGAGGAAGAAGCGCCGTCCATGACCCTCGGTTCTTCGAAAACATCCTATGCCATCCATCAGGTGAAAGCGCTTAATGAAAAATACCCCGACAAGAATTACCGGGATCCGCGCTCCTATTATCACTATTTGATGGCCTACAAAGACGAGCGGGAGGGAGATTTCGATGCCGCCGCCCGGCACTATGCCCAGGTCGTCCGGTTCGACCCGTCCAACGAAGAATTGCACACGCATCTGGTCAGTTTGTATTTGCGCACCGGGCAGTTTGAAAAAGCAATTGCCTCAGGGGAAGAGGCGATCCAGCGCTTTCCGGACAACGTGCGTGTCCGAATGATTCTGGGTGATATCTTATCCAGCCAGAATGAATATCAGAAGGCGTTGACCCATTATAAAAAAATAATTGCCGTAGAGCCCACCAACGCCCGCGCCTATTTACTTGCCGGCAACAACTTGCGGGCATTGAAGAAATATGAAGATGCGCAGAAACTGTTCCAGCAGGCCACCATGGTGGAACCGGCCAATCCCCTGGGGTATCACTATCTGGGATCGTCTCTCGCTCATACCGGGGAAATGGAAAGCGCGGAGGCAAAATTTAAAAAATCGCTGACCCTTCGACCCAGTTTCATCGAAGCCCGTGAAAACCTGGCGCGGGTACTGGAGTTGCAGAAAAAATATCCGGAAGCCAAAGAGCAGTACCAGATCATTTTAAAATTGAAACCCGGCGATCAAAAAATCAACGAACATCTGAAGCAAATCGACCACGTGGCCAGTGCTGATTCGGTCGATAACGTTGAAGTGGCCGACCTCAAGCCTTACGAACCGGAAGAGGCCAACATCCACACCCAGATCGGCATTATATTTTATGAGCAGGCCGTTTATCTGGAAGCCGTGGACGAATTCCGCCTGGCGCTGGCCAGCGAGGAAAACAAGGAACTGCGCCTGGTGATTGCCAAGATTTATGAGCTATTCGGCCGCATGGACAAAGCCATTACAGAAGTGGAGGCCTACCGCACGGCGGGCTCCGGCGACGAATCGGTGGAAATTCTGCTGAACCTGGCCCGGCTTTATGGACTCAACAAGGAGATGCGGAAATCCATCGATCTCCTCGAGCAGGCGGTGGTCATGGATTCAGAGAACGATCGGTTGTACCATGCCCTGGCGCTGGCCCAAATGTCCCTCAACGAAAATGAGAAGGCTTATCAAAACATCAATAAAGCCATCGTCCTGAACGATAAAAAGGATACCTATCATTTTGAGCAGGGCGCCCTGCTGGAGCGTCTGGGACGATACGATGAGGCCATCACCAGCATGAAGCGCACCTTGGAGCTCAACCCGCATCACTCCAACGCGCACAACTTCATTGGTTATATTTACGCCACCAAAGGTGAAGAACTCGATAAAGCCATGCATCACCTGGAGCAGGCTCTCAATATTCAGCCGCGCAATGGATACTTCCTGGACAGCCTGGGATGGATTTATCACAAGAAAGGCGAGCCGGAGCAGGCGCTGGTACACATTAAAAAGGCCATGGTATACGCCCAGCCCGATCCCGTCCTTTACGATCATCTGGGAGATGTTTACTTTGCCATGGACAACGTGACGGAGGCCCGCAAGGCCTGGAAGACCAGTCTGGCGTTGACCCTGCAGAAACTGGAAGAGCCCGAAGGGGAAATTCCGGACCCGAAGAAACTACGGGACAAAATCCAAAAAGCAGACCAGTTGATGTTGCAGAGTTTTTAAATTTCTTTCCATCCCTTAATCATTCGTTCCCATGATTCGAAACATTAAACTCGCGGTCTTTGTGTGTGTATTGGCGGGTATCCTGTCCGCCTGCGAAACTCTTCCGCCGCCCAAACCGGTTCAGCCTCCTGAACAACTGCTGACACTTGCGGAAATTACCCGGACACTGTCGGCGCGGCAGGAAGGCATTCGAAATGTCAAATCCAGGGTCAAAACCGCAGTAAAGACCCGGCAGAACAACCACACCCTCAAACAGGTTCTGCTGATTGACGGCGATACATCACTGCGGCTCGACACCCTCAGCATGTTCGGCCAGCCGGTCGCCGTGTTGATTGCCGATCAAAATCAGATTCTCCTGTATGACGTCAAAAGCAATACCCGGTATAAAGATGCGCAGGTGTGGGACATCATGGCGCGGATGTTTGGGACCGTATACGATTTCCGCGAATATATCAGTGTGCTGTCAGGAAAAATTCCTCGTTTCGATTCCCTGCAACTGAAGGACGCCCAGTGGAGTCCAGAAACCGGGAACTATCATGTTTCCGGAACCGATCCCGAACGCCGTGAGCAAGTGGAGATCGAAATAGACGCCGAAACCTTACTTCCTATCCGCCTGGTCACCCGCCAGGAAGGCGCATCTCTTTATGCGGTGAAATGGGAAAGCTATCAGGAAATCGATCAACAGATGTTTCCCGGAATCGTCACCATCCAGCGTCCCGAGCGGGAGGATGAAGTGATCATGACCTACAACAATCCCCTCATCAATCAAGGGGTGCCGGAGGACGCGTTTCAAATAAACGTCCCCGACAGCCCGTGAGCCGACCGGACGATGAAACTGGTATTTAAAACACCCGCCAAGATCAACCTGGGGCTGTTTATTCTCGGCAAGCGCCCGGACGGCTACCACGACCTGGAGACCCTGTTTCAGATGGTCAGCTTGTACGATACCGTAGAGCTGGAATCCCGCGACCATGGAATCGAGCTGGTGTGCAATCATCCCGAGGTGCCGACCGGCGAGTCGAATTTAATGATTCGCGCCGCCCGCCTTCTGCAGGAGAAATTTCCGGGACGGGACGGGATGGGATGCCGCATGACGCTGACGAAGACCATCCCCATGGGAGCAGGGCTCGGCGGCGGCAGTGGCAATGCGGCGGGAGTATTGATGGGGCTGAACCGGCTCTGGGACCTGCAATTGAAGCCCGCTGAACTCTCGGAGATGGCCGCCCGATTGGGCTCTGATATACCGTTTTTTCTGTGCGCCCCGGCCGCTTTGGGAGAGGGGCGGGGGGAACGCCTGACTCCATTGCAACCCACTAAAAAGTTTTATGTTATTCTGGTTTTTCCGCGGGTATCCCTGGCCACCGCAGAGGTTTATAAAGCTCTCAATTTCGATTTGACATTAAGCTCAAAAAATATTAATATTTTGCGCGAATTTTTTTCCCAGTCCAATATATCCAGCTTGGGTGCTCATTTGCACAATGACTTGGAACCTGTTGTTATAGATAGGCTTCCGGTTGCCAGGAGCATCAAGGACAAGTTGCGGTCTCTGCATGCGGCAGGGACTCTTGTGTCTGGGAGCGGGTCCACCGTTTTTGGGATTTTCGAGGATGCAAGGGTGGCTGAGCAGGCCTTTGTCCGGTTGCGCGAGGAGGCGTGGGATACGTTTCTAACCGAGAGTGTATCCAGTTTTTCCGAGTTTTTACCGGAGAATCTTCTCAATTATTCCTAAAACCGGGTCTCATGGGGGACCAAAAGGTGTTATGGTTTTCTTATTCCAGTAAGCCTGCCCAAGTATTTAAGCGCTCGTCTATCGGTTAGCAAAGCCTCCATCGATTGAGTCCAGTATCCGATTGAGTATGGCACAGCAGGAAGGCGGAAGACTTATCTTCCCCGATGTTAAACGGTTAAGGTTAATAAATTTAATAGTTTGTGAAAGTGGTTCATACTGGGGCGTCGTCAAGTGGCTAAGACACTGGATTTTGATTCCAGCATTCGGAGGTTCGAGTCCTCCCGCCCCAGCCACTTTTTCATAAAATAGGGATTGAGGCAAAATGGGTGGTAACGGCAGGGTTCTGGTATTTTCCGGAAGGTCCAATGAGAGGTTGACCCAGGAAATCTGTGATTATATGGATATTCCTATGGGGAACTCATCCATCAAGGCTTTTTCCGATGAAGAGATATTCGTCCGTATCGAGGAAAATGCGCGCGGTGGCGACGTATTTGTGATCCAGTCGACCTGCACCCCTGGCAATACCAATCTCATGGAACTGCTGATCATGATCGACGCGTTGAAGCGGGCCTCCGCCAAGCGCATCACTGCCGTAATCCCCTATTATGGATATGCGCGGCAGGATCGCAAATGTGAGCCGCGGGTGCCCATCACCTCGAAACTGGTGGCCGATCTTCTGCACACCGCCGGAACCGACCGGGTGCTGACGATGGACCTGCATGCCGGGCAGATTCAGGGATTTTTTAACATACCCGTGGATCATTTGTTTGCCATAAACGTGCTGATCGGATACATTAAGAAGCTCAATTTCAAAGAACCTGTGGTTATTTCGCCCGATGCCGGAGGCGTGGAACGCGCCCGAGCCTATGCCAAGCGTCTGGGGACGTCTCTCGCCATCATCGATAAGAGGCGGGAAGGACCCAATGTCGCCAAGGCCATGAACATCATCGGCGATGTGAAAAACAAAGTCGCGATTATCGTTGATGATATGATCGATACCGCCGGTACCTTGATTGAAGCGACCAACGCCCTGCTCGATGCCGGCGCCGCCGAAGTGCACGGGCTGTGCACCCATCCGGTCCTTTCAGGACCGGCCGGGGAACGCATACAGAATTCGCCGATTAAATCGGTGATATCCACCAACACCATTCCTCTGCGGAAGGGGTTGGCGGATATAGGGAAAATTAAAATTTTATCGGTCGCCCCCCTGTTCGGAGAGGCGATCATTAGAATTCACAGCGAATCGTCTGTGAGTTCGTTGTTTGATTCTGACGGAGATTTGTAAAATGGCAGTTGCATTGAAAGGAAAAATCAGGGAAGGCCGAGGTAAAGGGGCCAATCGGAAACTGCGGGCCGAGGGATACTTGCCGGCGGTTGTGTATGGCGGTAAATCAGAAGTCAGCCTGACCGTGAACCCCAAAGAACTTAAGAAGCTAATCGAAAAAGAGGGCATCAACAGCCTGATCGAGCTGGCCATCGAAGGAGACAGCCAACCCAAGCGGGTTGTGGTCCTGAAAGATCACCAGCAACATCCCATTCGCAGTGGATGGGAGCATGCCGACTTCCTGGAAGTCAACATGCAGCAGGAAATCAAAGTGGATGTTCCGATCATTCTGGAAGGACATTCCCCCGGTGAAAAATTCGGCGGAATGGTCGAGCAGAATCTACATACGCTGAACGTCAAATGTCTTCCCGGCGAAATTCCGGAATTCATTAAGGTGGATATGACCCAGGTCCAACTCGATCAGGTGGTTCATATTTCCGACCTTATTGTTGGCGAGAACATAGAGATCTTAGATCACCTGACCGAAGCGGTGGTTTCGGTTCATCAGGTTAAGGTTAAGGAAGCGAAAGCCGAAGGGGAAGCGACTGCCGAGGAAGGCGAGGAAGCTTCCGCGGAGGCCAAGGCGGGTGAATCGGCAGGCGCCGAGAAGAAATAAATTCTGTGTTTTTGATTCTCGGTCTGGGAAATCCAGGGCCCCGTTACGAATTAACGCGGCATAACATGGGGTTCCTGGCAATAGATACCCTGGCCGAAAAATACCGGATCAAGCTGGATCAGCATCAACACCGGTCGTTAAGCGGTCGTGGCGAAGTGGAAGGATACCCTGTGGTAGTTTCCAAAGCCATGACCTATATGAACGAAAGTGGAGTGGCCGCCAAAGCCCTACTCCAGGCTTTAGGCATTCCCCCCGAACGGATGATCGTAGTGCATGACGAAATCGATCTGCCGCTAGGGAAGATCAAAAGGAAATTCAAGGGAGGCAACGCAGGGCACGGCGGCGTGGGTTCCATTATTAAGAAACTGGGAACCGAAGATTTTGCCCGCCTCCGTATAGGGGTGGGCCGTCCGCAAGATGGGCGGGATGTGGTCGATTATGTGCTGTCTCCTTTCACCAATGAGGAAATCCCTCAGGTGAATGACACCCTGGAAGAAGCAGTGAACCGGGTCGAAGAAATTCTGAAAGAGATCAACAAAACACACAATGAAACGGAGGAGTAACCAGGATGATTAAGGAATATAAGGGAGAGTTGTTTTTTATCGCTCTTGCCGTGGGTCTATATTTGGTGTTTGCGATTTTCCAGGGAGCGCATAATTACGCTTACCTGAGCCCGGTCTTCGGATTGTTCGGGCTGGCCATTGCGTGGAAAGTCTATGAATATGTCGACGATCAGCCGGAAGGCAATGAACGAATGACGGAAATCGCCGAGTCCATCCACGAAGGGGCGATGGTATTTCTTTCCCGGGAATACCGCATTCTGGCTTATTTCGTCGGCGGCGTTTTCCTTTTGCTGGTGATCTTTATCGGTTCCCAGCAGGGGATGTGGGTCGGATTCTGGACCGGAATAGCTTACATATTAGGAGCCGCGTGCTCCATGGCCGCAGGATTTTTCGGCATGAATGCCGCGACCACTGCCAACGTGCGCACCGCACAGGCCGCCAACGATTCCGGCCAGGCCAAAGCCCTCGATGTTGCATTTAACGGCGGCGCTGTAATGGGCCTGTGTGTGGCCAGCCTCGGTTTATTGGGTGTCGGCGGATTGTTCCTGATTTTCGGTCGCGGCGAAAACACCAGCGTCATCAGCGGGTTCGCAATGGGCGCCAGTTCCATCGCCCTGTTCGCTCGTGTCGGCGGCGGTATCTACACCAAAATTGCCGACGTCGGTTCCGACCTTGTGGGTAAAGTGGAAGCCGGTATTCCCGAAGACGATCCCCGTAACCCTGGCGTTATTGCCGATAACGTGGGCGACTGTGTGGGCGATACCGCAGGACTGGGCGCGGATATTTTCGAGTCCTATGTCGGCTCCATGATCGCCACCATCGCTATTGCTTCCAGCATGGGCCCGGATAGTTTTAAATACATGGCGTTGCCCGTTATCATAGCCATGGCGGGTCTGGTCGCCTCAATCATCGGTATCCGCTCCATTCGCGTTATGGCAAAGTTGGATCCCGCCGAGGTGCTTCGTTATTCCACATTCGTCAGCGCCGGTGTTCTTCTGCTGGCCGGTTTCATCGCCATTTCGGTGATGGGTCTGCCGATGGGCGTGTTTGTGGCGTTGGCTTTCGGTTGTTTCGCTGGAATCGGAATCGGGTTGATTACCGAATACTACACCGCAGGCAAGCCGGTGATAAAGATCGCCGAATCCAGTAAGACGGGTGTGGCGACTGTTATGATTACCGGGTTGGCGGTTGCCATGGAAAGCTGTGTGGCCCCCATTCTTATAATTTGTCTGGCTATTTTTGTCGGCGCCTATAACGCAGACCTGTACGGCGTGGCCCTGGCCGCGGTCGGTATGCTGGCTACGGTCGGCATCACCATGTCGGTCGACGCGTACGGACCGATTGCCGATAACGCCGGCGGTATTTCCGAAATGGCCGGACTCGGCGAAGAAACACGGAAAATCACCGACGGCCTCGACGCTCTGGGTAACACCACTGCCGCTATCGGTAAAGGATTTGCCATCGGTTCAGCCGCGCTCACGGCATTGGCTCTGTTTTCTGCATACACCCAGGCGGCCGGAATTAAGTCCATCGACATCACCACCACCGAAGTAATCATCGGCGTTTTGATCGGTGGTGCGGTACCCTTCCTGGTTGCGGCCATTACCATGACTTCCGTTGGTAAAGGCGCGTTCGTCATGATCGAAGAAATTCGCCGCCAGTTTCGGGAAATCCCGGGCCTGCTGGAAGGGACCGGTAAACCGGATACCGCCAGTTGTATCGACATCAGCACCAAAGCCGCTCTGCGGGAAATGGTGGCGCCGGGTGTCATTGCGTTCCTCATGCCTATCATCATCGGTTTCCTGTTGGGTAAAGAAGCTCTGGGCGGAATGCTGGTGGGAGCGACCTTGTCCGGTGTTCTTCTGGCCCTGTTCATGTCGAATGGTGGCGGCGCCTGGGACAATGCCAAGAAGTACGTCGAAAGCGGTCATTTGGGCGGCAAAGGCTCCGATGCGCATAAAGCGACTGTAGTAGGTGATACCGTGGGCGATCCGCTGAAAGACACCTCAGGACCGGCAATGAACATCCTCATTAAACTGATGTCCATTGTTTCATTGGTATTGGCCCCGCTGTTTATTTAATACCGTTAGTTGAATTATCTGACCGGGATGGAGGTTTCTCCATCCCGGTTTTTTATTTTTAAAGGATCTCTTTATGTCCGGGAAAAAATTGAAATTTGGCATGCATGACTTTCTCAATGCCCAACCGCTTTTGATCCCCCTGCGTGAGAAAGAAGCGCAGTTGGGGGTTACGATGGTGACCGGCTCGCCTGCAGAGCTGGCAGGTCAATTGCAAGCCGGACAGCTCGATCTGGCGATGATTCCCTCCATTGAATACCTGAGGAACCCTCTGGCCTACCGTCTGCTTCCCGGGATTGCCGTGGCTTCCCGTGGCCCGGTGAACACGGTGTTGTTTGTATCGCAGAAACCCCTGGAGGAGGTGCAGTCGGTCGCGCTGGACGCGAGGTCACGGACCTCTGCCGCGTTACTGCAGGTATTGTTCGGCGATGTGTTTCCATGGAACGTGTTTTTGGAAACTTCCGATCCGGATCCGGCGGAAATGTTAAAAGAACACGATGCCTCACTCATTATTGGTGATCCCGCGTTTCGTGTGCGCGCTTCTTTTCCCAATCTGCACATTTATGACCTCAGCGAATTGTGGTTCGAGCAAACTGGAAAAACATTCGTCCATGCCGTGGTGGCGGTGCGGCAGGAAATTGAATTGGATCAGGAATTTCTGGTGACCATGCAGGAGGTCAAGGGAGAAGGAATGGCGCAAATTGAAAGTATCGCGCAGGCGGCAGCGAAAAAGTTAGGCATCGCCTTCGAAACCTGCCGCGATTATCTGGAGAACAAGATTATCTACGACCTGGGCAAGGAGGAAATGATCGGCCTGCAGCATTTCCGCGACGTTTGTTTTGAGAAAGGTCTCCTGGAACAAAAGGAAATGATCAAATTCGTTCAGGTTTAACGGAAGTTCAGGAAGGATTTCAGTTGAACAGGCCGGTGATCCAATTCCAAATGGCGGCGAAAAAATTCTCCATCCATTCAATAAATTTCTGTGATTCCTGTTTTTGTTTGCCTTCCTCGGCTTCAAGATCGTCCAGGAGATCATTTTCTGCCTGTTCAGGAGCCGGACTTTCAAGGGGCGCCAACGTGGGCGGGTCGATACCATCGATGAGCGAAGGAGGCACGGGAGGCAGTTGCGCTTTATTCTCCACTTTTTCCTTTAGCCGCATGACATCTTCGTCAAGGGTGGCCAGCGAATTCTGATGTGTTTTCAGAGTGGCGTCCATATCGGACTTGAATTGCTGTAAGTTCCGGTTCAGGGCATCCAGTGACTGTTTGTTCTGGCGGGTTTGATCCGCTTCGGTATCCAGAGCGCTTAACTGGGCTTCCAGCTGGGCGATCTTGGCGCGCGTCTCGTTTTGGAATTTCAACTGCTCCTGGTACAGATAATAGCCACCCGCTCCCACCCCGCCGGCGATAACCAGGAAAAAGAAAACCACGATTCCCCATGCCCCGGAAGACTTCTTCTCTCGTTTTGATTTGGGAGAAGGGCTCAGCGCAGGAGACAAAGACTCCTCGGGAATGACAGGGGGATCAACGGGAAACGATTCCTCGGGGGTGACAGAGGAATCCACAGGAGTCGATTCCTCTTCCTCGGGTGTATTTCCGGAGTCCGGTTTTTCTTCTTCGGTAGCCAATAGTTTTCCTGGGTTTAATGAATAATTTTATTCAGCGGGAACTCGACAATATCTTCCGCCCCTGCTGTTTTCAGGTCGGGGACGATCTCCCGTACCAGTTTTTCTTCGAGGATGACCGTCAGGTCCACCCAGTTTTCGTCACTCAGGTTAGCGAGAGTGGGTTTGACTCCCTGCGGCAGAATTTTCATGACTGCGTCCAAGGCATTCTTGGGAACGTTCATCATCATCCCCACCTTTTTGTTGGCGGCCATGGCGCCCTTGAGCATAAGGACGAGGCGGTCGACTTTATTTTTCTTCCATTCGTCCTTGAAGGCCTCTTTGTTCATGATGAACTTGGTATTGGACTCCATCAGGGTTTCAACGATACGCAGATTATTGGCCCGGAGGGAATTGCCGGTTTCCGTAACTTCGACAATAGCGTCGGCCAGTTTTGGCGGCTTCACTTCGGTGGCTCCCCAGGAAAACTCGACTGAAGCGGTGACGCCATGCTTCTTCAGATAGTCTTCTGTCATGTTGACAACCTCGGTTGCAATACGTTTGCCCTGCAGATCCTTAATGGTTTTAATGGGTGAGTCATTGGGAACCGCCAGCACCCAGCGGACCGGCCGCGCCGAAACCTTGGAATATACCAGGTCGGCAACATCTTCAACCTCTACCCGGTTTTCCTGAACCCAGTCCTTGCCTGTCAGTCCGGCATCCAGCACGCCGTCGGCGACGTAACGCGCAATCTCCTGAGCGCGGATCAGCATGCACTCGATTTCGTCATCGTCGATGCTTGGAAAATAAGACCGACTGCTGATTTTAATCTGATAACCTGCTTTGGCAAACAGGTTGACGGTCGCTTCTTCCAGACTGCCCTTTGGAATTCCCAATTTCAATACATTGCCACTCATTAATTCTTTCCTGCCAGTTTAAGGTTGACGTTACTTTTTATAAACTTTATCCGGATCGAATACTTTTTCTTCGACCGTGGTGACTTCTCCATTCAGCTTGCGGAAGAAACAGCTGGTGTAGCCTTTATGGCAGGCGGCTTTGCCCACCTGCTCGACTTTGAGCAGGACGGTGTCGTCATCGCAATCGACAAACACTTCCTTAACCACCTGTACATTACCGCTTTCCTCGCCTTTCATCCATTGTTTGTCGCGCGACCGGCTGTAGAACCAAGCCTTGCCGGTCTCCAGGGTTTTTTCCCAGGCGATTTGATTCATGTAGGCAAGCATCAGCACTTTGCCGGTGGCATGGTCCTGTATAATCGCGGGGACAAGGCCCCCCATCTTTTCAAAATCCAGTTGCATAACCTCTCCATTGTGAAACAAAGTGAAACAGGAGATTTTAAATTATATTGATTTTCTGTCAACATTATAATAGCCTGTCCGCACCTAATTGAAATGTGTAATTTACCCCTAATCCCGCGATTTTATTAATGAATTGGGCATTTTAGGTTAAAATCGGGCGCTAGGAATTGATCCAGAACCCTTGAATTCGAGGTGTTATGCCGTCTTTAAGTGGATATAAAATATATGATACGGATGAGCCCTGCAATTATACCGGGCAGAAGCTGGTTGAGGCCATGACCAAGGTGGTGGACGACCGCCTTTCCGAAAACCAGCGGGAGTTGAATCTCAAAGGCTGTTGTGTCGGAAATAACGGCTTGCAGGTGATTGGTGAGGACCCCCGGATTGCCAATATCAAGCGGCTGAATCTGGGAGGCAACAAGATCGGCGATGCCGGGGCCCATTTTCTGGCAGAAACCGAAGCCTTTTCAAAGCTTAACTGGCTGGAACTGGGCGGCAATGACCTGAGTCCCGAGGGAGTTCGAGTCCTGATTAAATCTAAAGTGCTCCGAAAACTGAAAACTCTCAATTTGTACCGCAATTATATCAAGGACGAGGGGGCCAAAATCCTGGCGGAAGAAAACGAACTGGAAAAAATTGAGGAAATGGACCTGGCGCAGAATGAAATCGGCGACGAAGGATTTATCGCTTTGTCCAATTCGGAAAAATTTCCCAACCTGGTGGCTTTATATCTGGACAATAATTTTGGCACCCGGGAAGGCAAGGCAAGCGCCCGGTTGAATCCCAATTTCAAAAAACTTCAATCTTTAAATCTGTAATTGCCGCGTCCCACTGCGCTTTAAGGTTACATCATTATGGAAAACGGTTCGTACGGAAAAGGATCTTTCTTGATTGCCAATCCCGTACTGCCGGACCCCAATTTTTCGCGAACCGTGGTTCTGTTGTGCAACCACAACGACGAGGGATCGTTCGGCCTGGTCATCAACCGCAATTCCGGACTGAAATCCTCCGAAGTATTTGCCTCGTCGGATTTGCTGGCAGACTGTGAATGCGATGTGTTCATCGGCGGCCCGGTTGCGCCTGCGCAGGTATTCTATCTGTGCCGGTCCCCCCACCCTTTACCCGAAATGGAAGAGGTCTGCCCCGGCGTGCATATGGGGTTGAGTTGGGACGCCTTGGAAGCGGCATTGCCCGACCTGGAGCGGCCCAACGAAAATCTGCGTTTTTATATGGGGTATTCCGGCTGGGGTTCCGGACAGTTGGCGGATGAAATGGATCAGCGCAGTTGGCTGACCTGTGATGCAACGGATCAGTTTGTATTCAATGTCTCCGAAAAACAGATCTGGCCGGGGGTGGTCCATTCCCTGGGCAAGGAATACGAATATCTCCTGCAGGCTCCGGTCGACCCGAGAAACAACTGACCGCCGTTAAATCCAGAGGTGCTCGCATGGTGAAACTGTATCGCCCCCCTCCCTCCGAACAAATCTACGAATCCTATCTTCCGGGCAAATACATCGGCTTTACCGTGGAACGGTATTTTGCCGACCGGTTTTCCTATTTGAGCCGGGAAGAATGGTGCGAATACATTCGGGACGGGCGGATCACCGTGAATGGCGAACAAGTGGACCCGGCCACCCCGCTCAAACAGCACGATTTTATCGTGACCCGCATGGGAATGCGGGAAGAGCCGCCCTCCGACCGCACACTGGATCTGGTGTATGAGGATGACACGATTCGCGCGTTCAACAAAGGGGCGCCGCTAGCCATGCATCCCTGCGGACGGTATTTCAAAAACAGCCTGACGGAAATCCTGAAAGAGGCGTATCCCGGCGAGACGCCGCGCCCGATACAGAGGCTGGACGCCCTGACCACCGGCCTCGCGGTGTTTGCGAAATCAAAAGAAGTCGCCACGCATCTGATGAAGGAGTTCGAGGCCAACCGGATTGATAAGGAATACCTGGCTCTTGTGGAAGGGATTCCCCCCGAAAATAATTTTGTAGTGGATGCGCCGGTCGGTAAAGTAAAGGGGTCGGCCCGAGGGGTTGGACGGGAAACCCTGAACCCGAAAGAAGCGATCACCTATTTTGAATTGTTAAGCCTGCAGGGGGACAGGGCCCTGCTGAAAGCCGTCCCTAAAACCGGCCGCACCAACCAGATTCGCGTGCATCTGGCCAGTATCGGCCTGCCGGTGGTCAACGATCCTGTGTACGGCGAACCTCACAAAGACGGCGTGCATCAGTATGGATTGCATGCTTATCGCTTGCGTTTTGACGGCATCGATGGCGAAATAGATTTGACGGCTCCCTGGCCGGAACATTTTCAACCTTATTGGGACGCCCTTTGCAGGGAGAGCAAGATTGCTCAAAGGTAACTGCAAATAATATTTTTGAGCGCAGGATACAGGCGAACATTCGATTTCAATTGAGAAAGAGGAATACAGGGCCAGGATGAATCGGAACATTTTAGTGGAAGAAAATAAAACAAACCCATCGCGCGCTCCTGAGAAAGGCGGACGTCTGATCGATCGCGCCCGCAATGCCTTTTGGATGGCTCCCATGTCCGGCATTACCGATGTCTGTTTCCGGCAACTGATGGATGAGATGGGAGCGGGGGTGCTGGTGTCCGAGCTGGTGTCCGCCAAGGGGCTGGTCTACAATTCGGAAAAAACCCGGAAGATGCTCCTGATTCACGACAATCCAGGTACGCTGGTCGGCCTGCAGTTGTTCGGCGAGGAGGCGGACGACTTTGTTAAAGTGGCGCATCTGGTGGAGGAGCGGGGTGCGGATTTTCTGGACATCAACCTCGGTTGCCCGGTGAAAAAGGTGGTGCAGAAAGGTTGTGGCTCGGCATTGATGCGCGACCCGGCTCGTCTGGAAGTGTTTCTGACACGAATCCGCAAAAATATCAGCCTGCCCCTTACGGTTAAGATGCGCACCGGATGGAGCGCGGAGGAGTTGACCATTCACGAGTGCGTTGCCGCCGCGCAAAATGCCGGGTGCGAATGGGTGGCGATTCATGGGCGGACCCGCGTGCAGGGCTACGATGGCCGGGCGGACTGGGATTTGATCGCCGAAGTGAAACAGCGCACCACCCTGCCGATTATCGGCAACGGCGACCTGCGAGATGCCGACCGGGCCCGGACCCTGCTGAATGAAACCGGCGTCGATGCCGTCATGATCGGACGCGGGGCCCTGCGGAATCCATGGATTTTCAAGCAATGTACCGGCGAATTGGGAGACACGCTGGATCCCTCCCGGCTGGCACTGCTCAGGCGCTTTTATGAGCTCCTGAGAGCAATTCACGATACCCGGCGCACCCTGCTGTACCTGCGGAAACTGGCGGTCTGGCTGGCCTACGGATACCCCGGGGCCTCGGCTTTTCGCGGAGCCATGTTCCGGACAACCACCGTTAAAGAAGTCCTGGAGCAGGCGGAGGAATACTTTTCAGGCATGGAGGCTTTACCCTTGCCCCGGTTTGACGAGGCGGAGGCGTTCATGATGGGCGGCCACGGTTGAGGGGTACCCCCACCTTGCTATTAGAATGCAATTTTTTTTCAATGGGTTGTGGTTTTTGGGATAGTTTATCTTTACAATATTAGAGTAGACCGATTTTAACTATTATGGATGCCGGATATGAATAAAGATAAATACCTCAAGCTCATGGCGGATATTCCTTTTTTTAAGGAAATGGACCAGGCGGAACGGGAAGATTTGTTGACCTTCGAAAATCATTGGATGGAATTCAAACCCAAAGAAAAAATCCTGAACGAAGAAGAGGTCGATTACGGGTTTTTTGTTTTGCTGGAAGGACAGGTCAGCGTGATGCGCAGTAAGCCCGCAGAAGTTTCCCTGGCCCAGTTGGTTGCCGGCGCTATTTTCGGTGAAATCACCATGAAAGCCAAACGTCCGCGTTCCAGTTCCATTGAGGCAGACGAAGAGGTTACGGTGTTTAAAGTCGATGGCCAGCTCATAGATAAACTCAATCCGAAAATGGTCATTAAGATCAAGGATCAGATCATCGATCTGGTCATCACCCGTTTGGACGAAGTGAACAACCGGTTGAGCAGTTTTATCCGGTAATCTCCCCCCAATATCATCAACCTTGTGTTTTAAAATCTCAGGGTTGCGAAAGAGTAAATTCCGTTGTCTGCAATTCCATCGAATTTAACCGGCTCCAAAAAAACTTCCGGTCCCGGATCACCCCGTCCCTCTCTCAAACATAGAGAGTTCACCGTCTATGGCTGGAATGCGTGCCAGCGTATTTTTGAAACCCGGCCGCAGGATATCCTGCGCGTTCTGTTCAGCCAGAGCCGGTCGCCTCATCTGAAAAAGGTCAAGGACTGGTGCCGCGAACATAAGCTTCCCTATCGCAAGCTGGATCAGGAATCACTGAACAAGGTGGCGGCGAGCGTGCACCATGAAGGATGCGTGATGGTGGTGCGGCCCTTAAAGCAACCTTCGATTTACGATTGGATGCAGGCGGGCCTCAAAAAAAATCAATTTGCCCTGGCGCTGGACCGGGTGGAGAATCCGCACAATGTCGGCGCGATTCTCAGGTCGTGCGCGTATTTCGGCGCACAGGGATTGCTGGTCGGCCTGGGAGAAACGGCGAGTGCGATCAGCTCCTCTGCGGCACGCATGGCAGAGGGGGCGCTCGAAATGGTGCCGCTCCTGGAAACCAAAAGCCTGTCATCCGCCTTGAGAGATTTAAAGGCAAAGGGAATGTTCATCGTGGGCGCCGACCCGGCCTCCAGGCAGGGATTATACGATTTAAAATGGCGCTGGCCGTGCGTCATGGTGGTGGGCAACGAGCAGGAAGGACTGTCCGATCCCGTTAAAAAAAGATGCGATGCGCTGGTGCGCATTCCCGGTACCGGTGACATGCAATCGCTGAACGCATCGGTGGCCGCCGGAGTTTTGCTGGCGGAACTGGCCCGACGCTCGCCCCCGTTATCCAAACCCCCCTCAAAATAAATCATGTTTCTCGCGCAAATACACCCTCTGGTTGTTCCGTTTGCGGTGGCGTTGCTGGTGACGGGAGTGGTGTTCGAATTTTACGGTCTCTTTCAGAAGGAAGAGTCTGCTCGCACGGCGGGAGGATTCAACATCCGTCTCGGTCTGGCGTTTGCCGTGGCCGCAGTGGTGTTGGGGTTTCTGGGAGTGATCAGCCTCGGCGATTTGTTTTCCGAAGCCGATCCGCGGCTCAGCCTGGAAGTCAAAGCGCAACTCAAAAAATTCCTGTCCTACCACATCCTGTTTGCCTGCTCGACGGTATTGATTTTCATCCTGGCGCTCATCGCCTGGCGTTACCGTCAGAAAAAAACGGGACAGGTCATATACTTTGCATTACTGGGTATGGGTTTAATCACGGTATTGGCAACGGGGTACTGCGGCGGAGAGCTGGTGCACCGGTTCGGCCTGCCGGATCCGACTCTGGGTCAATGAAAAACCAGCAGGTAACCGGACCAGGCGGTGGCACCGATGGCTAAAAAGGTGACCGCGTAGAAGAACAGGGCGGCAGGTTTCAGCGGTTGGGTGTAGGCGTAGATTGTGCAGATTATAAAAAAGACCACCGTGGCGAAGGCATAACCCTGGTGTCCCTCCACTTCAACAATCGGCCATAGCGAGAGGTCGGCGGCAAACATGCCGGTCAACACCGCGAGGATGGCGGCCAGCAATCCCAGACTGAAATTGAGGCAGGCGGCCTGTACCCAGCGCGGATCGGAACGGCGGCGCGCCAGTGCCAGCATCCACAATCCCGCCAGAAACAGCGCTGGCGGAAAATGCGAGAAAAAAGGATGCAGGGCGGGTGTGCTCAGCATGGGATTAAGAGGTTGCCAAGGTAAGAGGGTTGGAGTGGTTCCAGTTTGGTGTCAGGTCAAAACACAGATTCTTCACTCCACTTCGTTTCGTTCAGAATGACAGAGAAACATGGATTGTCATTCTGAGCGTTAGCGAAGAATCTATGTTTTAAAACGTTGGATCAATAAACCCGCACACCTCATAAATTAAAGTGTCGCCAGAGCGGGTGGATACCGGCTTTTAGTTCTTGTCGGGCTTGATATCCGGTTCCTGGTTCAGGTCGAGATTGACGTCGATATCCACCTTGGTGGCGGCGGAGACTTCCTGCTCCAGCTGGTCGAGGCCGGCGGTTTGTTTTACGCCTTCGGTTTCGTCGAGGATATCCTGTTTCAACTCGTTGAACGTTTTCTGGAATTCGCCCCAACCCCGGCCGACGGCGCGTGCAAGTTTGGGAAGATTTTTAGGGCCGATGGCTATCATGGCGATGGCCATGATGATCAGGATTTCGAAAAAACCGATGTCAAACATAGGACGCCCTTAAAGGGTTCATATTCACGTATGGACCGATCATATCAAACTCCCCAGCCATCCACAAGGACGGACTGTACCGCCCCTCTCATTGACACCCCAATCCTTCTTGTCTACTATGAATCAGCGGTTTGCGGCCTGGAAACCGGTTGACCCACCTGGGAGGGCGGGAGGCAGAAGAACCATTATGGCTACGAACTTCGGGCAGGGGCTCTGGCGTCTGGCCGATCCCAAAATTTCCCTGGCGTCGATGGCTTCCCTCTTTCTCGGCGCCTGTGCCTCGGCCGCCAAGGGCCCCCTGCACTGGGGCTGGCTGGCCCTGACGGTCTTCGGCATCTTCTGTATCGAGGTGGCGAAAAACGCCTCGGGCGAAATTTTCGATTTTGATTCGGGAACCGACCCCGCCGTTGCTCCGGAACACCGGACGCCGTTCTCCGGCGGCAAGCGGGTGCTGGTGGACGAACTGCTCACCCGCGGACAGACCATCGGCATCGCCGCAGTCGCCTACCTGCTGGGAATTGGCATCGGGCTGGTCATTGTGGTGTACCGCGAGCCGCTGGTTCTTCAACTGGGGATGATCGGCGTGGGGGCCGCTTATTTTTATAACGGTTACCCGCTGAAGCTGGCGTACCGGGGAATGGGCGAGCTGACGGTTGCGTTCTGTTACGGTCCGCTGATCTGCAGTGGCACCTATCTGGTACAACACGGCACGGTGACGCCGCAGGTGGTGGCGCTGTCTCTGCCGCTCGGATTGCTGATCGCGGCGTTTCTCTGGATCAACGAGTTTCCCGATGTCCACGCCGACCGCCTGGCCAACAAGAGGAACTGGGTGGTCCGCCTGGGGCCGCGACAGGCCAGCCGGGTGTTTGTCATTCTCCTGGCGACGGCGGGGATTCTGCTGGCCGAATTGCCGTTGATGATGGGTTATCCGAAAAGCGTCTGGCTCGCGGGCATTGCGATTCCCCCGGCGGTTCTGGCGGCCCGGCGTTTATGGGTGGATTACGATCACCCGCAGAAGCTGATTCCGGCACAGGCGAGCACGCTGTTGGCGTTCGTCCTGTTTGCTCTGGGTGGCGGTATCGGTCTGGTGATCGCCAATTGACACCTCCAGCCATCTTGGCTACTCTGAAACAAGCACTTGCAGTGCAGGACCCGGGCAAGGCCCGGAGCTGATTTTGCTGGGGCGTCAGGACGCGATCAGTGAGTTATATTCGCAAACGGAGTTTTTGAAATTACCTGCGTGGGCACTCCGCCTGCACTCTACGATTATTGATTATCGTTACCGGTCAGTAAACTTACTCTCCCTGTCAAGGGAGTTTCCGGGCAGGAGCCGGGCAGGGCCCGCTCCTGTTTTTTTTTCGGCACTAAACTTATGCAAATTATTCGCGGCACCAAACACATTCCCGAACCCGGCCCCTACCCGGTAATGACGATCGGCAATTTCGACGGCGTGCATCTGGGACACCAGATCATCTTTCGGCGAGTGGCGGAAATCGCACGGCAAAACAACGGAACCGCCATTGTGTTCACGTTCGAGCCGCATCCGTTGAAAATCATCGCGCCGGATAAAGCGCCGCCCCTGCTGACGAGCTTCCGCAAGAAGATGGAATTGATGGAGCAGTGTGGCATCGATCAGGTGGTTTGCGCCGATTTCACTCAAGGCTTCGCTGACCAGCAACCGCGCGAGTTTGCGGAAAATATTCTGGTGGGCAAAATCGGCGTGAAGGAGATTGTGGTGGGATACGATTATGCCTTCGGCCGGGGGCGCGAGGGCACCATCTCGTATCTTAAAAAGATGGGCGAGGAATTTAATTTTCAGGTGCATGTGATCGATCCGGTGGAATTAGAAGGGCACCGGGTGAGCAGTTCTTATGTTCGCGAACTGATTGAGGAAGGCGATGTGACCCGTGCGCGCGACTTTCTGGGGCGTCACTATTCGATTCAGGGACCGGTGGTGCATGGGCACAAGACCGGGCGCGGGATCGGGTTCCCCACCGCCAACATCGATACCAGCAAGGTGCAGATTCCCGGCACGGGGGTCTATGCGGTTTACGTGACCTCCGAGGGCAAAGTGTATTCGGGCGTGGTCAATATCGGTTTCAACCCGACGTTCAACCGCGACCGGCTGAGCGTGGAAGTGCACATTTTCGATTTTGGCGATTCCATTTACGGCGAGGAAATCGAAGTCGCCTTCATCGAGCGGATTCGCGGGGAAATCCAGTTTGACTCGGCGAAGGACCTGGTCGCGCAAATCGAGAAAGATATCGCCACCGCCAAAACCATTTTATCCAGGAACCCGATTTGAAAAAATCCGGACAACTGATTCTTGGGCTGATCGTCGCGGTTGCCGCCGTGTACTACACGATGCGCAACGTGTCGGTTTCGGAGTTAATGGATTCGTTCAGGCAGGTCAATTATGTCTGGCTCCTGCCGACATTTTTACTGATGTGCCTGACCTACGTGGCGCGGGCGATCCGCTGGCGCGTACTCCTGTTGCCGGTTCGGGAAGAGGTGAAAACCTGGGATTTGTTTTCACCGCTCATGGTCGGGTTCATGGCCGGGGTCCTGCCTGCCCGCGCGGGGGAATTGATCCGCGCCTACCTGCTGGGGAAAAAATTCGAGTTGTCCTTCGCCAGTTCGCTGGCCACCATCGTGGTCGAGCGGTTGTTCGATCTGATTCTGCTGTTGTTCCTGTTTTCGTGGATTCTGGTATTTCACGGAGAGATTTTCGACGCCAACATCGCGTGGTCGGGTATTTCGATCAGGGACCTGGCCTTTCAGTTCGGAATCTTCAGCCTGGCGCTGGTACTGGGATTGATCGGATTCATTTACCTTTTGACGTTTCACAATGAAAAAGCCATGGCGCTGGTGCACTGGCTGGTCAAACCGTTTCCCGAGAAATGGCAATACAAACTGATCCAGATGACGGAGACGTTCAGTCAGGGTCTGGGTGTGTTCCGCAATGTGAGAGCGCTGGTGTTTATCGGTGTGGCGACCGTCGGGGTGTGGGCTCTGATTGTTCTGCAATATTATCCCTTGTACTGGGCCTATGGTTTGCAGGACAAGTCGGCGGCTTCGCTGATTTTATTGACGGTGATGGTGTGTATATTGATTACCGTTTTGCCGACCCCGGCGTTTCTGGGATCGTTCAATGCCGGTGTGCTGATCGCGCTTCATGAAATCATGGGCGAGGCGGAGGTGGCAACGGTCAGTTTCGGATTTGTAGCGTGGGGAGTGAATTTCTCTGTAATTGTTTTAGGAGGTGTTTACTTTATCCTTCACGACCACATTTCCGTGAAGAAGCTGGTGGAAATTGAAGAAGAGGCTTGAGAAGCGAATTACTTGAGGATCTGCCGGATGACCTTGTTGAAATGCAGAACCGCTTCTTTCAGTTTCAGCAGTTTTTTGCAGATCAGGTAGTCATACACTTCCTTGCAGACTTCTTCCTGCCGGGCATGCGAGACGATAAATACAGGTCGGTTTAACTTGTTGTTGGAATTCGAGCTACCAGAAATCATATTTCCCCCCAGAAAAAAAATTCTAAGTCATCACCAGTGATGGCTTAATTCGGTGGGATTATGTGACAGCCTCCATGTAAAATCAAGCACAATTACCTGATTAGAGGTAATTAAATGAATGTGTTAGGGGTGATTTCATCAATGGTGAATGTTAACGATTTTTAAAAGGTTCAAAAAAAGGGGATTAAAATTTTTTCCAATTTTCCGATGGGTATGATATTTTAATCCGCACCATTCAAGCCGAAGTGGTGGAATTGGTAGACACGCATGATTCAGGTTCATGTGGGGGCAACCCTGTGGAGGTTCGAGTCCTCTCTTCGGCACCATTTTTCAGGAATCCTGCCGCGATTCAGAAAAAGGGTAGAATCACTTGGCCAGATTTGCGGCCAGGGAATAAAACAGTTGGAACAGCCCAGCCAGGGCGGCAAAGGCCAGAAGTATTAAAGTGACGTTGATCGTGTACTTGATGAGTACATAAAGCTTCCGGTTGGTCTGCTTGAGGGCTTTCATCCTTTGATTGACCGGCGCCAATCCGGAAAACAGTAAATTGGCAAACCCTCGTCGGTCTCCCTCGATATTCGGTACCACCGTCATTCGCATCAATCCCTTGAAACACCAGTTGATGAAACGCCCGATAAAGTTCATGGGGCGTTCGACATCGCACATCAGAATCAAACGAGGCTGATCGGAATTGTTCTTCGCGTAATGCGGATAGGTCTCGTCGAACAGCAGGGCCTCGCCGTTTCTCCATGAGTAGGGGATCTCGTCAATATTGATAAAACAATCGTCGGAGTTCGGAGTTTCCAGGCCGAGGTGGTATCTCAAGGAGCAGGCGACGGGGTCCAGGTGCCGGGTCAGTTGCCCGCCCGGGGGCAGGATGGTAAACATCGCACCGTTGACGGAAGGAATTTTTTCCAGGATGCGGACGGTGTTGGGGCACAGTTGCTTCGCGGAATCGTGGGTGTATCCGTACCATTTAAGATAGAACTTGCTCCAGCCGTATTTGAAAAAAGTGCGAAAGCCAATATCGTAAGAACCCTGCGCGCCGGATTGCTTGGTCTGCTCAAAATAATGATTCCGGTACAGATTGAGCACTTCCTCCCTGATGGTTTCCCAGTTGTCCTGAATTTCGTCCAGCTCATGAAACTTATCAAGATCCATGATGGGTTGCTGGGCCCGGCTCTGGGTGAACATATACAAAATACAGTTGAGCGGGGAAAAAATCGGCCAGCCCTTTCTCAGGTATTCTCCGAGGTTTTCATATCGGGCCTTGCCCCGGTACAGATAAACATAAGTGATCGATCCCAGGATGAAGGCAAAGATCAGAGACAGGGCAATCATGGTCGAAGTCATGGGTATCCTCCCGCTACTTGACAGGAAATGATAAGGATGGGCTTATGGTTATGGATCAGGATCCTTTGGTAAGAAAAAAGGAATCCGGGCAATTCAGGAACCCTGTTAATAGTATAGGAGGTTTTTGAAAAAAGACCAAGGAATCTGAGTTTCTCCGCGAATTCTTTGAACAAAAAAAGGTATGACCAGCGGTCCAGGTCACCATTACGTCAGGTTATTTATTGCAGAGAGATTTTGAAAACCCGGATTAAGGCCGGAACAGATTCAAATATTGAGAAAACCGGTACATTTTTTTTCGTTGTGTTCCGGTGATTTCTTCCAGAATTTTTAAATTTTCAAAATTATTGAGTATCCTGATTGCCGTTGCCGGGGAGCAACCCAATAACTGCTGAACGTCAGCACTTTTGATGTAAGGATGATTGAAAAGATGATTGAATAATTCCAGGTCAAACTTACTGCTTCCCGGTTTTTGAGCAATCAACTCAAGTGTGGAGGTTTGCAAAGCCAGAATCTTTACTGCGGTTTCCTGGGCTTGCTGGCTAACCTCTATGATTCCCTGTAGGAAAAATTTCAGCCAGCCTTCCCAATCACCTTCGTTCCTTACCTTCATAAGCCAGTTATAGTATTCCTGCCTGTGTTGTTTGAAGTAATGGCTGAGATATAAAAGAGGATATTTTAGTATCCCCCTTTGACACAGAAGAAAGGTGATAAGTAAGCGGCCCACACGCCCATTGCCATCCAGAAAGGGATGGATGGTTTCAAACTGCACGTGGATTAATCCACATTCAATCAAAATCGGATAATTTTTATTTTGGTGAAGATATTTTTCAAAATGGTCCAAAGCTGTGTTCATTTCATGAACCGGAGGTGGATTGTAAACTGCGTTTTGCGGAGAAGAACCTCCAACCCAGTTTTGCGAACGGCGGAAATCTCCCGGCGTTTTTTTTTGTCCCCGTACACCCTGTAATAGTTTTTCATGGATTTCCCGGATGAGTCGCAATGAAAGAGGAAAACTTTTCAGTCGTTCCAAACCGTAGTTCATGGCTTCTACATGGTTCCATGTTTCGGCCACATCATCCGAAGTTAATCTCATTTTTTTTTGGGTTTCATATTTTAGTAAATCATCCATTGAGCTTTGTGTGCCTTCAATTTGCGAACTGAGCACGGATTCATGGCGGACATACATAAACACAAACAGGTTCGGATTGGGCAGAGTGATGGTAATACCATCCAGCCGCGCCAGAGCCTGGTCTGCCCCGGACAGGAGGAGAGTCAACTCTGGGTCCATTGCAATCGGAGGTTGAGGAGGCAGAGGCTTGGGTATGAAAGCCTTGTGACCCTCAGGTTGGGTTACATATTGTCCGGTGCGGTTGGGAGCTTTCATCGTTTTTGCTGGCTTTGAGAGGTATTTTTAAAATTTGGCTAATTTTAAAAATAATCGCAAATAATTTTAACTTGCTAAAATTATATACTAAAAACCTAATTTATTTTTAATTTTTATGATTTTTTGAAAATGTTTTTGTTGATTTTAGTGCATTGAAATCGGGGGTTATGGTAAGTCGTTGTTTTTAAGGCTATTGTTAGGAATGAGGTGGAAAATCTTAACTCCACATGCTGTGGTGGGTACCCAAGTTAGCTTCTATATATTGGGGCTTTAGAGGGGGTAAATGGGAAATCAGGCCAGGAGGGGATGGCCGAGTTCTTCGCGCTGGCGGACGTAGCCTTCGGCGCACAGGCGCGCCAGTTTCCGCACCCGCCCGATGAAGCCGGTGCGCTCGGTCACGCTGATCGCCCCGCGCGCGTCGAGCAGATTAAAGGCATGCGAGCACTTTAAGGTGTAGTCGTACGCGGGGAGAACCAGGTCCTGCTCCAGCAGGGTTTTGGCTTCGGCCTCGTACATATCGAACCATTGGAACAGCCGGTCCTTGTTGGAGGCCTCAAAGTTGTACTTCGAAAACTGCTTCTCGGTTTCCAGATGAACGTGGCCGTATTTCACCGAGTCGTTCCACTGCAGATCGTACACGTTATCGACATTCTGCAGGTACATGGTTATGCGCTCCAGCCCGTAAGTCAGCTCCACCGATACCGGGTCGAGGTCAATACTCCCCACCTGCTGGAAGTAGGTGAACTGGGTGATCTCCATGCCGTCCAGCCATACCTCCCATCCCAGGCCCCACGCGCCGAGGGTGGGCGACTCCCAATCGTCCTCGACAAAACGGATGTCATGCTTGAGGGGATCGATGCCCAGCGCCTTGAGACTGCCCAGGTATTGCTCCTGCACATCTTGCGGCGACGGCTTCAATATGACCTGGTACTGGTAGTAATGTTGCAGACGGTTCGGGTTCTCGCCGTACCGTCCGTCGGTGGGACGCCGGGACGGCTCGACATAGGCGGCGCGATAAGGCTCCGGACCCAGCACGCGGAAAAACGTCGCCGGGTTGAAGGTGCCGGCCCCCGCCTCGATATCGTACGGCTGGTGGATAACGCAGTCGCGCGATCCCCAGTACTTCTCCAGTTTCAAAATCACATCTTGAAAGTTCATGGAAACGGTTTTAGCAGAGAATCGCAGGCAGTGTCAACCGACATTACCAGCAGTATTTATCCTATTCCGTATAAAAGATCCCAAATCTCGCGGACCCATTTTTTAAAGCTTTTCCAGAAGGATTTGCCTTTAAATATATTCTGGATAAATAAAATGGTTGCAATGATCATAAGAAATAGAGAAACCAGAAGAGCAACCCAATCATCTGTAAAAATGTAATAGCCTAGCAATATCGCAAAAATGATACCCAGTAGCATTAGAGATTTGTTCAAGGGGTTATGGTTTTGGTGAGGAGGTAAGGGCATATTTAGTGTTTCAGGTTTAAATCACCGCAACCGTTTTCGGGGTGAGGATGACTTGTTTGACTTTGAATTTGAGGTCGAACAGGTCGTCGCCGACGGTTTTGAATACGGTCAGGCCCTCGATTTTGGTGAGGTCGAGCTGGTTCTTGGATACTTTGAAGTTGCCGCCGATTTGTTTCTCGCCGATGATCTCCGGCGTGAACATCGGCACGTTGGGTATCTTCTCCTTCAGTTTCCTGCCGGTGTTGACAAACATACCTTCCAGTTTTCCCTTCTCGCTTTTCAGGATGAGGTCGCCCCTCATTTTCTGAATACGAACGCCCTCCTTTTTATCGAACCCGGCTAATTCCAGAATATGCTGGAGCGGCACCTTGCCCCCGCCCTTCAATGACATCTTGCCGATGAACTGAATCAACTGCGCAACCTTTTTCTGATCCTTATCGGCGATGGGGATTTCAAAAATATTTTGGAAGTCTTCAAACATTTGGGTACCCGAAAAAATGTGCGTGCGCTCACTATTATTATAGTGGGAACGCAGGATGGGCGGGAGCTTAAATTGTGGTCCGGAGGGAAAGCGCCTGAGTGACACTGAAAACCCGCACTTTAAGTCACGGGTTATTGCGGGTTCAGTCCTTCAAGATCATGTTTTTCAATCAGCGCTTTCAATTGTTGATTGAAGGGGTCCGACTGCAAAATGGCCTGCCCCCACTCGCTGCCGATCAGTCCCGCCTCGCGGCTGATGGCGGGCATTTTCACTTTCCATTCCTGCCAGAACGGCGTCTCGAACATCTCGATCAGTTTGCGGATCACCTCGTGCGACATGTTTTTGTCGTACACGGGAATCATCCGCTCCACCAGGACATCGATGTCCTTCTGGGTAATCAGTTGATAGTACTCTTCCCAGAAGGCATCAGGGGTTTTCGGGTAGGCACCTGAGAAACCCATTGAGTACTGATTCAGCAGATTGTTTTTCATCAGGTCCAGTTGATCGTAAATACCGGATACCTCCAGTAATTTTCGGATATCCCGCGCTTTGGCATCGCCGGGGTTGGCCACCACGCCGAATGCCGGGGAGATTGCGGTCAGGAACAGGAGAGCCGTCACGGCGATGCCGGCAAGGGTTTTAAACAAGTTGGGTTTCATAAATTAACTCCGGCTGTATGTTGCGTATAGAAGAATTTCATTGTTTGATGTCCTCGAATTCGCGGCGGACGGTTTCGATTTCCTGGCGGTACCGTTTGGCGTCGCCGTAATCGAAAAAATATTTGTAGCGGCTGTGAATATCACCCACCCGCCGGGCATGTTTGATTGGACACCAGTGCTGTTCCGTGCGCGCCGCCATTTCCCGCGCATAGGCCACCAGGCCGTTGAAGTATCCGCAATACATGCAGTTCAGTTTTTCAATGGCGTTCAAATAACTCAGATTGTGCCGGTCCAGAACGATATAGTCCCCCCGCCGCACTTTGGGAATGCCGTACACCGGAAAACAAATGGCCTGATAAATGGAGATGGCCAGGTCCAGCAGCAGGGCCGGGATCAGGCAGGCCCAGATGACCGGCAGGGTGAGGATTGCCATCGGTCGCGCTTCGCGGATGTATTGAAGCGCGTTTTGCATTAATTGACGATGCTTCAGCTTGATATCCCGCTGGAACCGGACTTTTTTCCGATGCACCTCGTAGAAAAATTCCTCCTGCTTTTTCTGAAGCTCCATTGCAAGTTCGCGCTCCAGCGTCCGGAATTTTTCCAACAGCATTTCCAGTCTATCGTTCATGAGGTCACCAGGGGACAAGGGCTGATAAGGGTATCTTTCCTAACAATATCACTATTTTATTTGTTTGCAAACCGCGCCGCCAAAACACATAATCGGGAATACGCAAACCGCAGGAGGCGTTCGTGCACGTTGTTTACAGGGAAGTTTCGGTCGAGGATGCGCAGAGGATTCTGGATTATTGCCGCCGCAATACGATTAAAGACGGCGGCCTGTTCGAGGTGTACTCCACGCCGGGACAGGACGTGCACATGATCATCGTCAACTCCTGTCCGGAGGATGAGCCGCTGGAAAAGTTCCGGCCCCTCGGCGCGTTCTACCTGAACTATCTGAATCCGGGGACCATCTCGATAGAAGAGGACGATCCGCACTTCGACGGCGCCCCGGCGCGCAAGTATCATGTTGCCGCCATCCGGCAGGTGATCGACCTGCTGTTCCAATACGCGCACCCCGGATACAAACTGAGCTTCAACGACCTCCCCGCCATTCCCAAGACGGACGCCCCCAGAAAAAGCCGCTGAGATTTTGGTTTGGTGAATTCCAGCCGTGATACACTCGGTTCCATACCCTTTCGCCCTTGGACGGGTCTCACAAGAAAAATGTTTGGAACACGGTTCCAGGAGGATTATATGTCGCAACGACCATGGATTTTGGGATTCTTACTGATAGGTATTTTCCTGATGGCCGGAACGGTTCCCGCGCAGGCGGGAGCGGACAACCACCGCACGCCGGACGGCAAACTGAAAGTGCTGTATCACATCGACGGCTCCGATGTCGGCACCGCCAAGTACGCCATGGCGCTGATCAACAAACACATCGAAGCGGAAGGTGGTCCGGACAAGATCGATATCAAAGTGGTGGTGCATGGACCTGCCCTCATGCTGTTCGACAAGGAAACGGTCGACCCCGCCCTGAAGGCCAAGCTGAAAGCCGTTCTGGATAAGGGTGTGGAGCCGGAAATGTGCCAGGTGTCCATGAAACTGTTTGATCGGCCTCTGGACAAACTGACACCGGGATTCCAGCCGACCGCGCATCCGGTGGCCGTGAAACGCATCGCCGACCTCCAGGAACAGGGCTACCTCTACATTAAGCCCTAACCAGCGTGACGCTGGACACAGATTCTGAATTGCGCTCGGGGAATTTGGTTGCCGTTAGCAGTCAGCCAGTTCCCCCTCCGGGCAGGAGCCGGGCAAGGCCCGCAGCAAACTCAGCTGAGGCGGAATATCGCGATTGAACAGGTGTCACCGCAGCTTATTAATTATTTTCCGGAGAATCGGAATCGGGTGCGGAGGGGGAATCGATACCCGGAACAGAATAGCCGCCGTCCAGCCATTGGCCGAGATCGATCAACCGGCACTGCTCACTGCAGAATGGTAAAAAGGCGTTGCCCTTCCTGACCACTGGTTTCTTGCAGATGGGGCACTTCGGCTTTGGTTTTGACTTCATATTTTCCGGGTCCTGTTGTCAGTAAAGCTGGGCCTACAATACCCCGCAGACCCCGGTCCGGTCAACATCACTGCCCCTTTATCAGGGATTTTCACACTCATTGCCCCGCTCCGGAGACCTCTAATTATCATATTGATTTATAAGGTTTTATTTGCCATTTTTTGTTTACAGGGTGGGTCGTAATTTGTAATATAAGAGCGGCGGCACACTGTCGCCATTTTTTACGAGTTAACCACGAATACCCCATCCGGAGAGTGCGCCGTGTCCACTGTCAAGCATACCGATTACTATAAAGCCCTGGGAATTTCGCCGCAGGCCTCACCGCAGGAAGTCAAGGAATCGTATCTGGGCTGGATCCGTTATTTTGATTATCCCCAGGAGCGTCCCAAGCCGGGTCTCCTCGAAGGTTCGCTGACCGAGCAGATCGAAAAGGTGCAGGAAGCGTACGATTTGCTTTCGGATGAGGCCAAGCGTGCGGCATACAACGCGCGGATGCATTTTACCGCCGAATCGGAAAGCAGCCAGCCGGGCACGCCAAGCGTCTCCACTCCAGCAACCCCGGTCCAACCGCGAGCGGTTGGCGAGGTGGAAGTGATGATTGCCCGCCGGAAACAATCCCGGAGTTTTCTGGAATTTTTTGGATTGAATGAGAAGCCGTTCGAACTGACCCCCGATCCGAACTATTTTTATTTGAGCTCGCGCCACAAGGAAGTGCTGACGGAACTGGTCATTGCCATTCAGGAGAACAAGGGGATCGTCAAAATCGTGGGCGACGCGGGCACCGGCAAAACCACTCTATGCCGGAGTTTTTTGAAGGAACTGAATTCGGGCATCGATTTCGCCTACCTGTTTCACCCCTGTACATCGGCAGTGGAGCTGATGCAATCCATCAACGCCGAGTTCGGCCTGCCTTCGGACAGCACCAACAAAAAAGACCTGCTGTTTCATTTAAGGAAATTTCTCATCACAAAAACCGGGCAGGGACGCAGTGTCGCCGTCCTGGTCGACGAGGCTCAGGACCTGGCGTCGGAGATACTCGAGGAATTGCGCATCCTGTCCAACCTGGAAACCGAAAAGCACAAGCTCCTGCAGATCATTCTGATCGGCCAGCCGGAACTGGATAAAACTCTCAACCGTCCGGATCTGCGTCAACTGCAACAACGCGTCAGCGTTCAATGGGAACTGCTCCCGCTCAACGTGGAAGAGACGCACGGTTATATCCAGCATCGTCTGAATGTGGCCGGTGGCAAGGGTAAGGTGGCCTTCAATCGTCCGGCGGCCGATGCTGTGTTCCGGTACTCCAACGGCCTGCCGCGATTGATCAACCGCCTGGCCGAACAGACCCTGGCGCAGGCGCACCTTGAAGGCGTAAAGAAGATCGACAGGGATGTGGTCCACCGGGCGGAGAAGGAGCTGGGGGAAATCCAGCCGAAACCCGCACGCACGGGATGGCAGAAGAAACTGGGCGCCGGGATGATGGTGATCGGAGGCCTGACATTCATTGCGTTCTATTTTTATACCCAGTTTCCCTTATCCAGCGACATGCCGCCGCCGCAGACCAGCCTCAATCAGATGATCGAGCAGGCCCCGATGAACCTGGCGCAATCGGGAAAACTGGTGCAATCGCCTGCGCCCAAAACCCGCACGCTGGCATCCTCCGGCAATTCGGCAGAACAATCCTCCGGGTTGACGGAAGGGACTGCAGACCCGGCCGGCGAAACGGAGGTCCCCGTTCAGTTTACCGGCGAGGCGGAGCTGATCAACCAGCTGGCCACGCTCTCCACCGGCGAAAGCAAAATCGAGGCCGCGCGCTGGGTGCTGAAACGCTGGCGCGCCTTCAAGAAAGAGACGGTGACCCTTACCCCGAAGGCACAGAGTATTCTGAAAACCGACTATGGAATCTCTGTATTTGAAACGAACAGCAACCTGAACCGGTTGACCACACTCAACTATCCTGCGATGGTGGAAGTCAACCTGCCCGACGGCAAAGGTGCGCGTTATCTGGCGCTGGTGGGACTCAAGGGAAATGCCGGTGTGTTCCGGTCCAACGAAACGTTTGAAATTCCGCTGGCGTTGTTTGAATCACTGTGGACGCATAAGGCCTGGGTGCCCTGGAAAAACTTCGAGGAATTGCCCGGCGAAATGAAAACCGGCTATAAGGGCGATTCGGCCAAATGGCTGCAACAGCAGTTGTCTCTGCTCGGTTACTATAAAGATCAGCCCGATCCCAAGTATGGACAGCGTACCGCCGATGCCGTGGCGAAATTCCAGCGGTATCACAACCTCAAGGATCATGGAAGACTCGATACCGAAACCCAGATGATCCTCTACAACCGCCTGCCATCTTACGATGCCCCCAAACTCACCGGCGGGTAATATAATTTCTCCATTTTAAAGCAGCGTTGGAATAATCAACTCCCCTCCTTCCTAAGGAGGGGCTGGGGGTGGTTGATAACTTTTCCTTTTATAAAATTCTAAACATAGATTCTTCGTCGCTATCGCTCCTCAGAATGACAAGACGTATCTCTTTGTCATTCTGAACGAAACGCAGTGGAGTGAAGAATCTAAACATGGATTCTTCTAGTTTTTTTGTTGGTCCACATTCTCGGTGGTTAACGAGTCTATGACTCAACCCGGGGATTGTCGATGCGGCGCATGAAGATCTGGAGTGTGGCGGAATCGTAGAGCAATACCGCGAGGTCTTCCAGCCCGTCTTTGTTGAAGTCGGCGCCGGCGATGGCACGCGGCTGGCGTCCTACGGGATAATTGAAGTGCGGAAAGATGAACGATCCGTCGCCCCGCCCCTGCAGTAGCGAGATGTCGCCGTCGCGCACGTTGGAGACGATCAGGTCGGGTATCCGGTCGCCGGTAAATTCTCCGGAAACGATGTAGCCCGGCCCTTTCTCCCCGGCGAAATCCTCCTGTTTCTGAAAACCCCCCTTGCCGTCTCCCAGGAAAATGGTCAGGCTGTCCGCCGTGGCGCTGGAGATGATCAGGTCCATATTGTTATCGCCGTTCATGTCGCTCTGGGTGATGAAACTGGCCTGTTTGCCGCCTTTGATTTTCTTCGGCGTCTCAAAGGTGCCGTCTCCCCTGCCGAAGTAGAGGCGGATGAAATCCATATTAATCGCGTTGAAGGTGATGGCGAGGTCCTCATTCTTGTCGCCGTTATAATCGCCTGCGATCAGCCGGGCCGGTGTGCCGGGGGCCTTGTACGCCTCCGCCATTTTAAAACTCCCGTCGCCGTTGCCGAGAAATATGATCAGCTTGTCGAACCGCAGGGTCACCGCCAGGTCGGCCTTGCGGTCGTTGTTGAAGTCGCCGGTGGTGATGGCGATCGGCAGTTTGCCGGTCTTCACCGGATCGAGAATCTTAAACACGCCGTCTTTCTGTCCGATGAAAATGGACAGCGTGCCGTCGCCGTAATTGCATACAGCGGCATCGGCAATACGGTCGCCGTTGAAATCCGCTACTGCAAGCGCCACCGGTTCCCTGCCGGTCTGCATCACGAACGGTTCCTTGAACGACCCGTCACCGTTGCCCTCGAAATACATCAGCGTGTGGTCGTCGGTGTTCGGTACCAGAATGTCAGGAAACTCATCGTTGTTCATGTCCTGCGCAACGATCGTGGAAGGTTTTTTCCCAACTTTATAGGCGGTGGGTATGGCGAACGGTTGCGGGTCTTTGGCGCCGGAGCCGCACCCTGCCAGGCCGCTGAATACCACCGCGGTAATGAAAGCTATCAGAATAAGGCGAGTCACATGAATTCTCGTGAAATGTTGATGATTAATTTCGGGCCGCACTGCCGGGCACGTTAAGCCCGGTTTATACAGGATGTTAGGAACCATGTAAAGCCGGGAATCGCCTTGACAGACCGGTTTTCAATATCTTAAGCTATTAATTAACAATAACTTATTGCCCTTCCGCCATGACCCTCTCCCGACAGCCGATAGTCCGCATTGCGCTTTGCCTGGTAATGGGGCTGACCCTCGCCAATTGCGGCGGCGTGCCCTATTATGATCAGGTTTATTACGAGTACGGCGAGCCCAAAGGCGTCTATCATCCGGTGGAAAAAGGTCAAACCCTGTACTCCATCGCCAGGGCCTACGGCCTCAGCGTGGAGGAACTGCAGAAAATTAACGGCATCACCGATCCGTCGGATATGGATATCGGGCACCATCTCTGGATTCCCGACCGGGACCGGGTGGTGTACGTGGCGCCAACGGTGGAGACCGGGCCGGATGCTTCCGAATCCGTTTCTCCGGAAGAAACGATTGTCCCGCCGAAGAAGCCGGTTCCCAAAAGAAAAGAAACCGCGTCGACCCGGAAGCGGCAACTGATGTGGCCGGTGCGGGGCGGCGTGTTGACTTCCCACTTCGGCACACGCGGCGGTAAGAACCATCACGGCATCGATATTGGAGCCAGCCGCGGAACGCCCATCCGCGCCGCCGGACCGGGAACGGTAAAGTTCAGCGGGTGGGGTCCGACGGGATACGGCCTGATGGTGATCATCAAGCATCCGGGCAACCTCACCACCGTATACGCGCACAACTCGCGCAACCTGGTCAAAAAGGGATCGAAGGTGAAACGCGGCCAGATGATCGCGCGCGTCGGCAAAACCGGTCGCGCCAGCGGACCGCACGTGCATTTCGAAGTGCGTAACGACACCCATCCCAAAAACCCCCTGCTTTATCTCAGCAAAAAATGATATGGTTCGGTTGAAAAGGTATTAAAAAAATCTAAACACAGATTCTTCGCTAGCGCTCAGAATGACAGAGAGATATTTATTGTCATCCTGAGGAGCCAGGGGCGACGAAGGATCTATGTTTAGATTCTCAAAACCGCTCAATAAATCGAGCAACTGCAAAAGCAAAAGGAAGAACCCCCCCGGCCCCCCTTGCAAGGGGGAGAAAATCAACCACCCCCATCCCCTTCTTCCAAAGGAGGGGAGAAACAGAAAGGAATGCAATGGAAGCGCTGAAACAGATCATTCGTGACATCCCCGACTTTCCCAAGGAAGGCATCCTCTTCAAGGACATCACGCCTCTGTTGGGCGATGGCGTTCAGTTCGCCAGGGTGGTGGATCATCTCAAGGAACGGTACG
>Ga0224501_10000319_pt1 | contig 41953 bp, 38 predicted proteins | sample SF_Oct11_sed_USG_4_FD_169105 | JGI IMG/M metagenome (GOLD analysis project Ga0224501, IMG submission 169105) | Sediment microbial communities from San Francisco Bay, California, United States - SF_Oct11_sed_USGS_8_1 | ecosystem: Environmental > Aquatic > Marine > Sediment | place: USA... | reverse complement strand
CATCTCCACATTGTCCTTCGTCTTTTGCACTCGCTGCTCAAGATCGTGAACCATCTCCCTAGTTTGTTCTATGTAATCCCAGGCACCTATAAAGAATCATATAGTGCAATTACCTTTGTTTCTCAAAAGCATATTCCTTGTATGAATATACTGTACCCTTATGTCTAATGATTGTGCAAGTCGGAGAACGCATTAAAACACAATATTGTGTCATTCAATTGAGCGTCTCTTGACATCAACTATAACATTTAAAAATGCGGTACATAAATTCAGGTTTTATCCATTGAGTGAAGAAAATCTAAGTTGGGGGTCCTTAAACTGGACGAACTGCATTAGCCTGTCCCGTGTTTTGCATTTAACCAAATGGAACACAGATGCGGGCTTACCATCATTGGTCCAGTTGAGGTCCTTTTCAGCTTTCTCCAGCTGAGAATCGATGGAAGCCAGCTGTTCCTCAACCAGAGGATACTCCACCTCCAGCACTGTCTGTCTGACCTTGTTATACCATGTCACTGTCAGGTCAAGGTTAGCCCGGAATCGACGGAACGTTTCATTCTTGCTGAACAGCTCAGCAGCATCAGCAGGAATCTCCTCTTGTTCTCTTTGCTCCAGGTAGTGTACCTCGCGAAGCACAGCAATCAACTGGAAACAGGAAGCGGTCAGACATTAAACCAATGGTAAGCCAAACATTCATAAATTCAGTTGTCCTCTGAATAGAAAATTTCCATGGACCATTCGTACTTTTATGTCTGTTTACCTGAGGATCGAAGTTGACAGCAATGAGTTTGGTTTCTTCATTTCTGGTCAAAAGTGGCTGCTGCAGATTGAATGAGCATGCCTCCGACACTCCAGCAATCCATTCAGCATAGATGGTTACTTCATACTCTCCCAGCAGCGCCAGCATCTCCTCATACTTCTTGAACATCTTTTTCGCCTCCAGACTTTGCATACATGGATGCTCAACATTCTTAAAGTTGGACATTGGTGTCTGAAGTCTCTGGCGCATTTCCTGGCTCCATCTTAGACCACCATAGACCTGCGTACAAAAGAGTGCACGGTTAGGTAATAGAAAGGAAGCAACCAATGATTCAAGCTAATACATATTATGTTGTTTTCTTTGGCCTGGGCTCTATAGTCTGACCTTAGGGAAGTTCTTGTGTACTGGAGGTACACCATCAGCCCGGATTCTCTCCATTTGGAGATCATAGATCTCCTTAGTTCTGTCAAGCTCCTGGTCCATAGTATCAATGAGGCGGGGATAGTAAGGATCAAAGATCTCCTTGATAATGGGTCGGTCAAGAAGGCTACCGAAGATATCAACCAGCTACAACAGCAAAAAACGACTAATGCGTGCATGCGGACTGCAGAGCACCAGACAAATAATTGAAAGAAAGAATCAAAGAAAGATCGAGACACATACATGACACTTACTCTGAAAGCGCTCTCCAATCCAGAGCAATCTTCAAAACCTTGACAGATCACTGCAGACAGACGCCTGTCCAAGTCAGCGATACGATCCTGGAACTGCTCATAGTCATTCATGAATTCCTGCTCATTGAGATCAAGCGCATCATAGGATTTTTCACCAAACACCTTATAAAGTGCCTGGAACTCAACAAACATTCCTTCCACCTGAGCAGAAAGCTGCTTTCCCTTGATGCCACCAAACTCAATTTTCTCTAGCTTCATGAATTCATTGGCGGTGTGGAGCAAATCCTGCAATTCAGAAGAGTGGGCATGACTAAGGTTCATGAATTTGTTCAGAGCAGTTTCCTATTCATTGTGCGTCATTCTACGTTCCTACCTGCAGTGTTTTGACTCGGTCGCAGAACTTGTCATACCGCGCAAAAACAAGCGGCGCAGCGAACTCCCATTCCTTCACGGTCTCTCCCTCTTTGTAATAGGAAGGCAGTTTAGCCTTGTGCTCCTCATAAGTTGCGCGATAAGCCTTGAGCGTTTTCAGACAGCTGGATACCTTGAGAACCACCTCTTCCAGCTCTCCTTGGAACAAGTCATTGGATGCTCCAAGGTAGGTGTAGGCCTATAAGATCAGCATGAAGTTCATAAAGTTCATGAAGTTTCACTTTTTGTTCAGGAATGTTCGTTTTAGCAATTTGGCAATTTGTTACTGAAATAGGAAGAATGCACTAACCTGTTGAATAAATAGGTTACAGAGCTCTTGTAGAAGAACAATGATCCTCGCTGGTGTACTGTAGAATTTGCTGTGCACCCAGCTCAGACAAATGCAGTGCATCATGGGTGCCAGTGTCGGGATGCATTCATCAAATTCGGCCTGTCAAGAAAAGAATCGGATGGAACATATCTGTCAGTACGTTCACAGAATAAAAATATGTATATCCATTATACTGACAAAATTACAGAAGGCTTGACTATAATATACCTGCTCCAGATCTTCGAAGTGAGTGGCCAGAGGTTTCAGATAAAGGTTAATGTCCTGTGCTTCAGTCAGAGCTTGCACAGTGTCATGGAAGATAGATTTGAAGCTTGGATAGTAGGAGCTGTTTGTCTTTTCTAGAAGCTCAGCCATTTTTCTAACCTGAAATATCGCACAAGCATGATTACTATCTGCTGTAGACATTATTTAAGTAAATACATCGGATAACATTACGGGGTCAAGATGGCCATAAAATGTGGAACAAACCTTGGGGTTTCGGAGTTGGTCATAGATGCACTCAAGGTTCTCAGCCTTAGACTTCCAGAAATCAATTTCCACTCGGGGGATCGGGTTAAGGCCTTCAATCAGTGGTTGGGCCGAGTCTCTTTTTAGCACGTCTCGGATTTGATGAGACCAGTCAATGATGACTGATTCAATCGCGTGAATGAGCTGTCGATCGTAGCCATTCCCATCACTGCTACAGAGAAAATTTCTGTTATGAAACTGAAATGCGAAAGTGCTCGGTCATGCCGGTAAGAACAAACAGAAAAGAGTGGTAGCATTGAGACAAACAATAACGCATGAATGGGGCATAAGCGCTTTAGACATTTGAACAAAGAGACACAATGGAAATGCTGCGCAGTTTCATTAAATTTCTTTTCATGGTAACCCAGTAAGAATTAGCAGTCAGCAGATTGACGCCATTTTCTTCTGACTCGCTTTAGCCTGTGAAGGGGAAAAAAGAAACAAATGGGATTTTACCTTCTGCCTTCGGCATCAAAGTCTTCCCCAACTCGCTCAGTTCCCACAGGAAGCGGCAACAGCGTTTTGCCTTTCACTTGTCCAGATACCACATAAACATTACTCTTTAGAGTATGCACATGTCGTTTGACATCTTGCGAGACCACCGCTGGCCACTGTTCATGATTCTTCTCATTAGAGAGAAGAGGAACGAGAACCTACATCATCGGCACAATAAAGAATAATAATGTGTTATACTAACTCCTTAAGTTTAATATCACAACATGTCAATGAGAGCAACACAAGACTAACAGAGAATATGACTGTAAGATTAGGCCAATAAAAGAGAACATACCTCATCAACGAAGGCTGACAGCTGTTCCAAAGGAGCATATGAAAGATCTCCATAGTACAGGACATTCCTAAGGTTGGCGTCTTTGGTGATCAGATCTTTGCCTTTACGGACAAAGTAACAGGCCTTGTTTCTCAAATTGGTTGGCCAGTCATACTGAACCTGAATGCCACCTCCTCCCACGGCTTGGATCACCATAACCATATGATCCGCCTTCTCAAAGAATTCCATGAACATCATCTTGTTCTCATCGACGTTGTACATTTTCATCCATTTGTCGCCTTTGATTCTCATCGTCTTGAGAACATAATCAGCCATAAACTCCACACGGGCATCGCCCAACTCTAATTCGGCTGCAGAGGCCATTGTTCTGTTTTCGGCTAACACGCCCCTGTTCTCCTCTTAGTGATGTTTTAAATAAAAATGTTCTGTCAGTTTTCACCTGTTAAATCTCCAACGACTCCAAGTGATACATGGCGTTGTTGACTGTTGCTAGGCGCAGGCTCTCGACAGCTCTCGCAGACGCCGCAGCCAATCATTAGAGAGTTTTGAATGTCAAGTAAGTAAACATCCCCCGTGATAACAAGGTTTCGACAAACGAATACAATTCAATGCAAATAAATCAAATGGTAGAAAATTATATAACCTTTAACTCATAGTTAATAATGGCATACTTATAGCAAAAAACAAAACATCTCATTGAAAAGAATATAGTCACAACATAATGATATTGCAGCGTCACATATGGCGGGAACGTAGAACGGAATGATCAACTAACATGGAAACTGAAATTGATTTCAAGGGAAAAGAACAGGAAGTTATTTCAAGAGCACTGGGCGATAGTGTGAGACTAGATGTGAATGAATTGGATGATGAGGAGCCGATTGATGTGTTGGATGACGAAGTTGAAAGTTCAGATAATGAAATAGACGATCAACATCAGATTGACGACATTGAGATTGACCCTGAGGCTGATGGTAATCGTGATGATCATGATCATGATGAACACCCAGGGCCTGAGTCACTTGATAGTGGACCACAGAAGACGGACGCGGAAGCCGGATCTTCCAAAAGTGGTCCGAGCTCGAAGGGTGAAAGGATATTGCAGATACCAATCAGTAAAATAAAGTCGATCATTAAAACAGATCCAGACGTTATCATGTGCAGTACCGATGCCACGTTCCTCATCACCAAAGCAACGGTTAGTTACTAATACTACTAACCTAAGTAACTAAGTTAGTAACTCTAACTGTGTAAGTTACTATAGAACTGGAATAGACTATAGTATAACTACCGATACTGCACTACTACCAGTCTAGACTCTAGTATAAATCTGCACAAACAATTGGCTGCAGTTTGTAATTTCATTCCAGTTGCGCGCTTAGGCTCTCTTACTCTTAGTCTTACTCTACTGGCACTTAGCTATTACTAGCTAGAGCGGACTCTGAGTTTATGAGCAGCAGGGACAACTCTTAAGTCAATTGTCAACAGTCATAAATAACTGGCAAACACAAGTCTGAAAGCGAAACAGCACTCAGCTGTCCCTTGATTGTTATTATCTCCATAAGTGAATCTTGTATTTTCCCAGGAGCTATTTATACGAATGATGGCAGAGGAAGCATGTCGGGGGACCACATCGTCAAAAAAGAAGACTGTTAGGAAATGTGATGTGGGTGAGTAGTACATTGCTGTAGGTGCCGTCTGGTAATTAAACTTCTGTTGTGCAGTCTATCAATCACCACTGTTTTTAACGATCTACTGATTATCATGTTTAATTGTTTGCACTATATTGCCAGAGGTCTCCTTGCAAGCTGTACCCGTACATCGGATTTGTTGCGCCTTCCGGCAACATAAGGAGGTACCATACATGTAAGTTTGCTATTTGCTCGAGGAATGATAAAACCTAAGAAATGACCTCTTATTGTAGATGATGTCATCAATGGTATGGATCCACTAGCATTCCTGGATGGCATACCAGTATGATGGGACACCTAGCCAATTGCAAGGCACTGAAATGTGGATGGCCTCAGATGTGGAGTGTCAACCGGAAATAGCTGTTGCTGACAGCCAACCTATGCACATGACATAGAAACACCCTAAATCTACCAATCCACGCCACCGACATGTAGTCCAGCTCAGCCCATGGACTGACTTAAATATACGTTTTTCCTAACCTTGGTATATTGGTTCATTCATGAACTTATTACAATATTGAACGAGAGTAGTCAGTCTGTGAATTTGCTGGATGGATGAGGTTGATTTTGTTGAATTCAGGACGATGGTATGCAACTTTAGAAATAAAACAGTCTTCAGTGCACTGCGTAGGGATGGTTTTTTTATAGAAGGAGAAAGGGCTCGAAATCGTACCGGGAACGAAGCATCAATGGGACTAAACCCAGCCATTCTCGCGGTTTGATGATTTAAAACCGTTTCTCCCATTGATCTGTGATTAAGTGGCATAAGAGTCCCTTCTGCTGCGTGGATCTCAACTGAATAGTCTGTGACGGTATCTGGTATTGCTTATGTCTTTATGGGGTTTGTGGTTCGTGATTAGTCAAACCACTGGAGTTTACTAATTATGGCCACTGGTGCATTGACAACTATAGGCTATATTTAATCATCCGTCTGATTTTGCTGAAAATTGGCTGAAAGGCGTCTATACACGTCGGGATGATACCTGTGAAATCATTTCTCAATCAGACGACCCATTCAAAAGCTAGTATCAAAAATTCAAATGCTTTATATATGTCTATGATTGGATAAGGCACATTAAGTTTCGTGTGAAAATATTAGCAGCCTCGACACTGAATCCGATTGCACTGCACTGGGTGTTGTCACTCCTCACAGGTGAGAACAGCATATGTATAATATCAATATATAGGGGATAATGTATTGTGAGCATTTACATTTAAATTTTATATTTCAAACCATGATGGTAACAAACAATTCTCATTGGCACGGTTCACAAACAATTGGATCATTTGTCCATTCATAGGTGTTGTCCGGCGTTTTAATACAGGATGAAATTGAGGGACCAAACGCGCAGTAGTCTGGAGCACACTGGAAGGTAACTACCGCATCCTCCTCTCTAGTGACATCACCAATGATACCGGCGTTGATGGCAAGTGGGAAACGATAGCATTGATCTTCATCAGCGAATTCGTCGTACGAGTGCACTACAAATAGAGTGTGTTGGGCTCTATTATCCGGTCAGGAATGCATACAGAATGTGCAATCCTTGACTACTACCACTGTGCTTTGATGTGCCAGACTGACATTAGGATAAGCTACAGTTTCCCACAAATTATGAACCAGATCTCTTGACCATGCAACAGTCAAACATTCTGTTTATAATGTTGCGTTTGACTTGAAACATAAAAACGCCGTGCATCGTATGGCCATTGTTAGGGTACAGACGGGGAAACGAGGCCGCTGGTTTTGTTTTCTGTACAGTTGTAGTCTAGCTAAACTTACAGCAGTTATCGCAGCACTGAGCGAATGGCTGCCATGTCCAGTTGGGCATGCACATCCAGGCTTCGTAACCGAGATCAGTCAGCTCAGGAGCGCATCCTCCAGAGAAGTCCGTTCCCACTGTGGCAATAAAGACACTGCCCACAACCTGGCCACTGCCAGCCAAACCATCCGGCAGGTCTCCGCAAGTCCTCCCTGAGAAAAAAACCTCTTTTCATAAGGGAATTGTACATCTGGCTTTGACTAGTATATACCCATGAGATTTTAAATTTTAGTACCCCATATTCTGCATCCAAGCCTTTGTATTTGTCGATGATAAACCTTCGTGGGTTAAGCTCATAGCAGGATTGCACATACAGTGCAAATGGCTTTGGTTCCATAACACAAAATGTATGATGGTAAAATGGTTTGGCTGAACATACTAGAACATGGCTTCACCGTATCCCAGTGCATATCTGAACCACAGACAACCTCATATGTTGTCAAACCATCGACAGTCCTGTAGGTCTCGTCACAAGTGATCTGAACCGAGTCACCGTGGTGTCCAACAACATTGGTCACATCAGAATTGTGTACAATCAGCAGTGGGCAACTCTCCTCTAAAACACGAGATGATTTGGGTATTTTCTAGAAACTGAGGAGCGAGCATGGGATGCCTCCGGAATCATTGCGTCACTGGAAAATTTCTGGCAACGATTGTGACCAGTTACCTGGTAAATTGTTATCCAAGTTATCCTTTGCAAGCACATTAGGTCAAATCGAGGAACATCATATTAAAAGAAAGGGTACATGCATCAGTCATGAAACTCCGGAGTGAAAAGTAGCTCTAGCTACAGAGCACTTCTCGGCATTCTTCGGACAATGAGGCGATTACATCTGGAAACCCACAGTCCAGGCAGTTATTTGATTATAGAATCCTAATGAGGACAGAGAACGGGCGGACTCACCTGCTGCATTGTGAATGTAAGCTATATGGACACAGGGATGGTTGTGATACTCCAGCACTTTAAGTCGCATGTAACGAGCAGGTACGGCAAATACGAGCTCCACCAAAACAGTAGTGTGGGAGTCTTCATTACCAGCAGTCACCTATAAATTCATCTGAGTAAGCAACAGATCCCAGTCCTCTCATTTAACGATGTTCCTACTACTAGTTAAGTGTGTACACATATCAAAGTAGCTCTAGAATGAACCAGCATTAGTTTAATACACTTGGCGTATATCTGTAAACTTGATAACCAGTGCATGGAAAACTTCTGTTAAAACGAAGTCTGTGCCAGGCTAATGAATACCAAAGTTATACACACCAGTGACATAAGTATGTCCGATATGTCACCGCGCCCATGCATTATTGACTCTCCAAACTGTCATACCTGGCTTAGCGTGGGTGCTCGCAGCCATTCCACACCATCAGCGGAGTACCAGAGACTGAACTGAGTTACCCAGCAGAGATTTTTTCTTCCTCCCTGCAGCAATACACCTCTCACCATATGCACATCACCTACAATGAATAGTTCACGCGGGTTAAAAATCGGACCATACATACCATGATAACCACCCACTGTTCGATTCAGCTGAAGATCATGGGGTCAGGACAGGCTTCTCCGATGATTAGCCCCAATCAGGTATACCGGGTCCCTCACTGCCCGTCACTGCAGTGAGTCAAAACATCTGACATTCTAAAAAGGTAATCCCTCAAAAAAGTATTAACTACTTATATGACAATCCGAGGCCATCTCCCCTCGTAGTGAGAGATCTTTGTATGATGAACAGTCACCTAGGTCAGTGTCGATGAATGAGGTGGTGGTCTCTACACTCTCAGGGCACCAGGATCGGAGATTATCAGTGTGGAAAGTAGATCCAGCGACAGAACACTTCTCTGCATGATTGGGACAATGAGCCGAATTCTAAACAGAAAAGTATCATCAATTTAATACAAATTAGGAATTCACGAGGTCAAAGAACTCGCACAGCACATAAAACATACGAGTACCCGACTCCGTAAGGACAGTAGATAACCCCAAAAAACCCTATTTTCCAAATGTCTGTTATGACCAACATGAAGGCATAAAGGTAAATCACCCAGCCCATGAATTATCGAGGGATCAGGCATTACCTACCCGCAGAAGTAAGGAGTCGCATGCGGTCTCACAGCTCGCGTGACTGTGACCGGTGTGAAACGGATTGAGGGCACACATATCAGGCGTCCTCCAATACGAGCTCAAACCGCCATCTTGCTCTGATGATGCGGATGTGCCACCAAATGATAGCTCATTGAACTCGTATTCGAATGAACCTGTGAAGAGAGAGACCGTCATCGGCCGAATCCACCTGAGAAGGGTAGGGCCAAACTGTCATATGCCATTACACGGCTGAAGGCCTAGTTTGAGCGCTTTCGTCTGGGCAATAGAAATTACCTGCCACTGATAGGCTTATAGTTAGTTTGTCACCCACTTACCATACGGACCCTTCGGGGACAGTTAGTAGAGAAGGCCCCAAAGGCAAAGAACAGCAGCAGTCATATGCCATTACACAATTGAAGACCTAATTTGAGCACTTACTGATGCATCGGTAGGTGATGTGTAAGTAGAGATTGGTGACTGGACAGAGGTTGATGGGACTACGGTCCCTGAAATAGGTAGGACTGAGTGAGCAGTTATGCTGGCGATTACACTCGCCGGAGATTAAGCCATAATGCTGATGGTATCCACACAGCCTATCCACATACTACAAAAGAGATTGAAGATACCAAGATCATTTTGCTCAACAGAGATGACACCATTAAGCCAAAGGCTTGTTTTCAGGAAGGTCCATCGTTTGCCTCCTCTATTGAATATGCCAATCTGAATCCGATGAGGGAGAAAGCACAAAATGACTCGCAAGCTGGTCCAAAACCGAACCTCCTACCCACCAAGCCTCAGCTTCTCCCTCAGTGCAATGTTTGATCCTTAACTCCAACCCTTCCCAGCTTTGGTTTAGGCATAGGCTGTACGCTATAATGTACCTGATCTTCAAAGTATTCTCTGGCATTGCCTTGACCACACGTCATTTCACCATCATACGCTAGTCGCCCAAAATGAGCCTGAACAATCTGAATCAGTTCCCCACCATCGCATGAGAGGTGCAGGGGCTCTACACCGCAGTGATAAATATCTCTCAATGGAAGATCTACAATAAAAAACAGTGTAGCCATCAACAAGGATAATAAAGGTTTTTAGGTAGACACCAATTAAGAGGACATTATGCAGCTCCTTTGCCATGGCATCCATATACAAAGCCAATATTGGTCATGGGATTTTCGTACGAGCAACCATCAAGGGACCAGCCAGCTCGCTCGCAGCCAGCTCGCAACCATCAAGGGACCAGTCAGCTCGCAACTAAAACTTCTACGCCAAGTTATGGAATTAAAATATAATATTTACATAGAGCTATGAATTTGGGAATCGCATTTCCATTTGTAACTATATGATCACTGACCCTCTGGTTGAGGTGTAGTGGGATATGGGGGCATAGTAAAGTAAGGAGTAGTTTCGTATGGTGTAGTTGTGGCCTCTGTAGTTGTAGTTGTGGTGGTCTGGGTGGTTGTTGTAGTTGTAGTTGTTGTAGTCGCACCACAATCTTCATCAGTTTCGCCATCTCCATCATCATCTGAATGAAAATAAATTGAATCTCCAACTAGCATAAAAGTCACCATTGGAGTAGAACACAATGAAATAGGCCATGAGCACATTTACCTCCACTTGCATCGTCAAAGTTTTTTAGGAAGTTGGATTTTTACTCTACGACTATCGCTCACATACGCTCACCTTCTCCATCACATTTCTCCTCATCAATATCCCCATCGCAATCATTGTCAACGCCATCCAGTATTCTCATATTATCAACTGATCGAATACACGGCTAGAAAATATGATACAACGCAAAGAGATAACTAGGGTAAAACCAATCGGATAACATTCTTGAGCGGTGCGAGCGATCACAGGGGCGTGACATATCAGGTCCTCGGGTCGTAAATCCTTCAGAAAGGATAAAAAGCTGGTGGCAGTTCGGCTTTGAATTCATAGCCATTGAGTACAGCTCCTAATCTACCATTGAATTGCAGGAGCCACCCAACTGCTAGTCCCGACTACTTGTGATGCTCTCGATTCCATTAATGAATCAACAAGTCCCAATCGGTCCATAACCCAACATTGCCTTCCATAGTTCCACACCATATGCTCCAACAAACAAAAACAGGGTCATCCCATGCCAAAAGTGGGATAAATTCTGCCCATTTATGCAAACCATATCAAACCAACAATATTCTAACCACTATATTGCGGTCTGTTGATATCACTGAGGTTATTTTTTCTTAAAGCTTACGTTGAATTGCTGGAGCTTCATTCCCACAGGGAATGCGTAGCTCTCTCGGTCACCAGCTCCATATAGAATCAACCCAAAATCTGCGTCAGGGTTACTATGGGTCACCTCATGAGTTCCTGTAAAAGCGGAAAATGCCAGCCGGTTAACATGTAAACAGAATTTGCCTTGATAATTTATTGCATTGAAATGCATGGAAACTGTAGTTTATTATTATAGCAAAAGAGGTGCTACAAACAAGTCCAGTAGGCGTTCCAGGTCAAGATTAAAAAATACAGTTCCACCAAACATGGCATCCGTAGGTGACCAGGCTGGCTATGGGAGAACATACCAGGTTCAATTCGCATTGTGGCACCGAGGTAATCTGTACCAGATACAGAATTCCAGTTCAGTGCAGGTAAAGGTTGGCCATCCAACATCAGACCATCAGTTTCAGAACCTAAAAGGACAAGAATGCATCGCATGAGTTTTAACCATAGGCATATATACAAATCTATACCAAATACAAATCTATATCAAATCTATACGTCTAGGTTTTGCACCATTGAACCAGAATCTAACCCTTGACAATTTTGTCATCTTCGCATAGCTTGCCTTGAATGGTTATCATCAGGTAGTTGGTGTAAGTCTTGGCGACGCCTTCTGTTGTCGAGAATCGGTAGGAGTTGCTGTACTGATTAATGGCTGGCACAGCAATCATAGATGGATCAGCAGGCGATGTTCGAGTTACCTGACTCTTTAAGAACTGGGTCACCATGATGGGCCTACAGAAGGAATGGTTCAATTAACAATTGTACAGAGATAACATAAGCAGTAAAAATGTAATAAATTTACATACTGGCACAGTGTGAAAGACAAAATGGAATCCCAAAATGGACAAATGGTTAATAAATCCCTGGTTCCAGCTGACCTACCAAGTGTTTTCATTGTCTGTTATTGGGTACTAGGTTTAATAGTAACATCAACAGTGATACAGCAGTGATACCGAATTAGCGATGGCACCACTCGCTGTCCTCTCATCTGTAACTGTTACTACTTTAGTTGTAGTACCCAAAGCCCCGTTGACATTATTGAAGCTGTTTAATATAGTCTGCACATGGTGAGCCTTACTTGCTAGCTATAATGAAGGCAAGAGCATTAGAAGGGATCTCCCACTTCTTGAACTCCGCTCTATCCAGTGTGATAGACATGGGTACCATGCCAAATCTGTGTATGGTCACCTCTGTATTCTCCTCATGAGCCAAAGCAGTCACCAGATCTCCTGTCAACACCCAAATAAATATACAGTGAAATCTAAAGGTAAAGGAACAGATGACGGAAATGCAATAAAACTCATTTCCCATGCAAAATTAGGAAGATCATGCATTGCAGATGATCGGACCATTTTTGAATTTAAATATAGTTTTACCTGTATCATTATGTTTTATTAAGTACCGTTTACTCTGTTGGGTGATGCCTGTATAGGGAATTCCTTGCCCCACGTATGCAGGGGAATCAACTGCTCCATGAGATGATCCCGGGAAGTCTCCGATGTTGGGATGGCGGTTCGTACGTTGCCACTGAAGACGGCTACAGGCGAGCTAGACACTATGTATGTACCCGTAAGGTCACACTTATCACTACACTGCAACTGCAGTGTGTCCAGTCTGAAAGGACAAAACAAACATTAAGCGAGGTTACAGTGAACAGCTTCAGTGGATCTAAATTAAGACTACCAAAGAAGGGTCTTCAATGCAGCAGAATAGATAAATAGAGGCGGCCTGTGGATTTATCAATAACAGTAAAGGTAGTTTCATGGCTTCGACCTAACAGCTGTCCTGGGCAAGTCTCCATTTATAGTATACTATTATAGTAGACTTTCTGTCTGCGCTCGTGTGCTCGTGTGCTCGTGTGCTCCACAGAGAAGGTAACTATAGGAATCATAGAGCAGTAGGACACCGTAATCGCCTACCAATAAGCATAGATATCACGCGAATGGTTGCGTGTTAATGACTGGATAACGCTATATAAGCGGAGATGAAGGAAGGTCTGCTGGCTTTATTAGATCATACCTGTCCAGTGTGACTATCAGTGTCTCTCCTCTAGCATAGTTCCGCCCACCATAAGGAACACTGAGAGGTCGATTGTCACCGCCAATAAATGATACGCTCACGTCTGTGCCGTCCTGGATACCTACCACTCCCAGCTGGGTAGTGATGGTCGGCTGATGATAGCTAATAAAGACAGTAAAAGGTGTCTATGGTGTCCTGTACCTAGTGTGTACAGTTTATGTTGGTTTAATTACTTGGCTGGAAGAAGCATGGTTTTCGAGCGAGCACGTTTGGTTCCAAACAGACCGACATCATCTAAACTTTCTCTCTTACCCTTGGGCATGTCACCTGGTACAACGTATTCTATGGTCCCGTGGCGGACTACAATTTACATACCCTACTGCATAATACTCATTGCCGAGCATATCCGTGGGTAGTCCAAGAAATCCATCAACGCTGAAGAGATTTTTGTTGACGCCGAAGCAGGTGAAATCATGGTTAGCTTGTATAAGCACTCCTTTGTTACTGATGGTACTACCAATCATTCTAGCATCGCTAGAGATTTCCACCAAAGCCACATTGTTAGCAGATACCTCTACTGTCATATCCATACCAACACCTATTAACAGAGATACCAGATCAAACCTTCAACAAGTGAAGTTGAAGTGGTGTTCTGTGTAATTTACGGAATGCAAGACAACCACTGGACTGTAAGAACTTCAAACTGTCATAAGCACAGAATGAGTTGGGGAGATGAAATTTGGTCTACATCCAACAATGAAAATGAAATTGAATACCACTCATACCTATCAGTGGTCGAGACCCCAGGAGCAACTACTTTAATTCAAAGGATGAACCAAGGCCCTTGGTAATACATATTTAACCATAGAGTTTTCTTTTAGTAGCCAAAAATTTTGTGGATTTTAAAACGAACCATAATCTTATTACTATATGCCAAGCAGCCATTACTCACTGGGCACTTGAACTCTGGCGGTGAATGGCGTGGCATCAGATGAGGTGAGAAACAGTTCCAATGGTGGGGGTCGCATGTCCGGGCTCATCTCTGACCCAACGTTTTCCAAATACATCACTATAAACTCGTGACCTGTAATGAAGTTCGAGCACAAAGTTAGTGGGAAATAAATCCATGGGTTCGAGTTTAGTCCTTGGCTGTCGACTGTTTTTGAATACAGAGAATTACGGTCTATGGAGCATGAAGCGATAAGTTCTGAGCCGCCCATAGCAGGGAGCTTTAGACACTATATAGGCTGTAGGGGCTTACATATACTTACATTATTCACTTGAAAAATCGACGGAGTGAATAATGGAGTCGCTAAGTGACAAATCACTATGGCTTGTCCATCGGTAACATTTTCCTATTTTTACATGCACCAGGAAAGTGGCCCATTGGCACTGGGTATCCATTTAACCAGGGCACACAGATGCCCATCACAATGGCATGATCATATTATTAAAGCATAACATACCAATTGCACGATCATGCTTCCCATGATTAATGAAGTCGGGAAAATCAATAGACCTTCTCGTAGGATCGGGATCTGGAAGATCTCTGTCACCCCCTCCAGCCAGATCCTCATCAATCTCACCATCACCATCATTATCTGGCAAGGGATCAATATAATAAACTAAATTATATTATAACAAATTAATATATCGTAAAATAACAAAATTGAATGTATTATAAAGTAATATAATTTGAATATAATATGCAGCCTAAAAATCACCATCATCATTTGTCAAAGGTATAAAAACCGGATAAGGTCCACAGGTCAAATACAGTGTTCGGACTCAAAATGGGAAAAGAAAACCATAATGCATACCAACTCCATCGCCTATCTCTTCATCAATATGAAAGTCACAGTCATTATCTTTCCTATCTCCCTCAGTCATATCAGAAGGTGTACATGGCTGAAAACCGAAAAAATGAGATTAAGTCGGATGCGGAGCGTTGGTATCGAGGCAGTCTGTCGCCAAATTCGACAAAGGTTTCGCCGACATGTGTAAAATGTTAAAGTCCCTTACATTCAAATTATGCAGCAGAAGACCAACTGGTAGTGCATAACTCTCTCCTACAGCTGACCCATAGAGAATCACTCCCATCTTAGCTTCTGTATCACTATGAGTGATTGTGGTTGTTTCCGGGGCGACTTGGATTACAGCTCCAACCAGAGAGGTGTGGGGGACAGGCCGCCAGGTGGCGCTAACCGAGTTACCATTTAGTCTTAGACCAGAGGCCAAGGAAGCTGGAAATACAAATACATGTTTTGAAACCTTGAATCTCAAGAGCAAGCACTAAGCCATAAACAAAATCATGGTTCATGGTTATAGTTCTTTTTTCACCTTCTGCTTTGACCTAACGAGACCAGGAACTAATCATGCGAGGTATTCACCATGGCAGAACAATGCGTAGTTGGGAGCTTTCTTATAACGGTAGAAATCACTTGGCGCCAAGCTATCCCGCAACTCTACCTGGGATAGTTACGAAGACAAAGTTCTGATACTGGATGTTTGAGGCTCCAGCCATAGGAGTAGAGAATCTGTAAGTGTTTGTATACTGCTCCATTGGTGGCACCAATATCATAGAGGGCTCTGCTGGTTGGGTGCTGAATCGCTACAATATAGACCATACAGACCCTGGGAACAATGTGAAACATAAAATACTATCTATGAATATTGATCACATATGCGCTCACTCATTGGCCCTTGGGTCATACATATGTAAACCATACAACTACAATGCTCTAGCTGCATCCTGACACAACCTGTGAACCTTACTAACCAAAACCGGCAGATAAACAATAAAAGTGTCATGCATTTTATATGACCGCAGAGTCACTCACTTGAGTTCTAAGGAACTGTGTGACCAAGACGGGCTTATTCGCGATGATGGATGCGACAGAGTTAGCAGGCAGAAACCAGGTATTATGCTGAGCCCGATTCAATATCCTAGTATTTCTCAGAGTCACAGTGGAAGTAAAGGATACTTCAGTATCATCTTCTGATGCCAGAACATGAATGAAATCTCCTAAAAATATCAGAGTTAAGAACACTCAACAATTCTGAAGTACTAGGAAAATGGTCTTCAGGTATCGCCACAGTGGACAACTTTCCGCCTGACTAATAGTTAACGGCTATGCGGAAGAGCAGTTCAGATTCAATCACCGAGTTCTCTTTTCTTGTAGATCAACCGAACCACTGGGAAATTAGGGTTCTGGTCTATAATAAACTGAGTAGTGGTAGCGATTTTAATCTGACGGAAAGTTGTCCAACATGGCGTTACCATTAATTACGTGTTCATGGCTTCCCTAGTTATATAACTGATAAATAGCAAAAGAAACGTCGTAAAAATTACCATCATCATGAAGAGGTGAAGCCACCACAGCATACTCCTTTCCCCAGGTGTGCAGTGGTAACATCTGCTCCACCAGATGGTCCTTGGAAGGAGCGTTACTGGGTATCGCAGTCTTGGCATTTCCCCCAAACACGGCTATGGGCTTGCTGCCCTGGATGAATGTGCCCGTGAGATCACAGTGTTTAGCGCATTGAAGCTGGACAGTATCCAACCTGCAAAATAAACAATGTGACGTACGCAGCTAAAATATGCAACAGATCAAAATTTATTCTACATGAAGTGTCCTAGCTCACAGCGAAATTCACAAATTAAACCAAAATAGACTTCATTTTAATTTACATGCATTTGAAAATTGTGGCTTACATGGATTACTAAACTGAGACCCGGCGGACTCGTTGGTTATTTCAGTTCATGGTAGAACAAGCCAGATTCATTTGATCAAAACCATATCACGCCATTTGAATCATACCGGTCAAGATTCTCAATAACCAGCCTGTCTCCTTTATTATAGTCCGTTCCATCAAACGTGACGGTGACGTCGGCCTCACCATCGAAACGCACAATCACTCTGGTTCCATCATGAGGTATAGCAATGCCAATCTCTGATGCCGTAGAAGGATCTCCATATCTGTCAAGTTGAATCGCCAATTATTTTAAAAACAATGGAAAATCTGTCCACACACGACCGGATCTGACAAAAGGTCACTGCCTCACTGCGGAAACCCGAGAACTGTAACGCAGGAAACCAGACTATAGTGTGGGAAACGATGCTGTAGTGTAGTGAACCCGACATTGTTATAGAGACTGGGCTGTAGTATGGAATTTGGTAAGTGGCCAAAACATCAGCACATAGTCAACCGATCGAAATCAAGATAGGTTTGGTCACTACGTGTTCTCACACGCAACTAGAGACGAGAGAAATACTCACGTGACAGCAAAGTACTCATTACCAAGAAGATCTACGGGCAGAGCTAGAAACGCATCTGTTGATAAAACATTCCTGTTCAGCCCATACAGAGACAAGTCTTTGGTAGCGGTGATAAATACACCTACAATTATCAAGCTCCAAGAATGTAACCAATTGCATTGACCCAGCAGCTGCAAGTACGCTTGCACTCATGACGAGCGCTTTTTGTTCACGTAATGTTTGAACCCCCAAATGAACAAAACAAGCGGCAAAAACTCAGCTCAACAATAGGCAAGCTAACGTACCCGTAACGGGTTGGGTCGGGTCAATCTTTATTTTGATGGCCCGCGCGTTAGCCAAATAGACTGAAATCATGCGAACGCGAAAATTCTCGTTTGCACCTAAATAAGTGAAGTCCAATGCGTTAGTCTGTCCGGGCAAACGTGACGGCGAGACAATGTATTTTTTGCTTTCGCACAATTAGCCTTGAGTCGCCTCACCCTACGAAATGCATTTGAACGACTTGTTCCATCGAGCAGCAAACTCCAATGTGTGTATTCGGGCAGTACCGTGGGTTGCCAATGCATTGAATGCGATGCGGCAGGGCAATGTGCACGAACATTAGCTTGTCCGAAAATGCCCATAATCTCAAGCTTCAAAGATTTAAGCTTCTAGGAATGTCAATTGAAGAGTGGTGCATTCGCCTTTGGACCAAGTGCCCTGGGGTTGCTTCCAAGTTTTGAGATAATCTATGCTTCTCCCTCGCCAGATTAAGATCGCCCAATCACATAGTACCAACCTTAGGGGCAAACCATGGACCTTCCAGAGAACAAGCCATTGGTTTAGTGATGGCATCCGTCTAAGACAAGATAATCGTGCGCTCACGATAAGCCAGAAATGCAACGCCTACATTCTCCTGGTACCTTTTTGAGCTCTGCCTGTTCCTTGCATACGGAGAGAAGGCGGTAGGTCAATCTCCTTAACCTCTGTTCCCAGGACAGTCTCTGTGATGGTACTAGGAAGACTTGGTGAAGTAACGGTCAGAGTGAAGGCTTCATCATCGACAGATGTAGCCAACAGCTGAAGGTTTGGACTTTGTCTGCTACCGCTGTTCGGATTCTCCATAAACACGACAATAAACTCGTGCCCAACAGCTCTGTCATGGTCATGATCACCTACATTGAAGTAAAACTGGGGATTTACTATCCTCAGTTTCAAGATTTCGGTCTTCTGCTAACCCACTGCTTTTGCTCGAGCTTAGTAGCACCAGAAAGGGGAGGAAAGAGTAGTTAGAGGTTAAGCCAGCACACCTTCACACCAACCCCAAGCCTGAATGAGGGTTAATGACGGGAAGGATCATAAAAAAAGTGTGCCAAACAACAGTCCACACCTGGGAAATTGCACAGGGAAAAGCCAATATGAGAAAAAATTATGAAGATGGCAGCCCCTGTTGATGTTAACCCAATGGGACAGGTATAGTGACCAGGCATTGCACTGCCACAATACAGAAATTATAAAACTTCCCGTTCATCTACACTAGTGCTAACGAAGATTGCCACATCGGGTATTGATTCCAAATACTCACCCGAAACAAGACCCAGAGCAAGCACCACCAAACCGAGCCTAAAATGGCAAAACAGCATCCTATACCAACCTGGTAAACTACACTAAAAACCACATGGTGGCTTCTCATCAAACACAGATAGCCCAGAAGACCAGGAACATTAGCACTTGAAGGTAACATATGGAGACACCTATTAGCTGAGAAGGCAGAAAACCGAACAGAACACTTAATTTGCATTAACAACACGATCCAGCCAGAATATGCAGCCTGGAGGATCTGCAAGATAAATCTTTAAGCAAAACCCGTGAATATTGTTGGCGTGAATAAACAGTTAGGATACTAACCTTAGAGGAGTCATGGCGTTGCCCGCACCACAGCACCAGCGAGACTAAAGTATCTTAGCCAGTTCCTCTCGGTAATAGGTAGTGGATAGCCAAGGGATTACACCAGTTAGTGCAGCTTTTCACAGCTTTTTAGGATAACCGGTTTAACGCAAACTCCGCATTAACAGGATTCTGATTAGTAAAATATTAAATCAAGAGCAGATTTAATTCATAATATTTATTCTACCAAGGACAAATTTACTAATACTAAATAAACTTGTGCAAAAATAAAAATTTCTAAATACTATCTGAACTGAGCATAAGAGACGGTGACAGTTCATACTGGCAATCTTGATGACAGAATCGGGCGCTGCAAAAGGATAACAACCGGGCCACAAATCCAGATTACTGCGGTAAAGAAACTCGGTCTATCCTTCCAGCTTGTACACCATGACCTGGTGTTTGAGGTAATTCACGACAAAGAGCTCATCGCCATCAAGGTATATCCCGGACGGACGCACCAAACCTCCCTGACATTCCAGAATGCACCTGAACTGACCACGCTTGTCAAACACCTACAGGAGACCAGATAATTTGTGGTCTTATATTGTTTTGTTTTTGCTAATTCCTAGGTAAACTGGTGAATACTCCTTTATTCCGAATTAAGCTGGCCTTTGCTAAGCTCGGATAATGTGCAACAAGACATGTGGTCTGATGCTGGCAAAAAACCTTGGTTAAATTCTATGTCGTGTTACATTCAAATAACCCTTAAATTTCATAGATTAGTAGCACGGATCGGCAGGTTTCCCTTATTACGCCTTAAACCTTTACAAGATGAACTAGGGACCTGTCAGCTGGGTATGTTGGTTTCTCCCAAAAAAATAATGTCATCTGAAGAAAACCCACTCCACTAGCCTGTCGTCAGACTTGGATGCAACACCATGTCGGTGATGTCGCTTTCTCTCTCTGAACATGCCCAGTATACGGATATCGATACACTCCCTGGGAGACTCACCTGAATCCGGTTACTCTTACTGTCAGCGACAAGGAAGTTTCCATCACTGTCACATGTGATGCCAGACGGCTCGCAGAACTGGCCCGGCCCGCGTCCGTTACTAGCGATAACTTGAACGAGTGCGCCGGTATTCAGATCAGCAGCAAACACACGACTGGCGCCTAGATGGAAGACGAATGGTGAATGAAATCACTCATTAGGCCTAACAGAGGTGGGTTAAACGCGTTCACTGACAACAAATAAATGGGACGCAAACAAATCTCCATACGATGGGGGTGTGTGGGTGTGTGGAAGATAAAAAAAAGAGCGTAGTTGTCCCAGATACAGTGAAACTCAGATAAATCGACCTCGGATAACTCGAAAACTTGCTCAACTCAAACCAAGTTTCATGGTCCCTGCCTGGGTAATGATAATTTGCTGAGCATATCTCGAACCTTAAGTCATAACTCGAACTAATAAACTGCCGTTATTGCCATCAAATTACCTTTTCTGTGGCTGGATGTGTTTACATTCCTGTGTAACAAGCTTAATTTCATTTTTTTCTTTTAACACGGGAAGAAAATCACAAATTCGCAAAATTGAGAAAGTTTAGCCAGGAAATGGAATACACTAGAGTAAAATGGACTCGCTATGGTGGCCACATGATTAAGGTAGAGGGAGAGCATAGCTCATAACTCAAACTTTTTTGAGTGGTCCCCTGCAGTTCGAATTATCTAAGTTTCACTGTATCTTTGAATGTAAACAGACTTTTAGCATGCGCAGTTACAATGAAGCCCTTTCCTAAAAGTATTTTATCAGCCCAACAGTACTTTACAGACGTGTGGTGCACACTTTATGGTAACACAGCCTACGATAATAACATGGAAAAGTCTCAATGCAAAACTACCCGGTAATGCGTTCACTATGATTAAAGTTTACAAAATCGAATGTCACAGTGGAATACTCATTCCAGACTTATTTGAGGCAGTAAAGTAGAGTATTCCTGACTACCAACGTTTGCTTACCCAAATCAGAAATGTAGATTAAACCCGCGGTCGTGTCCATGAATCTCAGTTTTGATTGATTGACTAGTGGCAGATGCAGAGGCAGTGTTTGTATGAGGTTACCCATCATATCATACTTTACAATAGAAGGTCGTCGCGGTGTATATCTGCCATTGCCACAGCCAGTCATAGTCACCAGCATATTGTCGTCACTCACAGACAGGCCTGATGAAATATTAAATCATGCTATTTTACGCGCAACCTTCAGAGGTAAACTGTACATTGCATCACACGAACAGCTGTTTAATGAAATCCAGTGGATGACAGGGAAATACTGATTACCGTATGGTCGGTCATTAAAGCCTTCACAAAAATCCAAAATCAGATTGAGATCCCGGTCAAACTTGAATATCGCCTTGTCATCCTTTATGAAGAGATATTCTCCGCTCTTGTCCACCACCGCAGCAGAGGGCCTTACAAATTGACACTGGAAATAATATAATTCCTTGTTTTTATTTTTTACTCCGGCACCTGGCCATCCTATTTAGTGGACCTCTTAAGCCTGGGACTTGTTGGAGCGATAAGAGCTAGGAATTATGCGAGGAGCTGATTCACATACTGGGCACCTAGCTTGAATACAGGATATTTTGATCTTGAGCTCATCACTCTAGCCATTGAGCTATCCGGCCATCCCATAACACAGCGTGAATTGTGTCAAGCTTTCAGCATCATACAGTTCACACATACTGGCATTAGAAAGGTTCCACTCACCGTTATCTCTGCCATGTCAAACACGACACCATCTTCGGAATACTTGAAGACGATCGCAGTGTTACAGCCGCTGTTACAGACTATCAGACCGCCAGCGAATTTGCATACACCAATGGGGAACTTCAGCTCAACACTCGGCATTCCGAACAAATGGATGCGGGAGGCCATAAACCTATCTGCAATGCGCAATGAAATTTACATTTCAGCAAGTTATTGTATTCCAATACATACAATCATGGATGCTTAGCGTGTGACAAAGATGCTGTTTCTAGGCATAGAATCTGCAAATAGCTAAAGGCAGGCCTCCTTGATGAAACCGATCACCTTAAGCGCCTATCACCGATAAAATAAAAAAATGAACCAATCAATCGATTAATCAGCATACTATCGCCAAATCACTCAATCTACCATGTTTACATATTAGTGTGAAGAATTGAACGCTTGTCAGCTGATCAGAAACAGCCCTGACCTTTGTACCGAGATCAATACGAGATACCAGTATCTTAACTGCGCTGTTAACGCCCAATTTTAAAGGCATCATTAACATTATGCATGCTACAGACGTAACTGGAATTTTAGCCTCACCTCGAAGATTGGGCCCATTCAGAATGTTGGTTAGCGGGCTCTTCATCGACTTTGTGGCGCTGGACTGACTCGTCCTCTCGGAAGGCTCGAAGTGTTCGGATTTCACCGACTCGACAGTTGTGCAAAGTGACTGGTCACAGACAGCGCTGGAGGTGAGGCAAGGGTTTGAGAAGTCTGGCTCCGACACGGAGGTGTCGCCCATTCTGGCTGTCGGTTCAAACTTTATTTTTAGATTCTCAAGAGATTTCATGACATGGGACAGTTCTGAAGCGGGCTCCTCTGTAGTCAATTTGATGCTCATCAGGGGCTTGATAGGACTGGTTTCCTTAGACAGATGCTCCCTCCAAGCTTTAGCAGCGCTAGCCAACATATCAATGTCATCAGAGTCGTTATCGGAATCATCCTTTTTCTGCGATTCAATGCATGTATCTACACAGAAGAAATATGCATACATGTATAGCAACAATCAGTCTCACCTCACGCATGATCCGTAACGCATCACAGAGACACATGATATATATGGGGCCGACAGGCTCTACACAACTATGAAACAATCCAAAACACAAAAAAGGGCATCGGCCAAGACAAGCATCAACATTTAAACCTTTTACTAGAAAAGTTTGTCATTAGGTGAATATTCATATAGACAAATTTAGTTGATTCAACTTACCCCCATCACTCCCTGGCTTGATAGCACAGGGGTTCGTGTTCTGGGAATGCATCTTGTTCAGTTCATTGAGGATAGACATTGTATCCCTACAAGGTGAGCGTGTGCGAGGCGTCGGCACAGCACTCAAAACACTGGGAGTACACGCTCCAGAGCTGAAACCGTGCTGTAATGTGTTCAGTTTCAGGGATGATGACACCCGGCCTACAAAAATGAAATCACAAGGATATTGGCACCAAATGATGCTATCCCCATGAATCTACAAAGACAAGAGTCAAGAGTGCATGATCCAACCCTCTGGCACTAGCTCCCGAGGCAATCAGTATTAGAGACCTTGCACATGAGAGAATGACTCCGAACTGACTGACATTATGAGGGCTCTAAGGTCACGTGACCAGAAAAGTAGTCTGCTTTGTAGTGAGCCCACAAAATTTTACGATGAAGGTGCTCATTTCTTGTTGGCTATTACGATAAAGGTGCTCATTTCTTGTTGGCTATTACGACTTCTAATTGGTCCCATCTGTTGCATATTTCCACAGGTCCAGTGGATCACATATGATGTTTATCATCTCATCTATCATCCTAACTTGTTTGTTGCACAACAACACCTCTGAATTAACTGTCAATTGGAGCTTAGTATGAGGCTTGTGATGACTCGTTTATGCTTCAAGCGGGGTAAAACAACTCCTAACTCCCATTATCAAATCTTTACGGTAACACAAATTTTGTAACCATAGCCGATTCGAAGTCATTCTCTCCTGCGCAAGGTCTCCACTAATGTTTTTCTTCATTTCATTATTGAGTGTTCTTCGAAGAAAAAAAGTTATAGTATAAGTAATCAAAATATAGATTGTCACTCGAAAACTCGGTTAGGTTCATCGATCATATATGATTTGAGCGATTGCCGTAAAGAAGTTTATACCAAATTTATTTGGAGTTGTCTTCTTTTGTGAACTTTTTGGTAAGAGCAGACAACTCTTTAATTTGTCTCTCGATTGTGAAAACAACATAATAAATCACAAGTATCTTCAGGACGATACCTGCAGTTCGTCCTGAGTGGCTGACATTCTCTTTCTTATCCGTGCATTTATATTCTATGATTCCGATATCAGACTTGCCAATGTCTTCCCATTCCGGGATGAATATGAATTCTCTCCCTTCTGGATCACTCAGACCACAAACAATCTAGAGATCCAATTCACACATTCATAATAGCAGCACATGCTTGAATAACAACAATTTACTCTGTGAGTGTATGTTGGGTGGACGGGGCTAAATAACCACCAAAACAGCTAAAACAGCCACAGGTCACCTTTTTGACAGCTACGGCTGTGTCTTCTGGGCTAACTGATTGACTCAGTGCATTCGAGTATGTGGTCTGTAACTGCTCCTGTGCTGACTCCACTGCTTTATCAAAGAGAGAATAGTGCTTCATCTAACAAGAAAAAAATCAAAACTTCTGACCGTCCATGGGAACGCGGAATAATATATCAAATCACAGAAATAAAAGTAACAATTATATAATTATATGTACAACACAGAAGGCAGGGAGGTGGTTCAATGCACAGATCCTCAACCTTCTTGGCTATAACTGATCTGTTACCTACACAATGAAACATATGCGTACAGAAGTATGATGGCAATGGGTACCAGTAGTTGAGAAACTTCAGCACAACCCAGTAACCCATCCGAAGGTTCTTGGGCTTTCCGCATGATCATACAGTAAGAGCAGCATGAGCTCTTGCATAAAAACCTACCTGTCTTGTATAGAGTTTTGTTATATCTTTTAGTAACTCATCTCTCATGGCCTCAACTCTGTTTATACAACTGGTCGTTGCTTGACGAATATCAGATACCACGTTTTCCCTGTAATGCAAATGCTCAATCGCGATTAAAATGGATTAACCGCAACAATGTTTAAAAATTTAAGTTCAGTCTTTGGCTTTTCAGCACAACAAAAAATGAGAGACAATTCGAACCACTTTCTTGTTTTAATTTTCTCATCCCGATTTGAGACACCACGGTCTATCGAATACATGTATTCACTAACCTGTTTGTATATATTATTATGGAGTTCAACATTGGAGTGTGTTCAGTACACTGTGTCTCAAAATGGATATTGGAAATGATAACAACAAATTGGTTCTATTTACCTCTCATAATGAGTTGTGCTAAAAAGTCGAGGGCTAGCCCTAATTCATAAATTTGTTATGGGTCACTCTACACTTTTTGTCAATTTTTCAACAGAAGTGCATGGTTTTGAGGGTACAGCGTAGGTGGCTTCGAGCTGGGAGTACATGGTACATGATTTCGAGGGTCGAGGTACATAGCTTCGAGGGTACGGAGGCACGAGGTAAACTACCCGGTCGTTGTGAATATCACAATAATGCATACCTTCGATTTACTGACAACATTTACAAATTAAACCCAAACTACTCACTTTGATTGCCTGAGCACAGTTTCATGGTTCTGTACCAAACTACGGCGCATGTTTAAAGCTTCCAAAGAGCTGCTGACCAATGTTTGAAGTTGATTCAGGTCCATTCTGCAGAGAGTGGGCACATGTATCAAACCAGGCAGATGACCAGTACTTATTAAAACTAGTTATGCAGCACATAGAAAATAATAAGCATGCTTCATTTTGTCACCGATTCACTGACTGAGTGAGTCACTAACTCAGTCACTGCCTCACTCTAACTGACGGCTGGGCCGCAGAGTCGGAGCTGGGTCAAGCAGGGGTAGTGAGAAACTATGTACCTACCCGTAACCCTCGAAACTATACACCCTGTACTCTCGAAACCAGGTACCCCATACTCTCGAAACCATGCACCCTGTACCCTCGAAACCATGCACCTTGACCAGAAATTTGACCAAAAAAAGTGGAATAACCCATCAATGTTAAAAAAATTAGATTAAACCCTTGGTTTTTCAGCATAAAAATTACGTTTATTGTTTTCGCTTTCAATACCCAGGTTGAGACATGCTGACATGGTATTCTAATGTAAAAGAAGTTGGTGAAATTGATATGACTATAATAAGAATTATAGTGCCCTGCGAGGACTATTCTTAGTTATAGGGGATCCGTGGGTTAGGAGAGGATAACTCTACAGTAAGCTAAATCCAATTATAAAGATTAGCTGTGAACCAGGAGAGAAAGCCAATGAATCCTGATTGGCTGAATGTAAACTCAGCCAAACAGGAACTATAAAAGAGAGAGTACGAAAGAGAGTATGAGAGAGAGAGAGAGAATGGTGCGAGAGTGACTGGAATAAAACTAAACTACATACATAGCGAGACTGCCGGCTATATGTAGAGGAACATGACGAGCTCTATGACTGACTAAGACAGTTAGATAATGAGTAAGGACTCACAACTATAACCTATCGGTTGTAGGAGACGGGACGACAACGGTGTATTGTAAGGAGATCCCTAACCACAGACAATTCTACACAAACAGTTTAGACCGGGATTATATCTACCGGCCTATGGTGTTAAGTGTATTTGGGATTACTAACTCTAGCAAGCTATGCCGTGTGGACACTGTATACAACGTGAGTTGATACTGTCCCATCCCGTAGACACTCTCTCTCTCCCCTTCAGGTCGTGCTTGGGAAGCAGTTGGTTGGACCTGTAGGTCAGTTTAGGGACTCAGAGGAGTCTGAAGTTCTAGCCCATCTAGGCACAGTCTGGTGAGAGCCATGCCCCGGAGTCAATGTGTACGCAACCAGACAAGCCCCCAGTCGGGGTAGAACTAAATTCTAAGTGATGAAAGTGGTGGAATTCATCCAATACACTGTGCTGTAAATTGATCATTGAAAAGGAAAACACAAGAGTGGTTCTGTAGTTTGTCTCTCTCCGTTTGTGTTATACTGAAAACACAAGGTTTTAGCTTTAGAAGTACATGATGATGATATCTAAGGTACTGGGTACATAGTTTCGAAGTTGGGGTATATAGTACATGGTTTCGAGAATACGGGGTGCCTGGTTTCGAGAGTACGGGGTACATGGTTTCGGAGGTACTAGGGTACAGGTACATAACATTAACATAGTTTCTCACTACCTGGTCAAACAGATACTAAATAATAATATCATCACCATGCACATTACACGCACTCTTGCCTTATTTTCTTCGTTGGAATTCACTGATTCAGTGATTACAATGCAAGTTAGTACAGGTACCAGTTAGTGAGTTAGTCAGGTACTCAGTCACTGACTGCATGAGTGCATCTGTCATTGATTGAATGATGATTGACCGAACCAGTGCCGGTGGCTGGGGTTTATTTTACCTGTTGGTGTTGCCTTGTTCGTTTGGTTAGCCAGTCTCTCACTCTCAGTCTCACTAATTGCTAAATCACTTTACTAAGTAAATGGCCATAGCCCATATTCAAGCCAATAAGCAAGAACTGCTGGGCTGACCAAACAAATCAAACCAACGTGTACAGTGCGGTGCGCCAATCAGCCCAATCATTCAATGCAACTCAACACAACAAACGAACACGGAACAGTCATCTCGAGACGAATCATTTCTCGTGTGGCGTGCTCTGCCTCTAGGTCAAGAAACTAGAGTCTAGACCTAGCCTACTCGCAGTTGACGAGTTGTGCATCTTTTTGTGAAGGCCACAAACTTACTTTGTCAAACTCAGACTCATACCATGTGTCTCACGAGCGAATTCTGGGTAGAATACTCTTGACTTGTGTTTTGAGTAGCGCGTCCTCGACAAAAAGTTACGAGCGAATGTTTGTGTTTGGAACTCCCACGTGCTTCGGTACTGATCGTCAGTGGAAATGAGCATACACGCTCGTGGTCAATAATTTTGCGTAATATCACGTATAGTAATCCCGAGTAGCGAGCGTTGCCATAGCGAATTGGAGTATGGTCTCACCCGATGAGTAGACAACTCCATCATTCGGTTTGATTTGATAGTTTTATTTCACATGGATAACTTAAATAAGACCAGAAATGTTTTACATTAAGGTCCATGAAGGGAAGGAAGCATTAATCAAAGACATTGGTCTGGTAAACAGAGTCCGTTTGACAGTCCTGGTCAGCATTGAAAAAATTTATATTTTGGGTATTGGGTAATTACGTAACCGAGTCTTGAATTTATATCAAGTTTTGCATCTAAAAGGTCTTGATTAAAAGTGTTCCAAAGTCTAGGTGCTGCGACACTAAAAGCTAAATCTCCAGTCTGATTGAATGTCCTGGGAACTTCAAGAGAGTTTCTCAAATTTGATCTCATTCTGTAAGCTGATGTTGAAGCGGATACAATCATGTTCGTCAGATATGATGGCACGTCTCCAGTAACAGTCTTATAGGTCAATATACACATATGAGATCGTCTCAAAGTTGCCAGATCAGTCCATCCAGTCTGGTAAAGTAAATCTGCAATATGATGAAATTTTGCACGAGAATTGGGTATATTATGAATACATCTTAAACCTCTATTTTGAATTTTTTGGAGTGCATTTTGAGATTTGGAAGAACAAGATGACCAAATTGTGTCCGCACAATCCATTATTGATGGCACCAAAGATGTGAAAACTATTTTGGGTTGTTTAGTGTCCAGAAAATTTCTTATTTGCCTAAAATGGTATATAGCCTGGAACTGGCTTTAGAGTGCACCTGTTTAATGTGTTCTTCCCAAGATAGGTTTTCATCAAAAACTACAAGATATTAAAAATTTTTTACTCTGTCTATAGTTTCACAGCCAATGTTTAAAGCAATATCAGAGAAACGTTTACCTATAGAATTGGTACTGTAGACCATAAATATAGTTTTTGATATGTTGGGACTCAGTTTGTTCAGAGAAAACCAGGTGGTAATCGCGTCTAAGTCCAAATGTAATCTATATAATTATATGGTATCAGGGTTGTCAGAGCTAAAGAAAACAACAGTATCATCAGCGTACATATGAACTTCAGAGTACTTAACCGTTTTAGGTAAATCATTAATGAATAAGATGAAAGCTAGAGGCCTGAGAATTGAACCTTGCGGAACACCAATAGTGGCCGGAGCTGGGGTAGACAACTGACCACCAATACAAACCTGTTGAGTTCTATTGCTCAAATAACATTTAAACCAATCATGAGCAGTACAATTTATTCCGTGAGCTTTAAGTTTTTCCAAAAGCAATGCGTGGTTTATGGTATCAAAAGCTTTGGCAAGATCAAGGTACGCTGCACAATACACTACAAGATACACTGCAAGGTACACTGCAAGGTACACTGCAAGGTACACTGCAAGGTACGCTGCAGTTGTTGCTTTTCTGTTATTGATGTTGCGATAAATCTGATCAATAAACCAAGTTAAGGCTGTGATCGTTGAGTGTTTTGGTCGAAATCTGGATTGCCTATCAGAAATTATTTTGTTTGAGTTGGGAAATGTGTATAGTTGATCATGGACAGCTTTTTCTAAAAATTTTGATAGCGCTGGAAGTACTGAAATTGGTCGGTAGTTTGATGGATGAGAACGATCACCTGATTTGTGAAGAGCAGTTATCTGTCCAATTTTGAAATCAAATGGGGCAGTCCCGGTTTCTAGTGAGTGATTGAAAATTTTGGTTTATTGGGCAATTGAATGTACTACCTGGCAACCGATAAGAGTCGATCTGATTACTCGATACTCCTCTTGATTTCAGCCAGACACGACGAGTTCTAAAATTGTGATTCGAAGTGTGTAACCCTTGCACTGGGAAGAAACAGATTTGGCTCAGTTCCTCTATGTTACTGGTTGATGTTAGGCAAAACCCAGCAGGGTCTGTCAGCCAGTTAAGGAATTATGTGGTGGTATACAGCCCGTCTGTGATGTTGTTGTTGTTGTTGTTGTTGTTGTTGTTGTTGTTGGGTATTGTTTCATTTTACACTGTATGGTTTGATGGCAGCTCTGTACGAGTAGTGGCAAAGATGATTCATCAGCACTAGATGTACATGTAGCAGTATCTTCTCACTTAGCAAGATGGCAATACAATAGGATAATCAATGCAATCCACACAGCTGTATGTAATAGTATGTAAGAATAAAATAAAGATAGATGACAATGTTGATCCGTTAGCAGGAAGACAATGATGTTATGAAGGTCTGATCCTCTTAGCAATTGTGTATGGTGAGTACCAGCACACCAAATAAGTGAAAAACACAATCAGAGTATTACGATTTATCAATGAGAAGGCCATAATATTATATGTTATTATCAGTTAGTCATAGCCCCGATATCAGAAGCCCCTATGCCTAGTGATTCATGCCCTCGCTTGCTTGCTATATCAGACTCAGTAATTCAGCACCAATCTTCATCGTCTTCCTCTTCTTGTGGCTGCCGAGCGTTGGGGTTAATCTTACTAGCGCTGCTCGTTTCACCATCAGAAGTCAGATAGTTCATACTCTGCGTCATCATAGTACTACATAAATACACACAGAGTATGAATGAGATATCGGCATGTCGATTCATATGATATCTTCTGTGTGTGCGTGTGTATTCAAAAGTGTGCTGCATTATAGTGGGCGGAAAATGTACTACACATCCAAAGGTAAAGGTGATCCCTTAGCCAATGGCTGTATGGGAAAGTGGCTGTTATAGAACCAACTTGTACCAGAAATGGTGTAACTGAATTAAGATGGGCACCATTCCTCTTCCTCAATGTCTTCCCTGCAGCAGCTATGCATCTACACATAACAATTGGTCGATCCACTGTCACAAAGATGCCGGTCAAAGCCCATGTATCAACTCTACTGCAAAACTTTTACCAAAGAAGCCCCGACTTCCATTGAGCCTCAATCAGCCATTGTCCAGACAGATGGGATGGCTCCACCAGGAAATAAAAGATTGTTTCCACAGATTTTCAAGCTTGTAGGTTGTACAAGTATTTTTTCATGGGTTATTGAACCGGTTTGTGTTAGAAACCACACGCACTCACTCGCGGACTCACCAAATGATACCAAGGCACTGGCAATTGGCATCTGCCAGACACTGAATTGTCTGAGTAGCTACAGTACATATATGCACATTTTACAGAGGTATGAAACCAACATATGCCGTGTGTCAGTAAACTTTTATGTAAATGCCGGTCTACGCCTATTGGCACTTTTGGCATAGTGTCCATCTTATTTAGTGAACCTCCTAAATCGGAGAATCTCCTCACATTGATACTCTGGGAAGACCAGGTCTTGACTCTAGAATCCTTCGATCATGACCCAAGTGCTCTAGCCACTGAGATATCCCGCTACCCAATAGTTCTCTAACCACTGAGATATCCCGCTATCCCATTGTAATGTTTACTTGTACTTTTATATTTCTTGTTTATAATGATCCCAGTATAATTTTGTTCTCTCACCTATCCTCAGCATTGGAGGACATGAACCCTGCAACACTGTGACTGGAAGCACTGAGACGTATGGCCGGTGTCGGGTGTGACCTGCCAGTAACAGTTTCTACAGAGCTGGTCATTTCTTCCATTCTGCTATGCCCTTCATCATAGTAGGAATCACTACAATAAAAATGGTAGCATGGAATCATCGACAAACAAGTTAATGATTTGGTGCAAGGTTTTGTCTTCGCTAAAGGTGTTTGGATGTCATAGTAAGTCACACACAAGCGTCTATGGTCGTACCATGAAGCTGAAACAAATGTAAACCTGTTTCATTCAATAATACATGCTGGTCTAAGTATATCTTCAAGTCGGTGTATGTTGGTGCCTCACTTTCATAGATTTTTCATAGGATATTGGCTGTAGCACACTCATTGTTTTTACTACACTAACCACTATTCATCCATTAAATGATTATGCAGAGGAATTTGAAGATACCTGTCATACTGCCGGAACATTCCATGCTCTGATGGTGTAATGGATGACCATTGGCTGTGTTGGTGGTCTTCTGCGTAATCATACTGCTCATCACTGCTGTGCTGCTGGCTATATTCTCTCCCATTATCATATTCTCTCCCTTCATCATATTCTAGGTAGGAATTTGTGTCGTTTTGATAGTGGCCATCATACTGATCATCCGCCATTACATGCACATGATGCCGTGAGCCGTAATCTGGCTGCGGGTACTTTCCTATCAATGTAGCTGATGCAGACTTATGAACAGAACCTGGAGACAGAAAGACATATTTAAAATGGTGTAAACTTATTGAGGTATTATTAAACCATTGAACCTGTATGTATAGTAAATGGGGTGTCTTCCTTCACCTCTAACCTGGGACATGGGTGTGTCCACAATCAAACCATTTCGAGTTTGAAGCTGGTGAGCATTCCTATTAAAGGAGCTGCATGCTAATTTTTTTTACTTTAGTTTGGCTGATTGCGTTTTGACAAAGTTCAATTCTATGGTTATGACTAGACAGAGCCAGCTTTGTATTCTCGAAGACATTTCCCAATACTAAACATCAGACCGCATTGGAAAACGTTGGTGAAATCCGAAGCTCCTAGGCATTTTTGGCTTGATTTGATCTCGACTAATCTGAGGATCAATCACAAAAAATATCAAGTGACAAATGTTTCAAATCTTGAAAGTCACAATAAGCCATGAAGTTTGGTATATTCGGCGAAAAAAGAACCATAATGCTTAATTTCAAAATTAGGTTTCTGAATGCTACAACTCACCAGATTGTTGGTCATCGAAAGCATCCAATGAAACGCTGTTTTTTCTATCTAGCCGGTCATGATGGGGCTGATGCTGTCTTAGGTTTAAACTGCGAATCGAGGTTGACAATCTAACAAGGAGAGATTGGGTTTTATAGTTCGCAGAAAGTAGACAAAATGCCGGTGATTATGGCAGCCTCACGATAGGAACTTAGCGATTGAAGTACTCTGTTCCAAAACCACATTCTGTAAGTTATCAAATACTGGATTGGAGTATCTTGGGACTTTTAAATGCAAACCGTATGGAACCTTTTAATTGGTCGGTTAGGTGCCATATTTCTAATACCTGGCTGGAGCATTCTTAATTAAGTCTAGAACCAGTGATTTTGGCATAATTCATATATATTTTGTCTCATAAACTATTCCGAAAAGAAGGTTCTGTAGCAGTAATGCTATCCACATAATAATGTGCCAAAGTCCTAAAGCAAGCTGCGAGCTTACTTTTGAGGGAAGACAGAAAGTGCACTAAGCTTGTAATCACTCCCAGGCTCCCTTGATGAAGAGACATCAGCCTCATACATAGATTTATTAGGAGCGCCGTACAAATCGGTATGACTGGTCCTCGGGCTAGAATATCGATCGGCTATAACAAAGAGATGATAACGCTAAAATAAACTGTTGGTTCATTAAGCCAAATGACCTGGGTCTTTGACAGGAGATAAAGGAGTGGGCCAAGGAAAGAAGTACTGTTGCCTCTCTTGCTCCAACCCACCGAAGAGACAGGTCACCTGGAAAAATACATTTGGCTAAAATTCAGTCAAAATTGTTACATAAGTTGCCCTTATTATGCAGCAAACGGGTATGTGATAACTTGAGAATAGGGTTATTTTTGGGAATCACTACCTTTTATCCTCACAGATGTGAATGAAATAATATGCATGCAAGTAAAAAGCAGCAGAATGGAAACCAATCAAAAATGGTGATCATAGCAATGAACCACTCATATTCTAGCGCATTAGTTGTAATTGGTGTGAATTATGTTACATATACAACAGTTTGGGTATATAGATAAACTTGAAAGCATGTTCTAGGGAAACTGAGTCTAGAAACACAGAGACTAAGGACCTTGCACCTTATAATATGGCGTTTCCGCAAATGAAACACACCATGACTACTCAGGACACCAAGACAGTCACAAAGTGACTATCACGCCATAGCCAAAACTATTGTTAGCAGCAAAGCAGATATTAATGCAGACATTTTGTTGCCAGGTGGCAGGGAAATCTTTTGCTTGCACTATCTTAGTAATGGATATATTATTTAGATCTAGCGTAACTATCACAGCATACCTTGACGATGCTCGCTAGACTCATTCACTGGAAGAAACGGAATAGTAAATGTTAATGTTGGACACACTACAGTTACCCGCGTGGATATAAATTGTTGATCTAGAGATATGACGCTTTCGTCGGTATTCCTCGATCATGTTATGCTTCTGATTTACAATCGTCTCAACTAAAGAAGCCATTGAGCTTCTTCTAGAGGTTCCTACAGCTACACTACCGCCTCCTGTAAAACATCACAATTACGACTCCTAATATATAACATTCACAATAACAATCACCGATTGCCAATCATTGATAATTGATTGTTAGCCACCGGTCTCTGTAACCAGCTTCAGTCACATGCACAATAGCAGTCGCAAGCCATATAGGAACTACATGATCTCGCTAGAATAAGATTTAGTATTCTCAATCACAGGTTATAAAACTGTTGTAGTAAAGCGGCCGGGTTAGATAATTGTCTTCCACTTCCAATGGCTAAGTATGGAGCACCACGAGCAGGTCAGTATCAATGTTCCACCTCATTGTGAGGCTCATTTTTGTTTTGAGCTAGGATTGATGAGAGGAGCTCATACAACTGATTGTGAGCCCAGAGTTCTACCGCTGACCTCCCCTGCTACTCCCAAACAGTGTAATGATCGTGTGGATGAATGCTTACCATGAGTGGATGGTCGGATAGAGAGAAAACTCTCGGATTGGTGGATGTGATTGTTAGGCATACCATCATTCAGGTTCAATGTGTGCAACTTATTTTCGTCAGCATGCTATAAAGAGAAAAATTTATGCCACAATATTTGGATGTCTGACAGGTATACTGATATACAGGTATAGGGAGAAAGAAAAACAGAACACAAATCAAGATCACAAGTCCTTGTAAACAGTCCAGGCCGGTTTATGATAAATAATGAAAACTGGAAGCTGGCAGCATCAAGAGGGAAAGGTGAAGTGAATTGATCTTGACCTTGAAGAAGGCTTACGAGTTTGCCACTGCATATAAGCGTTGTATTTAGTATGTCTAAACAGGGAGACATTATGAATATGACCGTACATGACATTGCATAGTTTGTGACATCATGATGCCATGCTGTCACAATCGCATTTAATTGGACAGTGATTGTGACATCATGTAACATTTCATTAGTGTGTACGAGGCATGGTGCTGTAAATCCCATTTCAGTTCTGTGGGTGCCTTAATTCCGAAAGGTATATTTCTATTTGCTTTACTTAGTTTTGCAGCCCAAAGACTACTCCCTGGTGATACATACTGTATATGCCAAACGGTAGCAGGGAGCAAATTCATGAATTTTGCGATGCACGTACCTGCACATCTTGACCATTTATGGCAATATCCGGTTTCCTTTTCCTGCTAGATTTTCTGGTGAAGAAACTAAATCGTCTTTTCTGGTGGTCATAATCACTAAAAGGTGAATTAGATAATGTAGGTATGGCAATCCATGCATGAGTTGGAGTCTTTCGTAGAACTAAAATACTGGTAGTCCTTCGCCTAGGATACAGACTGTGTATAATTAGAATGTTGATATTTTTCCACCGCCTTGCTGCGCCTCCGGGTATTGATACTCTCAAAAGTCGATATTTGTATCTTCAAAACCACGGTCCCCGACACCTAAACTTTTAAAACTATACCCTCTGAGAAACTCATTACTCCAGTACCTCTATACCCTCAAAAAGTATAGGGGTAGTGGGTTATTGGGTTTCCCTCTGTGACAAAACTTTTTGCATAGTCGCATACAAAATGGTGGATTAACTATAAAATATATACACACCTGTTATCATCATGATCTGCTTTGAATGATCCCATTAGTCTTTTCAGGAAAGAAGGTCGAGCCTGTACAAGGATAAGAAGAAAACTTATTATCTTGCTGTAAAGTTTGGAAGAAAATCTTTCCCCTGATAAGACAGAAAAGATGAAGCGCAGCGATCGTCTCACTGTCAATATATTGTGAAAACAGAAAGGTAGTTCCATGGTAGGCGACTTAAAGAACTGCGTTGATATGAATATCAATGTTGCAATTAAAAGGAATTTCCATTCTCGAAGAGGGAAAACCCATGTATTCGACTAATCAATCAGCTTTTATGTCACTGGGCTAATATTACCTGTGTAACTATCCCGGAAAAATACACTTGACAAATCACAATAAGCCCGCGGATACAATCAAAGTTGTGGAATGAATGTTCTAGGATAAGTAAGGTGTGTCACATTAAGACCAGGTGGATGAATGGGTGTGACTGTGATAGACTGTCTCAGTCAATCACACAACAGAATGGTTGTACAACATATGAGTTACCGGGTTAGCTAGGAAAAGTTGTAGGAGGTTTCTCACCAAACTGTCGCTAGTTTAAATGGTGAAGACTTTTACAACACAGTATTGTATTGAGGTATAAATTACCCTAACAACAAGCATGTTAATAATAAGCGGTAAACATAGAGGAAAGGTTTACACTATGATTGGTTTCGCTGTAACTTTAATAGAAGCATGCGTGACACGGCTGATAAGTAGATTGGGTTACTAGGTATAGTCCCATCCATGCTCTATTACTCTCTATACTGCTGAGCACTATAGATTACAAATGGCTGCTCTGCCAACCGATAGCTCATGCACTAATTTATAAAATTACACAGGATGGTAAGTGTCTAGTCACACATTTAAAGCATTCTATATAAAATAAAGGTGAGTTTGTTTGATGTACATGTACATTTTCGGTTTCCGCGTCGGAGTTGTTTTCCAGAACGAATTGGCCAGGGTGTGTCTACAAGCAGATCATACAACAACTCTGAGAAACTGCTGATAGCTATGAAGGAGAGCTTCACTATTATTACTGCACTAACATTACTGCACTATCACAAACTGGAGCATGCTGATTAATCGGCAAGAAAAGTGAAAGGGGTTGAGATATGTCTTCGCTTGTTTTCAGATTCTGCAATCTACCATGATGACCTCAGATGACCTCAAAACTCAGCCCAAACGAAAATTTAGATAGAACCCTATTCAGATGCGAAAAGATGAATAAAGTTCAGTTTATTTGCTTGTGTAAATGCAAAATACCTGTTGTCCATTGAAGTATTGAGTTTGCAACAGACTGTCTTTATATGCCCTCCAATTCTCTACTATCAACAAGCCTGCATATATCTTTCCTACAGTCATTCTCCCAGTACCAAGCTCTGTCAGGTAATACAAAATGTGATGGTCAATTGCTTTACAATAAAAATAAGCTATAAATACTGGAGACCACTACACCTACAGTCTTTCCAACTGAGAGAAAGGAGAATGTTTAATAAGAATAGTGCGCCCATAACGATGGACCTTCAGACTAATCAGAAACTGACGAGGTTCACAAATTGACCAATCGGGGTTGAGTTGATTACCTTCATCTGGAGGAACGAGTAGACTCATCATCTTTTTGCTTTGAATCGGCCAGAGTTTTTTCAACGTCGCTCGGAGTTCTTGGTTCTTTTTATCCATTTCATGTACTGTGTGAACAACAGAGACAAAGACAAATCAACATATAGTACAAAGAGACTTAAGGTAATGCAATATAGACAGGCACCCATAATTGTTAACTCATAATGAGGGTATGTTATGTTTCGCGTGGTAGTGATCCCATTATGTTTAGTTGTTTACAACACACTGACAGTACCAATCGTAACTGACAGCACAACACACCACACCAAGTGATGGATTCTGACAAAAACAGTGCGAGATTCAGAGAGAATTCAGTTTATACCATCCCTACCTAGTCCCCAGGATGAAACCATTATACGGGGTAACCAGAATGGAAGATGAAAGCAGGTGATAAAATGGATGTGTTTAGATTTTTGTATACATAAGCGATACAACAATGAGGGACCTAACATTTCTTTTGAACCACCAGGGAAAGGGCTTATATTCAAAAGATAGACTGGCCAGTTTCTCCAAGTTTTTTTCTTTCATATCCTGACCGGGTGTACGGTATGTTAAAAGTGGTCTGCCGAATGAGTCTTTGACTCGGAGTTGACCTAAGTCAGTCATTAGGGAATTTTCTGCTTGCACTCAGGTGCCTCATAGAGAAGGCTACTCAATGGGTGGACCTCCTTTATTTTCAACCCACTGAGGGTAAAATTAAACCCTGGAATCGAACCAGGCACCCCCTGATTTTAAGGCCAGTGTGCTATCCAATAAACCACTGTTTTATCAGTACTTTCCAAGGTGACTAGATATATAAGGAATTGTATGAAGTGCGAGGGGTATGTGGGGTTTACTTTGTAATTTAGTGTAAGAGTATATAAGAGAAGCTATACAACCAGACAACTATCGAGGGGACATAATACCCAATATTAATCCCATGAGAGGAAACAGACACACACACACATACATGTATATATAGGGGCCAACTACAACCACATCATCTGAGAAGGGCATGTTATTCCATCAACTAACAAACAATACCTGATGGTAATTCCATCCCATTTTTCTCTGCAAACAGTATTACATGTAGGAGCTCTCTTCTAGCATAACAAACAGATATAAAGCCCCACCTTCATGCACACATAGGGCCTACTGTCGATACATCATCAGATACGTCACATCGCAGGCTTATTTACCAGCAAATTTATAATAAAGCTGTGACAGAGAAATTTCAAAAACACAAGCGCAAGTGAATTAGGGTAATGTGTTCAGTACGGGGTCACTGGTCTGTGAGACTTACAATGTGTATATGTAACAACCCATAAGCCAGCAGTGAAATTTCAAGTTGATATTTCAACATGATATTTTTGATCCCAGGTTATCGCGGCACTTAGAGACGGGAATGAGCAAAATTGGTACTGTTTCGTTACAATGATACTGTAGAGGGTTCAAAAATAGGTCTACCGTGTTCCTAATGCCTGACAGGCTATGAGCGAACAGGGTGGATATTACAGACTATGGAGTTTACAAGACAGAACGGCTGTGAAGGGAACTGAATTGCAAAGAGAGAGAAGAAAATGATGTAACGTTTTTCCTTATCCGCTCGTCTTTGATATTCATCTCAGCTATAAATAAGCTAATGCTGAGATGATATCTGATTGGTGGAGGCTTAGAATACTCACTGGGTCCCATCTTGATTGCAAGCGATTCTCGGATGAGGGCGAATAGAGTGGTTGTGAAATGTACGGTCTGATTCTCAGCCACTGGCATGTTCATTCGAATCAGCTTCTACAAATGCACAGAGTGAAGGAAACTGCTTAAATTAATATCCGAAGGGCGACTGGACACGGGTATACATGTTTATAACCAATAAACAAATATCAATGTCAGTAACCCAGTAATAAAGATAACGCAACAATAATGCGTCTTTCCGAAGAGGCGCAAAGAATTCAAGGTTAGTAGACCTTCTGACTTTCATTTATCCATCCTGGAATTAAGCACCAAAGCACACCCGAAGAGCAATGCTCTGCTCATAGAGTTAGGGAAGATAACTCTAAGGTTCTAAGGCTCTAAGGCTGAACTTCTGAAATTGTTAGAATTAGTAAACTGAGTGAAAAGTGAAACACAACGAACCACTGGGGCAACATTCAGCATCAGTTAATGCTCACTATAGAGCTTATATTGCCCTCACCCTGTATGCAAGTCTGTAGGGACAGTTCTTGCCAAATCCCACTGGTGGCTCTATACTACGCAGCATCTCATACATATCTGTATAATGAATCCGTCCGCTGTAACCAGAAGATAATTGCAGTCAAGTGTGTACTACGCATGGACAATACTAATATGGATATAGGTATAATATATCCATGGTACAGAATACAGATGTATAATACTTATATATAAAGATAGGTATTTAGATATACAGCATTTACATAGCCATAGGTATTATATGCTCACTATACCATCCATAAGGGTATATAACCTTACAAATCTCATTGTAGTGATGAGAACAGAATGACTGATGGAAAACATTTTTTAATGGTTAGACCATCAAGCCGCATAGATGAATGCTGTGTCCAGTGTAATAAGTTGACAGATTTTAAAGTTGTGGTTGCTATATTCGATAACACCCCTGTTACACCCCCCCCCCCTGATATAATACACACTAATGACTTTGCGGGACTTGTACTTATTTACCGGAGTTGAGACTTACGTAGCGGCTGGGTCATATTCAGCCCAAGCTCGAATAAACTCATCTAAGTGATGCGGGCCAAGTATAGAAGAATCTCGCGTCAGATAGTCGAAGTTATCCATAATAACAGCCACAAACAAGTTCAGCATCTGTAAGCAAGATGGATAGGCTGAATCAACTCAACTCAGTGGCCATAATGTTCCATATTCGTTCAGGCCTGGTGATCGATTGTGATCGTAATCCCTATCTATTCAATAACTCGGAGTGCTAACTATATTGGACTATGAATTATTCTGATTACAAGCATAGGCATAGTGACGCTATCAATCTTAAAATGATGATCTTACCAGAAATGAGCAGAGGAAGATAAAGCCTGTGAAGTAGGCATATCCAATACTGCCCCCACATGTATCATTCTCCTCAGTCTCCTTGGCACATGGAGACCCAGACAGACAGGCCAGCATAATGTCCTGCCATGCTTCGCCAGTGGCACATCTGTAAAAGATTAATACTAGAACATCCTTAAAAAATATACTGCTACAAAGCTGGCTGAATAGGTTAGCGGGACCGCACTAGGCTCGCAACCATGAGAACCTGGGTTCAAAGCCAGGTCACGGTTGTGAACATGAGCTCCTCGCGTTAATCCTAGCTCAAAAACTGAAAGGCATTGCCAAGCTAGCATAAAGCCCACATGAAGACATGAGGAATAAGAGTCAACAGGGCTTTTTCTGCTCCTAGACAGTGTAACTCTACGAAACGAAAAAAAAACTTTCAGTCTCCATATTTCTGAGGGTAATGAAGTATAAGGGTGTGATTTTTGTTAGCTCGAGAGCTTTGACACCTATCCTTGCATCGATAAATTGATGGTAATGGTCAACACACCTGAACAGTAATGTCAATGCTTGTAGAAATGTTGTGAAGTTGTTATGCCTGTTGAGTGCAGAATCACCATCAGTAGCGATGTTTCCAAACACTTGCATGCCAATAATGGCAAAGATGAAGAAGAGCATGACCAGCAACAAGCAAACATATGGAAGAGCCTGTAAAAAAATCCACTAGCTTCGTACATTTAATGGAGAAAATTTAGCCAGGTGATCTGACTCTTTTTTACTCAGGGTATTGGCCATTCTAACAGATCTTCTAAGCTGGAAGGTTTTTGAAACGGTAGGAGCTAGGAGTTTTGTGAGGAGCTCATTCTCACAGTGAGTACCTGCACGACTAGGACGTGAACCCAGGATTGTTAGATTTTGAGTCAAATGCTCCAGCCATTGAGCTATCCTGCTATCCCTTACAGATATCCCGCTATCCCGCTATCCCGCTATCCCGCTATCCCGCTATCCCGCTATCCCGCTATCCCGCTATCCCGCTATCCCGCGATCCCGCTATCCCGCTATCCCGCT
>Ga0224501_10000318_pt1 | contig 41966 bp, 36 predicted proteins | sample SF_Oct11_sed_USG_4_FD_169105 | JGI IMG/M metagenome (GOLD analysis project Ga0224501, IMG submission 169105) | Sediment microbial communities from San Francisco Bay, California, United States - SF_Oct11_sed_USGS_8_1 | ecosystem: Environmental > Aquatic > Marine > Sediment | place: USA... | reverse complement strand
AGAATTGCCAATGACAATGATATTGCGCCCCTTTAATTTTGAAACATTGGCAACGTTTGTGCACCAGTATGCGTCCGATGAAATGTTGCCAGAGGCATCAATGGCGGCACTTTCAATTGTAGGTGCAGGCATAATTCCGGTTATATTGTTAAGCAGAACCATGGGTGGAAAAAACTGATGAGCGGTCTTGAAATGAAACGCATCCGTCATGCCTATGGCAATGATAAGGTGCTTGATGATGTTTCCCTGATTGCCGGGCCGGGCAAGCTTACCTGTCTGCTGGGGCCGTCTGGTTGCGGAAAAACCACCCTACTGCGCCTTGCCGCCGGATTAGAAAAATTACAACAAGGGCAAATTGCAATCCAAGGCGTTACCGTTGGCGATGGGGCCAGCGGGTTTTCCGTACCGCCGGAAAAACGCGATGTCGGCTTAATGTTTCAAGATTATGCGCTTTTTCCGCACTTAAATGTTTTTGAAAATATTTCTTTCGGTATTGAGAAATTGGGGGCCGAGCGTCGGGAGTGGATAAAAACTTCATTGGAACAAATGGGCCTAACCCATCATGCCCATAGCTACCCCCACACATTATCGGGCGGGCAACAACAACGTGTTGCCCTGTTGCGCGCACTTGCCCCCGAACCGGGCGTGCTTTTGCTGGATGAGCCTTTTTCCGGCCTTGATGTAACCAGGCGCGCCCAAGTGCGCGAAGAGGCGCTTACTTTTTTAAAGCAAAGCGGGGTCGCGGTTTTGATGGTAACCCACGACCCGGAAGAAGCCATGTTCATGGCCGATCACATAGTAATAATGAACCAAGGGCGCGTGGTGCAGGCCGGAACCCCGATGCAAACCTATTTTCACCCGGCAGATGCGTTCGTGGCTGAACTTTTTGGCCCCGTCAATAAATGCAGGGGGGTGGTAAAGGACGGTAGCGTAGAAACCGCACTTGGCATATTTTCCGCGCCCGGATTTGCTGACGGCACCGATGTGGTGGTTTTGTTGCGCCCCGAAGCAATAAATTTATCAACTGATGAAAACGGGTTGGGGGTTAAAGGTAAGGTTGATTCCGCCCACCCGCTTGGCAGCTCGAGCCACCTGCATATAACAATCAAGGGTATGGACGGAAAAGATCAGCTATTGCACGTGCGCACCCATGATGTCGCCTTGCCTGCGGTTGGTTCTTCGCTGGGCGTTCAGGCGGTTCAGTCCAAAGCGTTTATCTTTCCGTTGTAACCATTTTTAAGTATTGCTTGTGCTGCTCACGCCCGCACCTAGGCACAATTTTCTTACCCGGCGGAAAAAACGGCCACTTCTGCGCACCGGAATTTTTCTTTTACGGTAAATATCCCTTATAAAACAATGAATTAACTAACGTCAGTTATTGGCATTGTTCTTGCAAAATAACTTGTGACTATTTACGTGCCGCAAGCGGCGGGCCCCTAAAGGCCAGCGCTACCTGTGCGCGGGTTGATACTGTTTAATGCGATGGAGCTTTAGTTAATGTCAATTTACGGTGCGCTTTCTTCTTCCATGATGGCCATGATGGGCCACAGCCAATCGATGAACACCATAGCGATGAACATCGCCAACGTTAATACCGGTGGTTACAAATCATCGGAAACCCGTTTTTCTACTGTCCTGAGCGACAAAATTTCAAACGTGTCTGATTTAGGCGGCATGCGCCCAACCGATCATCAGCGCATAGATATGCAAGGATTACTGACCGCCAGCCCCAGAGACCTTGATCTGGCTATTAACGGAAGTGGATTTTTTCTGCTTAACACCAAAGTAGACGGCTCGGGCGAAACCTTTCTTTCCCGTGACGGCTCGTTCACCCAACTAAACGGCGAAGACGTCCAGGCAACCGATGAATTTGGCAACACCTTTACCACCAAGGCATCTTATCTTGTTGATAAAAATGGATATTATGTCCAAGGTTGGGATACTGATTATCAAGGGAATTTCACCCCCGGAACCACAACCAAATCCCTTAGGGTTGATCAGTACGCATTTGTTGAACGTGGTGCCGCCACCACAAGCGCCAACCTGATTTTAAACATTCCAGCCCAAAGCGTTGCCAATGATACCCACACTTACGATATTCAAATTTTTGATGCCGCAGGCCAGCCCCAAGAAGCGATTTTAAATTTTACCAAAACTGCCGCCAACACGTGGGATTTTAGCGCGACCTACAACAGCGGCGCCACGACCAGTCCGATTCAATCGCTTACCTTTGACGGCAAGGGCGCGCTATCAGCGCCGACCAACGCAAGCGTGGCTTTTGCCTTTAGCGGTGGTTCAAGCGCAACTGTTGATTTCAACCTTGAAGGAATGACCCAGTTTTCAGGCGATTTCAGCCCATATTCATTTACCCAAGACGGCATGGGGGTTTCTTCGATGCGGAGTTTGGGCTTTGATACAAGTGGAAACGTGACCGGTAAGTTTTTTGATTCCACCAACCGCCCGCTTTACAGGCTGGCACTAGGCGTGGTGAGCAACCCCAATGCATTGATTATGAAAAACGGCAACGTTTTCAAAGAAAGCCCGGAATCTGGCGGTATCACGCTGAATTATGCAAAAGAACAAGGGGTTGCCCAATTCAGCCCGTTCTCTCTTGAGATGTCCAACGTAGATATTGCCGATGAATTTTCAAAAATGATTATGACCCAAAATGCCTATAACTCATCGGCAACGGTATTTAGGACGGTTGATGAAATGACCGTTACCGCCAAGGACCTCAAGCGTTAGGTGTTTTGCTCTCAAGTTTCTATATGGCGGGCGCAAATCAGCCATAAATTAAGCCATCAATTAAGATGGAAATTAAGGCCCGCCCGCCTTGCCCCCCCTACCCGGCAATTTATTCCCTGCAAAGCCGATTTGGGCAAGCGGTGCCCAGCCAAAACCGTTTGTCGGCACTTAATTTATAAAAATTATCAATAATATCAAATAGTTATAATGCAAGTTCAGTTGGCACGGAATTCGCATCTAATTTCATACAAACGAAGGTTCATGCAAACAAAGGCAAGAAAACTTAAATACGGGAACTAGACCAAATGAACAGAACTTTTGATACCAACATCTGGCCTGATAGCCGTTACCGGACCCAAGCCCGGATACGGCGTCAGGTTATCCAGGCCTTAAGCGCGGCACTTTTAAGTATGGCCCTGCTTTTGGCGCTATCCATATGGGCCCCGGCAAGCGCGGCTTCACGCATTAAGGACATTTCAAATTTTGAAGGCGTGCGCGACAACATGTTGGTCGGTTATGGTCTTGTTGTTGGCCTTAATGGCACCGGCGACAGCCTGAAAAATGGACACTTCACCAAACAAAGCCTGAAATCGATGCTCAACCGTTTGGGCGTCAAGCCAACCGATGGCGGGCTTGATTCCAAAAACGTTGCCGCCGTCATGGTTACTTCGACCCTGCCGCCGTTTGCAACCAAGGGCACCAGAATTGACGTTTCGGTAAGCGCGCTTGGCGATGCCGATAGCTTGCTTGGCGGAACGCTTTTGGTTACGCCGTTGCTTGGCGCCAATGGCGATGTCTATGCGGTATCGCAAGGCGGAATTGTGGTTGGCGGTTTTGCCGCAGGCGGAGCGGCGGAAACGGTTACTAAAGGCGTTCCCACATCAGGGCGCATTCCCAACGGGGCAATCGTTGAAAACGAAATTGGCTTTGACCTTGAATCAATGAAAACCGTCAAACTAAGCCTGCGCAACCCCGATTTCACAACATCTAGCCGTGTGGCCCAAGCGGTAAATTCGTTTTTGGGAACACTGGCCGCCACATCAACCGATCCCGGAACCGTAAATATTGTTGTACCCGATGCTTACAAAGGACGGGTGGTTGAAATGATTACCGATATTGAACAACTGCGTATCGAGCCCGACCAGATGGCCCGCGTGGTGGTAGATGAACAATCGGGCGTTATTGTAATGGGTGAAAATGTGCGTCTTTCAACCGTGGCAATTGCGCAAGGTAACCTGACAATCCGCATTACCGAAAGCCCCGAGGTATCCCAGCCCAACCCGTTTGCCCAAACCGGCACAACCGAAATTGTGCCACGCACCCAAGTGCAGGTTGACCAAGGCGAAACCCAGAAGCTTGGCGTGGTAAGCAGCGGTGTAACCTTGCAGGAATTTGTCAACAGCTTAAACGCGCTGGGGATTGGCCCGCGCGACATGATCACCATATTGCAAGCGGTTAAATCGGCCGGTGCCTTGCAAGCCGAAATAGAGGTGATGTAATGGGCGCTGTGGATTTTCAAATACAAAACAATATGACCGATATGGCAATGCAACAGCGCAATAAAATGCCAGATGTTAACCGCGTAAAAAATTCCAGCGAAGATGCCATGCGCAAAACCGCCAAAGAATTTGAAGCAATGTATTTATCACAAATGCTGCGCCCAATGTTTGAAGGGATAGAAGCCGAAGCCCCCTTTGGCGGTGGACAGGCGGAAAATATGTGGAAGTCATTACAGATTGATGAATACGGCAAAGCAATTGCAAACGCCGGCGGTGTCGGCCTGGCCGATGCGGTGGTGCGTGAAATGATCATGTTACAGGAGGCAAGCCAATGATGAATATGGAACAGCGAATTGATGATCTTATTTTAATTTGCACAAAAATGAACGCATTACTTGTGCGTGAAAACGATGCGTTGCATCGAAGAAAATATGATGCCATCCAAGATATGATTGAAACAAAGTTGGCCCTTGGCCACGCCTATGCCAAGCGCATGGAAGGCCTTATCCAAGACAAGGTCAACCTTGACAAGATTGCCCCCGAAGCCAAGGAAAGCCTTTTAAATCTTGGCAAAGATTTAAATAAATTAATGGATGAAAACGCAACATTGCTGTCGGGCTCAATTGAAGCAAACCGCAGGGTGTTGGATGTGGTCGCCAAGGCGGTGCAGGAACAAAGAAAAGGTGACGCAAGAACATATTCCGGAAATGGAAAAGAAAATAATGTCGGCAATACTTCGATATCTGCTCCGGTTCCAATTTCGGTAGATCAAAATCTCTAGAACAGAGAAAAAATCAGCAGAAGGCAAAGAAAAAAAATGGCTGGAAATCTTACTTTATCATTGTTGACCGCGCAAAGCGGGTTGCTGTCAAACCAGGCGGCACTCGATACGTCGGCTAATAACATTGCCAACGCCCATACCGAGGGTTATTCGCGAAAAATAACCCAGTTTGAACAACGCACCGTTGCCGGTGCCGGTGCCGGTGTGCAAATTGGCCAGATCACCCGTAGGGTTGACGAAGGACTTTTAAAAACCCTACGTATGGAATTTGGCTCATTAAATGATTATACCATTCAGAATGATTTCTTTAAACGCGTACAAGAAACATTTGGAACCCCGGCCGATAACACGTCAATCGCCCACAAATTAGGTGGTGTTATCTCATCAATGGAAGCTTTGGCAATTTCGCCGGAAAAAATTCTGGACCAAAGCGAATTTATAAACTCTATTACCGAAGCTACCATCAAGCTTCAAGATATGAGCGACACAATTCAAAATCTGCGCCTACAGGCAGACCGTGATATCGCGACACAGACAATCGAAATAAATGATATTATCGCCGATATTGCCAGACTTAATGAATCGATTGTACGCAACGCTGTGGTAAACCGCGATATTACCGATCTTTCCGATCAACGCGATAAAGCAATTGATGATCTCTCTAAAATTATTGATGTTGGTTATTTCACCCGTTCCGACGGCGGCGTTGTGGTTTTTACCATGGGCGGGCAAACGCTGGTTGATAATATTACCGTTAATGTAAGCCACGGTGCGGCCGGATTTGTTGCCCCTGCGTCAAGCTATGCTTCGGGAAGTATAGGTGCCATCAACATTACCGTTGGCGAAAGCGTCACCGACATCACCAAGGATATTCGCAGTGGCAGCCTAAAGGGGCTTATCCAGATGCGCGATGAAACATTGCCCGGATTGCAAAGTCAGGTTGATGAGATGGCAAAGCAAATACGTGATATGTTCAACCAATATCACAACCGCGGGGTATCATACCCCGCGCCCGAAGCGCTTTCCGGCACACGGCAATTTTTGAACCCGGCAACACAAACAATAACTTTTTCTTCCGGCACAACAAAAATTATGCTGTTTGATGATGCTGGCAACCAAACAGCTGTTGGTAACTTAACCGGCGGAGCGCCCATGCTCGCTGGTGCAGGCCCCCACACCATAGCCACAGTTGGCACCACAATCCAGACATGGCTGCAGGCCAATGGCGCACCAGCGGCAACCGTAACGTTTGATGCCGATGGTCAAATGAATATTGATTTAAAAAGCACCACACTGGGCATTGGCTTTCGCGATGAAGATGTGGGCGGCAACCATGTGGACGCAACAATTCAATTTGATAAAAATAATGGTGCCTTATCGGTTGATGAAACCATAAGCGGGTTTTCAAACTTTTTCGGTTTGAACGATTTGTTTGTTGATGATTTAAAAAATAATATCAAACAATCCGCGCTGGTATCCAGCACATATTCTTCCACCCCCGGCACGCTGGAATTTTATGACAGCACCGGGCTATTGGCCGGCAGCCCGCTGGCGGTTGGTGCCGGCAATACCTTGCAGGACATTGCCAATCTTATTACCGCCAATGTTACCAATGTTGTTGCATCGGTGGTTCCCGAAGGGTCGGGCCAGCGCCTTATTGTTCAACATGCCAACGGGTCAGAAATAGAAGTGACCCAAACAGCCGGCACCATACTTACCGATATAGGGATTAGGGATTCAAATATAGGTCTGTCACAAAGCATAGATGTAAGAAAAGATATCTACGCCACCCCATCGCTGTTGGTGCGCGGTAGCGCCCAATGGAACGCATCCCTAGGCGCAGCCGGTCAATACTTCATCAGCGAAGGTGATGGCAACATCATGGCTTCGCTTGTGGAAAAATTGCACCAAAGCATGAACTTTGACGCCGCCGGAAATTTGGGTGATAGCACGCTGCCGCTAATGCAGTACGCATCATCGGTGATTTCGCGCAACACCAGTCAGGCAAATTCAATGGAAGGGCTTCTTGCCAACAAGCAGTTCCTTACCGACAGCCTGCAATACAAATCAGACAGCGTGCGCGGAGTTAACCTAGATGAAGAAATGTCTAACCTTATTTTGTTTGAACAAGCCTATTCGGCATCGGCCAGGGTAATTTCCGTAATTCAGAGCATGCTTGACGCCCTTGAGCGAGCCATAGGTTAAGAATTTGCAGAAGGAATAGAAAAATGTCAGTAACAATTCGCGATCTTTCGGCAAACAACAGCATCATTGGTTATATGCTGCGCACTCAATCGGACATGTATAAAACCCAGATTCAGGTTTCAACCGGCAAGATATCGCAAGATTACATCGGTATATCAAAAGACAGCAATTACCTTATAACCAGCGAAACAACCAGAGCGGTGCTTGAGCAGTTTGAAAAAGACAATTCCCTACATCAAATCAGGCTCACATCATCTGATGAGGTTATAAAAATAATAGACAAAACCCTGAACGAATTCAGATCAACATTAAATGATTTTAGCCAAACAGACGGCCAGGATGTTCTGCGGATTGAAGAGCTGCAACAAGAGGCGTTCAAGACACTTCAGGTTATGGAAGGCTTCATGAATACCGAAGCCGACGGCAGGTATGTTTTTTCCGGTGGCAAAGTTCAAACCGAGCCTGTTAATTTCGGATTAACCAGTCTTGCCGATTTCCAGGCAAAATATGACGGCATTGGGGTTACGGTTCCCACCACCCGCGATGCCAATTTGACAAATCTAAAGCTGACCCAGTCAATCACTGGCGCGGCAAGCTGGCTAACCTTTGATGATGATGACCTGACTGGCGTCGGGCCCAATGCGGTCGGGCGAATTACATCGGTGGGTGCGGATTTTAATAATTTTTCTGTGGGTAGCACATTTACGGTATCGGGCGCCAATACGCCCGCCAACAATGGAACATACACGGTTGTTGGTGTTGACCCCGGTGGAACCTGGATACAGGTAAAAACCGAAATGCTCACCACCGAAGCGCTGGTTGGGGCTGGCGCGACCGTTGGCGTTAGCCTAACTGTTTCGGAAAATGGTAAGCCGAATACAGTGTTTAGTGGTGGTGCGGTAGATTTTACCGATATCAATTTCAATCGCGCCACCGGACAAATTACCGTTGATGCTGCATCGCAACCCAATTTGGCCGCCATTCCGGTGGGATCAACCATAACCGTAGCCGGCACCGCTAACAACAACACCACCTACACGGTTAAAACAAATACTGCTGGCGTGCTAACGGTGGTTGAAAAAAAGCTTACCGATGACCTTGTTGCCAATGTCGGAACCTTGGAAGCGGTTTCTTATTATAAGGGCGATGAGTTGACCTATAACCACCGGGCCAGCAAATCAAGGTCGCTAGAACAAAATATAAACGCTATCGATCCGGCATTTGAAAAGGCATTTAGGGCAATGTTCATAATAATACAGGGCGTGACCGGGACAGAGGGCGGCCTGGACAAAAATGTTGGCAGAGCCAAAGATGCGCTATATTTGATTGATCACGCCCTTGGAAAAACCCCTCCCAGCGCACCGCCTTATGGGGTAGAAAAAAGTAGTAGCCTAGAATACATCCAGCGCACCCTTATTTTTCAACGTCTGGTGTTGGAAAGAACATCTGAAAATAACCAGATTATGATCAACTACCTTAGCCAATCAGAAGAAAAAATTGAAAACGTTGATCAGACCGAGGCCATTTCTAGGTTGCTAAATTACACCAATTCAATGGAGGCGTCCTATCAGGCGTTTGCCAAAGTTCGTCAACTTAGCTTGTCAAACTTCCTATAATAAAAAATAGTGATTGATTGAAATATTATCGTTATTTTTCAATTGGTTATATTAAACTACAGGCAATGCTAGTGGCGTTTGCATGGGTTTTTGGCAAAATAGGTACAATTTTACCTAAATTTTAATAAAACTTTTATTTTCAATAAGTTACACTTTTCTGGTTGACACTGATAGCAACAATACCAATAATTACGACCAAGCGCTTTAATGGTGCAAGAAAGCATTATTGAGGGCTTTGTGGAAATGGTTTCCACGCTCGGGAATGAAATTCCCGTATTTTAATCCTAGAACAGGAGACAGCCAAAATGGCTCAGAATATTACACTATCAGCTAGCATTCGCGCTAACCTACTATCACTCCAAACCACAAACTCACTTTTGAACCGTACGTCCGAACGCCTTGCGACCGGTCTGCGTGTTAACAGTGCGCTTGATGATCCGGGTGCTTACTTTACGTCACGTAGCCTTACCAACCGTGCCAACGACCTTGCAAAACTTAAAGACGGCATCGGACAGGCTATCCAGACCATTAAAGCAACTGATACATCACTTAACTCTATCACTGCTTTGGTGGAACAGGCTCAATCACTTGTTACTCAGGCACAGGAAGCACAGGCTAACAACCTTACTGCTACCGTTACTTCTCTGGAAGGTGACTACAACAAGATAAAAAGCCAGGTTACTCAGCTTATTAGTGATGCCGGCTACAAGGGTGTTAACCTGCTTAAAAACGTTGACCTTAAGGTTACTTTCAACGAAGGCGGTTCTTCTACTCTTACCGTTCAGGGCGTTACCCTTGATGGCGATCTCGCAATTTCAACAGCTGCGTGGACAGTTACATCAGCCACCGCAATTGATGGCGATCTGACAAAAATCAAGGCTGCGCTTGCTAAACTCCGCACCACTGCTTCTGCTTTCGGTACTGACCTTGGTATTATTCAAACTCGTGAAGACTTTACCACCAAGTTCATTACTGGCTTGCAGGAAGGTTCTGGCCGATTGGTCGATGCAAACCTGGAAGAAGAATCAGCTAACTTGCTGGCTCTGCAAACCAGGCAGTCTCTGGGCACCACATCGCTCAGCTTTGCCAACCAGTCACAGCAGTCAATTCTGCAGTTGTTCCGTTAATATCACGGAAACTGGTAAAATTAAGGCGGGTGGAGCAATCCACCCGCCTTTTTTTGCGTTTTGACCCAGCGCTGATTACAGCTACAATACATACGCATTATAATGGAGATTCCCCATGCCACTGAGCCTGACCCTGAAGCCGGATGAAAAAGCCATAATTGGTGGGGCCGCCATTCAGAATGGTCCCAAAACGACCACCATCACCATAACCAATAAAACGGTTATTTTGCGTGAAAAGGATGTGCTGACCAGCGAGACCGCCAATACACCCGCCAAAAGGATATATTTTGCCGTGCAACTGATGTATCTGGCCGGATCGCTAGAAGAAAGCGGTGATGTGCAAGAAGCGTTTTTAGAGCTGACAAGGGACTTCATGGCGGCTTGCCCTACGGAAACTGCGGTCGGGCTGATTGCCGAAATTGGCCAATATGTCATCACTGAAAAATTCTATAACGCATTGAAGCTTTGCAAGGATTTAATTAAGTACGAAAAAAGCATAATCGATATGGATTCTGACGTAGCCTAATAAACATGATAGATATATTGCTATACCAGATTCATACAGACTTTTAGGAAATAGCCCGCATGAGCAATGATGCATTAAACGCATACGATAATAGCGCAAAAACATCCGAAACCGGCAACGAAACCGATGCCGCAGTTTTGGAAAAGGCTGCGTTGATGCTCGAGTTTGTAAAAAAAGACCCTCAATCAGAAGATTTCACCAACGCACTTAAATACAACCAGCTTATATGGACAACCATTCAGACCGAAATGAATGATGAACACCCATTGCCCAACCAAATAAAAGCAAACCTGATAAGCCTTGCCATATTTATTGATAAGCAAACATACAAAGCTTTTGCCGAACGCAAACCGGAACTATTGGATGTGATAATAAACATCAACCGCAATATTGCCATTGGCCTGCGCCAAGGCGATGGCGACAAAAACCCCGACACACCAGCCACATCAAGCACACCATCGGCCAATATAGACGTCTAATTATCACTGGCTCGGATAAAGATATATTCAGAAAAATATGACTCTAAACAGAAAACAGCGCCGTCAAATGGAAAAACAGGCCAGGGCAAGTGGATTGCCTGGTAGCGAAAAAGTAGCAAACTTGCTTACAGAGGCAATTTTGCTTCTGCAAAAAGGTTCTGATTACGAAAAAGCCGAAACGCTGTTAAAAAATGCCGCAAAAATTGAGCCGGATAACCCCCAGGCCAACTACTACCTTGGAATTATAGAAAACGAATACAGAGAGCGCCCTGAAAGTGCTGTTAAGTATTTCAAGAAAGCCTACCCCCACATGAAAGGCAGGCATGATTTTCACAACAATATGGGTGTAGCGTACGGAAAAATTTTGGAACATGAAAACGCGTTAAGTGAATTTGAAAAAGCCCATAAAGCCGCCCCGGATGACATTCCCACGGTGACCAATATGCTCACCATGGCCGCCATATCCAATAATATGCAAAAAATTGACGAATATTTTGAATTATTTGCGTCGATTGACCCAAATAACCAACAAGTAAAAGTCATGGCTGCGGCCAAAGCAAGGGAAGAAAAAGATTTTGATAAGACGGAATCCATTATCAGGGAATTGATTGCGGATTATCCAGACGAACTTATGTACCAATGCAACCTAGCATCACTGTTGGGTGATAAAAAGAATTTTGCCGAAGGCATGGATGTGCTAGCCAAAATTATGGATGAACATCCATCTTTCACGCAAGCCTTTATTGGATTTGGCGATCTTCTTATAAAACAGAAAAACTATACCGAAGCAATTCCGTTTTATAGGGCGGCAATTCAGATTGATCCCGATTCATGGCAAGCTTATTCACAGATAGGTTATGTGCAGCATAATTATTTTGAATACGACGATGCAATAGAAAGCATGAAAAAAGCCATTGAAATCCATGAGAAAAAAATTGCGGCAATGGAAGGCAGTGAGCAAGAAATTGCACACGTAAGACTTAATCTGGCGAGCAGTTTGGCGTTTTCTGGCAGGGCCAAAGAAGCGGAAGAGCAATTAAAAACTATTATTAAATACCGTCCTGATTTTACTCCTGCACAATGGAATCTGAGCCTACTTTACCTTGCGACCGGCAGGCTTAAAGAGGGCTGGAAGCAATTTGAATGGCGCTGGAAAATGCACGGCATTAGTGACTTTTTGCTACACCCCAGACATTTTCCGTCAAAGCTCTGGGATGGGTCGTCACTAAAAGGCAAAAGCATACTTCTGCATGGTGAGCAGGGTCTGGGCGATGAAATTCGCATGGCGAGCTTGATACCGGAAATTTTAAATATGGGCGCAGAGGTAACCCTTGAGTGCGAACGCCGATTGATTGACGTATTTGAACGATCATTCAAAGGCATAAAGGCGATACCGCATAAGTTTAACCCTGATTATGAAAAAACGATGTCAGAATTTGATTTTCAGTGTCCGCTGGGAACTTTACCCATGTACCTGCGGCCAACAATAGAAGACTTTGACAAGAAACAGCCAAAATCTTTTATAATTCCCGATCCTGATCGCGTGGCATTCTGGAAAGAGCGACTGGACAAAATTAGCGATAAACCAAAAATCGGCATAGCCTGGCGAAGCGGAAAGCTAGACATCAAACGAAGCATTTATTATGCAACCCCGGATGAGCTTGGCCCCATTTTTTCCCTTAAAGATGATGTTGAATTTATAAACCTGCAATACGGCGATGATTGCCACGGCGAACTTGAAGAATTCAAACGTCTTTATGGGGTGGTGGTTCATAACTGGGACGATATCGACCTTAAAAATGATATCGACGATGCTTTCGCGCTTACCGCAAATATGGATTTAATGTTAGGCGCAAGTACATCCCCTACCGATATGGCGCCGGCAGTTGGAGTGGAAACGTATATATATCTTCTTAATTTGGATGGGTATGCGTATCTTGGCGCCAAAAGATCGCCCTGGTATACTTTGCAGCATCTTTATCCAAAGGGGAAATGGGATGATAGCTGGGATAAATCAACGATAAAAATTGCCGAAGATATCAGAAAAAAACTAAATCTTTAGCCTGCGCTACAGACCCATATATTTCCTGCATTGGGAACGCCATTGGGGGCTTGGCCCACAAATTTCACAAACCCCGCATTTTGAAATGCTTTTATTGATGCAATATTTTCAGGATCAATTCCTGCAAATATATTTTCTATTCCTATTGTTTTAAAGACGGCATTGGCAGTTGCCTTTATTGCCTTGCTGCCCCAACCTTTGCCAGTAAGGTTTTTTCCAAATATGGCAATTCCCATCCACGCATTTTTATCTGCAATATCGTGCAGGCGAATATTTCCACAATGGTTGCCGTCAATGAATAGTCCAAAAATTATGGAATTTCCCGACTCTCTATTTTCCTTAACAAATGAAGTAACCGTTTGAACGGTTTCGCGTGATTTGTTTTTTCCAACAAGAAATTTTGCCACTTCCGGTCTGTTAATTCCGTCAGCATATTTTTGTGTAACGTCGCCCTCTACAAGTGGACGCAAGAACGCATTTTTATCAATTTTTATGGTGTTGCTTTCAGGGTCTTGGTACACATCTGCGGGAGTTTTTATCATTTACTAATTCCGCGATACAAAATTTCCGCAAACTTCCAATCTTCTTCTGTATCTATATCAACCGCGTATTGCCGCGGAATTATGTATGGCAAGAAATCGCTAGCATCTTTACCTGAAGCAATTTCATCAGGGTGGTAAATGACAAGCGCGCCAGCATCATAATAATGTGTTGGCATATCTTGCGAACGTTTCATGCCGGCCCCTGGAACACAGGGGGATAATAATCCTTTATTATCAATAAGATATGCCCAATCAATAGGAACGGGAAATTCCGCAACCCCCAGCACGGGGTTTTTGCCACCACCGCTTTCAAACACACTGCTGGCATCACAAAGCATTTTTGCATCAATCAATGGTGTGCACGCCATCAATAGCCACACCTGATCAAAAGATTGCCCGCGCTGTTTGTAATGCCCAACAACAAACCGTAAAACATCAATCAGTGGGGTGTAATCATCAGAAAGATTATCCGGGCGGGGGAAATCTATAACAAAGCCCAAATCTTCGACTGTTTTTTTAACTTTATCATCTTCGGTGGATACATGAATTGTATCAAACAGTTTTGATGCCTTGGCTTGATGCAGGATGTGACCGATCATCGGCTTCCCGCAAAAATCTTTTATGTTTTTGTCGGGTAACCTTTTGCTGCCTCCGCGCGCTGGAATAATTGCAAGTCTTTTCATATTAGTATTTTCCGGTTACCCAAATTATCAGCAATTGTTTTGTTTGCCAAAAAGCGTCATTACGTAAAATTATTTTTCTATCAAATCCCATGACAGGGCGGTGCCGCGAGAAATATCGGATACGGCTTTTTTTCCAATAATATTTTCAATTTCTTTTGGCTCCAACCCATAGCCCGGACGAATGGAACGAACATTTTCACGACTAAAAACATCCCCCGCTTTTATGTCAGCCACCACATAAAGCGAGCGACGAAATTTAAGGTTACCCTCTTCTCCTGGTTTTGGATCATATCCTGCCTCACCAAGGGCCTGCCATGCATGCAGGCAAGATTCGCACAAATCCTTTAGCTCACCCGGTTCGAGCGAGAAATCTGCATCAACACCGCCTTCTGATCTATCCAGCGTAAAATGCTTTTCTACCAACACCGCACCCAGTGCCACTGATGCAACCGAAACTGCGGTTCCCATGGTATGGTCGGAAAGCCCTATCAGCGCTTCAAACTTGCTGGCCATATCGGGAATGGTTAGGATATTTGATTGCTCGGGATCTGCCGGATAGGCGCTAACACAATGAAGCAAAACCACCCCATCTGCACCACCATCGCGCGCTGCATCCAGCGCGCTTCCTATTTCTTTAAAGTTTGCCATTCCGGTTGAAATGATCATGGGCTTGCCAGTGCTCGCTGCCTTTTTTATCAACGGAATATCGACCGCTTCAAAGGATGCAATTTTATATGCAGGGCACCCTAACTCTTCCAGAAAATCAACAGCGGTTTCATCAAATGGCGAGCTAAAAACAGTTATTCCAAGTTCGCGCCCTTTGGCAAAAATTTCCTTGTGCCATTCCCACGGGGTATGCGCCTTTTCGTACAACTGGTAAAGGTTGTTGCCATCCCACAGACCGCCTTCTATTTGGAAATCCGGAAGGTCGCAATCAATGGTGATGGTATCTGCGGTATAGGTTTGTAACTTAACTGCATCTGCGCCTGCGTCCGCTGCTGCTTCAATAAGAGAAAGTGCGCGCCTTAGCTCGCCATTATGGTTTCCGGACATTTCTGCAATTATATATGGTGGATGACCGGGCCCAATTTTCCTACCGTTTATATCAATTTCGCGTGACATAAATAATATAGCCCCCATGTTGGTTAAAATACCCTGCGCATGCGCAATGATATTGAATAGGTCAAATCTTGACAAACATTAATATAAATATTCACCGTACCTATAGCGCCCGTTATTAAAAAATATTTTTGTAACATATCACAGCCCCTTATAAAGGCAGATGCTATATGCTACATTAAAACGGAATACATTATTATCTTTTACCGTTAATTTTTTCCAAAAACTTCACTTAAAATAGCGATGATCCTGTTAGGGCCCTGAGGGTCCACTAGCTTTTTCGCCGTCTGTTCATTTTTGTGCAAAAGTGGCAGTGCCGCTTTAACCATAGCGTTCGGATCAAAGCTGTCAAAAGCATCAAACCCCATTTTGCGCAGGGCTTTAATGTTTATATGTTGATTGTCCGCAATAGCGCATACAACCGGACTCACGGCCGCTGCCAGCGCCTCAATCACCGTAACGCCTGCGGCTCCGGCTAAAATACGACACCTCCCCATAATACTGGGCATTTCCGCGCCATGATGCACAACCAGGCGCGAACCAAAACTCTTTTGCAACGTGGCAAACTTTACCGATGGAGTCTGCACAGGAGAAATAACCACCTCCACCACTGTATCGGGGCTTTCGGTCAAAAAAGCCTCGGCCATTGGCAGGGAATAGCGTCCATCATCGGTGCCGCCAAAACTTACCAAAACGTGTGCGGGATATGGTCGAGGCGTGCTTGCCACCGCAAAAAAATTTTCGCCTACCAAAGAATAGGCGGGTCCGGCGATCACCTTTTTTGCGTTATAAGACGCATAATCCAGTTCCGCGCCATAAATATTATGATTTAAAATCACATCAGCCGGAACCGGCCTGTCTGCTAAATCGTCCACCGCCATAGTGATGCTGGACCGATCACGCCAGCGGGTTAAAAGCTCGGGGTCGTAATGATAACCATCCAACACCAAAACATCGGCGCGGCCTAAGTTTATGCCATCATCAACCCACGGATGGGCATCAAAGCCCTCTTTCCTGACCGCGTCCACCATTCCTGCGTCCGACAGGCCAAAGCTACAGGCCCATCCCTCTGCCATCATTGCGCGCGCCAATACTTGGCATCGGCGCAAATGCCCCATGCCTGAAGTTGCACCACATTCGGTTAAAAACAATGCCTTCATGTGGTCACCTTCAGTTCACCATAGGTGCGAAAAACCTTTGTTCCTAATGGGGGGCTGAATTTGGGTGGAGCTTCCCCGGCCAATGCACCCACCCACCATAGGGCATCTGAAAAACCAACCAGATGGCGCATCATAACGGTCGAGGATAGGCGTGGATTAATTTCAAACACCATGGGCACGCCATCAACCAAACGCAGTTGCACATTAATTGCCGCAATATCAGGCAGTGCGCTCGCAACTGTCTGCAAAACATCGTTGATGGCGGGAATGTCCTCTACAATCACGCGCCCGGTCAATCCACCACTCAACCAACGGCGCATTATTAGTGTGCGCACTTCACCGCAAGCTTTAAAAATGGGGCAAGTGAATTCACCTTCGTGGGGATCCAGTAGCTGCTGGGCTATTGCACTATCGGATCGTTCCGCCCGCACTACAGCTAAGCGTTCTGGCGTTACGACCACCTCTAGATCACGTGATCCAGAGCCAGTTCGGGGCTTCACCATAACCGGCAAATCGTTATCAGTGGCGGTGGCCAGCGTCTGTGTGGCTGGAACGGGCAAACCCAAACCTTCCAGCCATCTTGCTGTTTCCAGCTTGTCCAAACAGCAGTGCACGATTTTGGTATCGTTTATGAGCAACCTTAACCCGGAACAATCCTCGTTAGTGAGACGCTTTATCTCAGGCTCTGTGCACGGAATAATCAAATCTATATTTGCATTACTGGAAATTGTGCGTAAGGCATCCATGTATGCCGTGTCATCCGCATGCGGCACAACAAACATTTCTTCAAAGATGCCAAGGCCTGGCCATTCGCCTTCCGTATCGCAACCCACCAAACGCACTCCGGGCAGCCCCTCGCCCAGCGCCCGGCCAATTGCCGTTGAAATATCTCCGTTTGCTCCGGTTAGCAATATAGTATTTATAGTCATTGTTTTTGCCGGGTCCTCGTCAACACGGTCCACAGGAACGACACCTCTGGGTCATGCGCTTTACAGCGCGCAATTAATGGTTCCATATCATAGCTTTCCCGGCGGTGTTCAACAGTATTGGTTTTTGTATCCCACAAAGCCCAGCATGCACCTGGCTTGTGATCGCGTGGCTGGCCGGTGGAACCGGGGTTTACCACTAATGTCTTCCCTGCTCGCCATGCTGCTGGATAATGAGTATGCCCATAAACCACCAAATCAAAATCATCATCTGCGAAGCGTAACTTCACGGCATCATCGGTGTCTGGATAAACATACTCGTCACGATCCCAAGGGGTCCCATGGCACACGCAAACACGTCGCCCATCAATATTTAGATCTAGTAACGCGGGCATGTTGGCCAACATATCTATGCGTTCTGCGCTCAGTTCCCGCAATGTCAGGTCTAGGGCGGTGCCATACTTTGCACTTATCATGTCAATGCCTTCTCCCCTGCGCCATTGCTCAAGCATTTCATCATGATTGCCGCGAACGCTTAACCAATCCCACTCGTCCAGCATGTCAAACATGCGCTTGGCATCGTAATAGTAATTAACCAAATCTCCAGCCACGAGAATGCGCCCGGCACCAGCCTTGCGCACAGCATCCAACACGGCGATTAGGGCATCGGCATTACCATGAATATCGGCCAATAATGCGACGCGCATGCCTATATCAGTCCTTTACCCGGACAATGACACAAACATTACGACCAATACCACAGCCAGACATAGACTGGCAGAAGCGGTGGTAATTATCAATTCCGCGCTCAGCCAGCAAAAGGTCAATTTCTATGCGGGCCTTGTGTGCGCTTGGGCCGTTGTCTGCATTGGTTACATAATTGCTGCCCGGACAAAATAAAAATAGCTCAATGGGAAAATCGCCAAACGTGTCCACCACCTCAAAACCCACGCTCTCAATGAATAGACCGATGGTATCAACATTAAAGTAATGTAAGTGATGCGGTGGCAAAAACCAGTAATCACGGTCAACGCTACCAATATCCTTGAGTTTTTCTTGAATCCGGCTGAAGTCATTCGGTATGTTGATAACCGCTAACCCATCAGGGGTCAGGATGCGCTTTATTCTATCCATCAAACCTTCAGGATCTATCACGTGTTCCAACACATTTTGCAGTACACAAACATCAACTTTAGTACCGCTTTTGATGCGCACATCCAATAATTCAAATGCGTCACCCGTGCTGAGCACACTTTCAAAATGCGGGTGAAAAGATTTCACCCCATAACTGGAAAAATCAATGCCTTCTACATCATAGCCGGCATCATGGGCGGCTTGCAAAACAAACCCCTCACCGCAACCAACTTCCAAAAAAGACTTTCCGTCATTCGCTTTGCGCACGCTTTTTAACGCATGCAACAGTAACTCGGCACGCAAACGTTTATGATTTAGTTCTTCTTGCGGATAATCAGCCCGATATGTCGCGGCTAGAGATTGCTGATAGTAGGCATCTGCATAAAATTTTCTCAATTCTTCTGCGCTAGGAAGCGGGCTAACCGAAATATACCCGGTTGAATTGATAATTTTATTGAATTTTTCTTTCATCTAACTAAGCATCCTTGATCGTTGGCGCGCCACATCAACCGATAAATTATCATTGCGCATCTTTACAAATATCAGGCCTTACGGAATATTTGTTCAACTGGCGCACCGTAAAGTTTTTCCGTAAAATTGTTATTCTTGTCTGTATTAGCAAACTCTTTTATCACCTCGGAAAGAACATCTAGCGTAAATGACATCTCTGCGTCACCGTGTTTTGCACATATGATATTGGTACAAAAATACAATAGCCCCCTTTTAACACATTCTTGCATAAAATAGCTACGTCGCAACAATGATTGCTTATCGTCTTTGTGGGGAAAGGCAACAATAGAACGGACCCCATATCCCATTAGCTTTATAGAATCAGCAAGATCATTTTCATTTATTAATGACTGGATGCTTGCCAATAACTTATTTCCATAACTCCAATTATGCTCAATAACATTTTTTTCACGCATTTCCTCAATGGTGGCTTTGCATGCCGCCAAACCAATGGTATCGCCGCCAAAGGTGCCTGAGAAAAAAATCTCATCAAATATTTCCATTACATCGCGCCTGCCGACAATTGCCGATAAGGGATAACCGTTGGCCATTGCCTTGCCAAAACTAGCAAGGTCCGGGGTGACGCCAAAATATTCTTGCGCCCCACCAAGGGAAAAACGAAAACCTGAAACGATTTCGTCGAATATCAGCAATGTTCCGTGTTTTGTGCATAGTTCTCGCACATTTTCAAGAAACCCGTCCTTTGGTGGCTCAACTCCAACTGGTTCCATAATGATTGCGGCAAATTCATTTTTGTGCGTTGCAAGTAAATTTTCAAGCGAGGCGATATCGTTATAAATAAACGTATGGGTTAGCTCTTTAACTGCGGCGGGAACGCCTTTGTCGCGGGTGGTGGTTCCTATGTACCAATCGTGCCAACCGTGATAACCGCAAAACGCAATGCGTTCGCGATTGGTAAATGCCCGCGCTGCCCGTATTGCCCCGGTGGTGGCATCTGATCCGTTTTTGGCGAAGCGAACCATTTCGGCGCAGGGTATTAGATCAACCAAAACTTCTGCGACTTCAACTTCTAGTGGGTGCATTTGGCTAAATACCGGCCCCTCGTCAACCCGAACCTTCACCGCATCATTTACGCGCTTATTACCATAGCCCAGTATTATCGGCCCAAGCGCCATCAGGTAATCAAGGTATTTGTTTCCATCAACATCCCAAACCCACGCGCCTTCGCCTTTCATGAGGTAGTTTGGCGAAACGCCGCGTGCCCACTGATTGGGGCCTTTGGAAAAGGTCTGTGTAGCAGACGGGATGACCTTTTGTGCTCTGGCTAGATATTTTTTGGAATTTTCTAAATCCATAATGCTTTAACACCTTGCAATAAAATACGGGATCAAGCCCATGGCCAATATCATACTTCCCAATTTGATGGATTGACATACTTTTCATCATCAAGGGCAAGGCTTGAAAAATCATACTTTGGTATGGCTGAAATGCGCTCAAATGATTCAAAAATTTGTGACAGTTCCTGCCAGCTGGTAACGCCAACCAACAGTGCATCAAGCTCGTCCTGTTGGAGCGCAAACAGCAAACAAATATCTAATTTTGAAATGCCAATTTTTTCAGCCTCTGCATAAATGGCATAAAAATTATTTTTTACAGGTGAAAAATAATTAGGAAGCGATGCTTTATCCATAAGCAGTGCGCCTTGTAAAAAAAGGGATCTGGCGTGGATTTCTACCCCTAATTTTTTTAGCTTATTTATTTGACCGGATTTAATAAAGCGCTGATCCAGAATATTTACAGGAAGCTGCACTATATCAGGGGTAAAGATATCCAATATGCCATCAAGCTCTTTAACCGAATAAACCGAAACCCCAACTTTTTGACAGAGCTTGCGTTTCTTGTATGCATTAAGATGGTCAAGCACAATTTTCCCGCCCGGTTTTAGCGCGTCAGCCCCATGATGAAGCAAAATTCCATAGACGTTTTTTTGCTGCATATTTTTTAATGAAGCACTAAAGCTGGCATCTATATTTTTAACAAAATCATTTCCGCATTCCGGTTTTCCGCATGCCGGTGTTTTGGTTATTATTTTGAAATTGTGTTCTGGCGGAAAAGATTCGCCCAAGACCGCTTCGCTGTTACCATATCCGCTTGCGGTATCTATAACCACTAAACCGGCATCGGCTGCTTTACTAAGAATATTTTTAACTTCGGCAATTTCCACCTTGCCGGCAGAATTTGAAATTCCATAATCAATTCCAAACTGGACCGTTCCCAACCCTATTCGGGGTATATTGGTGCGCGAGCTCACGATAGTTGACCCTTGATGGCATCACGAACAACATCAATTACCCGAAGCACATCATCATCTGTCATGGCGGGATAGAGCGGAAAGCTCAAACATTCTTGATAACATTTTTCGGTAGTGGGAAAATTATCTGATTCATAACCGGCAAAATCCCGATAGTAAGGCTGGCGGTAAACTGGTATATAATGAACCTGCGACCCTATTGCATTTTCGCGCAATAAATTCATAAATTCAGTGAGCGTCGTGGACATTGCGGCAAAATCAATCAACAAAACATATAGATGATGGCCGGAACGCCCACGCATAGCAATTTCAGATTGCGGAATTGTTACGTTCGGTAATTCACGAAAGGCATCATCATAACGAATGGCAATTTCACGACGGCGCGATATGAACATATCCAATTTTTCTAACTGTGATATTCCCAGTGCGGCCGATATGTCGCTCAAACGATAATTGTATCCCAAATATTGCTGTTCGTAATACCATGGGGCCACACCGCCATCTTCGGTTGCTGAATCATTGTCCATAAAAAATTCTGGGGATTTTTCAATACCGTGGCTACGAAGAAGTTTTAGCGTGCGGTATAAACTTTCATCATTGGTTGTTACCGCCCCGCCCTCGCCAGTTGTTATGGTTTTTACCGGGTGAAAAGAAAAAACCGTCATATCGCTATACGCACAACTGCCAATTGGCTTTCCGTCGTGATAGCTGCCGCCAAGCGCGTGGCAGGCATCTTCTATAACTATTCTGTCGCCCGACACTTTCCTGATTTCTTTGCTGTCTATGGCAAGGCCGGCGTAATGCACCGGAATTACCACCTTGCAGTTGGTGGATTTTTTTAAAAAATTATCTAAAGTTTTGGCGTTGAAACACAATGTTTCAGATTCAACGTCCAGCACATAAGGATCCGCACCGCAATATTTTATCGCGTTGGCAGATGCGACAAATGTAAGGGATGATGTAACACCGCTTAATCCCGGCTTTAATTCTGCCGCCATGCATGCCACATGCAACGCGGCAGTTCCGCTGTTTACGGCAACCGCATATCGTGCGCCAACTTTTTCAGCTAACCGTTTTTCGAATAAATCAACGGCTGGACCTTGGGTTAAAAAATCGCCGCGCAATGCTTCGGTAACGGCGTCAATGTCGCGCTCATCAATATATTGCCGACCATACCCAATAAATTTTTTATTCAACAAGAACCTCTTGTAGCTGTTCGGGGCTCATCCATGTGGTATTGGTGTCGCTTGAATATTCAAATCCGTCTTTGACCGCTTTGCCCTTTTCGCCCAGATATAACATGGGGTCGTCTTTGGCCCATTTTTGAAAGCTTGGTTTGATTATATAAAAACCAGAATATTCAAGTGTGTTTCTTGCTTCGTCGCGCGGCACCATTACTTCGTGCAGTTTTTCACCGGGGCGAATTCCAATGAATTCAAATTTGCAATCAGGACAAATGGTTTTGGCCAAATCTATAATTTTCATCGACGGTATTTTGGGAACAAATGTTTCCCCGCCACGCATCATGCCAAGACAGCCATTAACAAACATGACGCCTTCATCAATGGAAAGCCAGAATCTGGTCATTCTTTCATCGGTTATTGGCAAGGTCCCGTTTTTCGCCATTTCTTTAAACATGGGAATAACGCTTCCCCTCGAACCAATAACATTTCCATATCTAACGACAGAAAAAACTGTGCCACCCTCGCCTGAAAGGTTGTTGCCTGCAGTGAAAAGCTTGTCGGAACAAAGCTTGGTTGCGCCATACAGGTTTGTCGGGTTAACCGCTTTATCGGTTGAAAGGGCTACTACCTTTTTTACCCCGGCATCGATTGCCGTATTGATTATATTTTCGGCACCAAGAACATTTGTCTTTATGCACTCAATCGGGTTGTATTCTGCTGCGGGAACCTGTTTAAGCGCAGCGGCATGAATAACCACATCTACCCCGCGCATAGCGCGACGCAGTCGCCCTTCGTCTCTTACGTCGCCAAGAAAAAAACGCATTGCAGGGTTATCAAATTTTCGCGCCATTTCGAACTGCTTTAACTCATCGCGCGAATAAACAATCAATCGCCGGGGCTTGTAATCGGCCAGCACTCTTTTGACAAAGGCGTGACCGAACGAACCGGTTCCGCCCGTCACCATTACGGATTTTCCATCATAATCAGTTATTGGCTCAAATTTTTTGCTCACGCCAAACCCCCATAAAAATTTATTAAACCAATACGATTCATGTTAACTCACGATAGCTTATTGCTATAAATAAAAAATAATTATCACAAACAATGCGGGTAACTTTTTTGTCATTACATCAAATTGACAATTATGTTATTTATGTTGTCTTTCCAATATGATACTATCTTGAAGACGTTTTTTTGTACATATTATTATGCTTATTAATTGACCCAAAAATAGAGGCAGCATACGTGAAAACACTGTTTGTAAACCCCAGCCTTCGCCCCAATGCCCCGCATCGTTACTTGCCGGTGGGTTTGGGGTATGTGGTTTCTGCCGCAAAAAGGGCCGGATTCAACTTTGATCTTCTTGATGTTGATATTGGCGGATACAGCGATGAATACGTAGAAAAATTTCTAACCGAAAATAAATATGACGTAATTGCTCTAGGTGCCATAGTTACCCATTACAAATGGATAAAATGGTTTATTAATACTGCAAAAAAAATTCAACCTGAATGCAAGGTTATAGTTGGCAATTCAGTCGGGTCATCTATTCCCGAAGTCCTATTCAACACATCTGGCGTTGATATAATTGTTCTTGGTGAGGGCGATATCACCATCGTTGAAACGCTAAACGCCATAAAAGACGGAAAGTCTTTGGGTGAAGCAAACCAGCCAATTGTTGAAATTCCACACAATAATATCGGCCACCCCGCATGTGTTGAAGGCACCGGCATAGAAGGTATTGTTTTCAGGGATGCCAAGGGAAATATCGTTCATAATGGCCGACGCAAGGCGGTTCGTATTATTGATGAAATACCCACCCCTGATTGGGATATTTTTGATATTGAATCATATATTGAACGATCGCGAGGAACGGCACACTCCCTTCCGGATATATCAAAAGAAGAAACTATTGTTATGCCCATAAACACTGCCAGAGGGTGTGTTTTTAAATGCACCTTCTGCCATTACGTTTTCTGGCATGACCCGTATCGCCACCGCTCGTCAGAATCCATCATAGAAGAAATAAAATTTCACAATAAAAAATATGGTGCGAACTATTTTAATTTTTGGGATGAATTGAGCTTCCATAAATTAGGCCCGACAGAAAAGTTTCTGGACTCCATGATTGCCGAAGATCTTGGGGTTTACTGGACGGCAGCAATACGGTCCGATCTTTTTGGCCGACCCGAAACCCCGCGCGAAGAAAAATTACGCGTTGCAGAAAAATTCATCAAAGCCGGCAATTTTGCTGTTGGGTATTCCTTGGAATCAGGTAACGATGAAATCCTAAAGGCCATGAACAAGCGGGTTGAAGCCCAGTATTTTGCCAACCAATCAAAGCTTCTTAAAGAGGTTGGCGTTACGCAAAACACCAGTTTGGTTGTGGGTTACCCCCAAGAAACACCGGAAACCATAAAAGAAACCATGGATATGTGCAGAAATCTTCACATATACCCATCGGTTGGGTTTTTATTGCCACTGCCCGAAACGGGAATGTGGGGTTATGCGGTGGAAAACGGATACATCAAGCATGCAGGAGAATTTCTTGATTCCATCACGGAGCGTCAGGACATAATCCTTAACATGACAAAAATGACGGATGAACAAATGCTTTCAGAGGTAAAAACGCATCTGGCAAGAATAAACGAAGAAGTAAATGGCGTTCTTGATAGCGATTCACTAATTAGAACTGGTGGATATTCTCGCCACAACAAACATCAAGACAAGAAAAAAATAGATAATCAAAGCTTTAATCCGGCCACAACAACTGGGTCTGTCTAAGCGTTAAGTCTGACAGTTTTTTTCGCCCAGCAAACTAGTCTATACCCAATCCCGCTTCAATTAATTCACACAAAATATGGCCTATTAAAATATGTGATTCCTGAATTCGCGCAGTTGAATCGGACGGCACCACCAACGAAATATCGGCCATGCCTGCGGCTTTACCGCCACCCCTGCCCAATAATGCCACGGTTTTTATACCCATGGCATTTGCGGTTTTGAAAGCGCGCAATACATTTTCACTGTTGCCAGATGTCGTCATGCCGACCAACACGTCACCCTTGCGGCCCAAACCTTCGACCTGGCGGGAAAACACATCATCATAACCAAAATCATTAGCTACACTTGTGATGATGGATGTATCGGTGCTAAGTGCGACCGAGCGCAATGCCCTGCGGTCATTTTTAAACCGCCCAATTAATTCTGCCGCCAAATGCTGGCTGTCTGCCGCGCTGCCGCCATTGCCACACCAAAAAATGCACCCACCATTATTTAAGGTATCAACAAACAAAGTTCCTATTTGCTCAATAGCTTGCCCGCAGGCCCCATCAAGCAGGTCTATAACCTGTTTATGTTCGCTTAAATTGCGGCTGATAACGGATTTTCCATCCATAAATACGGGTCTCTCTATAATAATTTCACCATGGCACACCATGGCAGTATGGCCCTTAACATTTAGTTTTTCACGGCACAATATTCCGCCCACTGGGGGTCAATAATTGCCGGGCAGAGCAATAAATACCCCTCATAGCATTCAGACCATACAAGAAAAGTCTTTTATTTACAACACATTACCAAGCAAAGCGTGGTTGGCATGCAATTTGCTCATGGTTTAGCGGATGAAACCGCTAACCCGAAGAGGCAAAACACATGGATTCAATAGATACCAAGTCCAAAGTCAGCTCAACCGCAGTAATCCCATCCGGTGGAACGCGTAAATCGCGCTCAGGTGGTGGTGGCGAAGGTGAAATTTCTTTTGCCAGCCTTCTTAATGGTGGCGGATTTGGCGACATCAAATCGGGTGGCGGGCTGCAATCAGGTCTTGAAGACAGCCTTGGTAGCGCACTGGAAAGAAACCCGGATGAAGCCCCGGAAAAAGCCCCGGAACGGGCGGCCAAGCATGACTATAACGATGACACATCAAACCAATCAAACGATGATGGCTATTACAACAAATCAGACAACAACCATGACGGCCTGAACGACAGACAAGATGACGTTCCCCACGACGACACCGTGGTAACAAGCGCAAAAAATGACCATTCGGCCGATTACGACAGTACCGATAGTGAACCGGCAACCACCGAAGCGCAAAGCAGCCAACAAGAAACGCCTGATAACAACGATCAATCCACCGGCAATGATGGCAATGAAACAGGGGCAGAGCAATCCGCAGGCGAAACCGATGTGGCGAGCACAGATGCGTCCAACACAAACGCCAACGCCAAAGGTGGTGCAACCGTTGAAACCTTAAACGAGCTAGCCCAAAACCAAGCCCTGCCCGAACAAGCCGCAGCGGTAGCCAGCGCCCAGGGCAAAGAGGTTCAAGGCAGAGCAAACGCAACTGATGGCCTAAACAACGCCGCCGCCGCAATAAGCGCGGATAAAGCGGCTAAACCAGCGTCGGTTAAGAAAAATAACGCTGAACAAAACACAGCCAACCAAGGCAAAGCAGGTGAAAACCTTAACCAGCCACTGGAAACAGCGGGCAAAGAAAAAATCGCAAAAACAACCAATGCAGCAACCGCCAACGCAAATGCTGCGGTAAAACCGCAAGACCAATTACAAAACCAGCAAGCAGCCCAGCCAAAGGCTGAAACCCAGATGCGCGAAACATCAAATGTGGCAAAACAGGCAGCCGAGATTTCACGCGCAATTGGTGGTGATAAGGAATTGTCGGTAAACGTTTCGGTTCAATCTGAAAAAGATACCCTTGTTTCCAGGCCGCGCTCTTCGCTTTCACTGGCAACCGATGCGAGCAAAGGTAATGCCACCCCAAACAATGCAAACACAGGTTCGGGGCAAGGGCAAAACCAATCTGCCAATAACCAGATGGCCCAGCAAAACATGGCCATGGCCGCACAGCAGGCACAAGCACAGGCAAAACAAGGACCAACCGGTGGCGTTAACAACGCGGTAAACGCTACCAACGCCATAACCGGCGCGCAGGCAAGCTCTGGTGCCGGCGGTGACGCGGGCGGGGTCAATTCAACGCCCAGCTTTAGCGAAACACTTAACGCCCGCCAAGCAGCGGCCCCGGCTAAAACGCCGGGCGCCCAGCAAAACGCCCCTGCCCCCAAAAGCCCTGCAACCGAGCAGGTTTCGGTACAAATTACCAAGGCAATCAATGCCGGGGCTGATAAAATCAATATTCATCTTCGCCCGGCATCGCTTGGCCGGGTCGATGTGCAAATCGAAATGGGTATGGATGGCCGGGTAAGTGCCGTTGTAACGGCTGACAACAAAGACACGCTTGATTTATTGCAACGTGACCAGCGCGCATTAGAGCGCGCCTTACAAGATGCCGGCTTAAAAGCAGATTCCGGATCTTTGTCATTTAACCTTAGGGGTGGCGGCGAAGGCGGAAATGCTAACGGTGAAGAGAGCAATCCATCAGGACGCGCCCCACTGGCAAAACCGGAAATAGAAGAAGAGCCACTTGAAAGCCTTCTCAGCGCACAATTTAACAAACAAGAAAAAGGCATTGGCGATGGACGCATCGACATTCACGCCTAAGTCCACGGGAGCTAAATAAATGATACTAGATTCAACATCGGGAATTTCAGGCGTAAGCGCAGATTCCAAATCTCTGGTTAACAAGGAAAAGCTTGATGCTGACCTTAACCGCTTTCTTACGCTTCTGGTAACCCAGCTTAAAAACCAAGACCCGTTGGAACCGATGGACGCCAACCAGTTCACCCAACAACTGGTTCAGTTTGCCAGCGTTGAGCAACAAATTTATCAAAACGCAAACTTGGAAAAACTTGTTGCCCTGCAAAACATCAATCAGGTCGGAACATTGGTAAATTATATCGGCACCACGGTTGAGGTAACCGGTGCTGATTTATTGCTGGAAAATGCAACGGCCAAATTCAGCTACACCCTAGATGAAACAGCAAAAAGCAACACGATTTCCATCATGAACGATGCCGGCGACGTGGTTTACACCATGGATGGCCAACTAACTGCCGACAGGCATGAATTTGTTTGGGATGGCATGGGCAAAAATGGTGTCCAGCAGCCAGACGGTGCTTACAGCGTGGTGGTTAGCGCAACAGATGCCAAAGGCAACCCGATGGAAGTTTCGCAAACATCATTTGGCCGCGTTGCCGGTGCCGGCGCCGATGAAGGCCAGGTTGAACTTTATCTTGGGCAGATCCCGGTTGCACTTGAACGCGTTCTTAACATCAAGGAAACCCCGCCACCGATTTGATTTTAACAATTACGGGCAAAGCCTACGCCAAATAGAAATTATAATTTCCCGCCCCCGGCGGACAACAAAACAAAAGGAGAAGAAAAATGAGTTTGTATGGTGCACTATTTTCCGGTGTTTCTGGCCTTACCGCGCAATCGAGCGCAATGGGTGCAATCTCTGATAACATTACCAACGTCAGCACGATTGGCTATAAAAACACCAACGTAAACTTTCAATCGCTGGTAACCAAACAGACATCCACAACATTTTATTCCGCAGGTGGTGTGCAATCCAAACCCCGCCAAGCCAATGACATTCAAGGTCTGTTGCAGGCATCTACATCGCAAACCGATATCGCCATTTCCGGTGGTGGCTTCTTTGTGGTAAATGCCGCGCAAACCCCGACCGGATCGGATGAATACCTTTACACCCGGGCGGGTTCGTTTATTCAGGATTCTGATGGTTACCTAAAAAATACCGCCGGTTATTATCTACAGGGCTGGCCGACCGATGCGTCCGGAACGGTTGTTCCCGCCAATAAAAGCTTGGCCATTGCCAACAAAAACGTTCTTTCCAACGATTATCTGGAAACTGTTAACCTGTCGCGCGTTGGCGGTTCGGCCGCCGCCACCACCGAAATAGGTATCGGTGCCAACCTGCCATCGAACTCAGTTGAGGGTGATACATACACCACCGACGTTCAGTTTTTTGACACACTTGGTAACCCCAATACGGTGCGCTTTAACTACACCCGCACCGCCACCAGTAACCAATGGAACGTAAGCGCCGAACCGCCAACCGGCGTTGCGGTTACAACATTATATAACGATGCCGGCAACGTATATGACAGCATTGGCCAGATTGAATTTACATCCCTTCCGGCCAACGGCAAGACCGTAACCATCGGTGGCGTAACGTACACCTTTTCCACCGCCGCGCCCGCTAACACCTATAACGATAACCTCGTTCGGGTGGCCGCTGGCACAACCGTATCACAAGCGGTATCGGAGCTGGTGAAAGAATTCAACATCGATAATCAGGCCGCAGCTGTATTTGTAACCCCGGCAGTGGGTGGCGAAACACATGCGGCTGGTGCAAAAGTTTATGACCCGACAACAGGCATCATTTACGAAAACACTTCCGGTGCTGTCAGTCCAGCAGCTGTTGCCGGTCAAACGCTAACCACCTATATGACCGCCAACCCTGGCATCTTTACTGAGGCAACCACCCGCGCTTATGTAAAATCCGGTGCCAGCGGAACCATGATTATTAACGGCGACACATCACCTTCCATTGCAGTAACCGGCCTAACGGCGTTAGCGGCAACCAAACAGGGTCTGGATACCGATGGTTTTACAGTTTTGCAAAAAACAGTTGCCGACCCGGGAATTACTTTCAGCAGCACCGGTGAACCATCCGCCTTCAACCTGACAAAAATGGAAATGCTTAATTTTTCCAATGGCGCATCCGATATGAACGATAACACCGGCGCCAGCCCCAGAATAACACTGGATTTTGGTACGGTCGGTGAAAACAACGGCTTCACCCAATATGCCGGTGATTACACCCCGCAGTTCATTACCCAGAACGGTTCAAGGTTCGGTACATTTTCTGGCGTTACCATCAGCGCCGAAGGGTTGGTTACCGCCCTGTTCGATAATGGTGATACCAGAACCATTTTCAAAATCCCGGTAGCAACGTTTGTTAACCCCAACGGCCTGGAAGGGCGCACGGGTAATGTCTGGAATGCAACCGAAGGTTCGGGTGATTACACGCTACGCGATGCCGGAAACGGCCCTGCCGGTCTGGTTACTCAAGCCTCGCTTGAGGCCTCAACCGTGGATATCGGATCAGAATTTACCTCAATGATTGTGGTGCAAAGGGCCTATTCGGCCAGCACCAAGATCATTTCCACGGCCGATCAGATGCTAGAAGAATTGATGCGGACCAAGCGCTAGCCCTTAAGTATATAGGGTAAATAACGGAAAAAAGGGGGGAAACCCCCTTTTTTCTATGGCCGCCGCCATTTTTAAGAAAATGTCTCAAATACATAAAAATTATTGGAAAATGTTCCATTTTTGTTCTATTTTATATAACCCTAAAAAAAATGCTGACAAAATCCATCAATGGTGGCAAAATACCATGGTGTGTAGAATTCACACTAAACCAAGAAATGGCGGCCTAATTGATTGGTAGAAACTAACAAGGAATAGGACATCAGAAAGATGTTAAGTGGAATTTCAGGATCAAATTCAGTCCCGAACGTTGTTTCGATGCTTGTCCGCGTGGCCGAAGAAAGGTCAGCGGAGATACGAGAGACTATTGAAAAACCCAAAGAAGAACCAAAAGAAAAGATTGCTTCTGGTGATAGTGGTGAAGTAGATAGCCGAGTTGCACAAGCGTCGAGCGAGCCTGCCCCCGTCAAAGGGGTAAGCGTAGACATAGTTGTTTAGCTTGTAACAACAATCTTATTCAGCGGGGCACACAAATAATTATCAAGCCAAAGCGGCGATCCAGTTGGGTCGCCTGTAGTTGTGCCTGTAGTTGTGCCTGTAGTTGTGCCTGTAGTTGTGCCTAATAGTTATGCCTAATAGTTATGCCTAATAGTTATGCTTATGGCGGGGTTAACTTTCGTGGTTAAAAAACACTAAAGATAAAGCACCTATTTTATTCATCATATCACTGAAATCTTTCATGTTTTTAGCGTTTCCTTAACGTCCGAAGGGTTATTTATATACATACGAACCAAGCGAACCCAACAGAGTTGAAATTAGAAAAATAATGACCAAAGACGAAATCAGCAGCGGGTCAAACAACCCAGAAATTTCCGCTGGACAAGACGATGGGGCACCAGCCACCCCGATGACGATTAACGATTTGCCGGCGCCCGGCACCCATCGCTGGATCACAAGACGCAAAGCCGAAGTAGTGGCTGGTGTGCGTTGTGGGCTTATATCACTAGAAGAAGCATGCCGCAGATATTCGCTTTCGGTTGAAGAATTTCTTTCATGGCAAACCACGCTTGACCGTCACGGCCTAAGAGGATTGCGCGTCACCCGCCTGCAGGATTTGCGCCCGCATCGCGGCTAATCCCCACAGCCAAACACAACAACAATTCTACCGAATTTAAGTGGCCAAGAATGATGACCTGAACGGGCCATTTGGCTGGGCATTTCCCGCCCATTTGCGGTTTTGTGCCAAAAATATGGTTTTTTTCATACCCGTTGATGACTAATAGGCAATTTTTGCCGACTTGTTAACGACTTATTCACCATCAACTCCCTAGCTTAATGTTTAACTGATGGGTTGCTGGCAGGCATATATAAATATCTGTGTCCGGCACCCGAACGCTGAAACTAAAAACAACAATAATCAGTAATTCTTGGGAAATAAGAGGACGCTCGTGGAAACCCTTCTTCAATCGATTAGAAATCTGGGGCCAATGCGCCTAGCCATCATGGGTGTCGTGCTTATCGGCATGGTTGCTTTTTTCATTTATCTGACAACCCGGCTGACCGCACCACAGATGGCGTTGCTGTATGCTGACCTACAAGGCGCCGATTCAACAAGCATCACATCGCAACTTGCGGCGCAAAACATTCCGTTTGAATTGCGTGCCGGTGGTGCCGAAGTGCACGTCCCTGCCAACAGGGTTGGGGAAATACGCCTACAAATGGCGGGGCAAGGTCTGCCCAGTGGCGGGTCAATCGGTTATGAACTGTTCGATAAACAAAGCGGGATGGGTTCAACCAATTTTCAACAAAACGTCAATCTTGTGCGTGCCCTTGAAGGCGAGATAGCGCGCACCATAACCACAATAGATAGCGTTAAATCAGCCAGGGTTCATCTGGTGATGCCCAAGCGTGAGCTTTTCCAGCGTCAACAAACCCAGCCAAGCGCATCCATATTTTTGAAAATGAACGGCGCCAACCGCCTTGATGCCGGGCAGGTAACAGCGGTGCAACATTTAGTGGCGGCAGCCATTCCCGGCCTTTCGCCACAAAGCATTTCAATTGTTGATGCCAAGGGCGAGCTTTTGGCCCGCGGCTACGAAGGTGACCCGACATCGCCTGCAATGATTGCGCAAAAAACCGATGAGCGCAAACGTGCTTTACAAACAAGCATGTCGCAAACAATTGAAAAATTGTTAGAAAAATCCATCGGTTTTGGCAAGGTTCGCGCCGAAGTTACGGCTGACGTCGATTATGACCAAATCAGCACCAATGAAGAAATATTCAATCCTGATGGTCAGGTTGTGCTTTCGACCCAGACCCTTGAAACATCTAATTCCGCCCAAGACAAAGAGCCACCCGCGGTAACCGTTGGCAACAACATCCCCGATCCCAATAACATTGCCGGCGACGGGGCAACCAGAAACACCGCTGATTCACGCATTGAAGAGACCGTCAACTACGCCATATCTAAAAAAGTTATCAACCAGATACGCGATACCGGCATAGTCAACCGCTTATCTGTTGCCGTGCTTATTGATGGGTCTTATGGCTATGATGATAACGGTGACGTTGTTTATCGTGCCAGAACGCCAGAAGAAATGGATATGTTGGCATCACTGGTTCGCGGTGCCATCGGCTACAGCGAAGCCCGTGGCGACGTGGTCGAGGTTGTAAACATGCGCTTTGCCGACACCGAGCCCGAGCCCGAAATACCGCTGGATTTGTTCTTTGGCTTTGAAAAACAAGACCTTTTGCGCATAGCCGAAATGATGGTTCTTACTATTCTTGCCATCCTTGTTATACTTCTGGTGGTCCGCCCGCTTATCAGCCGTGCGTTTGAGGCCCTGCCCGCCGCCGCCGGTGCCTTGGCCGAAGGCGGTCGTCTTATCGCCGATCAGGCCCAATTAGCCGCAGGTGCGCTTGCCGCACCACCCGGTGCCGGGGGCATGGACGAAGACGAAGGATTCGACGACTTGATTGACCTTGATCGTGTGGAAGGCCGGGTTAAAGCATCAAGCGTCAATAAAGTTGGCGAAATTGTTGAAAAACACCCTGATGAAGCGCTATCGATTGTCCGTAGCTGGCTTTATCAGGAAGGTTGAGGCAAGATCTAGAAAATGGCCCGCGTTAAAGACGATTTTAGAAACCTGACCGGCCCGCAAAAAGCGGCCATCTTTATGCTGTCTTTGAGCGAAGAACAGTCGGCAAAAATGTTCGCCATGATGGATGACGAAGAAATCCGGGAGCTTTCCCAGATTATGTCATCGCTTGGCTCTATTAACTCCAAAGTGGTTGAGCGCCTGTTCATTGAGTTTGCCGATCAAATTTCTTCTGCCGGCTCGCTGGTTGGTACGTATGAATCAACCGAACGCCTGTTGGCCAAGGCACTGGGCTCGGACCGTGTTGACCAGATCATGGAAGAACTGCGCGGCCCGGCCGGTCGTACCATGTGGGATAAACTGGGCAACGTTAACGAAGCGGTTTTGGCTAACTATCTTAAAAACGAATATCCGCAAACCGTTGCGGTGGTGCTATCAAAAATTCGCCCCGACCATGCCGCCAGCGTTTTGGCCATATTGCCGGAAAACTTCTCGATGGAAGTTATCATGCGCATGCTGTCAATGGAATCTGTACAAAAAGAAATTCTTGATCACGTTGAAAAGACGCTGCGCACCGAATTTATGACCAACCTTGCGCGCACTGCACGCCAAGACAGCCATGAAATGATGGCAAACATATTTAACACGCTTGATCGCGGAACTGAGGCGCGCTTCCTTGCCGCGCTTGAAGAACGCAATCGTGAATCTGCTGAAAAAATCAAACAACTTATGTTTACCTTTGATGACCTTGTTCGGGTTGATAATGCCGGTGTGCAGATACTTCTGCGTCAAGTCGACAAGGCCCAGCTGGCTGTTGCGCTCAAAGGTGGGTCAGAAGAAGTTCGCGAGCTATTCTTTGCCAACATGTCGGAACGCGCCGCCAAGATTATGCGCGAAGACATGGAAGCAATGGGCGCTGTGCGCCTTAAAGATGTTGATGACGCCCAAGCTGGCGTTGTTACGATTGCCAAGCAGTTGTCTGATTCAGGTGAAATTGTAATTGCTGGTCAAGGTGAAGAAGAACAGCTTGTTTATTAATAAACGCTATCGAGGCGGGCAAAATGATTACGGCGGAAAATATGGCTGGTGCTGAAATAAAAAAGTTTTTGTTCGACAATGACTTTACCGATCTGAAAACCATTGCGCCTATTAAGCAAGAAGCAAAGCCTGTCGAAGCCGATGAAGGCGAAGAACCTGAATCCGGTGAAAACAGCGCGGCCCCGGCAGAAGAAGCGATAGAAGAAATTATCCCGACATTTAGTCAGGAAGAAGTGGACAGGGCCAAAGAAGAAGGTGCCCAGCTTGGGCGTGATGAAGCGCTTAAAGACCTTGAGGGGTCGTTACAAAAAAAGCTGGCCGAAACAATGCAGGCGCTTGAAGCAAAGCTGGCTGATATTGCCAATGAGCAGGCGATGCAAAACGAAGAAAGAGCAAGAAACGCGGTAGCCATTGCCAGCGTCATGATGCGAAAACTTTTTCCTGCGCTAAATATGAAAAGCGCCATGGATGAAATCAACCATATGATAGCCCAAGCATTGGAAAAAACATCGGGCGGAACAAGCATGGTATTTCACGTTTCCGAACAATTAAAAGGTGATGTGGAAACAAAAATATCTGAAATGGCCGCACTTACCGGGCGGGATATTGAATTTAAGGTCGTGGGAAGCGCCGATATGGCCCTTGGTGATTGCAAGATAGAGTGGTCAGGCGGTGGATTGACAAGAAACCAAGCCCAAATGTGGAATGAAATTGATGAAATAATTGAACGCAATATCGGAACGATAGTAGCTACTGGTGATGCTGGCGCTGATAACGCCGAACAAGAACAACCAAAAACTGTTATCGAGCCAGATCAGGGCGAAAACGATAAAACGGATGAGCAGCAAAACGAAAACCCCTTATAAGGAGGGCCCTTTTTAACTGAAGGGTAAAAGCCAATGGCAGACGAGAAAAACCTAGAACTTGAAGAACTGGAAGAAGCGGCACCAGCGCCAGAGCCGGCGAAGTCTGATGACAATGATCAAATCGGATTTGGCGGCGATGACGATATTCCCGATATGCCCAGAAATGCGCGCGACCTAGAGGCGGTTTATGATATTCCGGTTCAGGTCTCAGCCGTGCTGGGCAAGGCCACAATGCAGGTAAGCCAGTTGTTGAAACTGGGTCGCGGTGCGGTGGTGGAACTGGACCGTAAGGTTGGCGAGGCCATTGATATTTACGTCAACAATCGGCTTGTCGCACGTGGCGAAGTGGTGGTGGTCGAAGACCGCCTAGGCATAACCATGACCGAAATAATCAAGACTGACCGAGGCTGATATAATTTTGGGGCTATATTTTAAGAAAAGCAGGAAGGACTTGATTGATGGCTGAAGCAGGGGGAATTCAGATAAGCCGGGCGAAAACCGCACTTGATCTGGCAACGGTTATAGGTTTGGTCGCCGGGTTCGGGCTTATAGTTTCGGCTATAGTTATAGGTGGCTCACCAGAATCTTTTATTAATATTCCATCGGTTCTTATTGTGATTGGCGGAACTTTTTCCGTTACCACTATGTGTTTTTCACTTACTGAAATGATGCGCGCAATGAAGGTTGTTATGAAAACCATATCGCATACCTCGCGCGATTCATCCGAAGCAGCTATTCAGGTTCTAAAGATTGCCGAACTTGCCCGCCGCCAAGGCGTGCTATCGCTACAAGGCGTGACCGAACAATTAAAATCTGAACCTTTGCTGTATAAGGGAATATCGATGGTCGTTGACGGCACGCCGGGTGAAGAAGTCGAAGGAATTTTACGCAAAGATATGCATTCAACCACCCAGCGTCATATCTCAAGCGCTGGAATATTGCGCAAGGCGGCTGAATTTGCCCCGGCAATGGGCCTTATCGGAACGCTTATTGGTCTGGTACAGATGCTGGGCAACCTTGATGATCCATCCACCATCGGCCCATCAATGGCGGTTGCTTTGCTTACTACTTTTTATGGTGCCGTTTTAGCGAACATGGTTTTCGCCCCAATGGCGGCAAAGCTTGAAAGAAATTCCGCCGAAGAAGCAATGGTAAACAATATTTATGTCATGGGCGCATCGTCTATCGGGCGGCAGGAAAACCCACGCCGTCTGGAAATGATGCTCAATTCAGTCCTTCCGCCATCCAAGCGGGTTCAGTATTTCGACTAGGGAAAATATAAATTATGCGACTTCTTATCATTGGAACCCTTGAAGGACAGGTTGGCGCGGCCAGCCAGATCGCGCTTAAGCAGGGCGCAAAAGTCCAACACGTTGACAATGTGGATGCGGGCCTAGACCACCTACGTGCCGGGCGCGGGGCAGATTTAATATTGGTTGATGTGATGCTTGATGTTGGCACACTTATAACCAGCCTTGAATCAGAACGCATAGCCGTACCGGTTGTGGCCTGCGGTATTGGCAATGATACCAAAGCAGCAGTGCGCGCCATTAAAGCCGGCGCCAAAGAATACATCCCCCTGCCCCCTAATGCCGAACTTATTGGTGCGGTGTTAGCAGCAGTTGCAGAAGAAAACACCGCCTTTATTTACAAAGACAGCCACATGGGCGAGGTTTTAAAGCTGGCCGATCAGATTGCACCGTCCGATGCATCAATAATGATCACTGGCGCCAGCGGTACCGGCAAAGAATTGATGGCGCGCTATATTCACCTTAAAAGCAAACGCAAAAACGGGCCGTTTGTCGCAATCAACTGTGCCGCCATACCGGAAAACCTGCTTGAATCAGAACTGTTTGGTCACGAAAAAGGCGCCTTTACCGGTGCGGTTGCCCGGCGCATTGGAAAATTTGAAGAATCTGCCGGTGGCACCCTTTTGCTAGATGAAATCAGCGAAATGGACGTGCGCCTGCAGGCCAAACTTCTGCGCGCCATCCAAGAGCGCGAGATCGACCGCGTCGGCGGCAACAAGCCGGTTAAAATAGACGTCAGAATTTTAGCAACATCCAACCGCAACATGGAAGACGAGGTAGCAAAAGGAACTTTTCGCGAAGATCTTTATTTCCGCCTTAATGTAATCAGCATTGAAATCCCCTCTCTTGCCAAAAGGCCCGATGACATAGTCGCGTTAGCGCGCCATTTTGCCGCAAAATATTCAGAAGCAAACGCCATAGCAGCCAAACCATTGGCCCAGTCGGCAATTGATAAAATGCTGGGCTACGCCTGGCCGGGAAATGTGCGTGAACTGGAAAATGTTATGCACCGCGCCGTCTTGCTTGCCACTGGTGATGAAATTAATGATGCCGCAATTTTGGCCGGTGACGCTCAGGCGGGCGCAGGCAGAGCCAAACAGTCATCGGGTGCAAGCGGCGAAAATGAAGGTGGCAGCAATGGGGCCGATCTTGTTGGTAGGTCGGTAGCAGAGGTTGAGCGCGACCTGATTATCAACACACTAAATCACTGCCTTGGCAACAGAACGCACGCCGCAAACATACTCGGGATTTCAATTCGTACCTTAAGAAACAAATTAAAGCTCTATTCACAAGAAGGTTTCTCGGTGCCTAGCCCCGGTAGCGATGGCGAGCATTCGATTGCTTAAAAAATAAATAATAATGGCTCAACGCTTGTATGAGCCTTTGGAAAACGGTCGATAAATAATGGCAGAAGAAAGTACCTCAACAGCAGTTGCCACCACAGCACAAGGTGCTGCCGCGCAGGCGTTCTTGTTAAAAATTGCAAAGCGTGGCGACATTATAATGGCGCTTGGCGTCGTCTGTATTTTGGTGGTTTTAATTCTGCCGCTACCTAAATGGCTTTTGGATATCAGCCTTGCCTTTTCCATTACGGTTTCCGTTCTTATTCTTATGACATCGCTTTTCATTGAAAAGCCGTTGCAATTTAACACCTTTCCAACCGTTTTGTTGCTGGCAACAATGATAAGGCTGGCGCTTAACCTTGCTTCTACCAGGCTAATTCTGGCCGATGGCCACATGGGAACAGGCGCTGCTGGCCGGGTTATCGAAGCCTTTGGCGGGTTCGTGATGAGCGGCAATTTCGTGATTGGTATTATCGTTTTTGCCATTTTGGTTATCGTTAACTTTGTCGTAATTACCAAAGGCTCCGGGCGTATCGCCGAAGTTTCCGCAAGGTTTACCCTAGATGCCATGCCGGGCAAGCAAATGGCGATTGATGCGGATTTATCCACCGGGCTAATAACCGAAGACGAAGCCCGGGCGCGACGCAAAGAACTAGAAGACGAAAGCAACTTTTTTGGTTCAATGGATGGTGCGGCCAAATTTGTTCGTGGCGACGCCATTGCCGGATTGCTTATTACTTTTATCAACGTAATCGGCGGAATGATTATTGGTGTTGCCCAACATGGCATGGGCTTTGCCGAGGCCGCCAATAACTACACCGCATTAACGGTTGGTGACGGTCTGGTAACGCAGATACCGGCGTTAGTGGTTTCCACATCGGCCGGCATGATGGTTACCAAGGCAGGTGTATCGGGTGCCACCGAAAAGGCGGTGTTCAGGCAGCTTGGCGGGCAACCGCGCGCCATGGCGGTTAGTTCGTTTTTGCTGTTTTCCTTGGCATTATTGCCGGGTATTCCAATGTTGCCGTTTGTTGTTCTGGCCCTGATGACCGGTGGCACCGCATATGCAGTTAACAGGTCACAAGAAATTGTTCTCGCCAAAGAACGCGAAGCCAAAAAAGAGGCCGAAGTGGCCGAAGAAGAAGCGGTACCGGAAGAGCCCATAGCAACGGCGCTGAAGATAGATATGTTGCGCCTTGAACTTGGTTATGGCCTGTTGTCGCTAATTAACAACCCGAACGAAGGCAAGCGCTTGACCGATCAGATTAAGTCACTGCGCAGACAAATTGCATCTGATATGGGTTTTGTTATGCCGTCGGTACGTATCCAAGATAACATGCAGTTAGAGCCAAACACATATATAATCAGGACCAAAGAAATTGAAACCGGGCGTGGTGAATTGCGGCCCAATATGCTGTTGGTGATGGACCCCAGGGGCGAAGAAATTACCCTTCCCGGCGAAGCAACCAAGGAGCCAACGTTTGGTTTGCCTGCCATGTGGATAGATAAACAAAACCGCGAAGAAGCATTGTTTAGGGGATACACCGTGGTTGACCCGGCAACGGTTATTACCACGCACATCACAGAATCAATCAAGGATAACATGCCCGAGCTTCTGTCTTATGCGGAAACCAAAAAACTTATTGATGAAATGAGCGACGAACAGAAAAAGCTTTCCGAAGACCTTATTCCAACGCAAATTTCACTTGGTGGGGTGCAGCGTGTTTTGCAGAACCTTCTGGCCGAGCGCATATCAATCCGTGACTTGCCGACCATCCTTGAGGGAATATCCGAAGCCTGCGGCATGACCAGAAACGTAACATTGATTACCGAACACGTGCGTGCCCGCCTGGCCCGGCAAATCAGCGATATGAACACCAATGAAAACGGGTTGATTGTATTGCTGTCGTTATCGCCGGAATGGGAACAGGCCTTTGCCGAAGCCCTTGTCGGAACCGGTGATGACCGCCAGCTTTCCTTGGCGCCAAGCAAGCTACAAGATTTTATCGCCCAATTGCGCAACGGCTATGAACGCCAAGCCATGATGGGTGAAACCCCGGTTCTGTTAACCAGCCCCGGGGTCAGGCCGTATGTTCGTTCAATCATTGAACGTTTCCGCCCCAGCACAATCGTGATGAGCCAAAACGAAATACATCCCAAAGCTCGCATTAAAACCGTTGGTCAGGTATAAGGTGTCTTAAAAACCATGACATCAAAAATGCCCCCAAGCCCATCCCATCGATCCAAGGGAAAAAACATAGTAGCAATTGCTTCGGGCAAAGGCGGGGTCGGTAAAACATGGCTGGCGATTACCCTTGCCCATGCCATAACCAACAAAGAACGCAAAGTCCTGTTGTTTGACGGCGACCTTGGCCTTGCAAATCTGGATATCCAATTGGGGCTTATGCCCAAGCAAGACCTTGGCTCGGTCGTGGCGGGCCGGCTAACGCTTAATCAGGCGGTTATACCTTTTCCTGCGGGCGGGTTTGATATTATTGCCGGGCGTTCGGGTTCGGGTGGTCTGGCGAATGTTCCACCATCACGCCTGCAAATGCTAAGCGAAGACCTGACCCTTTTGGCGCAGGCTTATGACCATATAATTATTGACCTTGGTGCCGGGGTTGAAAGAACCGTGCGTCAACTGACCGCTAATGTCGGAACGGTGATTGTGGTAGCAACCGATGAGCCGACATCGCTAACCGATGCCTATGCTTTCATCAAGGTAACCCACATGGAAAGGCCCAACCTTAACATTCGCATCGTTATCAATGCGGCCAATTCCAACCGCGAAGGCGAACGCACCTACAACACCTTGCTTAAAGCATGCGAAGGGTTTTTAAAAATTTCCCCACCGCTATTGGGTGTAATCAGGCGCGATGACAAAGTTCGCGAAGCCATAAAAAGCCAAACACCGCTGTTGACCCGCTATCCCAATTCCGAAGCCGCACAAGATGTGGAAAGTATTGCCAAAATCTTGTTAAAATAGGTTTTGCCGATAACATAAATTGAGGGGGCCATGACCACCGTTTCGCCGCCACCACCACCGCCACCGCCTTCGGGTGGGTCAAGCCCCGCCAGCACGGCAACACTGGTTACGCCATCGGCCGAGATTGCAAATCTTGCGCGTGGCACAAACATTGAAGGCGTGGTTCTGGCAACGCTTGGAAAAAACCAATTACAGGTGCAAACCGTATATGGAACCGTTGTTTTGCAAACCACGGCCAAAATTCCACTTAATTCGGTTATTACGCTTACGCTTAGCCAACTACAGCCCCAACCCATTTTACAAATTAGCGGGCTTAATGGCGCGCCTCTTCCAAATAGTAGCGCTTTACAATCTGCCAACCCTGTATCAATGCGGGCACAGGCATCAAGCCCAAATACTTCGCCCACCCCATCGGGCCAAACGCCGACATTAAGCGTTGGCGTGTCCACATCGGCGACACTGGTGCGCCCGGCAACGGCTATCATCCAGCAGGCATCCACCAACGCTGGGGCAACTGGGGCCACACCAAGTGCGTCATCCGTGCCCGCCGCCGCCACGGCCAATGCAACCGCCCAACAAGCGCCAAACATAAGCACGCAAG
>Ga0224501_10000317_pt1 | contig 42075 bp, 73 predicted proteins | sample SF_Oct11_sed_USG_4_FD_169105 | JGI IMG/M metagenome (GOLD analysis project Ga0224501, IMG submission 169105) | Sediment microbial communities from San Francisco Bay, California, United States - SF_Oct11_sed_USGS_8_1 | ecosystem: Environmental > Aquatic > Marine > Sediment | place: USA... | reverse complement strand
GTATTTAGTTGCCGAGGTTATCTCTAGGCTTCTTTATATGTCTAGCAGTGAAAGAGCGTTTAATGTTTGCACAGGTAACATGGTTTCCATCTACAGAGTAGCCGAACTGGTTAACGATATTTACGAAAACAAAGCTGGAATAAAATTCACTGGACCAAGGAAGTCAGACGTTATTGCGGCATTTGGTTCTAATTTTACAATGCAGAATTTACTAGGTGATTTTTATAAGGAAACTGATTTAATAAACCCAGATAAGCAAGTAGTGAATACAATTAAATGGTTTAAAAGGTTTGGGCATGGACAGTAATAGATCGAAACCGCTTCAAAGAAAAGCTTATGGTAGCATACCTCACCTTCCAGGTAGTAGGGCGGATATAGGTGATAAAAGAATCACCATGGGCCAAGTAAAGATGTTAACCGAGAAGCTCAAGAACAAGACAGATAATGTAGTTGTTCAAGAAAAGTTAGATGGCAGTTGTGTTTCGGTCGCACTGGCCAATGGTGAGCTATTGCCATTGACGAGGGCCGGATACTTGGCCATTACTTCGCCATATAAACAACATCGAATATTTCATGATTGGGTTATTTTTAACACCGAAAGGTTTAAGAGAGTTCTAAAAGAGGGAGAGAGGATTTGCGCAGAATGGCTGTTGCAAGTTCACACAACAAAATACGAGTTAAAACATGAACCTTTTGTAGCATTTGATATATTTAATAAAAATAACAAAAGACTAGTGATTCATGATTTTGTCGAAAGGATTGACTCTGAATTTATAATGCCCAGGCTGTTGCTGTATGGGCAACCAGTAAGCATCAGTACGGCAATGGAGATACTAGACGGATATAATAAACACGGGGCAGATAAATCAGAAGGACTTGTGTACAGATATGAGGACAAAAACGGGGTCAATTTTCTTGCAAAATATGTGAGACCGGACCATAGGAGCGGACTGTACATGGATCAAGAAATATTCAACAAGAACCACGAAATATTTTTAGGGGACTTAAAATGAAGGTTGGAATAGCTGGTGTTGGAACAGTTGGCGGAGCCTTGAAAACTTTTTTTCAACATTGCATGAAAAAAGAAGAATCATTTTGGAAGACGTCTGTCGAGAGTCAGTTCTGGAATAATTTTGAGTTGCTTTTACATGACCCTGATAAGGGGTATAACAACGAAAAATATATCAAGGAATGTGATTATGTTTTTATTTGTGTTCCTGTTTTAACGGATAACAGTAACCGCCTTCAGCGTACAGAAAACATAGTGAGCATTTTAAAGTTAATGCAACCAGGGGCGACCGCCGTTATCAGGTCAACAGTTTTGCCTTGCACGACAGACCTGTTAAACGGAGTGCATAGTGCGAACGTAATTCACATGCCTGAGTTTTTAACAGAGAGCCGAGCGCTTAATGATATATTTGCGTTAGATGTAATATGTGGCGGAGAGGACGATCCAAATATTAGAATGATGTTCCCAGGGAAAAAACATGTTTTCACAAGTAATATAGAAGCAGAGCTTTGTAAGTATATGCACAACTGCTTGGGCGCTGTGAAGGTTACTTATGCTAATGTATTCTATGATCTTTGCAAAAGGTACGGAGCGAATTACGACATTGTAAAGAGGCTTATAAATATTACAGGGTTTTTCTCACCAATGCATTTAGATGTTCCAGGGCATCATGGGCTAGGTTATTCTGGTAAATGTTTCCCAGAAAACATGGAATCACTTTCATTAATAACTGATTCTGAATTAATTCATGGCGCGATAAAAGACAATAATAAATTCCGAGCAATGAGTAAGTAATCAATAACACGTAAACCACCTTGCGTTAAATTATCTACTAAAAATTAGTTTTTATTTTCAATTCATTATGGCATAATGCCGGTGATTTAATAACTAATTAGCAAGGAATAATTCATGACTAAAAAACTAGAACAGGAAAACAAAAAACTAAAAGACACCCTGACTTACTTGCTGGGGTATCTATGGGCGAGGGATAATGAAATTTAAAATGCTATTCTTATTCTTTCTTTCTGGCTGCTTAGATCGTCCACCAATAAACCATGTCGTTGATAAAAAGTTTTGTCATTTCGTTTGCGTGCAAGCTTACTTCAAGAGTTTTCATGCAAAAGGCGAGTCATGGGGGACTAGCGCCTCATCGATGAGCGGAATGCACCAAGGTAAGATATTTGACGTCGTTAAAAAAGATTGTGTTGATTTCTACAGCGATATGAAGTGCTGCAAGCGCGAATACTATCATGGGGAGTATACTGCTCGGAGCGTTCATTCGTATAAATACGGACCGTGCATGAAGCAACAGAAGGAAAAACTATGAAAGAAAAACTAACCTTTGACTACATTAAAAAGAACTGTGTGGCTGGCGAGACTGTGTTTCTCTATGACGACCACCGAGACGATGAAGACTTAGATGAGTATGTGTTTGTGGGCGCATTCCTATGTTTCAGCAGAATCTTTCTACGACGATAGCGGTCGTAACACGTCAGGCGACATGTTTACGGCGTGGCACACCCTCGACAAAATAAAACTAGAACACACCATGATTGAGGTTTAAGATGAGTGATGCAGTTAAAGAAATTGTAGGGAAAATTGAAGAGGATATTTGTAACAGAAGGGGCTTGCGCCAAGAATTTGAGAGAATCGACGACGATATACAACAAGAGATAAGGAAGGAGTGGGCGAAGATAGTAAGAAGTGAAATCAAAAAACTCCAATCCGACAACGAGAAGCTTTTGGCGTGTGTGGAGTTTTATGCGGAAAAGGCGTTTAATACGCTATATTCTGAGGATAATAGCGATATGGTAAATGAAAAAGGTTATCAAGTTGCAATGGTAATAGACGTAGACAGAGAGTGGTGTGGTAAAAATTCAATAGGCGGCAAGCTCGCCCGCGAAACACTGGCAGAGATAAGGGGGAAGAGTGAAGCATATAAGTGAACTTAGAAAAGAAATGACAGAAGAACAGAAAAAAGAAGCTGACGAACTTTATATAAAGCACTTTATTATTCCCTATGGCGATATTGTTACTAGTGAATATAAAGACCAACTCGAAGCCCTCAAGGCGGAAAGTAAAGACACTGGCGCTAATTTTAAAGCAGTCAGGTTTTTGAATAACCAGATACTTGAATTAAGAGAACAAAGAACAAAACTTAACGAGCGAGTCGAAACCCTCAAGGCAGGATTTAAGGAGCTATACGAACTTGCAACAAAGACAAGGAAGAGAAGCTGCACAATAGACGAGGCAAGCTGTCTTGCCTGCGACGCAAAGGAATGTCAAGATAGCGAAGCCGTCAAAAAGGCGCGGGAGGTGTGTGGTGAGCAGGGATAACAATTGGTTTGGCAGGTTTCTCGATGCTAATAAAAATATAAGCGACGAGATTGTTAGCGGGATAATCACAAAAGAACATATTTATGATCTGGCGCGAGACTGCCCCCTTATTCATCACGTAATTATGGCACACGAACACGGCAATCTTGACTGGAATAGTGCTCTTGCTCTAATGGTTGCCGAGCTATCAAAGCAAAATAAGCGCATTTTAAAAGAACGAATGGACTACTTAATGCTTGCCGCGCCACCTATTATAAAAACCGAAGCACCCAATGACTAACGCAATAGAAATACCGCACTGGCTACAGGTTGCGAGTGCATGGCTTGATTTTATAATGTGGAAAATAGCAGGGCCAGTTTTCATTATAACCATGGTCGTGTTTATTGCTTGCATTGTTATTTATGGAGCTAGGGAGCTTAAATGACTTTTGTGCGCTGTCTTGGCATTAGTGACAATGGTAACGACTAAAGACCTGTTTATATTTCAAAGGAGACCAAATGAATAGAGTACTGCAAAAACAATTAAACATGGAAAACCCAATTAAGAACCTACGGTTTAAGAAAACAAAAAAGTCGGATATCGGGCTAGAAAGAACCGTAACCCAGATAGATATGGCAAGTATAATGGGTATTAGCCAAGGAACTCTCGCCAAGATCGAAGCAGGTATAATGCCGCCGCCTAACCACTCTCTTGAAAGGCTTAGAAATTTAAAGCTTGAACACAGAGGGATAATAAGAGACCGCGAAGTGCTTGAGATAAACAAGTGGTTCGTTGAGAGGTTAAAGGACAAGAAATGACACTAAACAATTTGAAGAGGTTATCAATAAGGCGTGTGAATTGGTTGCAGATGAAAGCAATAGGACTAATGATTTGGGCGGGGATTTTTACAGTGTTAATGATTTTGGGAGGATGTTGCGGGGAGGGTAATGCGGTTACCGGGAAAACAAGAGGCCCTTATGATGTGACATGCATAGAAGTGGGTGCTAGATTGGCCAGATGCGAGAACAAAGAAGTTATATGCTATCAAGAATTAGGCGATACAGATGTTTTGCAATGCAAATTTAAGGATTAGGCAGTGAGTCGCAAAGACAAGGAGATTGAAAAAGAACTCCATAAGGCTTGCGACCCAGTAGGCTACTGGCATAAGGAATTTACAAGAGAAATGATATGGTTTGCACCTGTCGGGTTAATATCAGTCGCAGGGCTTTGCTACCTTCTTGGCGACTACAAGGGGTTACTCGGAGGTCTATTGCCAATTTTTATTTTAATATCCAAAGTTTTAGTGCTTAACAATAGGAGCGATAAATGACAACAAAAGAAGAGAGAAGGGAATGGCTAAAACTGAAAAAAGAGATAATAATAAGATGCCCAGAAATAAAGAATAATCACCATCGTTTATGGCGACTGCTAGATACGTATAATCAATACCTTACAAATATGGTACAATATAGATACAGGAGGACTTATGCACAGACTACTAATCATATCACTGCTCACCTATTCTTGCGCCTATAACGACGTTAGGCTAACCAGCCCAGCTAATAGAACGGCTTCTTTCGATGTCAAATCAAAGCACTCTAAGCGTGGTAATTTCAACAGGCTAATAGACTGGACGGCCATCACCTTTAATGACTCCAATAACGTTATCAAAATGAGAGATTCAAGAAGAGGGAAGATCATAATACGTGGGTCTGTTAGTTGCCCCGAGTTAAATTTGGGTGGAGGATATGTCGATTCTTACTTGGACTTTGCTATGGTGGTAAGCGTTAAGAATAAATCTATATCATTAAAGTTTATGGATATAATAGGAACCTCAACTACTACCGAGGCATGGGACTACGGCAGACGACCATCAAGCAAGCAAGAAGCCGAGAAGGTTATTAATGCCTGTATTAATCCAATCAAGGATTCGCTGGTTAAGTATGTAGGCATGTGATGACATTGTTACAAATAAGGAGATGGTAAATGCTGAAGATTATTTTAGTTTTTTTAATCATTGCGCTATGTTTCGTTTTGCTAATCGAGAAACCAGAAGCAAAGAGGACTGTAATGAGAAACACACGCAGCAAACTAATATTGATTACATTTTCCTACAAAAACTATATACACGAACTGAAAAGCATTTACTTTGGCAACACCTACACGAAAGCGTTTGACCTTTCGAAGATTAAAAATATTGAAGAATTTAAAAACGTAGAATTTGTTGACGATAACATGAAGATCGAGCACGACACCGCTTGCACATTTGATTACGAAGACACTGGCTACGTTTTCAAGGGAAGCTGCGAGCACCTAGTAGACAGGATTAATAATATACGATAATTAGCACCCCTTAATTGCAAACCCGCATAACTTCTGACAGAATATAGAGTAATTTTGAAACCAAAAAGTTAAACGGAATTTAACACAATGAGTAAACGAATTACTTGGCACGTTGAAACTAGAAAAGTTTCCGATCTTAAACCTTACGACAAGAACCCCAGAATCATAACAGAATTAGGTCTTAACGAGCTTCAAAGTTCCTTTGATGACATCGGGTATGCACAGTATATCAACATCAACACAGATAACACAATACTCTCTGGGCACGCCCGATGCATGGTCTTAAAGAAAGAAGATCCGAACCAAGAAATTAAAGTACTAGTCCCTGATCGAAAGCTAACTCCAAAGCAAGAGGAAGCTGTACTAATTCGCATGAACAAAAACCAGGCAGGCGCATGGGACTTCGATATTCTTGCTAACGAGTTTGAAATGGACGACTTAATGGAGTGGGGCTTTAGTGAGAACAGTTTTGGCATAGCTGAAAGTGACGGAGGTCCCAGCTCAAATAAAGAAATAGATTTGGATAATTTCGGCAACGATCTAGAACACACTTGTCCAAAATGCGGGTTTGAATTCAATGACTGAATTTACTTACAAATGGAAACTATCCGACCTTGATAACGTTCCTAAAAACGGATTAAAAGTATTTTCATGCTTTGCTTGTGGCGGTGGCTCGACAATGGGTTATAAAATGAGCGGATTTGATGTAATAGGCGCCAACGAAATAGATCCAAAGATGGCAGAAGTTTATAAGATTAATCATAATCCTAAATACCTGTACGTTGAAGACATAAGAAGTTTTAAACTACGAAAGGATTTACCTGAAGAGTTATATAATTTAGACATACTTGATGGATCGCCTCCATGCTCTAGTTTCTCCATGGCAGGCTCCAGGGAAAAAGCATGGGGTAAAAAGAAAAAGTTTAGAGAAGGTCAATCAGAGCAGATATTAGATGACTTGTTTTTTCACTTTATCGATTTGGCCCACAAGCTACAGCCAAAAGTTGTTATTGCTGAAAACGTTAAGGGGTTATTAATGGGAAATGCCAAGGGCTACGTTAAGCAAATTAATGAGCTCTTTAAAACGGCGGGCTACAATGTGCAGCTGTTCTTGTTAAATGCTGCGACAATGGGGGTTCCGCAAAAGCGCGAAAGAGTATTTTTTATTTGTAAAAGAAGGGACTTGGGTTGGGGGAAGCTAAAGATGGCCTTTGCCTTGCCGCAGATAACCTTTAACGAAATAGATGAGGGCAACGTCGAGGCCAAGGGCGTTACCAATGGGCAGATAGAGTACTGGAAAAAGGCAAATCCAGGTGAGTCATTTTCTAAATACCACCCCAAGGGACACCTGTTCGGAGCGTCCAGGGTCCACCCCAAGAGGCCCCTAAATACTATAATTGGAGATGGTGGAACTAAGGCATATCATTATAAATACCCAAGGGAACTAACAACCAGGGAGCTCCAATTAGGCGGAAGCTATCCACTAGATTATAAGTTTGTAAATACGAACCCAAAGCATTTAATAGGTATGTCCGTCCCCCCTCTCATGATGCATAATATAAGCAGAGAAATACATAAACAATGGTTCAGTAATGGCAAATCCTAACCCACAAAACAAATTCAAAAAAGGCAACAAGTTTGGCAAGGGTAGGCCTGAGGGCATTAAAGAGCTCAAGGAAGCAAGGTCCTTAAACAAGGCAGCGCACGACAAAGCTATTAATAAGTACATGCACATGTCGATCAGTGAACTCAAAGAGTTAACGAAAGACCCCAATCTGTCCGCGCTTGACGCTATGATTATAAGTGCAATTAACAGGGCAATTAAAAAGCAATGCGTTACCGCTCAGGACTATTTAGTCAGTCGGTTGATAGGCAGGATACCTCAAAAGCAAGAGCATAGCGGCGGCATACTTACGGGTCATGCTGCTTTAATGCAAGCAATGAAAGACATTGAGGGCGAGGATAGTAATGAGCAGTGACTTTATGTTAGTCTGCGGCGACTGCTTAGAGGTAATGAAAGATATTCCAGATAAATCAATAGATATGGTTTTAACTGATCCACCTTACGGCACTACTGCCTGTAAATGGGACAATGTAATTCCATTTGAGCCGATGTGGGAACAGTTGAAAAGAATTACAAAAGACAATGGAGCTATTTGTTTATTTGGCAGTGAGCCTTTTTCAAGTCATTTAAGAATGAGTAATTTGAAAATGTTTAAGTATGATTGGATTTGGGATAAGGTATCCGGGGGTAACCCCATAAATAACAAAATAATGCCCATGAAAACCACCGAAATAATATCAGTGTTTGGCAGAGGGAAGCTAAATTACTATCCAGAAATGGTTAATGCGGACCCGAGAAACATAAGACCGCATATAAAGGCCCCTCAAAAAAGCGAGTTAATGAGCAGGTTCAAGGACGGCTTTATACCAAAGTCTGATACTACAAAAAGATACCCAAAACATTTGATAACATTTAACATGAGAGCCAAAGAGTGCAACCCGCTAAACAGAACACACCCAACCCAAAAACCAGTTGCACTATTAGAATACCTAATCAAAACCTACACGCTAGAAAACGAAACAGTATTGGATTTCACAATGGGATCAGGATCAACTGGCGTTGCGTGTAAAAACTTAAACCGCAAATTTATTGGAATAGAAAAAGACGAAAAATATTTTGAGATAGCAAGGAATCGAATCAATGGCACAGAAATTCCCAAGTAGGTACCCTTGGACTATGACAAAGATCAATTAAAAAAGTTCAGGGACCATAAATATCGAGTAGCTAATTTCTATCGAATAATCGACAAAGATGCTAACAAGATTCCATTTCGACCTAACTGCGTTCAGCAAAAACTAATGGATCAGCCACCAAATGCGCTAACAGGCAGGCTCATGCGCATGACGCTAAAGGCTAGACAGTTTGGCGTTTCCACTTATGAGATAATAAGAATCACCGACCTGACAATGTGGAAAGAGAATCAGACCAATATGATAATGGCGCACGAAAAGGACGCTATTAAAAAACTGTTTCGAATAGTAAGAAGGGTATATGACTTCATGCCTGAGCAATGGAGGCCAAGACTAGCGAAAGGCGGTGGGTCTCAGTACGAACTCTATTTCCCTGACTTGAACTCAAGGATATATTGCGATCTTGAAACAAGAGGGGATACGCTTCAGAATCTACATATATCAGAAGCGGCATTCTCAAAAGAAGACAGAATTAAAGCGACACTGGAAGCGGCCAGGCGCGGTAACACGTCAATGGAAACTACTGCCAATGGGATAGGCGGCTACTTTCATGAGATGTGGACAGATAAAGGGAGAGAATACACTAAGTTCTTTTTCCCTTGGTATATATTCGCCGAGTACGCTGACCCTATTAATGGACCGCTCAAACTGACAAGCGAAGAGGAAGAGTTCGTAGATAAAGCAAAGAGGTTGTTTGGTGTCGATATAACGCACGAGCAAATAGAGTTCAGAAGAAATGCCATGGATAGGCTAGGAAGCTTGTATCTTCAGGAATACCCGGAAGACGATGCCACGTGCTTTTTAACTACAGGTGATATGGTATTCAATGCCTTTGTATTAAAAGAGATGCTTCACGACGTACCTACGCCAATAAGCGACTCTAACGACGTTCGGATATACAAAGAAAAGGTCCTACATCATGTTTACGTTATAGGAGCAGACTGTGCCCAAGGAACAGGTGGAGATAAATCCGCTGCCCAGGTAATCGACATAACCAGCAATGAGGTGGTCGCAACAATTCAATGTGACGTTACACCTAGTGAGTTCGCAGACAAGCTTTACGATATAGGGAAACTATACGTTCAGCAAGGCTACATCTGGCCACGTCTTTACGTTGAGAGAAACAACCACGGTCATGCTGTACTATTGAAACTGTCTGAATACCTTTTTTACCCCAATCTATTTAGAACAGATGACGACAAACTAGGCTGGTTAACCGATAAAATAACTAAGCCAATTATGATTTCTGCACTTCAAGATGCTATTGCGAATCGGCATATACAAATCAATGATAAAAAAACTATACTAGAATTACTGACCTTTATTAACAACGATGGCAAGCAAGAAGCTGCTGAAGGGAAGAACGATGACTTAGTAATTGCCCTCGCTATTGCAGTCCAAGGATTTATCTTTGAAAAAAGCAATGTTGATTTTTATAATAATATAGAAAGTAAACTCAGAGTTTAATTCATGCCTAAAAACAATTTAGAAGATTCAGTCGGCAAAATGAAGTCAAAAAACAGCGAAAACCTAATGGTGGACGTTTATACGGGTATAGCTGAAAAGACATTTACACGAAGTCCTTATGATCCCAATACGTATGTCTACCCATGGAACCCCGATGACTTGTACCAAAAGGCAGGGGATTATTCTATTTACGAGGATATGCTAAACGATGATCAGGTAAGTGCTAATATGCAGATCAAGAAAGACCTGGTTCTTGGTAGTGGGCACGAGATTATGACCGAAGATGACGGGCATAATGACATTAAAACTGATCTCGAGATAGCGCTAAACGAAGACACCGAGATACCTTTTGAGGAACAGCTAGAGGAAGTTATAACCTCTTACGATTTTGGGTTTTCCATTAGTGAGAAGTTGTTTCAGAAAAGACCCGATGGCACATTAAGCTGGAAGCAATTTAAAACAAGACACCCTAATACATGGCTAATTCACATCGATGACCATGGGAACATTGATAAGTACGAGCAGCAAGGAACTAAGATTAATTTCTTCCCGGATGAAAAGTCATTAATGCACGTGGTTAACAATAGTAGGTTTCAGAACCCTTTCGGAACATCGGACTTGCGAGCAGCACATGCAGCATGGTTTGCGAAAAGACAAATCATAAGGTTTTACGCGATATTCAGCGAGAAGGCAGCGTCTCCCATACCGGTTGCAAGGTTTAACGCCAATGCTCCCGACTCAGCGGTAACTAAAATATTTAACATTATAAAGAAGTTTCAAACCAAGACCGCTATCACTATCCCGAAAGAAATAGAGGTTGAGTTCCTAGAAGCAAAGAACAATGGGGAGGTTTATGTTAAAGGAATTAATCTTTTCAATACTTTTATTGGTCGCGCTTTGCTTATCCCCGATCTTTTGGGATTCACAGGAGAACAATCAAACAGGGGCGGGTCACAAGCGCTCGGTAGGGAGCAACTAAAACTGTTCTTTTTGCATATTGCCAGGAGAAGAAAACAACTAGAGTTCATGGTCAACAAGCACGTAGTCAAGCCTCTAGTCGTTCACAATTTCGGTTTCATTGACAGCTATCCGAAGTTTAAATTAAAGCCGTTAGATTCAGAAGAAATATACACAGGTGCCAAGTTATGGCTCGATGCCACAAAATCGAAGCTATGGAAGCCAAACGATGAAGAAATAAACCACCTTAGAAACATTGCTAACTTCCCAGAAGGCGACGTTGAAAGAGAGGAACCTAAGCCGATAATAGGGCAAGTTCCAGAACTAGACAAGGACGGCAACCCTATGCCGCCTAATCCAGACGATAACCTAGAACCAGAAAAACCTGACGATAAAGTAGACAACAACACAGATCCCAATAAAGTAAATAATAAAGGTAAGAAAAATTTCGCTAAAGTATTTCCCGAACATATCGGAGATTATTATAAGAAGGTAGACTTTGCCCTGGCAAGTAACCTAATGGACGTTAGAGTAAAGAAGATAGAAAACAATGCCAGGCCTATTGTCAACGACATCGTAGATGACTTGATAGATCAAATAGAAAAGAAAAAAATCATCCAGAAACAAGACATAACGCGCATGGATAGCATTAACATAAAGTTCAAAAAGAGGTTGCAGTTGGCCTACAAGAAGAACTTTAAGGAACTATTCAAAGAGGCGCAAATGATGGCGCGCGGGGAAATAATGCGGAAGGACTTCGCCAGAGAACCCATACCACATGACCAGTTCCTAGAGTTCTTGGAGAAAGAAACATTCTCGGCAATTGGTGATTGGGAACTAGAACTAACTAGGGGCGCAAAAACAGCGGTCCTAGATGCAATGAAAAACGGCAAGCCACTGTCAGAAGTTATCGAACTCATAGAAGGCAGTAGGGAAAAATCAATAGTGTCCGTAGAGAGATGGGCAAGAACTAAAACAACTGAAGTATTTAATAGAGCAAGGAAAGATTTCTTCGAATCAACTGGCGTCATTCAGGGCTACCAATACAGCGCTATACTTGATGGTAGAACTACACCTTACTGTGCAGGCCTACACAACAAACAATTCAAGCTAGGAGAAGAACCACCTATACCCGGTCACTTTAATTGCAGAAGTCTTTTAATACCAATTACAATATATGAAGAGATTGAGCCAGTTGAAAAGATAGGGAGAAGATCAGTCGGGCAGTTTATAGAAGAGGAAAAGGGCGATGGTTTCTAGGAGAGACTTGAAACAGGATAGGAGTATCATGCAATATCTTTCCATTATCATGCTCGTACTGGGTATAGTTGCATATTCTTTAATTGGCTTCGCTTACGTTAATGAAAAATTCATGTCCAAGGATGAAGGGGACAGGAGGATTAAGGGGATGAGGTCTCAACACTTTAGGGACGTCGATAAAATTGATAATTCTCTCTATAATATTAGTAATAAAATAGATACAATATTAGAAAAATTATAAAAAAGTCCAAAGATGAAACAGTTCTTAATTTTCATTTCAATAATGCTAACGTTTATCGGGATTGTTTTAGGAAATTCCAATTTCATAGGGGACATAACCGAGAGAGTAGACAAGGTAGCAAGTAATGAATCTGTTGGAACGTCTGAAGTCTGGGACAACAGACGGAACGGTGGGTTTAACATGGCTAGAGGATTAGCATGCATGAAGTATTAATAGAATCCCCTTATTACAGGATAGGCAGGGCGGCTGATGTTTTCATGGCGGTAACGAATAAAAGTAATGTTCCTTTATATATAAAAAAAATATACGCCTATTGGTCGGGGCCAACTGGCACGCAGAGGTTAAATATACCGCTAATCTTAACATTTGGGACCTCTGATAAACTCCCTGAAGGCATCGTCGTAGAATGGACTAGTGATATCGTGGGCGACAAGGAAGTTTCATCTATGCATTACACTCAAGGGTATAACATAAATGATGATAGGTTCCGAAACATGGGTCATTTCCCTTGTGCAATCGGACAGACAAAAATAAAATTAAAAAGAACACTAAATGGAGGCGAGCACCTGGCTCTTGCAGCTTACAGCGACGAGGAAGGGTCAGCAACGCTAGTTATTGAGTGTGAATTCATGGAGGATGAAGATGCCGTCAATTAATGGAGTTGAGATATTCAGCGTTGGTGAGTGGAATGGTGATAAGTATACCGCCTCGGATTTAGATGAGATGGTTAAGGCTTTTAATGATACTAAAGACCATGTAAGACCTTTTTTAAAGCTAGGTCACGATGAAGAACAAAAACTACTTCAAGCAGATGGGCTTCCGGCAGCGGGATGGATTTCTAATATTTATACTAAAGGCGAAAAGCTACTTGCTGATTTTGTGGACATTCCTAAGAAGGTAATGGAGCTCATAAAAAAGAAAGCATATAGAAATGTATCAAGTGAGGTATATTGGGACATAGATGTAGACGGGAAGGTTTACAAAAGAATGCTAGCCGCTGTTGCTCTATTGGGTGCTGACACTCCAGGTGTAATGAACCTAAGTGATATTTTGGCCCAGTACAAAAAAAATGGGTTGGGCGATTTAAAAATATATGCAAATCAGGAAAATGAACTTATTATTAAAAAGTACAATTATCAAATCAATGATGACCATGGAGGGAAAATGACTGAACAAGAGATTCAGGAATTAAAAGATAGAGCAGCTAAGGCAGAAAAAGAGGCCCAAGAAGCCAAAAGTGCCAGAGAAGAAGCTGAAAAAAAATACTCCCAAACAGAAGCCGAGTTAAAGAAGACAGAAATTGAAAAACAGGTAAACGAGTTTGAGGTAGAGTTTAAAACACCGCCCTCTGCTAAACCATATATCAAAGAGTTGTTTGGGGAAGAAAAAAAGACCTACACGGTTACATCTAAAGATAAGTCGGAAAAGAAATTAACAAAATATGAATTAGTCGGAGAAATCCTAAAGCTTTATAAGGCCAGCGACGTAAACCTAGAGGAGCGTTCGAAGCAGGGCGACAAAGGCAAAAAGAATTTCACGATTGATCAGATAACTGAAAAAATAAAGACGTATCAAAAAGACAACGATTGCACTTATAAAGAAGCGCACTTGGCCGTTGTTAAAAGTCTCGATACTGACTACATGGATAAAGTAGCCGTCGAGCCTGAAGACGACGACGAGTAAGGTCTTTTTGGTATCCAAGGAAGGAGTAAAAGATGTCAGAAGCATCAGTAGAAAGCTATAAAGTCGCCACGACTTTAGCTGCTCGCAGGATAGTTTCTATGCTTTCGGGATCTGCCCATTTTGTGGCCTATCCAGAAAGCAACCAGAGGCTTCCAGTGGGTATAACCATTGATACGGTTTTGGATACTACTTCAGCAATTCCAGTTCAAACAAGCGGTAAAGCATATCTCTACTTTAATGATACTGTCGGAGCAGGACAACTTGTTCAGTCGGATATATCTGGTAGGGGCGTGCCTTTTACTTTGGCCAACACGACAAGTGCACTAACCCTGGCCTCGGCCTACGTTGGTCATAGCCTGGAAGCCGTTTCCGCAACTGGAACAATTGCTTTAGTACAAATTCATCCGGGCTTTGACAGAGAATAAGGAGTAAGAAATGCCAGATATTAATAAATTACATACTGACGCGCTTCTCTCCGATCTTTCTGTTAAGTATCGGAACCCGGATTATATCATCCCGGAGTTTTTTCCGAAAAGAGCCGTAAAGAAGAGAAGCAACATTTACAGGATTTATGAAAGAAATTTCAGAATCCCTGAAACAAAAAGAGCGATTGGAGCCGAGTCGAATAAGTTTTACTATGATTTCTCAACTGCCTCTTACCAATTGGTAAAGAATGCATTGAAAGATTATGTAGCTGACGACGAGGAAGAGAACGACGATTTGGCCGACTTGAGAGCGGAGACAACTGAACAACTTACGGATGCGCTACAGCGCAGGATGGAGTTGGATGGTTGTAATTTAATGACTACTACAAACTGGTCGTTAAACGTTTCGCTTGCAGCCGCAAATGCTTTTAATGCCAATACAACTGTTTCCAACCCTATCCCAGTGTTTGATACAGCTTCGCTTTTGGTTTTAAGAAACAGCGGCAAGATGCCAAACGTAATCGGTCTCAACCATGAGGCGCACATTGCAATTAAAAACCACGTCAGTGTTCTAGATCGTATTAAATACACTAGTGCAGAAATCGACGAGGTTAAAATTGCAAAGCTTCTAGGGGCAGATAAGTACGTAGTTTCTAAACAAAGCTATGACACAGCTGCTAGAGGGCAGGCATCTTCACTATCATCAATGTGGGGAGATGTGGCGTTCTTTGGTTACGTGGTTCCAAACCCAGGTAAAAAGACCCAGTGTACCGGCGTTACCTTTATGAAGCCTAAAAACTTAGTAAAGAGATGGCGGGTAGAGTCTAGGGAATCAGACGCTATCGAAGCAAATATGGATTACGATATCCGAATTATTTCTTCATTGGCGGGGTTCTTGATTAAAGACGTAATTTAAAACCTAATGGGCGGTGGTGAACTCTAGTAACCATCGTCCTTTTTTTTAAGGAATAAAAATGTCAAAAGGTAAACCAACAGACAAAGTTCAAGAATTAACAGAGAAATTAGATTTAGCTCTAAAAGAAAATAAAGAGCTTAAGATCCTGGCAGAGACTGCCATTGATGCGCTTAAGAGTAAAGAGGCAGGAGTGAAGGAAGAGGCCAGTGCTAGTTTTCTTCATGCTCAAAAACTTAGAGCAGAGGACGAGAGAAGAAAGAAAGAACTCAAGGTAATTCATTCATGGTATGAGATTGAAGAAAACAAAAGAAACCCTGAGAAATCTAAGATATTCTTTGTTTACAGGAAAAATAACGGCAACCAATATCAAGAATATGTTGGAAGAACCAAGAGCGAGAACGAAAAAAAATTCATTCAAACAATGAAAAAAGAAGGTCGCTTAAATATGCCAACTGAATTAGTAGAGGCAGATAAAAGAAGGATGCAAGCATCATGAGTAAAAAGAAAGAAGAACCCAAAATCCATTACGTTCTAGAGAAAGGCGTTATTAAGAAAATTAAAAAGCTAAAGTCAGGCGAATATAGCGAGTTCCATGCTCATGCTAGAAAGAATCCATTAGAGCTAAAAAAGCTCATTAAGAGTAATCTTCTGAGGGAGCCGTCTTCTGTTAAAGACAAAAAGCTTTTTGATTCAGCATCAAAAGAACTAGCGCTACCAGAAGAGAGAAGATCAGAAAAAGAAAAGAAAAATAAAAGGGAGCCAAGAAGAAAAGTCTCTATAGAATAAGGCATAACGGTGAACTATGGGAATTTATATCAATACCGCCACGAGCCTTACGTCAACGATGAGGGGCGTAGATTTCAATACAGCCGCCATTGCCTCTATAAACAAATACATTGAGTGGTCAGAAGCAGAAATAAATAAATACCTTTCTAAGCGGTACGACTTGTCATCAAATACATTCCAAACAACCACAAGTGTTCCTCCGCTAGTTAGATCATGGTGCGAGAGACTAGTGCCGTCTTACTATTACCAATTTGGTACTAGGGGGGGGAAAGAACAAAGGTCTCTTGCTAGAGAAATGAGAAAAGACGTCATTGATAACTTAATGATGGTTCGAGATTACAAGATGGACCTAGTTAACACCGCTGGTTCGGTTATTACTGATTTTTCAAACACCGCTTACAGGTGCCTTTCAAATACCGACGACTATACACCAACTTTCAACGAAGATGATCCATTGAACTGGGAAATTGACCCCGACAAGTTGGACGATATTGCATCTGAGAGGACATAGTGCCTGAAAGTTTCGCCAAACTAGATGATAAAGAATTAAGAAAGTATCTAAATTTCCTAGAGAGAGAATTAAAAGATGCCGACAAGGGCAAGGCAAAGACATGGGGCAAGGTTATATCTATGCCTGTTTTTGCAGATATAATGAGTCATTTTGAACAAGAAAAAGGACCCTTTGGGAAGTGGAAAGTCCATGCCAAGTCTACGCAGTTAGTTTGGGCAGGCGTTATTTCTTTTAGAAAAATGCAGGGGAAGGTTATACCTTTAGACCCTGATTATAATGATTCTCCATTGTTTAAACAGCCATTAGTAGAGGATGCTAGACCCAAGAGATTGGGCGGTAGGATTCTCCAAGATTCTGGTGGGCTTAGAAAATCAATATTTCCGATAAAGGCCGGTAAAAAAACGATTTTATCTAGGAATGGATGGAAGTGGTATACTAACGCAAAAACAAAATCAGGGTTCCCTTATGCCGCCGCACATAATAATGATGGCCCCAGGGACAAGCTTCCGCAGAGAAAATTCATGTGGTTATCTGGAAAAGGATTGAAAAATATTGCTAAAATATCAATTGATCATTTAACGAATAAGAAGGTCAAATAATGGGGCAGCTAAATTTAAACGGAATTAAAAATGCTGTTAAAAATATACTGGATGCGGCCAATACAACTACTGGCTCTCCCGTCGATTTATCAGCAAATTTAACCAACAGGGTTTCTAAGGTCTTAACCGTTAATCCTGATCTAATTCCAATACAAGATGATTACTTTCCTTGCGTTACTGTTCATTATGATTCTAAGTCTATGAACCAAGATACTATTGCCCAAACTATGACAAATGCAAAACGCAAGGCAGAATTAATTCTAGACATAAACGCTGCGGTGATTGATTATAATATAGATTCTCCTGCAAATGATAGCTCTAGTGATCAAATAGAATATTTAGCGGAGAACATAGAGGAAATTTTAAGGGCAAACCCTGATCTTTCTGCAACTGCTAAATGGTCTATGGTTGATTCGGCAGATTATTACGGGACAGCGCTAGATCAGGAGACGAGTTTTAGAGGCGTTAAGCTAAGTTTAAAAGTTACACAATGGTATTAGGAGGGTTTCAATGAGTGAAATGTCAACAAGCCAAATTAGAAAACAATCAGAGGCCGTTATTAGGCAGTTTGGTGAAAAATGGGAGAAGCATGCTAAAGAGAATGCTAAGTATGCAAAAAAATCAATTGAGTGTTTTAGAGATTGTGGAGTAGGTAGAGCAGTACTTTGCATTGCCAATGGGTATTCTTTTGAACACGAACTAGAAACAATTAAAAAATATCAGGATAACGTAGATATTCTATGTTGTGATAAGACACTAGGTCCGTTACTTGATCACGGTATAACCCCGACCTTCTGTGTGGTAGCAGATGCAAATGTTAGCTACGAAAAATACATGGAGAAATGGAAGGACAAGTTAGATAAAACCATTCTCTTTATGAATGTTTGCGCTAATCCTAAATGGGCGCAAAATGGAAACTGGAAGGATATGTACTTCACAGTTAATAAAGACGTTTTGGGATCTGAAAAAAAATTCGGTGAATTGTCTGGATGTCCTAATGGGATAGCAGCGGCGACAAATGTTTCTGGCGCAATGGTGGTTCTATTGACGCAATCAGACGAAAATGGTCGACAGAATTTTTTCGGATATGATAAAATACTATTAATAGGCTTCGACTATTCATGGTCAGATAAAGAATCATACTATGCGTTTGACAAGTATGGTGGGGGCAAGGCCCATTATATGCGTCATCAGCTCACCGTCAGGGAAGACGGTGAGTTTTGTTACTCATCTGGTAATTTACTTTTCAGTGCTAAGTGGTTGGCCAAATATATTACGACATTTAATTTACCAGTTATCCAATGCACGAAGAAAACCATATTATCTACATCAAGAAAGTCTACTCTTGAAAAGCAAATGCAGTACATGTTCGACCCAGAGGACGCTAAGGTTAAAAACACGCTTAACAATTTATTAACACAAGCAAGAAATCAAATGTTTCTAATTAGTAGAGAATTAGATAGAATTAATCGTAAGCATGATTTGAAATTTTTAGAAACTACCTAGGAGAATTATATGCCAGTAGGTCAAGGAGAATTGTTAGGTTACGAAAGTTACCTTGCAGTAGGACGGCAAACAGCTTTTGCCACTGGGAATACAGCAACCGAATCCTTGGATTTTGTTTCGGCCTCTTTTAAAGAAAGTAAAGAGGGTAAGATAATTGAGGAAGTTACTAGGCAAAGAACATACGCAAAGAGAACCCCAACTGGTAAAGTTATAGAAGGTGAAGTTGAATTTTACCCCTATGTAGAGTCGGCATCTTTTGTTTACTTAATGCAAAATGCCCTTGGTGGGACCTTAACGAGTGCTACTGCAACTGGCGAGACATTAGGCGGTAACGCCTTTGAACATGATATTAGGATTGGGGCAATACAAGATCAGTCTTATCCAGCATTGCATTTTAATCACAGAAAAGGTGGTTCGACTTCTGGAAAGGTTTTCGAATATATCGGTGGAAGAGTCAATGAACTAACAATTAACTCTGAGATAGACGAGGCTCTGAAATGTTCTGCATCTCTTATGTTTAAAGATGCAACTTTTTCAGGGAACAATGTATCCGCTGCTTTAACCCAAGCTGCCGATTGCCATCCGTTGTCATTTGTTGACGGGAGGGTTTCTATTGAAAATAGCTTCGCCTCTTTAACCTCTAGCTCTTATTGGCATGTCCAAAGTGTAGAATGGGGAATTTCAAACAATCTAAAAAGTGATTCTGAATCTAGAAGAATTGGTTCTGATACTCTTGATGTTATGCCGGCAGGTATTGCAAACCTAAATTTAAAGTTAACCCTTAGGTTTGATACATCCACAGCAAGAGACAATATGTTAAACGCTACAAACCTCGCTTGCGAACTAAACTGGCAAGGCCCTACTCTGTCAAGTGCATCTACAATAAGACGTGGTTTAAAACTGCAATTGCCAGCAATACAGGTTAGTGACTCTGGAGATCCTGAAATTGGCGGTCCAGATGAATTACTAACTCAAGAAGTAGTCTTTCATGTGCTTAGAGATATTTCAAGTGCGTCTGGATATGCACTAAGGGCCCTAATAACAAACACTACGAGTAGCTATGCTTAAATGGTTTAAAAATCTATTTAAAAAGAAAGACCTGAGAGATTTAATTTACGATGAAAAAGAAATTAAAATTAATGGTGTTATTTTTAAAATTAAAAAAATAAACACGCTGGATCACTTAGAGGGCGCTAAAGTAATGATGAGAGTTTATGAAACCTACGAGCAAAAGCGCGGAGATAAAGGTCAAGAACTTTCTGCTAAAAAAGTTAAAGAGTTTTATAAAGACATTATAATGGCTGGCGTCGTAAAACCTAAGTTAACTAGAAAAAAAGAAAGCGGAGAAGATATTTACGTTGAGGATATCTTCAGCGCCGGTGATATGGCAGAGAAACTTGCTGAGGAAATATTTACCCATACCTATGGTAAAAAAAAAATTCAACACGCACGCTCTCTCGTGCTCAACTCCTAGAAGTCGATTTAGTCTGCAAAAGATATTCAAAGTTCCCGTCAGAAATTATACCTATGGATATTTCTGATTACTCGTTTAATTTACTAGTCGCAAGTATAGGTTTTTCAGAGGAAGAAAAACAAATGAAGAAAGCTAACAGAAAGGTCCCACGGAAATAGGGGTATATAAATGGCCAAGGAAGAAAAAGCAACGCTTATCCTACAGATAAAGGAAAAGGGAGCCGCTGCAATAAAAGGGATTAACAACTCCCTCCGCAATTTAAAAAATGCTGTTCTTGCACCCTTGTCAGTTTCTTTGGCCGGAGTAACTGCCGCTATAGGCAATATGGCGTTAAAGGCCGGGGAGTTTAATGACGTTAAAAGGGCCTTTAGCAATCTAGCTTCCGCGCAAGGACAAGACGCCAATAAAATGCTGGCGCAAATGAAAGAACTTTCGGCGGGGACTATTTCAGAATTGGAATTGATGAAGAGGGCCAACAACGCATTATTACTTGGCCTTCCTGTTGACCGATTCGGTGACATGCTTCAAATAGCACGGTCATCTGCAAAGGCCACCGGCCAGTCAATGGATTTCATGCTTAGCTCAATCGTAACTGGTTTAGGTCGTGGATCTAAGTTAATGCTTGATAACTTGGGCATCATTATTGATACAAACAAAGCCTATGATGAATATGCCGCCAGTATAGGTACAGTAGCTTCTAAGCTTACAGACGCAGAAAAGAAGCAAGCATTTATCAATAAAGCTCTACAGATAGGTAAGGAAAACGCCGAATCATCTGGTACAGGGGCATTATCATTAACGGAAAGATGGGAACAATTTAAGGTTAAAATTTCAGAAGTTGCTATTGAGTTGGGGCAGAAATTTGCTCCAGCAATGGAAACAGGCCTCAAGTGGGTCAATAAAATGCTGGATGCTACTAAAGAAGTTATTGCACCAGAAACTCTTCCGCAGTTAGAAAAACAGCTAGAGGCCCTTGAATCTAGATTAAATAGAATGCAGTCTGGCGCGGGCTCTTTTTTAGCATTTGGCGAAAGGGATGTTCAGCGACAAATAGACGCAACTAAAAAACAAATAGCCGTACTACAAGAAAAGGAGGCCGTTGAAGCTGAGAATGCTGAAAATGCCAAGAAGAGAGGCGAGGCTTTAAGGGAGCAAAAGAAAGTAGACGCTGCCATCAAAGAGGAAATGGATAAGGTAGATATCGAAAACGATATAATGAACAAGCAGGCCAAGCTCGAGAATCAAAGGATTCATGAAGAAGCAATGAATAACTTGAAAGAGCAGCAAAGATTTCAAGATATAAATAAAGAGATTGCCGGTGCTAAAGATAGAAATAAAAAGTTAGAGGCCCTTTCTAAAAGACGGGAGATGGTAAAAGCTGAAGAAGTAAAAGTTAGAAAAGAGCATGAATCTAATTTTTATAAATTTGAACAATTTCTTGCTAGCCAGAAGGTTCAGACAGCGCAAAATACCTTCGCTACCATTAGCACCTTGCAGCAAGCTGAATCAAAAAAATTAATAGCTATAGGTAAGGCGGCAGCGATAGCCAACATAATTATCTCAACAGCTGCCGGGGTCATGAACGCCTATCGTTTTTTTGATCCTATTACAGCTACAGTTTTAGGTAGTTTAGTTGTTGCTGCCGGTGCTGTTCAGTCTGCCAAGGTTGCTGGTGTGCAATTGGCCGAGGGTGGTATTGTTAAGGCTCGACCAGGCGGAGTTCAGGCGACCATAGGTGAGGGCGGAAGAGATGAGGCGGTTATTCCTTTAGACGACGGAGGGCCAGCTTTAGGATCGAACGTAACTTTTAATTTTAATGGACCATTAATGGGGGATGAGCAGCAGGCCAGAGAGTTTGCACGAATGATTGATAGAGAACTTAGTGATTTGCGCCAGGATAATGAATCAATGGCTTTTTCAGGATTACCATAATGGAAATATTGCAAAAAAATTATTATGATACTGCAACACAAATTGTCGTAAATTCTAATACAACCACGGCTAAAAACTTACTGAACCCAGATTTTTTATTTCAATATTCATCCAATGGGTTTAATGATGATAATACTACTACAACAATAACTATAAATTTCAACGAAACTCTTTCAGTTTCAAGACTGGCAATGGTTCAGTTGAACTGGAAAAAATTCAATGTTTATTATGATGGGGTAACAGCAAATACCTTTTCATTTACTTCGACGGCAGCAACTACAACAAGTCAGTTTATTAACAATTCAGAATCATCAATGTATTTCAAATGCACTCCACAAAATTGCACATCGGTAACATTTGACGTTTACTCTACACAAGTTGCAAATATAGAAAAGGCGGTGGGATTTTTGGGGATAACCAACAAACACATAGATTTTGACGCAGATTACAATAGAATACCATCTTCTAAAAACTATAAACCAAGGAATGTACCTAAAGAAATAAGACATAGACTTTCTGACGGGGGAATAAGGATTCATACTATCGAACAGAAATGGAGAGTCGATATAAAATTTAAGTATATAAACTCTGCATTTAGAGATAGCCTTAGAACTGTATGGGACCTACATGATGAGTTATTATTTGTGGGTTTTGGTACTTCCACTGGATGGGATGAAGTTTTTTTCCCCTGTGTATGGTCAGGTGAGTTCAATTTTTACAGGTACTCAGACGATGCAGCTGGAGCCGGTTTTTCTGGGGATATCAGACTTGAGCAAACATAATGACTATAGAAAATGAAATTAAAAAATCTAAAAATAGGGTTTTCAGAAGGGCCTATATCAAGAGAAGGGATTCTACTACTGGTCAATTTGAAGCGAATTGGCAAGAAATAACAGAAGACGTTGAGAAATGGGGTATTATACGAAAATCAATAGATGACGTTAGGCAATCAAAATTTACATTTGAATCAGTTAGCTTAAGAATGTCCAATGATACTGGACGCTATAATCCAGAAGATGACGAAAACTCTCTATGGAATGGGTACGCTAACAGAGAAAGATCGCTATTAAAAATAGAGGCTGGTTTTTTAAATGCCTCGTTAACAAACGGGATATGGACAAGAACCGAATTTCCTAGCTCGAAGGTTGCATTCACAGGATTGGTTTCAGGTGATTCCATGGTCAATGATACAAATAGCGTTAATTTAAAAATAAAACCATTAACACAAGTCTTTAGAGACTTTCCTGCTACTAAATTAACAGGGTTTACATCTACTGGAATAACAGCTTCTAAATTTATAGAAATACTAAGAGATATGACTGACGGTAGCAGTAACTATATATTTAGACCTTTTTTTAACAATACTTCAACAGGGTTTATATACACTTTAACCTCGATAGTTTACGGGAATCTAAACACTATACGGCGGAAGATTTAGTGAATAAAAATTGCTGGGAAATTATAGAGTCATTAGCAGAGGCCGAAAACTTTGCTCCTTATGCAGATCAAAATGGAAATTTTGTATTTAAGGCAAAAACTGAAAATACAACTACCTCTAAATTTCACTTCATTGGGGGTAATGGTAATTTTGATACTACTTACGGCCATACAATTAAAACAATTAATTCCTATGGTAAGAAAATAAAAAACCTATATACAAGAGTAGAGGTCCACTGGAAGAACACTTCTACTTCTGACGCTTTTTCCGTAGCGGAAGCAACTCTGGCTGTTTCCGGGGCTAGTGATTTTTGGAATTATGGTTATAGAACCTTTAAAATGGAAAACTTCTTTATACAGACTTCAACGGTTGCTAATACTATAGCTGCAACTATTTACAACGATTTTTCCACGCTTCGCAATGAGATAGCGTTTACCTCTTCTTTTGTTCCACATGTTCAGGTTTTGGACAAAGTAGAGGTAACATACGACTCAACGGATAAAAACATAGCATCACGATGGGATTTGAGTGATTGGGCACCGTCAGTAGAAAGAGAATTGATATGGGATGATTCAGAAGGCGACGCTATACGTCTTGTGCAAAAAGAGTTTAAAATATTAAGTGTAGATTTGAATTTAGACAGAATAGAATCTACCTTTAAGGCAAGGGAGCTTTAAATGCCATCATCGGCTACAGTGACTGCTTTTTATACTTTTGTGTCGGGAACCAAGGCGAAATCGAGCCAGGTTAACGGAAACTTTGATATATATAGAGGTCATTTAATTCCGATAGATCCCAATACGGCCACAGCAATAGACCAGGCATATAATCTTGGATCAACTGAGTATCAGTGGAATAATCTATATGTAAAGAACCCGCCTTTTATTAATGGTGTTTCGTCACAATACATAAAAACAGAAGACCTTTATGATGGCGTGAATCCTCCAGACCAGACGGATATAGGTGTAGCGCAATCTGTTATTAAATTTAGCCCCGGCTCAGATCAGGATGGATACTTCAAGTTACCACTGCCGAGTGACTATATTGCAGGAAATCAAATAAAGCTTAGGGTCTGGTGCCATGTAGATACAGTTACGACGCAAATTTTTGAAGTTTCCAGTTATCTTTTTAAAAACAATACAGCATCTGCGGTTAGCATTGAATCATTGCCAGCGGCAGAGGTTAATACTGCGACCCTATCTTTTAACACGGCTTCATCTAATAAATTAATTACGGGTGAGTTCTTTACAGTAAATGATACAGGTGGTTTTATTAACAGTGTAACTTGTACGGCTTTTGACTACCTCTTGGTAAATTTTAAAAGAGTTGGGAGCAATGCCGGAGATAGTGGGGGTGCTTTTTACTTAGCAGACCATATTTTCAACTTGAATGCTTAATTAATAAACGGAGTTAAAGATGACAGTATCGGTGGTGTCAGGAAGAGATTTAATGCAAGTTGGCTTCCATAATGTTTTTCCTAGTGGAGACGGCAAGCAGGTAATATTACTATGGGGAGAAAATAGCTCAACTAATACTGTTGAAACGCTTGGGAGCATTGGCAACAGTGCATATCAGGTCCCAACGGGGAAGGTTCTTAAAATTTTTTATATAAGATTTTTTAGCAGTGTTCAATTCGACCTCCAGGAATGGGGATATGGCGACGACCCTCAAGATAACAACACGACCCAACCAACCAATGCTGTAAAAATAGGGTCTAACAGTGTTAGTTATTTAACCATTCCAGCAAGCACGGAAAAATTTATGAATATATATTGGGAAACGCCTGCTAGTAAGTATCCCTATGTTAGGAAAAGTGGGGCCAGTGGAACGGTATCTTATATGGCCTGGGGGATCGTAGAGAATGCTTAAGGAAGGGGCTTTCATTGAATAGTCTAAGTTACTATCTTTACAGGTTTAAATATAAATACGGGAGACACTTAAAACTAGATACCCCTGTTGATATATCCTTGGAATTGTCTAGTGCCTGCAATATGCAATGTGGGTACTGCTATCATTCCGACCCAAAGAATTTACCATTTAAACGCGGTCATATGGATAAAGACACAATAAAGGATATATTAATACAGGGTTCTTTGGCCGGCGTTAGTTCTGTAAAGCTTAACTGGAAAGGGGAGTCAACCCTTAGCCCTCATTTTTATTTTGCTTGTCACACAGCTAGAGTGTTATCTCAGAGCAGTGCATACATAGACAGATTAACTAACTCTAACTTTAAATTTGACACAAGCAAGGATGACATATTTAAAGGCCTAGCGTGCCAGACAAAGGTTAAGGTATCATTTGACTCATTTCTGGCCAACGTATTCGAATACCAAAGGGCCGGAGGGATTCACAAGGTTACATTGGATAATATTAATAAGTTCTACAACTGGCCCGGTCGAAAGACTGAACTGGTTATCCAGGCGGTTAGAACCAAGTTAAACAAAGATGAAGACATTGAGGCGCAAGCTAAAAAGCTATGGCCGGAGGCAACTGTTTCGATTCGTGACATGGTAGCAGGGAGAGTGGAAAAGGATGTCACCGAGCTTGAGGACAAAGAAAGGGCAGTGAGAAGGCAAAGCTGTTATCAGGCACATGTTAGATTGATATTTAACCATGAAGGCAAGGCGTTTCCCTGCTGCCCGGACATTAAAGAAGAACTATGCTTAGGTGATATTAAAAAAGACTCCATATGGGAAATATTTGGGTCTGAAAAAGCTGCTAGATTGAGAAGGGATTTAATAAGTAAAAAAGCATTCAACATGGACCCTTGCAAGAATTGCTCGAGCTTTGAATCTTACGAGGGATATAAATTTAATTGGAGTTCATGATGCCTGCCGGTGTAATTATTTGCTCAAGATTGAGCTCTAGTAGAGTGCCAGGAAAAGCAGCTAGAAAGATAATGGGTATACCAGTTATTAGAAGACTTGTTAATAATATGCCCGATTGTATTCCTACTATAGTATCCGTTCCCCTCGCCGAAAAATCTTACTACGATAGCATTTTAGTTAATTCAAAAGCAGAAGTTCATGGAGATATAATCAATTACCACAATCCCATGGGAAGGATGTATAAAACAGCTCTTAAGTATGGTCTTACTGAAATAGTAAGAATTTGCCATGATAAAATCTTTGTTGACTCAGCAGAGATCATGCAAGCTTTGGCAAACTTTAAAACTAGGGGATTAGACTACCTTTATCTTTCCCCTCAAACAGAGGGCACGGGATTTGAGATAATCTCGATTAAGGCACTAGAAAAAGCGTGTAATAAATTTGGTGCAGTAGAGCATATATCATACGCAATAAGGGAAGTTCTTGAACCTGGCAAAATTGGGAAGATGAGCTTTGATAGTTACGAAGATAGGTTAATGATTGATTATCCCGAAGATTTTGAGAGCATTCGTAATCTAATAGAAAACCTTAGGGGAGACAGCACTAAAAAAGCGGCAATAGATTATTTGAGAAACAACTCAAAAGACCTGCCGTATAGGCTTCCTAGGTTAACTGTGTATACGTGCGCTAAAAACGCAGATAGGCATCTAAATGAATGCCTTAAGTCTGTCCGCAATCAAAACTTTGACTTTGAATACCTTTTAATAAATGATGGTTCAACTGATAGAACTGCCGAGATAATGCAGAATTTTTGCAACACAACTAAGTTCGCTCGATATATTGAGAACAAAGAAAACATAGGGCTAGCAGCGTCTAGTAATTTAGCAATATCCCAAGCTAAGGGAGAGTATGTTTTAAGGCTAGATGCCGATGACTATTTGGCCAACAACGACAACCTTAGTGAACTGTGCAGTTACATTAATTACCTTGAGGCAGATATAGTTTATCCTTGTTATTTTGATGGTAGCTTTGAAAAGGTAGTGAATGGAAACAAAAACCACCACATGGGCGGTGCGATCGCCAAGAGGTCTTCTCTGAACTATATTAAATTTACTGAGAAACTTAGAGGATATGAAGGGCTTGACTGGATAACCAGGGCAAGGCATCGGCTAAAAGTAGATTACTATCACTACCCTACTTTTTTTTACAGGCACACAGAGGGCAGCCTTTCAAGGACTAATCTAAAAGAAAGAGAAAAAATAAAACAGGAAATTTTAAACAGCAATGAAAGTCAACAATAAAAGCAGAACCAGACAATGGCCGGCAATAGATTTATTTAAGCTTTTTATTAGCAGTAACAATGACAAGTGGAATGCTTGGCTAGCAAGCTGTTTATTAAAAAGAGACATAGAGGAACTAAAAAAGACGCGATACGGTATTCAGGCAGGAATGGATGACTTGGTAAAAAAGAAAATGAATACTAGTAAAATAGTCGATCTTTTTATTAGAATGAATAGGTCAATTGAACTAACGGTTAAGTCGATTTACAGAGAAAAGTTTCCCTGCAAGTTAGATAATCCCGATGCTGCTAAAACTTTAAGCATACACCAGCTTTCAATTGAAAGGTCTAAGAAAAAGAAAAGGGACCAAGAGTTTGAGAAATTTTTAAAGGAGAGTTCGTTTTAATGGAGTTTGCATTTTATAATATTTTCTTTAATTCTATATACATTCTTACAGTAGATATTGGTTCACTTCAATTCCAAACGGAAGCTATTATTAATGAGTTCGATATTGACGAATATAACGATAAACTTGCAAAAATAGATGATTGGTTAAATGATGGAGAGTTGAATTATTCAGACATATGGACTCCTTTAGGATTTTTATGAAAAAATACTTAATAGCGGAAATAGGTAATAACCACCTTGGAGATTTTGAAAAGGCGAAAGAAATGATTCGCGTTGCCAAAGAGAGTGGAGCTAACCTTGTGAAGCTTCAGGCGATAGATGAAGACTGTACTGGCTCTATGCCAAGGGCCTTTTACAAGAAAGTTTCCATGTCTACCGAATATTATATAGACCTAATTGAGTACGGAAGGGATATAGGTATAGACGTTTTTTATTCTATATTCAGCAAGAAGCACGACAGGCTCAAGTCATTTTTATATTGGAAAAAACTAGCTGCCGGTCAGTTTGCAAGTAGCTTTTTAATGAACCCTAAGAAGTGGGACAAGGAAGAGGTTTTTCTTTCTATTAACTCACTAACAATAGACAGGTTTAACCCTGTTAAAATAAAAAACGCCAAAATCATGTTTGCCACACCTTACTGTGAGCCAAGTCCAGATTTACCAATGAGGGCAGTTCAGAAGTTTACAGGAAGATTCGATATAGGGTTAAGTGATCATTCAATAGGTGTCCAGACCTGCATGAAATGTATTTCAATGCTTAAAGTTCCACTAATCGAGAAGCATTTTGTTTTAGAGGAAGATAAGAATAATATAAAATTCAAAGGGAAGCTTTTCAGAGATAGCGTGCACGCAGCAACGCCCTCTGAAATGGAACAAATTGCAAAAGAATTTTTTAAATAGGAGTTTTCAATGAGTGAAAAAGCTAGGTGCCTCGTATGTGAAAAAGGCGACTGGGAAAATGTAGACGAGCACAGAATCGTCCCAAAGGGAATGTGCATTTGTAAGAATTGCGGATTCGTTACTTACCCAGAAAGAATATCCAACGAAGAAAAATTAAAAGAACATTACAGGGAAAATTACAGACCGCCTCCAAGCATTATAAACATGTACACAGGTCAAAGGAAGTTAAATTTCCATGCAGCTTTTTTAGAAGATGAAATCGAAAGACTTTTGGAGCTTAAGAAGAAAGACAAGACGCCTGTTATCGGAGAAGTAGGCAGCGCCTTCGGCATGGTTTTAAGTTGGCTGGGGCAGATTATACCAGGTGCCGATCTGAATGGTACCGAATGGACCACGTCGTTTAAGCGCGTAGCCATGCATGAGTATGGCATAAAGTTAACCGATTATCTCCCAAAAAAGAAATATGATTTATTAATGAGCTATAAGGTGGCCGAGCATCAAGTTGACGCAGATAAGAAATTAATGGAAATGCACGACATGCTTAACGACGACGGAATTCTTTATATTTCCGTTCCTATCTGGTTTAAGAGCATGACTAATTTTGGAGTCAGTGGTTTTGACTTGGAATATTACTACCATCCAGATCATATTAACGCCTGGACAGAGGAACATTTTGAATTTGTTCTTCATAAAGCTGGCTTTAAAATAACTCATAAAAATGACACGATTTACGACAACACTTATCTATGTCGAAAAATGACAGAAGACGAGAAAAGAGAGTCTTCTAAGATTGATATTTTTCAATATGAAAAAGTTAAAGAAGTACTGCCTAAAATCAAGAAAGCATTCGGTCTTTATAAGGGTCACAGATACAGTGAAGCAATAGAGATTTTCCCAGACTTTCCACTTGCATGGATGGCAGCGTATGAGCACAAGAGAAAAGAATTAAACGACAAGGGATGGCAGTCCATTGAAGACAACTTTATTAAACCTATGATTAAATCGTGCCCTAGGTCTGCCGACATATTAGCGTTCGCCGCTGATATAAATATGCGATACACTAGGTATAACGAAGCAATTACTCTTTTAAAAACAGCGCTAGAAATGAAGCCGGATGCGCCTAATTATTTAATTGAACTAGCTCAATGTTTTATAAAGCTAGGCGATGCCACAATTGACCCAAATGAAAAAATAGGGGCCTTTGTAGAGGCAAGGAATATATATCGCCATATAAGAATTGTATCCGCCCAGCACGTGCCGGACGCTGTAAACTGGCTTTATAAGTTGCATTCGTTGATCCCGTACAAGGGAGAAAAAAATGATTGAAGGACCAATTATATTTAATAAATCAGAATATCTTGAAAAGGAGATTAAGATGAGCACAGAGGAAACAGGGAAGGTAGTAGATTTTAAAGATGGCAGGGTTCTGGTGAAATTTGCCAGAGAATTTGACACAAATAAGGACGGAGAGCCTGTTTTGGGGTTAGATATTAGTCTTTGGGTTGATATCACTGAATTACCAGACGAGGCAATTGATGCTTGGAAAAGCAGAAAAGAAAAGCCATAATTAAAGAATGCCAGCATGGTTAGCAAGTCTAGTTACAATTATTTCCAAGGTGCTAATGGATTATACCGTTGGTGCCTTGAAAAATTGGTACAAATTGTATCAGGAAAAACAACGCAAGAAAAAGCGTGCAAAGGCAAATCAAGCTAAAGCAGAGGCGGCAGAAAAGGCCTCCACCAAGGACGAGGTTAAAGACACCTTCGACTCATTGCCATGAAATACTTAATCTTGTTATTAATGATTGGTTGCCAGTTACCCGACCCAGTAACCGTTACTCAGTACCGCTATAGTCAAAAAACTGACCAGTGCTTAGTTCGAAGCTATAAGTTCGACGTGGATTTTGTGGGTCCATTGGAAAGATCCAAAGAGGTTCCCCTAGAAGAGTGCTATAGTTTAGTTGGTTATAAAATAACTGATTATGCTAAAATAGTTTCATGGCAACAAGACATTATAGACATTGTGCGAAAAAAGATCAATAAATTCTCGGCACCTATTACAGGAAGCGTTACCGGCGAATACCTAGAAGATTAATAAGTAAAATATTTTCATTTTAACTTTTCATATCGAATAATTTGCGGCAAATACTTAAACTCGCTTCAGGCGAAGAAGCAGATTATGAATAAAAAAAGGCACGATAAATTTAGAATGGGCCCACTATGGATTTAGAAGACAAGCGTTACTGTTATCAATGGTCCTCACTCAGGAGAAGCAAATGAATCTAGGTAAGTGCTATGGTAACAAATGGGACTCACTCTGGTACTCACTCAGGTACTCACTCGAGTCCTCACTCGAGTCCTTACTCGAGTCCTCACTCGGGACCTCACTCTGGTCCTCACTCTGGAACTCATTCGGGGACTCCCTCTGGCCCTCACTCGGGTCCTCACTCTGGAACTCACTCAGGAGAAGCAAATGAATCTAGGTAAATGCTATGGTAACAAATGGGACTCACTCGAGTCCTCACTCGGGTACTCACTCAGGTACTCACTCGGGGACTCACTCGGGGACTCACTCGGGGACTCACTCTGGTACTCACTCTGGTACTCACTCAGGTCCTCACTCTGGTCCTCACTCTGGAACTCACTCAGGAACTCACTCAGGAGAAGCAAATGAATCTAGGTAAGTGCTATGGTAACAAATGGGACTCACTCGAGTCCTCACTCTGGTCCTCACTCAGGGACTCACTCAGGAACTCACTCGGGTTCTCACTCAGGTCCTCACGCTGGTCCTTACTCAGGGACTCACGCTGGTCCTCACTCTGGGACTCACGCTGGTCCTCACTCTGGGACTCACTCTGGGATTCACTCTGGAACCCACTCTGGTCCTCACTCAGGGACTCACTCTGGAACTCAATCAGGAGAGGTAGTAAAAACCTCGTTAAAAAATAATAAACAACAAGCTTGTTTAACAATGGCTAAAAAAGGAAGGAACATGACAAATTTAATCACTAAAATGACAAAGGAACAAGAAGCCCAAGTCGAAGTTTACAAAGAAAAGTTTTTAAAACAGTGTTTATTAACTGAAAGGATAAACGAAGAAAGGGCAGTTACTGCTATCAAGGGCCTATACAAGGTGCTGGACTTAAATCTAGATATTAATTACAAATATAAAGTTTTCGAATCACCGATGGCTATGTGTGAGTTTGCTGCTAAACATGCAGGAGGGAGCGTTTCGGATTATGTCTCAAAAATTTGCTGGGGGAATCTAAATAATTACTGGGTAGCGTTTTGCTCGTTCATTGTAAACGTCTTAGGCGTAAATAAGGAGTTGGAAAAAATAAAAGTAATGGAGAGTATTGTCGAAGAGTGTGGACCATTCTTAATTTTTGAATCAGGCATACTTCTATCGCAAAGACCTATAAAAATTTCAACATTAGATGACAAGGAGACTCTTCATTGTTCAGATGGTCCTGCTATTGAATATGCAGACGGAAACAATGTTTGGAAGCTAAATAATGTTGATGTTACTGAAGAAATTGTTATGAAAAAACCAGAAGACTTCACTAAAGAAGATATCTTAAACGAGAAAAACGCGGACGTAAGAAGAGAAATTGTCAGGAAGATACCGGCAGACGTGCTCGTTAAAATATTAAACCCAGAAGTAATTGACGAAAAAAATGGGTATCAATTATTAGGTGTTGACCTTGGAGACTCAAGGGTTCGACCCTTTTTAAAAATGGAAAACCCTTCAATTAAAACAATTCACATCGAAGGAGTTGACCCTAAAAGTGAAAATGTAGACGATGCGATAATGTTTAGAAATCAACTCACAAAATTTGCGCTACCTGAGACATTAGACGGAATGTCATTTGCGAAAAATCAAGCTATTAAATACCACCAGCAAGGCGACGCTTTGTTCTTTAAGGCAAATAAGGTACCAGAAGATGCTAAGCTAACAAAAAGCAATGTAGCAGCAGAGGGGCTAGTGAGGCATATAGGGGTTTCATGCAATATATATGAGAGCGAAAATGGGAAAAGATTTTTAGAAGCAATGGACAATTGCTCCATTCAGCACCCTGAGCATAACAATGTAAATCTAAAAAGAGGGGTTTACGAAATAAAAAAGGTTCTTGAGTATGACCACTGGCTAGAAGAAAGCAGAGAAGTAATAGATTAAAAGGGATATGTATGAATCTAGGTAAGTGCTATGGTAACAAATGGGACTCACTCGAGTACTCACTCGAGTACTCACTCGGGTACTCACTCGGGTACTCACTCAGGTACTCACTCGGGTACTCACTCGGGGACTCACTCTGGGACTCACTCAGGTCCTCACTCAGGTCCTCACTCTGGTACTCACTCTGGTCCTCACTCAGGAACTCACTCAGGAGAAGCAAATGAATCTAGGTAAATGCTATGGTAACAAATGGGACTCACTCGGGTCCTCACTCTGGTACTCACTCGAGTCCTCACTCGGGACCTCACTCTGGTACTCACTCTGGAACTCATTCGGGGACTCACTCAGGACCTCACTCAGGTCCTCACTCTGGTACTCACTCTGGCCCTCATTCAGGAGAAGCAAATGAATCTAGGTAAATGCTATGGTAACAAATGGGACTCACTCGGGTCCTCACTCTAAACATGATTTAAAAAAAGGGGGTGGCAAATAAATGAGGCAGGTTATTTTAAATCAAAATGTAAGTTATTAAAATTAAAACAGAGCACGATATGAAATATTATCGTGAAATAGGAGTTGAGAAAATGAACACTATTCAGAAAATAAAAGAATCAGGCCTAGAGATTTGGCAGATGAACGACATAGAAACGTGGGTTGGTTTTAGCCTTGACGAAATCAGAGAGGCTGCCAAGAAAAACATAGGGAAGGACTATGATGAGTTCTACGATCAATCGCCGTCACAAATTCCAATGGACCAATGGAGAAAATATAAAATTCAAGAAATTGATGAGCCTTATCAACCGTTTTATTCTTACGACAATTACGTTTTGAAAATGATTGAAGAGGGAACGGTTTTTCCATGCTGTTTTGCAAGTACGGAATATTAGATTACGCACGATAATTAACGTTTTTATCGTGAATTGAGGTAAAACATGAATGTAAACCAAAAAGGAAAAGGCTTAGACATATTTGAAACACCTGACTTTATCTATAGACAATTAAATAGAAAATTTTGTTTTACGCTAGATGCCGCTTGTAGTACTGAAAACTGTAAATCAAAAAAAGGGGCCTACATCGATAAGGGAATAAACGGACTTAATCTATCATGGAGGGGCGAAAGGGTTTTTTGTAACCCGCCGTTTTCTGAAAAGGCTAAATGGATAGAAAAGGCATCAAATGAAGTGCTCGAAAATGGTTGTGAAACATGCGTTATGATCTTGCCGGTCAACTCTATGGACTCGGCACCTTGGCATGATTTTATTTACGGTAATTTTCATTATGACATTTTAAAATCAAGGATAAGTTTCATTGATCCCGAAACAGGTTCGCCAAAAAAGGGAAATAATTCTGGCACGGTAATTGTTTACTTTTGGCGTAAAATATCAACGCACGATAATTAACGTCTCTGTGAAATAGAAAATAGTCATAAATAATTAATATTTACAAACCGAAACTCGCTCACTGAATATTTTACAAGCCATTGATTGGTGGTTAAGAAAATGCTTAACTGAAACTCAGTTTAGTGGTAGGATGAATTATGAGAAAAATGCAGATTATAAAACAGGGCAATATCGCGGTCGACGTTTTTGAGCGACTAGAGAACGGTTTTCAAAGGCTAGTTTACAAAGCAATGAAGCCAGGGCAATCCGAGCTATTTGTCTCGTCCAACACAAAGACCGAGATTGTAGAGTGGGATAAAGACGCGCTGACAGAGGCGTTTCATAAGATTTCAAAAGAGAAGTTTAAGGGGGCGAAATGAACGCATTCAATATTAAAGACCAACTAGACACCGTATCCTGCGATTCTTGCAGCGGCGACTCAGGCGACGAGGGACCGCTTTATAAATTCGACGGCAGGCATCTTTGCGGCGAGTGCCTTAAGGACCACGAAATAGACAATGAATCTCAAACCATGACAAACGAAGAGAGGAACGCATGAACAACGAAGAACTGCTAAGCTTTATAGATAACAAGCTTGCGATAATTAACCTAAGCCTTGCCAATAAAGTCCTTATTGACAAGGACGAACTTGACATGGTTCTGTCTGAGAGCGCAGGTGACTCGCAAGGCGAAACATTCGCTTACATGATAAGCATGATCAGCGCCAGGCTAAACGAACAGACTGAAGCGTGTAAGCAGTTAGAAATTATCCAGAAAACAATAAAAGAGATTTCTGAGAAAGTGCGGGAGGTTTGTGGTGATTCAAGAATTAATTAAAAACGATTTATGGCTTATGCAGTGGCTGGCTTTGGTAATATCACTGGTTAATTTGGCAATACTTGTCATTCTAACAAAAAAACTATGAGGCCCAATGAACAAAATAAACCTTAAAAGAGTCGATCAAAAAAAGCATGAGAGATGTGCAGTGAGCGACCTGGCTGATCTAGTGCGCAGGTTTGAAGACTTCGTTGCTAACACATGTAGTAAAGCTGGTTGCGACAAGTGTAACCTAAAGTGGCCCGGGGGCTGTCGGGCTATCGAGCTTAGCAATAAGCTACATGACAAGCTATTGAAAGAATTTAAACAGATACCTGGGGAGAATTAATGGCGAGTAGAAAAAAGAGGTTTGAAAAAGAAAGTGACAGACCGAAGTGCAGAACGGTGCGCTTGTCTGATAATCATATGAAAATAATACGCGGCAAGGGCAAGAAAAAACGAACGCTTAGGCAGTTTGTTATGTCGCACCCTGATTTTAAAAAAAGTAGCTGACAAAACGAAATTCAGTTTATAAACAATAATACCAATGCGCACCCGACCCTAAACTTGTTTTGATCAAAAGGGCAATAGTGCCCATGGGTCGGGTTTTTAAGAGGGAGAAAGCATGTCGGAATCGTTATGGGATATCATTGACGGAGTAGAAGAGTTCAATAAAGAACTAGCAAAGTCAGGCGGTGAGATAACGCCAGAGCTTGCAGCAATAGAAGAAAGCATTAAGTTGGCACTAACAACAAAGACTGACGCCTGTTGTGATTATGTCAATAGGCTAGACCATATGATAGGCGTGGCAGAGAGAAGGATTGAAGAGTTTAAAAGATTCATAAATGCCAGAACAAACGAAAAGGAAGCTTTTAAGAACTATGTTAAGAACTGCCTACTGAAATCAGACCAAAAAGAGTTCACAGGACAAATAAGTCAAATTAAACTAACCAACCCATCTAAAAAACTACAGGTTCACAGCGAAAATAAAATACCCATGGAGTATAAAAAATTTATTCCCAGTAGCACGGCTATAGATAAAAAACTATTAACCGAAGCCATTAAGACAGGGAAATACAAGGGTGACGCAGCAACAATTATCGATGGAGAGCATGGTATAAAATTTTCCCTAATCACTAAGAAAAATAAGTCGAAAAAGAAGAAGATTGGAGATTCTTAAAGGTTTTATGAAAATAAACAATAAAATTATCTACATCGATGTCGATTGGACTTTATTACTTCCGTCAGAGGGGTGCTTCATACCCACAACCCCAAACGAGAAGCTAATTGAAAAAATCAAAGCATGGAAATTAGATGGTCACACTATCATTGTTTGGACTAGTAACCCCAAGGGGGTTAAATGGGCCAAGGATGCGGTAAAAATTTGTGAGATAGAGGGCTGGGTAGACCTTTGCTTACCTAAACCTAAGGTTATTGTTGACGACGAGCATCTCGAATATAAAACAATCGACCCAGTGACTCTAGAATTAAAAGAATGCAGCAAGTGAAGAAACCCTGCTGAGAAAGATAAATTGGTTACCTTATTGAATTAACAGAAATGGAGCACAGTAATGAATAATAAACAGCAAGTAAAGAAAAACGCATTAGAATTAGCCGAAAAAGATATTTATAAACTAGAAGACACATTCAACGCTATTAAAACTGTCGAGCAAATGAACTTTAAAAAAGAGTGCGAGTTTGCTTTGCAATTGCTTAAGTCTAACGAATATTTATTACAAATAGCTTCCACTAATCCTGAGTCACTTGAACACGCAATTAAAAACGTCGCCGCAGTTGGTCTATCCTTAAACCCTGCTAAAAAATCAGCTTACCTAGTCCCTAGAGATGGCAAGGTTTGTCTTGATGTTTCTTACTATGGGATGAAAGAGGTAGCTACTACGAGTGGATCTGTTGTCTTGGTGAAAGCAAGAATAATTCGCGAAAACGACACATTTGAATACCAAGGGCTAGACAAAGAGCCAATTCACTCTTTCAAACCTTTTGATAAAAAAAGGGGAGAGATAGTAGGTGTTTTTTGTGCAGCTAAAACAATTCACGGAGACTGGATAAGCGATCACATGTTAATTGAAGAGGTCCATAAAATAAGAGACAGGAACTCCAAGTCCTATATCAATAAACCAAATAGCTCACCATGGAAATCAGACTACGAAGAAATGGTCAAAAAAACAATGATACGTAGAGCGGCAAAAGAATGGCCACGCTTCAACAATGATAATAGAGTTGACAATTTAGTTCAGGTAATGGACGAGGTTCACGGCGTTGACTTTGAAAAAGAACAAGAAGAGTTTAACAAAAAGCAGCAAGAAGAACTAGAGAAAGGAAAGAAATTACGCGAAGAGAAAGCAATTCTATGTAACGAGATTAAAAAAACATTTGACCAAAAGATTATGGAATTTGACATTGATATGAATGCTGCCGGCGAACTAATGCATGAACTATGTAAAGTAACCAATATTAACGACATAAAACGCCATGAGAAAGCTTTACTTGAAGAGATACTACTGAGTATTCAAAACTATGTCCCTAAGCCTATAAGCAAAGATAAGTGATAAATAACGGCGGATACCTAATCCCTTACATCTGCTTATTCAGGGCTCCTTCTGCGGAGGGGTCTTTCATTCTTTTTTATCAGTATAGTTTTAGGTCCAGATTGAAACTTAACACCTGTATATTCCTTCTTTTTAGCAGGCTTATTTTTCGGGATGCATTCTTGAAGAAATTTATTTTTTCTTATAACTAATTTTAACTTTTCCTTCTGTGCTTCGGTTCGATAGTCAGTTTCGGGTATGTTGATTTTTGTTCGATTACATGTCCTGCATAATACCTGTAGGTTATTGGGATCATATTTCAGTTTATCGTATTTGCCTTTAGGCTTTATATGGTCAACTTCAATGTTTTCAGTACTTTCACAAGACATGCATCGCCTACCAAAAATCCTTTTAATTATATTTTTTAACTTTTTCCACCTGTCTCCGTTGTAGAATTTTTGGTTTTTTAATTCTATTTTTGAAAACCTATTATCTGAAATATCCTCGTAAATAATTTTACTTCTAACGCAGGAACACTTAATAGACTTATATAGTTTACATCCACATTTATAGCACTTTTTCATAATCAATCCCCTGTTTGAAGGCAATAGAGGCCCTACGGGCCTGTTATAAGATTCCGTTTAATTCGCGTTCCCACGGTCGCTTGGTAGCTCGCCTCTCGGCTCTGAGGGAAGTTTCATTTTGGCTTGCGTCCTGCTTCACCAACGGCCAATAGATTTTTAGTGTTAGCTCACTGTGGTTCCAATCCCCCGTCAGTTAGGTTGATGGCCCCTCGGTCATGGTAGCGTGGATGATTTGCGTCCATGAATTTAGCCTGCATCCGAGAAAATCATGGCCCAAGTATTTACAAAAAAAAAGTATTTTGTTAGATTTTTTACCCCATACTAGTTTCGGTCCAGACCTGGTGCCTCCCTTACCCATTGCGCCAGGTCTTTCTTTTTAAATTGACGTCTTTTTAATTGCACTGCTAAAATTATACTGTGTGCGTTGTAGTCCATGACGACCTCCGAAGCGTAGGCCAGGGCAGGGCAGCCTGCGCTTCTTTTTACTTTACAAATCAAAATCATAAATGAATAATTGTGGAGCTTTCAAGGGGAGGAAGGTTATGCATATGGAACACATCGAAGCGTTTCATCGCAAGATAGGTCATAAAGTTGATCCAATGGATTTGCCTGTTACGGATATCAATAGAGCATTAAGGCGGTTAAACACAGGTCTTAAGAAAAAGCTTTATAGCGAGGAACTGAATATTTATGAAGAAAAGTTACGTAAATACAAAAACGCAATGCAGGTCATTGAAGCAGAGGTTGGGATGCATGATTATTTTCCGTCACTGCGATACTTAATTGAGAAAATAAGAAGTTCCGAATCTGGCAAAAACAAGGAATTTCTTAGTGACAAGCAGAGACAAAAAGAATACGAAGCCGAGCAAGATAGATTTTTAAGGCTGTGGCAAAAGTTTGAAAAAAACTTTGGCAGAGATGAATTGTTTAAATTCTGCAAGCAACACGCTATAGCTCTTTTTGGATCAGAGGAAGCTTATAATTGGCTACCTAAAGAAATGAGAAAGAAATATTTACTATGCGCCATCTTTGATTTACAAGCGGCGGGAACGATGGATGGGGCGATTAACTTAGCAAAAAGAGTTGATTAATAAAAAGAGAGGGAGTAGTCAGTGCAATACTATAGCGGATGGTATAAGACCGGTAGGATATTTTACGAGAAAAATAAAGGCTTGCTGGTGAAGCCGAATTGCACAAGAATTATTGAGATTATAAACCCTAATACGCTGTTTTTTACTAATTATGCGATAGTGTCTTATATATTTGAAACAAGGTATGTGAGGACTTAAGCGTGGCAGAACTTAAAAAAGACACCGAAGTAATAATGCTTCCTAAGAATAAAAAGAGGTACCCACTGGCACCGCTAGTTTGCGCTAGTGAACTTCATTGTCATTGCACCTATAAAAGCTGTCATTTTACACTAGCGCACAGGAAAGTCATAGCGGCTGTTTCTCATTTAAGAATCAAGCACAGACATATGAAAGTGGTGATAAACTCATTTTTTAGATGCCAAAAACATAACGAAAAAACCAAGGGTTCTAGTTTTAATTCCAATCACACAAAGGGGCTTGCTTGCGACTTTGATTTAAATAGCATTGACAAAGATTTTAAAGATGACTTCATTATGGACTGCGGTGAAATATTTGATTACATAGTGGTAAACGAGGAAGCTGGCTATATTCACTGTCAATTTAATTTTTAGATGTGCCTAATAGATAACAACGAATGTTTCGGTCCACTAGATAGGGATCATATAACAACTCGCGGAGCAGGCGGCAAAGATGAAAACAATGTCTGGATTCTGTGCCGGAAGCATCACACAGAAAGGCACAAGGTGGGAATATTTTATTTTATTAAAAAATATAATTTAAAGACATGGCTAATTAAGAATAAAAGAGAAGACATAATAGATAAGATGAATTTTAAAAGCGAGTTTAATTGAAAACAATAGTAATTAAAACTAAATATATAACAGTAAGAATAGACAAAAAAGTTCTTGGATGGAGAAAGAGGGCCAGGATAAGAAGACTGTTAAAGATAGAGGTTGAAAAAAGAGAAGAAAGAATATTGAAAGAATCATGGGAAAAGGTGAGAGAAATGGTGCTTTTTGGATTTACTGAAATAGAGGGTGTTAATGATAAACGAGAATGATGTTAAAACAACAGGAAGGTATTATATAGAAGAGGGTTCATTTAATCAGATTCTTGAGTTTGCTAAAAGCAATATTAGAGACCTTCCCGAGGACTTTATCAAAGAGATTGGTGGCGAAAAGTTTTTTTATATGAATGGGTCAACCTTCGTTTGTTTGACAAAAGAAAAAATACTCCAAGATAAAAAGGATTAATATGAGCGACTGCATATGCCATTTAATAAATAAGAGCTTCGGTAAGTACACAAAGTTAGGTTTAGTATGAGTAGTGATATTTTATTTATTCTTGTTTGTTGTGTTCTTATTTATTTTATGAATAATTTTATAAAAAAAGACGACGAACTAATGAAGGTTTACAAGGAAAGGACTACAGAGATTTTAAATGAAGCTGACCTTCTTATAACTAGGGAGCTGTTAATAAATATAGCATGTACTCAACAATGTGTTTCTAAGCCTAAGTGTAAATTTAATGAAAATAGTGCTGATGATCTTTGTTGTATATGTAAGGCTAAAAATTTTGTAAGAGAGAGGGGCTTTGTAAAATGAAAGAAATAAAACTAAAAAAGTTATTAAGCACTGTTAGGGAAGTACTTCATTGTATTGAAGAAGTTAAAAAATTTTCTCATAGTAGAGTATATCCAGTAAAAGAAAATCTACAATATTGTTTAGATGAATTTCATAAATTAGGACTAATTAAAATCTACGATGAGAAAGTAAAACTATTTGGTAAAGAAAGAACAATAACAAGCATAAGCATAAGCATGAATGAAGATATTAGGATTGTAGATGTTGAATAAAGAAGTAGTACCTCTGTCGTCTTGTACACATGAAAATAAAGAGATTTTTATGACCACTAAAGTACTAGATAGAAAAATAGACATATCGGCCTGCAAAAAGTGCCAAAAAGAAGTGAAAGATAAGATCAAAAAGAATAGTTTTAAGTTTATATCATGTGACTTTACATTAAAAGGGACATACTAAATGAAGCCCTTAGATGAAGCTCTTTTATGAGTAGAAGGCCACAAAGAAGATACGAAAAGACAAAGAACGGGTTTCTCATGCGGCTTTATTGTAACATTAGATCCAGGGTTTCTGGTATCCAGAAAAACAGGTCTAAGTACTACCTAGGCAAAGAGTTGATGCCAAAACTAGAATTTTACAAATGGGCCAGTGGTAGCTGGAGATTTCATTTTTTATTCAGTGAATGGGAATCCAATGGATATCCCAGAAAGCTAACTCCAACTATTGATAGAATAGATAGTGAAAAGGGGTACACTAAAGATAATATGAGGTGGATGACACACAGTGAAAATTCTAGAATTGCAGGCAGAAAAGGAAGAAAGCAACTTTAGCTTTGCATAAAGATACCATGTGTCTAAAATAAAGAA